>WBZP01002800.1_pt1 | contig 19653 bp, 14 predicted proteins | sample 5204301 | NCBI WGS metagenome assembly WBZP01 (sample SAMN12412401, study PRJNA552823) | activated sludge metagenome | isolation source: activated sludge from nitrification reactor of wastewater treatment plant... | place: USA: Pennsylvania | collected 2017 | reverse complement strand
TGAAGCAGATGTTCCTGCCGGACCGCTTCATCAAGGGCGAGTGCCCGAAGTGCGGCGCCAAGGACCAGTACGGCGACAACTGCGAGAGCTGCGGCGCGGCCTACACGCCGAACGACCTGAAGGATCCGTATTCGGCTGTTTCCGGCGCCAAGCCGGAACTGCGCAATTCGGACCACTACTTCTTCAGGCTCTCCGACCCGAAGTGCCAGGCCTTCCTGCGCCGCTGGACGCGCGAGCCGGGCCGCCTGCAGGCGGAAGCCTCGAACAAGATGCAGGAATGGCTCGGGGCCGAGGGCGAGAACAAGCTGACGGACTGGGACATCTCGCGCGATGCGCCCTACTTCGGCTTCGAGATCCCGGATGCACCGGGCAAGTATTTCTATGTGTGGCTGGATGCGCCGATCGGCTACATGGGCTCATTCAAAAACCTGTGCGGCAAGCAGGGGCTCGACTTCAACGAGTACTTCAAGCCGGACTCGACGACCGAGCTGTACCACTTCATCGGCAAGGACATCCTCTACTTCCACGCGCTGTTCTGGCCGGCCGAGCTGGAGCACGCCGGCTACCGCACGCCGACCAGGATCTTCGCGCACGGCTTCCTGACGGTGGACGGCGCCAAGATGTCGAAGTCGCGCGGCACCTTCATCACCGCCGAGAGCTACCTGAAGACCGGGCTCAACCCGGAATGGCTGCGCTACTACTACGCCGCCAAGCTGAACGGCACGATGGAAGACATCGACCTCAACCTCGAGGACTTCGTCGCACGCGTCAATTCGGACCTCGTCGGCAAGTACGTGAACATCGCCAGCCGCTGTGCGGGCTTCATCAGCAAGAAGTTCGACGGCAAGCTCGGCAACACTGACGCCGCCTGGCTGAAGCCGCTACGCGAAGCCGCCGACAGCATTGCCGCCGCCTACGAGGACCGCGACTTCGGCCGCGCGCTGCGCGAAGTGATGGCGCTGGCCGATGCTGCCAACGTGGTGGTGAACGACCGTAAGCCGTGGGAACTCGCAAAACAGGAAGGCAAGGAAGCCGAACTGCACGCCGCATGTTCCGAGGCCATCGAAGCCTTCCGCCTGCTGACGCTGTACCTCAAGCCGGTGCTGCCGACGGTGGCCGCCGCGGTCGAGGGCTTCCTCGGCATCGCGCCGCTGACCTGGGCCGACGCCGCCACCGCCCTGCCGGCCGGCCATGCCATCAACGCGTACAGCCACCTGATGACGCGCATCGACCCGAAGCAGGTCGTCGCGCTGGTGGACGCCAACAAGGAATCGCTGGCCCCGACGGAGCCGGCACCGCAGAAACACGCAGAGAAACAGGAGAAGGCCGTGGCCGTTGCTACCGCTGCCGCAGAGAGCGGCCCGCACATCAGCATCGACGACTTCATGAAGGTCGAGTTGCGCATCGCCAAGATTGTGGACGCCGGCCATGTCGAAGGTGCCGAGAAGCTGATCCGCCTGTCGCTCGACATCGGTGAAGAGAAGCCGCGCCAGGTCTTCGCCGGCATCAAGTCGGCCTACGATCCGGCGGCACTGGTCGGCCGCCTGACGGTGATGGTCGCCAACCTCGCGCCGCGCAAGATGAAGTTCGGCATGAGCGAGGGCATGGTGCTCGCCGCGTCGGGCGCAGATGACAAGAACGGCGGGATCTACATCCTCTCGCCGGACAGCGGCGCCCAGCCGGGCATGCGGGTCAAGTAAGCGTGGCGGATAACAAGAAGCCGCGCATCAAGCCGCAACTTACCGGGCGTATCTTCGCCTGGGGGCTGGTCGACGTGGTCGGCATGGCAATCTTCTCGGTCGGCATCGTGCATTTCATCCACGGCCCCGGCGCCCTCTTCAAGAGCTTCCCGACAAACGGCGCCGAAGCGGCGGTGATGATCGCCGTCGGCGGCGGCATCATGGTCTATGCCGCAGGAAACATCCTGCGCGAGATGATGAAGCAGCCGCACCTGCTCGATCAGATCGGCGACAAGAACTGAAGCTCCCGGCCTCGCCGGAGCGAAAAAAGACCGGGCAAGGCCCGGTCTTTTCGCTTCGGCAGACGGCCCGTCGTTCAGGGCAGCTTCGCCGGCTTGTCGGCCATCTTGCGCAGGTGCAGGACGACGGCCGCGCGCAGGTCGGCATCCTCGATGCCAGCGAAGTTCATCGCCTTGCCGGGCACGGCACGTTCCGTATTGGCGAGGTAGTAGTCGAGCGTCGCATAGTCCCAGATGACGCCGGATTTCTTCATCGCCTCCGAGAACTCGAAACCGGCGATGCTGCCGGCCTTGCGCCCGAGCACGTTCCACAGGAACGGCCCCTTGGCGTGGCCGCCGGTCTTCTCGCCGTCGTGGCACTGCGAACACTTGCGTTCGAAGAAATTGTCGCCGGCGGCGACATCGGCCTTCTTCAGCCGCGCCGCCAGTTCGGGCGTCATCGTCGCCTTGTAGCCGCCGGCGAAGGATTGTTCCTGGGCGATGCCCTGACCCGCAAGCACGAGGGTTGCGAGGGCGAATGAAGTGTTCCAGAGCAGGTTCATGCGGGGCTCCCGTTATCAAGATGCAGGCCAGGCACCTTTGTGCCCGACATAGGCTTTGTCACGCGCCGGGGCAATCTGGTTCAGTCGACATTTCCGGCGGGCACCTTGGGCAGGCTCAGCGCGGCCCGCCGTATTCGTCGGCGAGGCGGTCGTAGTGCGCGTGCGCCTCGCTTTCCTGGAGGCCGGCTGCACGCCATTCGAGCAACGCCGGATGCGTCAGGATCGCATCGCGATACGCGGCCGCCACCGGCGGCAAGGGCACGTTGTAGCTATCGAAACGGCAGGCCACCGGCGCGAACATCGCATCCGCGACACTGAAATCACCGAACAGCCAGGGGTCGTCGCCGGTGGCGAACCAGGTGCGCGCCTCTTCCCAGATCTCGACGACACGGTCGATGTCGCGCTGCACTTCCGGCGCAGCCGGCTTGCCCTTGAGGCGCAGTTTGAGGTTCATCGGCATCGCTGTGCGCAGCGCGGTGAAGCCGGCGTGCATCTCGGCGCTGATGCTGCGGGCACGGGCACGCGCCATGGCGTTGGCCGGCCACATGGCGGGATGGTGCTCGGCCAGCGTTTCCATGATCGCAATGCTTTCCCAGACCTGGAAGCCGCCCTCGAGATGCAGGCAGGGCACACGGGCATTGCCGGCGATGGGCTTCAGTTCGGCGTTGTAGGCGCGCCCCGCCACCGAGACCATGTGCTCGCGGAACGGGATGTCGAAGTGCTTCATCAGCAGCCACGGCCGCAGCGACCAGGAGGAGTAGTTCTTGTTGCCGAGATAGAGGTCGAACATGGGACGGCCCTCCTGTTTCGGGTGCGGTACGGAACTCAGGGTTTTGCGGGAATGGCCGCGATGTCGCGCGCCACGTCACGGCTCAGTGCCAGCAGGGCACGGCTGGTAGCGGCAACGACGGTCGCGTAGCTGCCATCCGACAGGGGCTCCTGCACGACGACGCGACCGAGCTTCAATGCCGCCGCAGTATCGCTGCCGCGTATCGCCCATGCGGCTTCGAGACGCAATTGCTGGCCGGCGACGGCCTCGATCTGGTCGATCGACACCTGCACGCGCAGATCCGGCCGGGCGCCGGGGAAATCCTCGCGCAACCAGACCAACTGCGTTCCCAGCAGGCGGCTCAGGTTACGCGTGACGATGCGCGGCACTTCCGATTTGAGCGGCACGGCCCAGCGGTTGAACTCGTTGAAGTCTACCTCGCCACCCGGCTTCGTCAGGACGATCTGCGGGCGATCCCAGAGCTCCGGGATACGCACGGAGATCACCTCGATACGGCGAGCCTCGGTAGCAAGCCGGGCGCTCTCGGCGGCCTGCGCCTCCGGCGTGTAGAGCTTAGACGGCGCCGTCGAGCCACAGCCAGCGGCAAGCACGGCAGCAGCGAGCAGGGCGAACAGGGTCGGAGAAATCGGCAGGGCGGGCTTCATCAATCATTCCTCCTTGGCTTTGCCCTTGATCAGGGCTTCCGGATATCGGGTCTGGTATTCGAGGAAGACGCGCGCTTCCGCTGCCGCCTTCGAGAGTTCGCGCAGACTGTCGCGCAGATCCTGCTGCACCATCGAATCGTCGTTCAGCTGACGATCGATGCTCTTCAGCGTGGCGTCGAGCGAGCGTATCGCCGAATTGGCGTCCGCCGACAGCTGCTCGATCGGCGAGACCGCCAGCGAGACGGCGCCGGCGAGCACGATCAGGAGCGAGATGACCGACGAGAGGATCGGCCGGGCAATGAAGAAGTGGGTAAACATGGCGCGCCCTTATTCTTGTCGTCCGCTCATTTTGCTGCCGTTGCCGTCGCCGATACCGCAGCGGCAGCAGCCGGCTTCGCGGCAGGTGCCGTCAGCGGCGTCGGTTTCACCGGCGCGTTCGGCACGACGCGGACGAGACCGTCGACAATCACGCGATCGCCGGACTTGAGCCCCTGCTCGACGACGATTTCCTTGTCGTTGACGTAAGTGCCGACGATCACCGGGCGAAGTTCCGCGTGGTTCTCGGCGTTGGCGACGACGACGAAATTACCCTTCGGGCTCTGTTGCACTGCCAGTTGTGGCACCACGATGGCGCTCGGGCGCTCGGCGCCGATCACGTTGGCCGTCACGAACATGCCGGGGCGGAGTTCCCGGTCGGGATTCGGCACCGAAGCACGGATCATGAAGGTGCCGGTTTCCTTGCTGAACGAGGGATCGGAGAAGTTGATGCGGCCGCGATGCGGGAAAGCCCTGCCGTCAGGCAACACGAGTTCAATCTCGAAATGCTCGTTTCCAGGCACGGTGAGCAATTTCTTGGCCACCATCTCCTTGAGGCGCGCCACCTGATTCTGCGACACGCTGAACGTCACCCAGATCGGGTCGAGCGCCGCCACGTAGGTGAGCTTCGCCGTATCGGCACTGGCACCGACGTAGGCTCCCTCGCGCTGCAGGGCACGGCTCGCGGCGCCGCTCAGCGGCGCCTGGATGGTGGTGTAGCCGAGGTTCAGTTCGGCCTCGCGCACTTTGGCACTGGCGGAGTAGACGCTGGCCGTGGCCGCCTCGAAATCGCCGGTGGCGCGGTCCAGGTCGGCCTGCGACAGCGCATTCTGCTCAGCGAGCGGCTTCACGCGCGCCAGGTTTGCCTTGGCCGTTGCCAGGCGCGCCTTCTGTGCGCCGAGTTCGCCCTGTGCCGCCTCCAGTTGCGCCTTGAAGGGCTTGGGATCGATCTGGAACAGGGTCTGGCCTTCCTTGACGAAATCACCTTCCGCATAGGCGATGCGATCGAGGAAACCGGCGACGCGCGCGACAATCTCCACCTGCCGGGAACTCTCCGTCTGCGCCACGAAGGTAAACGTATAGGGCACTACCTGTGCCGTCACGGTGATGACACCGACCTCGGGAATCTGGGCGACGGGAGCCGGTTTTTCGGACGAACAGCCGACCATCGCGAGCGCCAGGGTGCACGACAGCAGAGAGGAACGAAGCGAACGCATGACAGGATTCTCCAAGAGCAGGGAGCGCAACAGCGCATTGGCATCCTACACCGAAACCCCGGGAAGCGGTCACCAAAGGCCCGCGGATAGGGGGCTGCGCTGGTGTTGCGTAAGCTCAGCCGGTGGTCAGCGAGAGGCGAGTCGCCCACGCATCCGCGCTCACACGCAGGACATCGAGCAGGACGCCGGGAAACAGGCCGGCGACGACGATCAGCAGTGCGAAGACCAGCGCCACCGCGAACTCACGCGGTGTCAGATCATCGCTCTCGGCCACCGCACCGGGTCGTAGCGGCCCGAAGAAGGCGCTGCGATACGGGCCGAGGAAGGCGCCTGCCCCGACGATCATGCCGAACAGGGCGGCCAGCGCCGCACCGCTGTGCTCCTGCAGGGTCGTCACGACGATCAGGAACTCGGCCGGGAAGCCGATGGTTCCCGGCATGCCCATGCCGGCCAGCCCGAACAGCAGGAAAAACCCCGCCAGCCGCGGCATGCGTTGGCGGATGCCGGAGAGCGCTGTCAGATCCGTGGTGCCGATACGCCGCTGCAAGCCGGCGAGGAGCAGGAAACTGCCGCCCGTCGCGAGTGTGAAACCGAGCAGGAGCAGGACCGTCGCCTGCAGGCCGGCGGCCGAAAAAGAGGCCAGCCCGAGCATGGCAAGACCGACGTGCGAGATGCTGCCGTAGGCAACGACACCGCGCAGGTTGCTCTGTGCCGTTGTCGCCACGGCGCCGTAGAGGATGCCGAGCGTGCCGAGCCCGGCGAGCAGCCAGTGCATGTCCTGTGCCGCGACCGGGGCGAGCGGGATCGCAAAACGGAGCAGGCCATAGACGCCCAGCTTCATGCCGACGACCAGCGCCGTCACCGCCGCCGGCCCGCCGAGTGCAAGGGATGGCAGCCAGGTGTGGAGCGGCACGATCGGGACCTTGACGCCGAAGCCGATAACGAAGAGCAGGAAGACGAGGATCTGCGTGTCACGCGAGGGCGTCGCGGCGAGCAGCGAGGGCAGGTCGAAGGCCATGCCGGCATGGCTGGCGAGAACGAGGAAGGCCAGCAGCACCGGGACACCGCCACCGAGCATCAGCAGGAAATAGCGCGTTGCCGCCCGGGCGCCGCTGCCCGCCAGACCCCACAGGCCGACCAGGCAATACAGCGGCAGCAGGGTCAGTTCCCAGAAGAAGAAAAAGAGCAGCGTATCGAGGGCGCAGAAGATGCCGAGCGTCGCGCATTCCAGCAGCAGCACGCAGGCATAGTGCAGGCCGGGCGCCGGCGACAGGCCGCGCCCGGTCACGATCAGCGCAGCGAGGAAGAGCAGCGTCGTTGCCGGCAGGAAAAGGATGGAGAGCCCGTCGACACCGAGATGCCATTCGACCCCCAGGCCGGGAATCCACGCAGTGCGCTGCACCAGCTGGAAATCGCCCCGGCCGGCATCGAATCCGGCCAACGCCGCCAGCGCAACGAGCAGCGACAGCGATGCTGCCAGCAGCGCAATGCCGCGAGCCGCCTTCTCCCCGCCGGCAGCGAGACAGAGCAATGCCGCGACGGCAGGCAGCAGCACGAGGATCGATAGCAGCGGCAGCATCGTCGTCAGCCTCCGAAGCGGGCAGCGATCGCCTGCGTCGCCGCTGCGGTCAGGTGCAGCCACGGTTCGGGCATGAAGCCTGCCGCCAGCAGCACGAACAGGGTCAGTCCGCCGAGCAGGTATTCCATCGGTCGCACGCGTTCGACCGGCTTCGCCCCCTCCGGCAGCGGCGCCAGGAAGGCGCGCTGGAAGGCCCAGAGAAGGAATCCGGCAGCGGCGACGTTGCCGAGCGCGGCGGCGACCGTCGGCAGCGCGCCGAAATGCTCGATGGCAGCCTCGAGCACGAGGTGCGCCGCGTCGAATCCCGGCGTACCGGGCATGCCGACGATGGAAAAACCGCCGATCAGGAAGGCGATGGCGATGAACGGAATGCGCTCGAAAAGACCGCCGAGCTCGGAAAGCTCGGCGGTCTGCGTGCGCCGGTAGACGAAGGCCACCATCAGCAGCAGCACCGTCACCGCGAAACCGAAGTTCACCGCCAGCAGCAGGGCCCCCTGCACGCCGAGCGGGCGCAGCGTGAACAGGCCGATCACGATCAGGCTGGTATGGCTGACGACGGCAAATGCCAGCAAGCGGCGCAGGTTGGTCTGCAGGAGCGCGAGCGCTGCCGTGAAGAAGACGCCGGTCGCAGCGAAGGCGACCACGTAGGGCTGCCAGGCGAGAACGGCGTCCGGCGTCAGCGGCAGCACGAAGCGCGCCATGCCGTAGATGCCGACCTTGACGCCGAGCAACAGCGTCGGCGCGATGGCGATCGTGCCGTATTGCGCCATGTTGGGCAGCCAGCCGTGCAGCGGAAACAGCGGTGTGCGTACGGCGAGGCCGTAGAAAAGCAGGAAGAAGGCCGCCGACTGGAACTTGCCGAGCGGCGGCGTCAGGACCAGGTCGAAGAGATCGAAGCTCCAGCTGCCGCCGGTGGCATCCGAATGCCCCCAGGCGAGGACGACGGCGCCGGCGACGAAGAGCAGCAGGCCGAAGCCCTGATATTGCAGGAAGCGCGAATAGGCGAGGTCGCCGGCATCGCCGGCGGCCCACACGCGCAGCAGGTAGGCGACCAGCCCCAGCTCCAGCGCCGAGGCGGCGGAGAACCAGACGAGATTGGTCGTCGCCAGCATCGCCATCAGCGCCGCCTGCGCGAACAGGATCACCGCCAGGAGTTCGGCATGGCGCATGCGGTCGCGTGCAGGTTCGTAAAGCGAGAGCAGCAGGCCGATCAGTGCCGCGACCAGCACGAAAAGCGCCGTCACGCCGTCGGCACCGACGTGGTAGATCAGCAGGTCGAAGCGCTCGGCGAACTGCAGCGCCGGTGAGCTGGCGTCGATACCGGCGTAGAGGAGGATCGCCAGTATCAGCTCGGCGAGGAAGATCGCACGCCCGAGCTGCTCGGCCCAGCGACGCTCACGCAGTGCCAGCAGCACGATGCCGCCGCAGACGGGCAGCAACTGCAGCAGGAAGAGCAGCGGCAGGGCAGCATGCCGGGACCAATGAAGCTCGCTGAGTGCAGTCATGGGCAGGTTCATCACAGGATCACCGCGAAGGTCGCCATGACCATCAGCATCAGGTAACGCGGCTCCTCCAGCAGACCCTCGAGTACGCGGATCGCATCACCGACACGGCGCAGTCCGCGTGTCATCGCACCGCCACCGCTTTGCAGCACGAGGCGATCCTCGACGAGTTGCAGCCATTCCGACAGCACCGTCAGTGCACGGCCGGCGACGCCATTGCCGGACATCGCGAGGCCCCGGTGCGATTCCTGCGGGACGCCAAGCAGACGATCGATGACGCGATCGTCGAGGCGGCGCATGTCGTGCCCGAGCGAGAGCGTTGGCCGCAGCAGCAGGCCGCGCGCCAGACGATCGAGCCAGAAGCCCTGCAGGACGGCGGTATAGAGCGGGACATTCTGCGTCAGCGACGGCGGCAGGCTTGCCGGCCGCGGCGCCAGCAGCAGGTAGGAAGGCGCCATCAGGAACTGGTAGCCGCGCCACAGCGCATGCAGCGCCAGATGCCAGGCGGCGAATTCGAACCAGCCGAAGCCGCAGGCCGCGACCATCAGCCCGACCTGCATTACCGTCGCATAGACCAGGGCCGACTTGACGTCGCTCTGCACGCGACCGCAGAGCCAGCCATATACGGCCGTCGCCAGGCCGGCAAACGCGAGCGCGATCATCATGTCCGGCACCTGCAGCAGCAGCGGCTCGATGCGGATCAGCAGGATCACACCGGCATGGACCATGACGGCACCGTAGAAGACGGCTGACGATGGCGTCGGACCTTCGAGGGCGCGCGCGATCCACGGCGTGAACGGCAACTGCGCCGATTTTGCCAGCGCCGCTGTGACCAGGCCGAGCGCCAGCATGCGCGCCTTGACCGTTTCCGGCAGGCTGCCGCTGGCAATCGCCGACCATTCGGCACTGCCGACCCACCAGTAGGCGAGGCCGATGGCGAGCAGGAAGCCGGCATCGCCGATGCGGTTGGCAAGGAAGGCGAACAAGGCGTTGCCGGTCGCCAGCGGCCGCTCGTCGGAAAAGCCGATCAACAGCCACGACGACAGGCCGCACAGTTCCCAGCCGATGAACCCCAGCACGGCGTTGCCAGAGAGGACGATAAGCTGCATGCCGGCAAGGAACAGGCACATGGCCAGGAAGAAGCGATGGAAGCCGGCTTCGCGATGCAGGTAGTTGGTCGAGAAGACCAGCGTCACCCAGCCGAGGAAGGCGACGACCAGCGCCAGCAGCAGGGACTGCGTATCACTGGCAAAGGATAGATTGACCGCGAAGCCCGGCGCTGCGAACCATTCGCCAAAGGCCTGCGTGCCCTTCGCCGTCGCGGCAAAACTGCCGACTGACAGTGCTGCCAGCAGGAGCAGCGAGGCAAGTCCGGCACCACGCGCCAGGCCGGCAGTCGCAGGTTCGCTGTCGTCGCCGTGCACGCCGGCCACCAGCCGCGCTCCGATCGCAAGCGCCCCCATCAGCGGCAGCGCAACGACCAGCGGCAGCAGTGTGCCGGCAAGCGCCAGAGCCTCGACGATGCAATTCAGCACGGCGTCCCCTCCGGCACCAGCAGCGCAGGGGGCAAGGGCTCACGGTGCGTACCCAGCCAGGCAGCGGAATCGCGTGCGTGCGGCACTTCGGCCGCCGACGGCGACCATGGCAGCCAGCCGCGCACCGGGTCAAAGCGGCTGATCTCGCCGCTCTCCGGCTCCTTGGCGGCGACGACGATCCAGCCGTTGCCGATCAGCTCCTGCAGCGGCGGCTGACGATGATAGATGGCGGACACCACCGCGCGCGTCTGCTCGAGCACGACCAGGAGACGCATCGGCTCGTGGATCTCGATCATCTGCTGCGGCAGGCCGGTGCGCAGGTCGGACGAGGCGCCTTCCATGACACCGAAAAGGCCGGTGAGATTGTGCGTGATCTTGCTGCCGCAGCCGAAGCGTGGATTGTCGACGGTCGAGAAGTAGTATTCGAGGCTGATGCCGGCGCCGACCGGACCCGCGGCAAGCAGGATGGATTCGAGGATGCGGCCGTCGTCGTCGCCGCCCGGGTCGTAGGAGATGAGGAAGGCACGGCGGTCGAAGAAGGCGCCGCGGCTCATCGTCCGGCGGCCGATGAAGGCAGTGGCAACAGTGGCGTGACCGAGCTCGGGACGTGCCTGCGACCAGTCGTGACGACGCCCGAGCAGATGGCGCAGGGCACGCCCCGCGGCCGGCGGCGCACTCGCACCGAACGGCGCCGAGGCGAAGCGGCGACAGCGTTCGACAGCGTGACGCCGCGTCGCTTCGCCGAAATCGCGCACCAGCGCGTCGAAATCGGCCCGGCGCGCTGCGGGCAGGGCGGCGAGGTCGTACCACACGATCGATTCGTCACCGGTGTTGTGCTCGCAGCCGAGGAACCACGTAGCCGCTGGAATGACGATGCCGCGTTCGGCGAGTCGCGCCCGCACTTCGGCGCGGTTGGCCATTGCCGCGAGCACGCGCGCATTCGGCCCGCCGTGGCGGCCGGAGCAGGCGCCGCAATCGTAGGCGGCGGCATGCGGGTTATTGACGCTGTTCGAGCCATGACCGACGACGACGACAAGCGGCGCGAAGTGCTGTGTCAGCCCGAGCGTGCGCAGGAAGCCGGCGACGCGCTCGACCTGTTCGTCGTCGGTGAAACCGGAACGCGCACCTTCGGCCAGAGCAGACGCGTCGCCGGACAGCGCGACTTCGGTCGCCACCGGCTGGTCGAAGGCTTCGCGCCGACGCTGCAGCAGGTCGCCGAGATAGGCCGGCGCCAGCGATTGCAGCGCCATCGCCGCGGCGCCGAACGGCGCGGCCAGCGCGGTGAGCAGTGGCGCCGTGGCGCTGCCGTCGCGCGTCGCACGGTGCAGGCGCTCCTGCCACTCGCGGCGCAGCGCGCGCCGGCTGCGATGCGCCGTCAGCCGCGTTTCCTCGCCGGCGGCAGCCACTTCACGCACCTCGTTGGCCGGCGTCACGACGACCGGGCAGAGGGCGCTCGGCACCGCGTCATCGAGGCCGACCCAGTACATCGGGACACCGAAGAAACCGGCAGCACCGAAGGTTTCGATCGCCGGATTCACTTCCTCAAGATGGCGGCGCGTCCCCTCCTCGCGGTCGTCCATGCAGAAGACACACTGCGCAGCGGGCGCAGCGCCCACCGGCACGTCGCGGCCGTGGTTGCAGGCCAGCGCCGCGAAGATCTGCTCGCGGTAATGGCGCTCGTAAGCCTGCAGCCAGAGGAAGCCACGCGCATTCCCATCAAGCCGCCCGAGCGCATCGAGCAGCGCGTCGGCGGCCTCCGGTCCCGCCGCACGCAGTGCCGCGGCGTCGAGCCCGAGATGCTGGGAGAGCAGGAACAGGGGCCAGCGCTGGGGTTCCCGGGAATAACGGCGGGTACCGATCTTCGCCGCCAGCCGCTCCCAGTGCGCCGTATCCGGATCGCCGGCGATCAGGCGCCGCGCCTCATGCGCCTCCGCTTCGTCAAGCAGCCCGGCAAAGAAATCGTGACGGACCTTGAGTTCGGCCGGATGGAACAGGAAGTGGTCGCCCAGTTCGGAAAGGAACAGCGGCAAGCCCCAGATGCGATGGACGAGTTCCTCGCAGCAGACGCGTTCGAGCACCAGCCTTACGGCAAGGTAGTCGGCCATCGCAACCGGCACCTGCGCATCGTCGCCATTCCCGGGGCCCGGAGCGCCGCCGCGTCGATCGCGCCACAGGAACATGCCGGACCAGCCCGGCAGTTCGAGGGCCAGGCGTTCGAGATAGTCCCCCCAGTGCGCCTCATCGGGGCCGAGGTGCATCAGTTCACGTTCTATCGTTTCCAGTGGATCGTCCGGCAGACGGGCGATCTCGTCGCGCGCCGCCAGCCACTCGTCGAGCTCCCAGCCGATGTCGGCGGCGGCACTCGCGCGCCAGGCAGCGTAGAAGCCCTGCGCCCGCTTCGGGTTGCGCCAACTGGTCATGCCGAGGTCTAGGTGTGCCGCCAGATGACGGATCAGCGTCGGCCGCACCTCCTCCAGCACGTTCTCGCCGGTGAGACGTTCGAGCAGGGCCGAGAGTGTCCATTCGCGACCGAGGCGACCGACCAGCAGCGACCACAGCGCACGGGCACCGATCTGCCAGCCCGTATCGTCGCCATCGTCGTCCAGCCCCGCTGCAGGGGCCTGGAAGAGTGCTTCCAGTTCGCTCGCCGGTTGCGGGGCGGGCTGCAGGCCAAGCACGTCGCCGCAGGCCTGCCACAAGGCCGGCAGGTCGCCCCCCTGAACGGCTCCGGATACCGGACACGTCAATGCGCCACTCTCGTGCAGCAGCCATTGCAGGCGCGCCGCGCTGACCGGCGACAGATCATGCAGCAGGCCAATCAGCACGACATCGCGGATGCGTCCGCCGGGAACGATTTCGGTATCGAGATCGTTTCCTTCGTCGCCGGCCAGACTTTCGTCGAGCGCTGCTTCGAGATCGGCTCGGGCAATGCGCCCTTCGGCCAGCAGTTCGCGACAGCGGGATTCCTCAAGCCAGGGACGCGCCCCGGTGAGGCGCTGCGCCTCGGCCAGGGCCTCCGGAAATGGCAGGTGCTGCAGGCCGTGCAGGGTGTTGTGGTGCACGAAATTGCGGATCGGCGCCTGTGCCGGCAGCACATGTTCGAGATGCGCCACCCAGGCGGCGAGTCGCTCGCGCAGGGTCGTGGGCTCGGCGGCGTCGTGGCTCATGTCAGCTCGTAAACAGTTGTGACAGCACACGTACGGAAGCTGCCGACAGCCCCAGAAACGGCGCGGGCCAGAGCCCCGCAACGACGATGCCGGCGAGGAGCAGGCCGGCGGCGAAGCGTTCCGACAGGTCGAGATCGGCAACCGCCGCCCGATGCTGACGCGGGCCGATGCACAGGCGCCCGACGACACGCAGCGCGTAGGCGGCGCTGACCAGCACGCCCAGCGACAGGATGACGACCCAGCCCTGCCAGCGCGCATAGCCGCCGACCAGGACGTGCAGTTCAGCGATGAAGCCGGCGCTGCCCGGCAAGCCGGCGGAAGAAAGCAGCGCCAGTGCCAGGCAGAAGGCGAGCCTGGGCGCCGATTCGCGGAGCGAACCGATCTCGCCGAGTTCGCGGCTGTGGGTGCGCTGGTAGAGGATGCCGACGATCAGGAACATCAGGGCTGCAGCAAGCCCATGCGCAGTCATCTGGAATACCGCGCCCGAGAGGCCGGTGAAGTTCAGCGTCGCGATGCCGAGCAGCACGACGCCCATGTGCGCCACGGACGAGTAGGCGACCATGCGCTTCAGGTCGGTCTGTCGCCAGGCCAGCACGCTGCCATAGACCAGCGAAACCAGGGCCAGCGCGGTCAGTGCAGACTGTAGCGTCAGCACTGCCTGCGGCAGCGTCTCGGCCGCGCGAATGAGTCCGTAGGCCCCCATCTTCAGCAGCACGCCGGAGAGCAGGATGGAGATCGGGCTGGGCGCTTCGACGTGTGCCAGCGGCAACCAGCCATGCATCGGGAAGACCGGCATCTTGACGCCGAAGCCGACGAACAGTCCGGCAAAGACGAGCAGTTGCGTTGCCGGCGGCAGGCTGTGGCCGCCGGCGATCATGTCGGCCATCGCGAAGCTGTGTCCCGGCGCGGCATCGTAGAGGAGCAGCAGCGCAACCAGCATGAACACCGAGCCCCCCAGCGTGTAGAGCACGAAGTTGAGCGCCGCACGGTGGCGGTTGCTGCCACCCATGCGGTCGATCAGGAAGAACAGCGGGATCAGCGTGAATTCCCAGAAGACGTAGAACAGCGACCAGTCGCGCGCCATGAAGACGCCGAGCATCGAGGCTTCAAGTACGAGCAGCAGCGAGAAATAGAGGCGGGCGCCGACACGGATGCCGCCGGAAGCGAGCACGGCAATGAAGCAGAGCAGCGTGGACAACAACACCATTGGCAGCGAGATGCCGTCGACGCCGAGCGCAAAGCTGGAGCCGACGCGCGGGTTCCACGGCCGGGTCTCGAAGAACTGCTGCTCGGCGATGCTCGCATCGAAGCTGGCGACCAGCGCCAGCGACAGTCCGAGATTGAGGGCGGCAACCACGGCCGCCACGGTGCGAATCCGGAGGGGCCGGCGAGCCGGCAGGAGCGCGATGAGGAAAGCCCCGGAGAGGGGCAGCAGCAACAGGAATTTCAGCACCGGAGAGGCTCCGCGGGGTGCGCTGCGAGTCTGGCCCGGACAGCGTCCGCGATCGTGCCGATTCTCCCCGTTGAAATTATCCCTGTCATGAACGAGGATTATGCCAGTAGCGCCCGATTTTGGGCGCATCGGCCGGGAGCGTTGGATGGAGAGTCGGAGGACAGGCGCCGGGGACGAAGCCTTGACCGCGCGCGCCCTGCGCATTCGTGGCCGGGTTCAGGGCGTCGGCTTCCGCCGGTCGCTGTGCGAGGAGGCGCGGGCCCTTGGTATTACCGGCTGGGTCCGCAACCGTCGCGACGGCAGCGTCGAGGCGCTGATTCACGGTCTGGCGGGGGCCGTCATGGCGCTCGCCGACTGGGCCCACCGCGGCCCGCCGGGCGCCCGTGTCACGGCAGTCGAAATGGATGTAGCCGAGACGGAGGGCCCCCTTGCTGGCTTCGAGCAGTTGCCGACCGCCTAGCAGGAACTTTTCGTCGCTGGCATAAACCAAGTATTCTCTCCGCTTCATTCCGGATTCCCCAAACCCGCTCAATCACAAAAGGAGAAAAACCATGGCCGTTCTCGTCGGCAAGCAAGCCCCGGATTTCAACGCCACTGCCGTATTCGGCAACAATGAAATGAAGCCCCTGAAGCTCTCTGACCTCAAGGGCAAGTACGTCGCAATCTTCTTCTACCCGCTCGACTTCACCTTCGTCTGCCCGTCGGAGCTGATCGCCTTCGATCACCGCCTCGACGAGTTCAAGAAGCGCGGCGTCGAAGTCATCGGCGTGTCGATCGACTCGCAATTCACCCACCTCGCCTGGAAGAACACCCCGGTCGAGAAGGGCGGCATCGGCCAGGTGCAGTATCCGCTGGTCGCCGATGTGAAGCACGAGATCTGCCGTGCCTACGATGTCGAGTTCGAGCCGGCCGGTGTTGCCTTCCGCGGCACCTTCCTGATCGACAAGAACGGCGTCGTGCGCCACCAGGTCGTCAATGACCTGCCGCTCGGCCGCAACGTCGACGAACTGCTGCGCATGGTGGATGCGCTGCAATTCACCGAGGAACATGGTGAAGTCTGTCCGGCCGGCTGGCAGAAGGGCAAGAAGGGCATGACGGCGTCGCCGGACGGCGTTGCAAAATATCTGGCCGAGAACGCGAAGGAGCTCTGATCGAGCCCTCCTCGCCTCGCCAACGGCCGCCGCGATGGCGGCCGTTTTCGTTGACGCCGGCCAGGCTCGCCACGAAGTTGACACACATCAAGGGGAAAGCGCCGGGCTACCGCCAGAATCATCGATCCGTCATGATGCGATGACCATGCCCCTGCTCCGCCGGTTCGCCATAATCCTGTCCTTTTGCATCGCTGCCGCCGCCAACGGCGCGTCGGCATCGACGCCTGCCACAAAGCCGCCGCTGGAGACCCGGCTGGCAGCATCACCGACGACGATCGCGATGGCACGCGAACTGGTCGCCTCGCTGCAACTGTCGCGGTCGGGCACGGTGCGCGTGATGCCGGCAGGCAGCGACAGCGCCATCGATGACGTCAGGGCCGGCCGCGCCGACGCAGCACTGATCGCGCGCAGCCTGACCGTCGAGGAGACACGGGCCCTGCATGCGTTCACGCTTGCCAGCGACAGCCTGCTGCTCATTGTCAACGAGCGCAATCCGCTGCATGAGCTGGACTCGGCAACGGTCCGTCGCATTTTTTCGCGCGAAGTCTCGGACTGGAAGCAGCTCGGCAACGCGGGCGCCGGCTCCATTGTTCCGGTCACCCGGCGCGCGGGAGACGGTACGCGTACGACCTTCGACAACGCCTTCGGCATCGGCCGGGTGATTCCGACCGGGATCGTGGAACTGGCCACCAACCTCGCGGCCGTGCTCTATGTAGCTGCCGACCCGCAGGCCATCGGCTATGTTTCCGCTGACGCCTACGAGGACGCACGCCGACGCGGCCTGCGCATTCGTGCCCTGCGGCTCGATGGCCAGCTTCCCGGCGCGACGGAGTGCCGAAAGCTCAAGTACCCGCTGTGCCGGCCGATCATCTTCGTGCGCCCCATCGGCACGCCGGTGGGCGAGGTCGAGCAGATGGAACGCTTCCTTCGTTCGGAAGGGGGAAGCGCCCTGATCGAACGATCGGGATTTGCCGGAGCCCAGCAGTAGTGGCGTTCACGACCAATCTCCGCAATACGCTGTGGGCGCTGTTCACGGCCCTCTGCCTGTTCATCGCCGCGAGCGCCGCCCTCAATCTGCGCAACCTGCACCGCGACGAGGAAATGATCGAGGCGTATCTGGCGCCGACACTCGCCGCACAGCAGCAGGCGGAACGCCTGCGCCAGACGGTCGTCGACCTGATGCGCCTTGTCTATCAGGCCAGCATCGACAACAACGACGACCTGCTATTCGAGGCCGGCGCCCAGGCAGCCCGCTTCTTCACCATTCACGAGGCGCTCGGGCAGGAGATTGCCCGAGCCCCGACGGACAGCGTCAATCACGCACAGACGCTGGCCCACCACGGACGCATCAGCGACAGCTTCCGCCACGTTGCCGGCTCGGCGCTTTCCCTGCTCGCCGACGTCGGCAGCGGCAGTGCGGACGAGGCGCAACTCGCCCACATGCGCTTCTCGACGGCCGCACTGACCGACGAACTGAATCGCTTCGTGGCCCTGCTGGAGGAAGATGTGGCGCGGGCGATGACGGGGGCGCGCGAGCGAATCGCAGCGACGCGGCAGCAGCAGCAGGCATCGATTGTGATCGCGCTTACGGCGATGGGCAGCTTTTTCCTGTTCCTCTATTTCCGCCTGGTCCGGCCGACGCGTCGGCTGGCGTCCTTCCTCAGCCGGGCGCGCACGAACCCGCTGGAAATCGTGGACCGCTTCCGCGCGGACAGGGTGGACGAGATCGCGGCACTGGGCAGCGACATCAACTCGCTGCTCGATCAGTTGCAGGCCACCGGCGTATCGCGCGATTTCGTTGGCCATATCTTCGACAGCGCCCCGTTGCCGCTGCTGCTCGTCGATTCCGACCAGCGCGTCCGACGCTGCAACGTCAGTGCGCGGCAACTCCATGGCGGCAACCCGGAAGGGGAACGGATCGACCTGCTGCTCTCAGGTTTTTCAGCGACGGAGGGCGAGGCCGAATGGCTGACGGCGGACGGCGCCCGCGTCCCTGTTCTGGTCTCGGTTTCGGACATCTTCGACCGGCAGATCGATGGCGCCGGCCTGGTGGTCGGACTCGCCGATCTCACACTGCGCAAGGAGGCGGAAGCGGCAACGCTGCGCCGGGCCGGGCTACTGAAAGCCGTAGCCGACGCCGGCAGCCTGTTGCTCACCGCGAACTCGGCGGAGCATCCGATACCCGAAGCGCTGCGGCGGATCGGCTCGGCGATCGGAGCCGACCGCGGCTCGGTAGTCGAAGAGGCCCTGGCGCCCGGCGAGCCGATGTCACGCCTGGTCGTCCATCACGACTGGCGGGCGGACGGTACCGACGACGAGGATCCCGGCCTCGCCTGGCGCGTCGCTGTACCCGCCTGGCGGCGACTCCTGCAGGACGAATCCGCCAGCTGCATCATCCTCGACAGCAAGGTGCCCGCCGATCGCGATTGGCTGATCGCGCACAAACTCGCGGCGATGATCGTGCTGCCGATCCGCATCGAGGGCTGCCTGTGGGGCTTTATCGGCTTTTCGAATCGGGACATCGTCCGCGACTGGGCGGAGGATGACATCCAGGTGCTGCAGACGGTCGCCGCGGACATCGGTCATCTGATGCTGCAGGAACGTTCCCTGGCGCAACTCCGGCTCTCTGCGCAGGTCTTCGCCGAAAGTGGCGAGGCCATCGCGGTCACCGATGTGCGTGGCGGCTTCGTGTCGGTCAACCGCGCCTTCACCGAGGTGACCGGCTATACCTTCGACGAGGTCCGCGGCAAGAATCCGCGCATCCTGCAGTCCGGCCGGCACGACGGCGCGTTCTATAACGCGATGTGGAAGCTCCTGGCCGAAACCGGCAGCTGGCAGGGTGAAGTATGGAACCGCCGCAAATCCGGCGAAATCTACCCCGAGTGGCTCAATATTTCGTCGGTGCGCAACCCGGCAGGCGAGATCACCCACTACGTCGCCATTTTTTCCGACATCACCGAACGCAAGGCGGCACATGCCCGCATCGAATACCTGGCCCACCACGATCCGCTGACCGGGCTGCCCAACCGTTCGCTGTTGCGCGAACGGCTGGAGAACGAGATCAGTCGCGCCAAACGGGCCGAACGCAAGCTGGCAGTGCTGTTTCTCGATCTCGACCGCTTCAAGACCGTCAACGATTCGCTCGGCCATGCCGTCGGCGACCGCCTGCTACGGGAGGTCGCCCAGCGGCTGCGCAATTCGCTGCGCGAATCCGACATCGTCTGCCGCCAGGGGGGGGATGAGTTCATCGTCGTCCTGCCTGACCTGAAGAGCGACACGGATGCCGCCCATGCCTCCCGGCAGATCATCGAGGCGCTGCGCCAGCCGGTCGATACCGGCGGGCAGATGATTCACACCTCGACCAGCATCGGCATTGCCGTCTTCCCCGAGGACGGCCATACGACCTCGGCACTGCTGAAGGCGGCGGACATGGCGATGTATCACGCCAAGGAGCGGGATCGCGGCTCATTCTGCTTCTATACTCAGGAGCTGAATGCCCTGGTCAACGAACGCATGGCGCTCGACAATCGCCTGCGGGCTGCGGTCAAGGAGAGCGAGTTCCAGGTCTACTTCCAGCCGCAGTGGGCACTCCGTGATGGCCGACTGACCGGGCTCGAAGCCCTGGTGCGCTGGCAATGCGATGGCGAATTCGTCTCTCCGGCGCGCTTCATTCCCATTGCCGAGGAGAACGGCCAGATCGTCGCGCTCGGCGCCTGGATCCTGGAGGAGGCCTGTCGTGAGGCCACCCGCTGGCGTGCCCAGGGACACCCGCTGACGATC
>WBZP01002798.1_pt1 | contig 19667 bp, 22 predicted proteins | sample 5204301 | NCBI WGS metagenome assembly WBZP01 (sample SAMN12412401, study PRJNA552823) | activated sludge metagenome | isolation source: activated sludge from nitrification reactor of wastewater treatment plant... | place: USA: Pennsylvania | collected 2017 | reverse complement strand
CCGACAGAGGTGGCCAGCGCTATGGCCCCGAATCGGGGATTTCGGCGATTTCCGGGTACCCCGGCCCGTGCGGCCACCCGGTGCTGGCACTACCGTCGGACGCTATGCGGGTGGCGATGATGACACGGGAGTACCCGCCGGAGGTCTACGGCGGCGCCGGCGTACACGTCACCGAACTCGTCGCCCAGTTGCGCCGGCTCTGCGACGTCGACGTGCACTGCATGGGGGCGCCCAGGCCGGGTCAGCCCGAGGTTTTCGTGCACCGGCCCGATCCCGCGCTGGCGGACGCCAACGCGGCGCTGTCGACCCTGTCGGCCGATCTGGTGATGGCCGACGCGGCCGGCGGCGTCGACGTCGTGCATTCGCACACCTGGTACACCGGCATGGCCGGCCATCTGGCCGCACTGCTGTACGGCGTCCCGCACGTACTCACCGCGCACTCCCTGGAGCCGTTGCGGCCGTGGAAGGCCGAACAGCTCGGCGGCGGCTACCGGATCTCGTCCTGGGTGGAACGCACGGCCGTCGAGGCGGCCGACGCGGTGATCGCCGTCAGCGCCGGGATGCGCGAGGACGTGCTGCGGGTGTATCCCGCGCTGGATCCCAACCGCGTGCACGTCGTCAAGAACGGCATCGACACCAGCGTCTGGCAGCCCGTCACCGCCGAACAGGACTCGGTGCTGGCCGGCCTCGGCGTCGACCCGACCCGCCCGGTCGTCGCGTTCGTCGGCCGGATCACCCGCCAGAAGGGCGTGGCGCATCTGGTCGCGGCCGCCCACCGGTTCAGCCCGGACATCCAGCTGGTGTTGTGCGCGGGGGCGCCGGACACCCCGGAGATCGCGGCCGAGGTGAGTGCGGCGGTCCGGCAGCTGGCGGCCGCGCGCAGTGGGGTGTTCTGGGTCCAGGACATGCTGGCCGGTCCAAAGATTCGGGAAATCCTCAGCGCGGCAACTGTTTTCGTATGCCCATCGGTCTACGAACCACTCGGGATCGTGAATCTGGAGGCGATGGCCTGCGCGACGGCGGTGGTGGCCTCCGACGTCGGCGGCATTCCCGAGGTGGTGGACGACGGCCGCACCGGAACCCTGGTGCACTACGACCCCGATGACCCGCAGGCGTTCGAGGACGGACTGGCCGACGCCGTCAACGCCCTGGTGGCCGACCCGGCGCGAGCCGAAGAGTACGGCCGGGCGGGTCGTCAGCGGTGCATCGACGAGTTCTCCTGGGCACACATCGCCGAGCAGACGCTGGAGATCTACCGCAAGGTCACCGCGTAGCGGTCAGCTCGTGACGTTCTTCAGCTCGTCGCCGAGCGCGGCGGCTTCGTCCGGGGTCAGCTCGACCACGAGGCGTCCACCGCCCTCCAGCGGTACCCGCATCACGATGCCGCGCCCCTCCTTCGTTGCCTCCAAAGGCCCGTCGCCGGTTCGGGGCTTCATCGCCGCCATCGAGTGCTCCCTCCGCGTATGAGCCGGTCTGCGTCGTTCATCGCCGTCCATTGTTCCCTATCGCCGCACCTCCGTGTGCAGGACCCGGCTGCTAAGCGCCTCCGGCGGGGCGAACCCAGCAGGTGGCGAGGTGGTCGTCGACCATCCCGGTGGCCTGCATCAACGCGTACGCCGTGGTCGGGCCGACGAACCGGAAACCGCGACGCTTGAGCTCGCGCGCCATCGCCGTCGACTCCGCAGTGACCGCCGCCACGTCGGACATCACGGCCGGCCGCGGCCGGGCCGGCGGCGCGAACGACCACAGCAGCTCATCGAGGTCGACATCGAGATCGGCGGCCACCCGGGCATTGGCGATGGTGGCGTCGATCTTCGCCCGGTTGCGGACGATGCCCGCGTCGGCCATCAGCCGGTCCACCTCGGCGTCGCCGAAACCGGCCACGGTGTCGATGTCGAAGCCGTGAAACGCACGCCGGAAGTTGTCCCGCTTGCGCAGGATGGTCAGCCACGACAGACCGCTCTGGAAGGCTTCGAGGCTCATCCGTTCGAACAGCGCGGTGCGGCCGTGCAGCGGCCGGCCCCACTCGGTGTCGTGGTAGCCGCGGTACAGCGCGGCATCGGCGCCGTCACCGGCCGGAACCCAGTCGCAGCGGAGCGGCCCGCCGCCGGCCCCGTCCGGCCCGCTCACCCCGGCTGCCCGCCCGGATGCGGCGCGGCCGCGCGCAGCATCGCCAGTTCGCCGCGCAGCGAGTCGAGCTCCTGCCCCAGCCGCTCGAGCACCCAGTCCACCTCGCCGGTGTGGTAGCCCCGCAGGGCCTGGGTGAACTTGACCGCGTCGACGTCGGCGGCGGTGACGTCGAAGGCCGGCAGCATGGTGGCGGTGGTGGCCCGGGGCAGCGGCGGCAGCTGTTCACCGCGCCCGAATATCACGCTCGCCACGGCGAACAGGACGACGGCGACCAGGACGAGGACGACCAGATAGAGCAGGATCAGCGTCACGCCCACGATCCTGCCTGACGGGCCCGACAACCGGCGACCGCCGGGCCGCCCGGCGTCAGCGCAGGGTGTTCATCGGGGGCCGATCGGTCAGCGACACATTCGTCGTCCGCGCGGTGAAGTCATCGCCGTCGGTGACGAACTGGGTCAGTCCCACACCGGAGTCGGGGACCCCGCAGCGGCTCAGCAGCGTGGCGATGACCTGGCGGCTCATCGCGCCCAGTTCGGTCAGCGGCCGGTTGCGGTGCGCCCGCAGCCCGAGATTCACCTGAGCGATCGCATCCAGTCCGAGGCGGTCGTAGGTGTCGATGAGCAATCCGATCTCGACGCCGTATCCCGGCGCGAACGGCACCGAGGTCAGCAGGTCGCGGGTGGCGGCATACTCACCGCCGAGCGGCTGCAGGACCCCGCCGAGTTCGGGTCGCAGCGCCGCCAGCAACGGCCGCGCCACGAGTTCGGTGACCCGGCCGCCGCCGTTGGCGTCCTCTCCATTGCCGACCTTCAGCGGGCGCCGGTAGAAGCCTTTGACCAGGTGGATTCCGGTGCGGGTCAGCAGCGGGCCGACAAGTCGCGGCACGAACATGGGGTCGGGGTCGATCAGGTCCGAATCGACGAACACGACCACATCGCCGGTGGTGGCGGCCAGCGACCGCCACAGCACCTCGCCCTTCCCGGGGTTGGGCGGCACCTCCGGCAGCGCCTGTTCGCGGCTGACCACCTTGGCGCCCGCGGCGATCGCGCGGATCTCCGTCTCGTCGGTCGAACCGGAGTCGAGCACGACGAGTTCGTCGACCAGACCGCCCAGCATCGGGCTGATCGTGTCGATCACCGAGGCGACGGTCTCCTCTTCGTTCAGGGCGGGCAGGACCACCGAGACCGTGCGGCCGGCCTTGGCCTCCTGAAGTTGCGCGACCGTCCAGGTGGGGCGGTTCCAGGTGTGGTCCGCCAACCAGGTTTCGGCGCCGGGTGGGCAGTTGACTGCGAGATCAGGTGCTGTGGTCATGCCAGTCCCCTCACCGTGCGCGTCGGTGGACGCGTGCCCTGGATCGACGCGACCATTTCCAGCACGCGCCGCGTGGAGGCGACCTCGTGAACCCGGAACATCCTGGCCCCGTCGGCCGCCGCCAACGCGGTGGCCGCCAGAGTCCCCTCCAGACGTTCGGTCAGCTCCACACCCAGAGTCTCCCCGACGAAATCCTTGTTGCTCAGGGCCATCAGGACCGGCCATCCGGTATTAACAAGATCTTTTACGTGCCGCAACAAACTAAGGCTGTGATAAGTGTTCTTGCCGAAATCGTGCGTCGGGTCGATCAGGATCGCGTCCCGCGCGACGCCCTCCGACACGGCCTTCTCGGCGGCCGCGGTGACATCGGCGATGACGTCGTCGACCACACCGCGGGTCGTGGTGCCGTAGTGCACCCGGAACGGGCGGGTGCGCGGTGTCGCTCCGCCGGTGTGTGAGCACACCAGCCCGGCGCCGAACTCCGCCGCCACCGCCGGCAGTCCCGGATCGGCGCCCGCCCAGGTGTCGTTGATCAGGTCCGCTCCGGCCGCACAGGCCAGCTTCGCCACGCCGGCGCGCCAGGTGTCGACGCTGATCAGCTGCCCGGGGTACTCGGCCCGCAGCCACTCGATGAACGGCACGACCCGTGCCGTCTCCTCGTCCGGACCGACCGGGCCGCCCGGACCCGCTTTGACGCCGCCGACGTCGATGATGTCGGCGCCCTCGGCGATTTTGCGGTGCGCCGCCTCCTTGGCGGCCTCGTCGGTGAACGTCGCACCGCGGTCGTAGAACGAGTCCGGGGTGCGGTTGACGATCGCCATGATCAGGGCCCGGTCACCGGCGACCGGTTTGCCGAGGAAAGTCGACTGCACGCGTTTCAGGCTAATTGTTCTCCGGTTCAGGCTTTCGGGGCTTCGCCCGCCGCCACCTGATCGGGGTACGCGTCGTGATAGGGGACGTAGCCCTCGCGGCGACCGCCGAGGACGAACAGCGGGTCCTCGATGTGGTCGCCGTACGCCTCGTCGCGCAGGTCGACCTTGCGGCTCTTGAACGTGCTGGTGGCCTCCAGCCCGTCGACGATGCGGATGAACAGCGGGATCGCGTAGCTGGGCAGCCGGTCGTACAGCGTCTCGGCCAGTTCGATGCCGTCGAACTCGTCGCCGTCCCGGATCTTGACCGCCGCCATGCCCGCCCGGCCACCGGTGTTGGGGATCTCCACCCCGAACACCGTGCTCTCCTCGACCTGCGGGTCGGCCGCCAGCGCCGCTTCCACCTCCGTGGTCGCGACGTTCTCGCCCTTCCACCGGAAGGTGTCGCCGAGGCGGTCGCCGAACGCCGCGTGCCCGAAGCCCTGGGGCTTCATCACGTCGCCGGTGTTGAACCAGACGTCACCGTCCTTGAAGGCGTCGCGGATGAGCTTCTTCTCGCTCGCCTTCGGGTCGGTGTAGCCGTCGAACGGCGAGAGCCGGTTGACCGGACTGATCAGCAGGCCCGGCTCACCGGCGGGCACCTTGCGCAGCCGGCCAGACGCGTCGCGCTTGGGCTCACCGGTTTCGGTGTCGTACTCGACGTAGGCCAGCGCCGGCATCGGGCTGATGCCGGTGCTGCGCGGGATGTTGAAGATGTTGATGAACGCGGTGTTGCCCTCGCTGGCGGCGTAGAACTCGCACACCCGTTTGATGCCGAAGCGGCCGGTGAACTCGTCCCAGATCTCGGGGCGCAGCCCGTTTCCGGCGATCAGCCGCACCTTGTTTGCCCGGTCGGTGGGCTTGGGCGGCTGGTTGAGCAGATACCGGCACAGCTCGCCGATGTAGATGAAAGCCGTTGCGTCGTAACGGTTCACCTCATCCCAGAACTTCGACGCGGAGAACTTCTCCCCCAGTGCCAGCGTGGCGCCGGTGTTGAGCACCGAGGACACGGCGATGGTCAGCGCGTTGTTGTGATACAGCGGCAGGCAGGAGTACAGGGTGTCGTCGCCGCGCAACCGCAGGCCGAGTCCACCGAATCCGGCCAGCGCCTTGAGCCACCGCAGGTGCGTCATCACGCTGGCCTTCGGATGCCCGGTGGTCCCGGAGGTGAAGATGTAGAAGGCGGTGTCTTTGGCCAGCACCTCCGCGGCCGAGGCCGGGTTTCCGGTCGGAGCCGTCTCGGCCAGCTTTTCGAGGTCCTCGACGGTGATCACCACACCGGGGTCCAGGGTGACACCGCTCTCGGTGATGTGGTCCACGAGGTCGGTCTCGGCGACGATCGTCTTGGCGTCGAGCAGGCCGATGCTGTGTGCCAGCACGTCGCCGCGCTGGTGGTAGTTGAGCATGCCGGCGATCGCGCCGCATTTGACGGTGGCCAGCATCATCAGCACGGCATTGGGCGAGTTGCGCAGCATGATCCCGACGACGTCCCCGCGGCCGACACCGCGGTCGGCGAGGACGGCGGCGTACCGGTTGGCCGTGGCGTTGGCCTGGGCGTAGGTGATCTTCTGGTCGCCGAAGCGCAGGAACACCCGATCCGCGTACTTCTCGGCGCGATCCTGGAACACCGTGCCGATCGAGGCCTTGGACGTGGGCCGGGCGAGCATGCCGGTCGACACCCCGCTGATGATCTGCGGGGCATCCATCAGCAGGCCCGGGATCCGGGTCAGGATGTCAAGAAGGCCGACTGTGGAGCGGGACTCGGGCGCTGGCATGCGCGCCAGCCTAGTGGGAGGCGGTATCACCCGCGGGGGCGCACAGGTCCAGTGCGGCGTCGACGTCGCCGACGGTCAGCAGCCGGTCCAGCGCGGCCTCGGCGACGTACCCGCCGGCGCGAAGCCCGTCGAGCCAGCCGAACAGGCCGTCGTAGTGGCCGTCCGGATCCAGCAGCACCACCGGTTTGTCGTGCATGCCCAGGTATCCCGCCGTCCACGTCTCGAACAGCTCCTCGAGGGTGCCGATCCCGCCGGGCAGCGTGACGAACGCGTCGGCGCGGTCCTCCATCACCTGCTTGCGCTGCCGCATGGTGTCGGTGACGATCAGCTCGTCGGCGTCGACGTCGGCCAGTTCCCGGTGCACCAGGGCCTTCGGGATGACGCCGACGGTCTTGCCGCCGCGCGAGCGGGCGCCGTGCGCGAGCGCCCCCATCGCCGAGACGTTGCCGCCGCCGGATACCAGGGTCCAGCCGCGCTCGGCGATCGCCGCACCGAGTGTTCGGGCCAACGTGAGCAGTTCGGGGTGCATCGGACCCGACGCGCAGTAGACGCACACGGCGAACTCGTCTTCGGGCATGCGGGGCAGCCTAGGCGCTGAGATATGCCCGCAGCGTCTCGGTGACGGCGGTGATCGCCGCGACCTCGACATGTTCGTCGACGGTGTGCGCCAGGTTCGGGTCGCCCGGACCGTAGTTGAGCGCCGGAATGCCAAGGGCGGCAAAGCGAGACACATCGGTCCAGCCGTACTTCGCCCGCACCTGACCGCCGGCGGCCGCGACCAGTCGGGCGGCCGCGGGCCGGCTCAGGCCGGGCAGCGCGCCGGCGGCGGCGTCGGTCTGCTCGATGGTGACGGGCAGCCCGTCGAACACCTCGCGCACGTGTGCGAGCGCCTGCGCCGGCGTGCGGTCGGGCGCGAACCGGAAATTCACCGTCACCGTGGCGGCGTCGGGGATGACGTTGCCGGCCACGCCGCCGTCGACGCGCACCGCCGACAAACCCTCGCGGTATGTGCAGCCGTCGATGTCCACGCTGCGGGGCTGGTATGCGGCCAGCCGGCCGAGCACGTCGGCGAGTTTGTGAATCGCGTTGTCGCCCAACCAGGGTCGGGCCGAGTGTGCCCGCGTTCCGGCGGCGCCGATGAGCACCCGCAGGGTGCCCTGGCAGCCGGCCTCGATGAGCCCGCCGGTCGGCTCGCCGAGCACCGCGACGTCGGCGGCCAGCCAGTCGGGCAGTTCGCGCTCGATGCGGCCCAGCCCGTTGGCGGCGGCCTCGATCTCCTCGCAGTCGTAGAACACCAGGGTCAGGTCGTGGGCGGGTTCGGTGACCGTGGCCGCCAGGTGCAGGAAGACGGCATCGCCGGACTTCATGTCGGAGGTCCCACAGCCGTACAGGTTGCCGCCGTCGATGCGGCTGGGCAGGTTGCCGGCGACCGGGACGGTGTCGAGGTGCCCGGCCAGCAGCACCCGGCCGGGCAGCCCGCGGTTGGTGCGCGCCAGCACGGCCTGCCCGGTGCGGATCACCTCGAACCCGGTGGTCTGCGTCCGCAGCGCGGCCTCGACCTCGTCGGCGATGCGGGTCTCGTCGCGGGATTCGCTGGGGATGTCGACCAGCGCGGCGGTCAGCGCGACGGGGTCACCGTGGAGATCCAGCACGTGACCAGGGTAGTCGCCCCGGACGGGGGCGCCGGTAACCTGAAGCACCGTGACTGGAGCATCGGGTATCGGACTGGCGACGCTGACGGCCGAGGGGACGGTGCTGGACACCTGGTTCCCGGCGCCGGAGTTGGGTGACTTCGACCCCCCGGGCAACCTGCACCTGACGGCCGCCGAGTCGCCGTCCGACCTACTTGCGCTGGCCGGTTCGGATCCCGACCGCGGCACCGAGACGGTGGTGCTGCGGACGACGATCGTCGACCTGAAGGCGCCGGCGACCGACGCGCACGACGTCTGGCTGCGCCTGCACCTGCTGTCGCACCGACTGGTCGCCCCACACGGGCTGAACACCGACGGCTTCTTCGGTCTGCTGGCCAACGTGGTGTGGACCAGCCACGGCCCCTGCGCGGTGGACGGTTTCGAGTCGGTGCGCGCCCGGCTGCGCAAGCGCGGTCCCGTGACGGTGTTCGGCGTCGACAAGTTCCCCCGGATGGTCGACTACGTGGTGCCCGCCGGTGTCCGGATCGCCGACGCCGACCGGGTCCGGCTCGGCGCGCACCTGGCGGCCGGCACCACCGTCATGCACGAGGGATTCGTGAACTTCAATGCCGGCACGCTGGGCACCTCGATGGTGGAGGGCCGCATCTCGGCGGGTGTGGTGGTCGACGACGGCTCCGACATCGGCGGCGGCGCGTCGATCATGGGCACGCTGTCCGGCGGCGGCAGCGAGGTCATCCGGGTCGGCAAGCGCTGCCTGCTGGGCGCCAATGCGGGGCTGGGGATCTCGCTCGGCGACGACTGCGTGATCGAGGCGGGCCTGTACGTCACGGCGGGCACCAAGGTCACCACGGCGGACGGCCAGACGGTCAAGGCGCGCGAGTTGTCCGGCGCGAACAACCTTCTGTTCCGGCGCAATTCGCTTTCCGGCGCGGTCGAGGTGGTGGGCCGCGACGGCCACGGCATCACGCTCAACGAAGCCCTGCACGCCAACTGAGGCACGCCCCATTTCGTCGAACCGGAGGGCTCATGACTCCCGAACACGCGTTCAGCGACACCGAACGGCGAGCGGTCTACCGCGCCATCTTCGAACGCCGCGACATGCGCCGGTTCGTCCCGGGCACCACGATCCCGCACGACGTTCTGGCCCGGATCCTGCGCGCCGCGCATGCCGCGCCCAGCGTCGGCCTGATGCAGCCGTGGCGCTTCATCCGGATCACGGATACGTTGCTGCGCAAGCGGATTCACGCCCTGGTCGACGAGGAACGCCAGCGCACCGCGACCGCCCTGGGGCAGCGGGAGGACGAGTTCCTGGCGTTGAAGGTCGAGGGCATCCTGGACTGCGCCGAACTGCTGGTCGTCGCCCTCGGCGAGGACCGCGAACGTCACGTCTTCGGCCGCCGCACGATGCCGCAGATGGATCTGGCGTCGGCGGCCTGCGCGGTGCAGAATGTCTGGCTGGCCGCCCGCGCGGAAGGCATCGGGGTGGGCTGGGTTTCGATCTTCGACCCCGTCGAGCTGGCTGCACTGCTGGGCATGCCGGACGGTGCCGAACCCATCGCCGTGCTGTGTCTGGGTGAAGTGCCCGAATTCCCGGACCGCCCCCAGCTCGAGATCGACCACTGGGCCACCGCCCGGCCACTGTCGGAATTCGTGTTCGAGAACGGCTGGGGCTGAGGGGCTTCCGACGCCTGGCGAGCGTGCGCAGAATCCCGCCGGACCGCGGCGTGTCGCGGACCGACACGCCGGCTCGGCAGGGGATTCGGCGAATATCGGGAGCGCTCAGGTGGTCCAGAACACGAACTCGAGGACGACCCAGGTGACCACGACCCAGGCGGCGAACACCGCCTGAAGGCCCCGTGGTGCGTCGCGCAGTTCCATGAACACCGCACCGATCACCGCGGTCTTGACGAAGGCGATGGCCGCCACCAGGCCCCGGGCGGCCCCGTGGCCGACCTCGGCCAGCGCGAACGAGCCGACGGTGAGCACGACGAGTGCGACCCAGGTGACCCGAAGTCTCCAAAATCCCTGTGCGCGTGTGAATTCCATGTCAGGCCAGATAGAGGAGCATGAACAGCACCACCCAGATCAGGTCGACCATGTGCCAGAACGTGGCGATCGACTCGGCCCGACGGGTGATGACGGCGGGCGGGTGCAGGTCGAACAAGACCAGGCGCCGCAAGTACAGCAGCAGGACCACACCGATCGTCACGTGCACGGCGTGGATGATCGTGTAGACGAAGAAATACATGTAGAAGCCGCCGGCCACCGGCCGGTTCCCCGCGGCAAGCTCGAGGTGCCACTCGAAGCCCTTGTTCACCAGGAAGACCGCACCGAGCGTGGCTGCGATCGCCAGCGCAGTGGTCACATCGGCGGACCGGCTGCCGGACCGGATCCGACCGACCGCACGCGCGACGTAGTAGGAACTCGACAGCAGCAGCAGGGTGTTCGCCAGCCCGAAGGCGACGTGCAGCGATCCGCGCGAGTGATCGAATCCCGCGACATCATGGCCCCGCGCGAGCGCGAACACGACGAAGAGCACCGAGAACACACACATCTCGGCCAGCACCAGCAGCCAGATCCCGGGCTCGCCGGGCACGTGGCGCGCGGTCCCGGTGACCGCGAGATCCGGCGTCGTCACGACGCCGGCCACGGCACCCGGGTCTCGCGATTCACATGCCGGATCAGGTAGTAGGACAGCGTCATGATCCACGAGAAGAAGAAGATCATCGGGATGCCCAGGCCGATGATGCCGTTCCAGGCGAAGGGTCCGGTCTTGAAGAAGATGATGAAGCCGGTCGGGATCAGGGCGGCCGCCGTCGCGAAGCACAGGAAGCCCGCCCAGCGCGGGAAGACGGGGTTGGCGCCGCTGTCGCGCAGGATCGCCCCGCCCTGCGCCAGCAACAGGATGCTGAACAGTGGGTAGGGCATGACGAAGCAGAACCAGCCGATGTCGTAGAGGGCCTGCGTCGTGGTCGGCGGGATGCTGCCGGCACGGTAGGCCAGGATTCCGAAGAACATCGGACTCAGCGCCAGGATCGCCGAACCCCCACCGCCGCAGACCATCTGGAGGTAGGTCAGGGCGGGGTGGTCACCGTCGGTCCGGCGTAGTTCCAGCGCGACACCGACCACGAACGGGGCGAACAGCCCGAACCCGATGATCATGAAAATCACGCCGATGCGCAGGCCGGTCGCGTTCGCCGCGATGTCGTGGGCCAGTTGCTCGGCGGGCAGGTTGGGACTCGGGAACGGCAGCCAGCGGGCGAACACCACGAACCCGATGGCGAAGAGCACGGTGCAGACGACACCACTCCACGCACAGGACAGCCGCGCGGTGCGGTTGACGGCGGGATCTGTCGAGGGCCGGTAGGCGCGACGGGCCACGGTGTCGGTCGGCATTTGCATCCTCCTTGATACCTACAGGTTGTCTGATTCAGACAGTCTGTATGACTCAGACACTGTATATACCCGCTGATAGCCTGTCCAGATGTCGCTGGACTTTCTGGCCGACCTGCCCGGAGAGCCGGCGGGCGCACCGCAGAGCACCCAGGCCGCATCCGGCCAGCGCCGCCGCGAGGGGTCCACCCGGGAGATCCTCGACGCCACCAGCCGGCTCCTGGCGCGCGGCGATGCCGTCGCCCGCCTCAGCGTGAGCCGGATCATCGAGGAAGCCGGCGTCTCCCGCGCCACCTTCTACGCGTGCTTCTCCGACAAGCACGCCGTGATCGCCCAGCTGGCGGGTCGGTCGCTGGCCTGGCGCAACGAGGTCTCCGGGGAATCGCTCGGTGATGCCGACCTGACCCGTGACCGCCTCGACGAACTAATGCGGACCATCGTCGGGCACTGGCGGGCCAACCGCGCCGTGCTGGGCGCCCTGGTCGAACTCGCCGAGCACGATCCCGAGATAGGCCTCGCCTGGCGCTCGGCCGTCGGGCAGATCGCCGCTCAGACCGCCGCGCAGCTCGACCGCCGGTGGGCCGGATCCCCGGACGCCCCAGCGGATCCCGGTGCCCTGGCCGAGGCGTTCACCTGGATGTTCGAACGGTGCTGCCACCAACTGGTCGTCGACGACGCCAGTGCGGAGCGCACCGCGCTGGCGCTCTCGGAGATCATCTGGCGGGCCATCACCTACCGGGCACCCCGATAGGCGCTATTCGACTGCCAGGATGCAGAACTCGTTGCCCTCGGGATCGGCGAGCACCACCCAGGACTGCTCGCCCTGACCGATGTCGACGCGGCGGGCACCCAGCGCCAGTACGCGCTCGACCTCGGCCCGCTGATCGTCCGGGGTCAGGTCGATGTGCAGGCGGTTCTTGACCGTCTTGCCCTCGGGCACCGCCAGGAACAGCCAGTCGGGGCCCTGCCCGGCCGGCGCGCGCAGGGCGACGTCGCCGTCGTCGGTGGTTTCGGCCGGCCAGCCCAGCACCGCCGACCACCACCGACCCTGCGCGCCGATGTCGGCCGCGTCGATGCACAGTTCGCTGAACCTCAGGGTCATGTGAGCAGCTCCTTCTTGAGCACCTTGCCCATCGCGTTGCGGGGCAGCGCGTCGACGATCCGCACCTCGCGGGGCCGCTTGTGTACCGAAAGCTGTTCTGCGACATAGCCGATCAACTTCTCCGGATCGGCGTCCCCGACCACGAAGGCGACGATCCGCTGGCCGAGATCGTCGTCGGGTAGTCCCACCACGGCCACCTCCGCAACCCCCGGATGGCCCAGCAGCGCGGTCTCCACCTCCCCCGCGCCGACCCGGTATCCGCCCGACTTGATCAGGTCCACCGATTCGCGGCCGACGATGCGGTGCATGCCGCCGTCGTCCAGCACCGCCACATCGCCGGTGTGATACCAGCCGTCGGCGCCGAGGACCTCGGCGGTCGCCGCGTCCCGGTTGAGATAGCCGTCGAACATCATCGGCCCCCGAACCTCCAGGCGCCCAATGGTTTCCCCGTCGTGGGGCACGGCGGCGCCGGCCTCGTCGACCAGCCGGGTCTGCACTCCGGTCAGCGGCCGGCCGACCCAGCCGGGCCGGCGTTCGCCGTCGGCCAGCGTGCTCAACGTGATCAGCGATTCGGTGCTGCCGTACCGCTCGACGGGGGCATGACCGGTCAGCGCGACGAGGCCGTCGAACACCGGCACCGGCAGCGCCGCGCTGCCGGACACCAGGAGCCGGGCGCCGCGCAGCGCACGCGCCGAATCCGGATCGGCGATCACCCGGGACCACACGGTGGGCACCCCGAAATAGAGCGTCCCGCCCGCGGCGGCGTAGGCCTCCGGCGTGGGTTTTCCGGTGTGCACGAAGCGATTCCCGATCCGCAGCGACCCCAGCAGACCGAGGACCAGGCCGTGCACGTGGAACAGCGGCAGCCCGTGCACCAGGGTGTCCTCGGCGCTCCACTGCCAGGCCGCCGCCAGCGCGTCGATGTCGGCGGCGACGGCGCGACGGCTGGTCTGCACCCCTTTGGGCGCGCCGGTGGTGCCCGAGGTGTACATGACGTAGGCGGGGGCATCCGGTGCCGGTTCGGCATAGCTGTGCCAGGACCGCGCGTGCCGCCGGACCGGGATGTGCGGCAGCCCCCCGGGATCGTCGGGCGCCTCGCCGAGCCAGGCCCGCGCCCCGGAGTCGGTCAGGATGTGGGCCCGTTCGGCGGCGCCGACGTCGGCGGGCACCGGGACGAACGGAACGCCGGCGATCAGGCAACCGGTGACGGCGAGCACCGTTGCCGCCGTCGGCCGCGCGAGCACCGCGACGCGGCCCGGCCCGGCGACGCGTTCGGCAACGGCGGTGGCCGCGCCCAGCAGATCGGCGCGCGACAGGACGGTGCCGTCGATGCGGACGGCGTCGGCGATGTCATGCGCGGAGTCGGCGGACCTGAGGGAGGTCAACAGCATGCCGCCGACGATACTGTGCGGGTGCCGCACATCGAGACCATCTCCAGCCGCCGGGTCTACGCCAACAACTGGATGACCGTGCGCGAGGACGCGATCCGGCGCCCCGACGGCAGCGAGGGCATCTACGGCGTGATCGACAAGCCGTACTACGCCCTGGTGATCGCGCGGGCCGAAGACGGGCGCTACGGGATGGTCGAGCAGTTCCGCTACCCGTTGGGACTGCGCCGCTGGGAGTTTCCCCAGGGCACCGTCGGGCGGACCGAACTGGCGCCCGACGTTCTGGCGGACCGCGAACTACGCGAGGAGACCGGACTGCGGGCGGCGACCATGACCAGGTTGGGCCTGCTCGACGTGGCGGCCGGGATGAGCAGCCAGCGCGGCCACGTCTTCCTGGCCACCGGGATCAGCGAGGGCTCCGCGGAACGTGAGCACGAGGAGCAGGACATGCGCTTCGCGTGGTTCACCGGGGCGCGCATCGAAGAGTTGATACGCACCGGGGAGGTCACCGACGCCCAGTCCATTGCGGCGTGGACCCTGTTGCGCCTCAACACCGTTCGATAACGCCGAGAGCACGCCCGCATAGACGGCGGGCATCGAGACCGTAACGATGTGGCGCGGGTGCGTGTCGGCGCACCGATCCACCGGCATGGTGTCGATACCGTGGTGGAGAACCGACCACCGCAGGGGAAATGAAGATGTCCGGAAGACAACCGCGCGCGATCAGCGTCGCGGTGCTGGCGGTTCTCCTCGTGAGCCTGGGTGTCGTGACGGCCGGCCCCGCGCCGGCCGCACCGGGAGCCTGGACCGGCCGGTACACGATGGTGACCTATGCCTCCCAGAAGGGCGGCACCAGCCGGGCCGCGCGGCTGCCCGAGACCGACATCAGCGCCGTGTTCACCATGACCACCAGCTGCACCGGCGGCAGGTGCGTCGCGACCGCGATCGGCCCGGCGTCCTCCAACCCGACCGTCCCGAACCCGTTGAGCTACAGCTGGGACGGCCAGCAGTGGAAGATCGCCTACGAGTGGGTGTGGCAGTGCCCCATCGGCGGTGCCGGCCAGTCGCAGTGGAGCCCCGCGCAGTCGTTCACCTACTACACCCCGCAGCCCGACGGGTCGCTGCGCGGCATGTGGAGCACCGACATCGCCTCCGGCGCGTGCCGGGGCAACGTCGTCATGCCCGTTGCCGCCTTCCCCGCTTAGGCCCGCCGCTCGGCAGTGGTGATCAGACCGCTACCACCTCGACGAGGTCGTCCAGGCCGCGAAAGTCGTTGATATTTCTGGTGTAGAGCCGGGCCGCGTGCGCGTGCGCGGTTGCCGCGATCAGCAGGTCCATGGATCGTGCCCGGGGTTTGCGGCCCGTGTCGACCACAGCGGAGGCCAGTTGGCCATAGCTTGCGGCAACCGCGCCGTCGACCGTCAGGGCGTCGAAGGACTGTTGCAGTGTCAGCAACCGCCGCAGCCGCTCGGCCCGAATCCCGCGTTCCTGGGCGACGAGTACGCCGAAGTGCAACTCGGCCAGGGTGACGGCGCTGATGGCCAGTTCGCCGTCCAGGGGGCCGATGCCGGTGGCCAGGACCACACTGGTGTCAAGGATGGCCCTCACGTGGTTTTCCATGGATCGCGCAGTTCGCCGGCCACCCGGTCGCGGTCCGTCGCCCAGGCCCGGTCTTCAGGACCGGCGAACAGTCCGGAAACATCGGCCCACCGCCGCCAGGTGCGCGGTGCGGCGGGTACGAGCTTGGCGGCAGGCCGGCCCGCGACGGTGACGGCGATCTCTTCGCCCGCCTCGACCCGGCGGACCAGCTCAGATGCGTCCTGGCGAAGTTCGCGAAGTCCAACGGTCTCCATGCCGCCACGGTAGCACCTATGCTACATTGCCCCGACGACGGGACTGGCCATGCCGTCAGTTCGCCCGCCGCTCGGCCAGTGCGCGCAGGAAGAACGCGAGATTCGCGGGACGTTCGGCCAGCCGGCGGACGAAGTAGCCGTACCACTGCGCGCCGTAGGGCACGTAGACGCGCACGCGGTTGCCGGCGCCGGCCAGCCGTCGCTGCTCGGCCTCGCGGATCCCGTACAGCATCTGATACTCGAAATCGTCCACACCACGCCCGAATTCGGCGGCCAGGCCCGGCACCGCGGAGATCACCGCGGGGTCGTGCGAGGCCACCATGGGGTAGCCCGAACCGGCCATCAGCACCCGCAGGCACGTCAGGTAGTTCGCGGTCACCCGGGCGGGGTCGCGGTGGGCGACCGAGGCCGGCTCGTCGTAGGCGCCCTTGCACAACCGGATGCGCGCACCCGAGGCGGCGAACTCCCGGCAGTCGGCCTCGGTGCGCCTGAGGTACGCCTGCAGAACCGTTCCGAGCCAGTCGAATTCGGTGCGCAGGTCCCGCACGATCGCCAGCGTCGAATCGGTGGTGGTGTGGTCCTCGGCGTCCACGGTGACCCAGGCGCCGATCTCGGCGGCCCGCATGCAGATGGCGTGCGCGTTGTCGCGCGCGATCTTCTCGCCGTCCCGCGGCAGCGCCTGACCCAGAGCCGACAGCTTGAGGGAAACCTCCAGCGGCCGTGGTCCGGCCCGTGCCTCGGCGCGCTCCCCCAGGGCGTCGAGCAGGTCCAGGTAGGCGCGGACGGTCGCGCCGGCCGCGGCGCTGTCGGTGACGTCCTCACCGAGGTGGTCGATCGTCACGAAGCGACCCGAATCACGCAGTGCGGCAACGGTATCCAGTGCGTCAGCGACGGTCTCACCGGGCACGAAGCGGTGCACGACGGCCCGGGTCACCGGCAGTGCCTCGGCGGCCCGCCGGATGCCGGCGGAGCGGGCGGCCGCCAGGATCGCCGGCCGGGCGAACCGGCCGAACAGGCCCATCTCAGTCCCCCATGTGGAGGTACCGATGATCGGTGGGCGGTACGAAGGTCTCCTTGATGGACCGCGCCGAGGTCCAGCGCAGCAGGTTCAGCGGGGAGCCGGCCTTGTCGTTGGTGCCCGAGGCGCGCGCCCCGCCGAACGGCTGCTGACCGACCACGGCCCCGGTGGGCTTGTCGTTGACGTAGAAGTTGCCGGCCGCGTTGCGCAGCCGCTCGGAGGTCGCCAGCACCGCGGCCCGGTCGTCGGCGATCACCGAACCGGTCAGCGCGTACTTCGATCCGCGGTCCACGACGTCGAGGATCTCGTCGTACTTGTCGTCGGGGAAGACGTGCACCGCCAGGATCGGGCCGAAGTACTCGTCCCGGAAGGCCTCGTCGGTCGGGTCGTCGGAGAGCAGCACCGTCGGCCGGATGAAATAGCCCTCGCTGTCGTCGTACTCGCCCCCGGCCGCCACCGTGACGCCCTCGGTCCCCTTCGCCCGTTCGATGGCCTTGACGTTCTTGGCGAAGGCGCGCGCGTCGATCACCGCGCCGCCGTAGTTGGACAGGTCCGTGACGTCGCCGTAGCTGAGTTCCCCGGTGGCGCCGAGGAAGTCGTCGCCCATGCGCTGCCACACCGACTTCGGCACGAACGCGCGTGAGGCGGCCGAGCACTTCTGGCCCTGGTAGTCGAAGGCGCCGCGAATCAGCGCGGTGCGCAACACATCCGGATTGGCCGAGGTGTGCGCGACGACGAAGTCCTTGCCGCCGGTCTCACCGACCAGCCGCGGGTAGGTGCGGTACCGCTCGATGTTGCTGCCGACCTCGCGCCACAGGTGCTGGAAGGTAGCCGTCGACCCGGTGAAGTGGATGCCGGCCAGCCGCGGATCGGCCAGCAGCACCTCGGAGACGGCCAGGCCGTCACCGGCGAGCAGGTTGATCACCCCGGGCGGCAGCCCGGCGGCCTCGAGCACCTGCAGGGTCAGGTACGCCGCGAACGTCTGCGTCGGCGACGGCTTCCAGATGACGGTGTTGCCCATCAGCGCCGGCGCGGTCGGCAGGTTCCCGGCGATGGCGGTGAAGTTGAACGGGGTGATCGCGTAGACGAAACCCTCCAGCGGGCGGTGGTCGGTGCGGTTCCACACCCCCGGCGCACTGATGGGCTGCTCGGCCAGGATCTGGCGGGCGAACTCGACGTTGAACCGCCAGAAGTCGACCAGTTCGCACGGGGTGTCGATCTCGGCCTGATAGGCGGTCTTGGACTGGCCCAGCATGGTCGCGGCGGCGAGTTTCTCCCGCCACGGCCCGGCCAGCAGGTCGGCGGCGCGCAGGATGACCGCGGCCCGCTCGTCGAACGGGGTGGCCGCCCAGGCGTCCTTGGCGGCCGTGGCGGCCTCGACCGCGGCGGCGGCGTCGGCGTGGTCGGCGTTGGTCAGCGTACCGAGCACCGCGCGGTGGTTGTGCGGCTGGACCACGTCGATGCGGGGGCCCGCACCCGTCACATGCCGGCCGCCGATGACGTGCGGCAGTTCGATCGGGGCGCCGGCCAGCGATTTCAGCGCCGCCTCGAGGCGGTTGCGCTCCGGCGAGCCGGGCGCGTATTCGTGCACGGGTTCATTGGCGGGCAGCGGCACATCGGTGATGGCGTCCATGGGTCCAGGATGCCAGGCGACGGCGCTGGTGGGCCGGGTTTCGGCGGCCGGTCAGGCCAGTCGGGCGACCGCGGCGGCGATCCGCTCGTCGGTGGCCGTCAGCGCGATCCGCACATGCCGCGCGCCGCGTGGACCGTAGAACTCGCCCGGGGCGACCAGAATGCCGAGCTCGGCGAACCAGGCGACGCTGTCACGGCACGCCTCGCCGCGGGTGGCCCACAGGTACAGGCCGGCCTCGGACTGCTCGACGGTGAAGCCGGCCCGTCGCACCGCGGGCAGCAGTCGGGCGCGGCGGCGGGCGTAGCGTTCGCGCTGTTGCTGCTCGTGGGCGTCGTCGTCGAGCGCGGCGACCATCGCCGACTGGACCGGGGTGGGCACCATCATCCCCGCGTGTTTGCGGACGGCCAGCAGTTCACCGACCAGGCCGGTGTCGCCGGCGACGAAGCCGGCCCGATACCCGGCCAGCGACGAGGTCTTGGAAAGCGAGTGCACCGCAAGCAATCCCGTGTGATCACCGTCACACACCGAGGGATGCAGCACCGACAGCGGTTCGTCGTCCCAGGCCAGCCCCAGGTAGCACTCGTCGGAGGCGACGACGACGCCGCGCTCGCGGGCCCAGCCGACCACCTTGCGCAGGTGCTCGACGCCGAGAACCCGGCCGGTCGGGTTGGCCGGCGAGTTCACGTACACCAGGGCCGGTCGCTGCGGACCCAGCTGGGTCAGCGAGTCGGCGGCCACCACGCGCGCGCCGGCCAACCGGGCGCCGACGTTGTAGGTCGGGTAGGCCAGCTCGGGGACGACGACGAGATCGTCGGGACCGAGCCCCAGCAGCGTCGGGAGCCAGGCGATCAGTTCCTTGGTGCCGATCACCGGCAGTACCGCGGCGTCCGTCAGGCCGGTGACGCCGTATCGGCGGCCGAGTGCGTCGATCATCGCCCGGCGCAGCTCGGCGGTGCCCGCCGTGGCGGGGTAGCCGGGTGCCGCGGCCGCGGCGGTCAGGGCCTGTTGGACGACCTCGGCCACCTCATCGACGGGGGTGCCGACGGACAGGTCGACGATGCCGTCGGGATGGGCGCGCGCCCGCGCGCCGACGTCGGCCAGCGTGTCCCAGGGAAAATCGGGCAGGACCGTCGAAAGCGGCCGCCGGGGCATGCGTTCGCTCAGTCCTCGCCCTGCGGGGGCAGATCCTTGACGACCTGCGGGTCATTGTCGGTCTGTCCGACCTTCGACGCGCCGCCCGGCGAACCCAGCTCTTCGAAGAAATCGGCGTTGATCTGCGTGAAGCTGGTCCACTGTTCCGGGACGTCGTCCTCGTAGAAGATGGCCTCGACCGGGCAGACCGGCTCACAGGCGCCGCAGTCCACGCATTCGTCGGGATGGATGTAGAGCATCCGTGCGCCCTCGTAGATGCAGTCGACGGGGCATTCCTCGATGCATGCCTTGTCTTTGACGTCGACGCACGGCTGGGCGATCACGTATGTCACAGAACTCTCCTCGTTCAGGC
>WBZP01000774.1_pt3 | contig 19671 bp, 16 predicted proteins | sample 5204301 | NCBI WGS metagenome assembly WBZP01 (sample SAMN12412401, study PRJNA552823) | activated sludge metagenome | isolation source: activated sludge from nitrification reactor of wastewater treatment plant... | place: USA: Pennsylvania | collected 2017 | reverse complement strand
CGCAGCAGACCGATCAGGGACTTCAGGAACACCGACTTACCGGTACCGGACGGCCCCAGGAGCACGCTGACCTCACCGGACGGAATGTCCATCGTGACGTCTTCCCAGATTCGCTGGGACCCGAAGGACTTGGTCAGTCCCTCCACCTGGATGCCAATACCCACGCGAATTCCTTCCGATGGTCAGCGACGATCGCCCAGCTCGACCTGTGGCTCGAGTCACTGTAGCGCACCGCTAAATCCCGGCACTGAGTTTGTGTCACTACCGTCATTCGGCGGGACACCAGTTGCCGTGGAACCCCATCGGAATTCGCTGCGGCAGATGGACCGTGGCGCGGGTCTCGAGGGTCGGCGCATCGAGGATGAGGAGTTGGCCGCGGTCCGACTCGCGGTCCAGCCCGAATCCGAGCAGGACGCCGTCATCCTCGGTCTTGGGGTCGGGATTCTCGACGAAGACCATCTCCCCGACCCACAGCTGATCGGGCAGGGCCGCACTCTGCGCCCCGCCGGTGACGAAGTCGTGTTTGTACACGGCAGTACGTAGCTCGGCCCCACCGCCGAAGCCGCCTTCGAGACCCGCGGTATACCCGAACCGGTGCCGCGCACCCGTGCGTGCCTCGTTGATCCGCGGGAACTCCTGACCCCGGTCGTCGCGCGTCTCGGTACGCACCGAGCCCGCGGCCAGGTCGATCTCCCAGCGATCGAGGGTCGGGGTGCTCTCCCCCGGCCCGCGCCGATCCTGGTCGAACATCCGGTCATGCCGGATCACGTCGAGGATCAGTGTCTCGTGCCCGTCGCGGTCCTCGGTGTAGGCGTTGAGCGGATGGAAGACGTAACAGGGCTCGATCTGGAACCACCGCACCGGGGGTTGGCCGGCACTTTCGTCGAGGTGGCGCGGCATGACGCCGATGCGGGCCGGATACGTCTCGTCCCAGGAGAACGGCATGCGCGCCGGACGGCGGGTCTGCGCGTTCATCCGGGTGGTCAGCGCGTCGGGCACCCGGAACCTGCCGACCAGCGCCTGCAGAGCCAGCCGGACCGGCGCCTGCAGCCACCGCGGCGCCACACCGGGAGCCAGCTCGGCGGCGTCGAAAGTGACCGGCAGATCGTAGAAGACGACGTAGTCATCGGTCAGCGAGAAGTCGTGCATCATCGGCGAGCCGGTGACCTCGACGTCGACCGTGCGGCGTGCGCGGCCGGCGGTGTCGATGACGGAGTACTGGACCGTATTGCCGCGCGTCGCCGAGTAGGAGACCGCGTGCAGCTCACCGGTTCTCGGGTCGCGATGCGGGTGTGCGGAGTAGCCGCCGAACAGCGTGCCGCCGAAGTCACAGGTGCCCAGCGTGTCGAGTTCCTCGGTGAGCCGGTACTGCGCACCGCCACCCTCGACCAGCGCCAGCGTCTGCCCGGCGTGGGTCAACACGTTGGTGTTGGGGCCGATGCCCAGCATGCCGGCCCTGGGATCCAGCCCGGACACGGGTTGTTCGCCCAGCACCCGCGACACCGCCGGCGTGCGCACCAGCCGGTTGCGGTACCACTGCGCCTTGCCGTCGCGCAGCGCCAGGCCGTGCACCATGGCGTCACCGAGGAACCAGTGCTGGATCGCGGGGTTCACCTTGCCCACCGGATTGGCGCCGTTACGCAGGTAGCGGCCGTCGAGGTGGTCGGGTATCGAGCCGGTGACCTCGAGGTCGCCGGCCTCGACGGTGATCTCGGTGTCCACCGGTGCCAGGTAGCCCTCCAGGTAGGGATTCTCCACGCCGGCCCGGTTTTCGACTGTCGTCATGGGATCCCCGTCCATAACACTGTTATTTCGACACTGTGGACGGTACGCGGGGGGTGCGACGATGACAACGATGGATTCAAACGCGACGATGGATTCAAACGTGACGACGGATTCAAACGTGACGACGGATTCAAACGCGACGACGGATTCAAGATCCGAGATGCTGCGCGCCGCCGTCGGCCTGCTCGACGACCACGGTCCGGATGCCCTGCAGGTCCGGAAGGTGGCCGCGGCGGCCGGGATGTCGACGATGATGGTCTACACCCACTTCGGCGGCATGCGGGGCCTGATCGCCGCGGTCGCCGAGGAGGGCCGGCGCCAGTTCGACGCCGCCATCGCCGTCGACGAGACCGATGATCCGGTCGCCGACCTGATCAGCTGCGGAACCGCCTACCGGCGGTTCGCAATCAGGCGGCCGCACCTATACCGGTTGATGTTCGGCAGCACCAGCGCCCACGGCATCGACGCCCCGGCCCGCAACGTGCTGACCGCCTCGGCCGCGGACATCGAGGAGCACTACGCGGCATTCGCGACGCTGACCGCGATCGTGCACCACTGTGTGACGACGCAGCGGATCACCGCCGCGGCGGCCGACGACCACCCGGCCCTGGTGTCCACGTCGGCGCAGTTCTGGAGCACGATCCACGGCTACGTGATGCTCGAACTCGCCGGTTACTACGGCCACGCCGCTGATGGCGGCGCGGTCATCTCGGTGCTCGGCCAACTGCTGGCGAATCTCCTGGTTGCCATGGGTGATTCACCGGAGAAGGTGGCCGCCTCACTGGTGGCGGCCGGCTGGGCCTGACCGGCCGCAGACACGAAGGAGCCCCCGGAGGTCCGGGGGCTCCTTGCGGTAGAGCGGTGAACTACTTGACGGTGACCGACGCGCCGGCGGCCTCGAGCTTGGCCTTGGCGTCCTCGGCGGCGTCCTTGTTGACCTTCTCGAGCAGCGGCTTGGGAGCACCGTCGACGAGGTCCTTGGCCTCCTTGAGGCCCAGGCCGGAGACGATCTCGCGGACGACCTTGATGACGCCGATCTTCTTCTCGCCGGCACCCTCGAGGATGACGTCGAACTCGGACTGCTCTTCGGCGGCCTCGGCCGGAGCGGCAGCGGCGCCGGGAGCGGCGGCAACGGCGACCGGAGCGGCCGCAGTGACCTCGAAGGTCTCTTCGAACTTCTTCACGAACTCGGAGAGCTCGAGCAGGGTCAGTTCCTTGAACGCGTCGAGCAGTTCGTCAGTGGACAGCTTTGCCATGATGGGTCCTTTCTCAGGGGTTTTCGGGTTTGGTGTGGTTATTCGGTTGTCTCGGTGTCGGCTGCGGTCTCGGTGGCCTCGGGAGCCTCTGAAACCTCGGCCGGAGCCTCGGCGGCCGGCAGGGATTCGCCCTCGGCGGCGCGCTTGTCCTGCAGTGCCGCGGCGAGCCGCGCGACCTGCGACGCCGGGGCGGCGAACAGCCCGGCGGCCTTGGACAGGTTGGCCTTCATCGCGCCGGCCAGCTTGGCCAGCAGCACCTCGCGGCTCTCCAGGTCGGCGATCGCCTCGACCTGGGCGACGGACAGCGGTGCGCCGTCCATGTAGCCGCCCTTGATGACGAGCGCCTTGTTGTCCTTGGCGAACTTCTTCAGGGCCTTCGCGGATTCGACCGGCTCACCGCTGATGAACGCGATGGCGGTCGGGCCGGCGAACAGATCGTCGAGGCCCTCGATGCCCGCCTCCGTCGCCGCACGCTTGACCAGCGTGTTCTTGGCGACGGTGTAGGTGGTGCCGGAGCCCAGCGAGCGCCGCAGTTCTGCCATGTTGGACACGGACAGGCCGCGGTACTCGGTGACGACGGTCGCAGTCGAGGCCTTGAACTGCTCGGTGATCTCTGCAACGGCAGTGGCTTTGTCAGCCTTGGCCATGCATGCCTCCTCGGTAGTCAAGCTTCTGCGTAGATATGTGTGGGTGTTCGCACCGAACGAGCGGTAACAACACGAACGCCCCGGCGCAGGATGCGGCCGGGGCGTGGAAGATCCGCTGATTCCCATCAACGGGGTGTGCCTCGTCCTCCTGCGTGGGCCGCCGGGATGTTCCCGGACCTTCAACCGATTGCTCGGTGACCGACGGTCTTCGGTGGATCGTCGCCAAGAATAGCCTGGAACCCGCCGATCAGCCAAAACGGACTGCCTGAGCGAACAAATCGCCCCGATAACTTCCGCTGTACAAGAAGGGCGGCAGTGCAATAAGGTGCATGAATGGCCAGTGTCAGCAAACTTCTCGATACCCGGGCGCTTCGTCCCCTCAAAGACAGGGTTCTCGTGCCGGCGGCCGAGGGGGTGGGTCGCGCCGTGCTGGAACGCAAGCTGCAGAGCGCTCCGCTCGACCCGGGCATCCGCTACCCCTCCTACAAATCCTTCGACGACATGATCGATGTCGAGCGCCTCAAATCCCTCGATGAATACGTGACCAGCAAAATTGCCGAGCACAACAAAGAACACGATCCGGTGTTTGGGACGGGACCGATGACGCTGAAGGCGACCAGTCCGAAACAGACCGGTTCCCGCAACATCCTGTTGTCCAAGAAGATCGTCCGCACCGGTTATCTGGACTACTACGATCTGGATAACCCGGACAACTGGGCCATCTCGGAAGAGGCGGACGAGTTTTCCCTGCTCATGGACTTCATCGCCACACTGCCGTTCAAATCCACTACCCGAATGGTGATCTTCTACGATCTCGGCGGCCATGTGGTCACGCCGCATCGTGATCATCCGAGTACCGAGCGATGCCATGAGTTCCTGTGGTTTCGCACCAACCTGAGCAAGCCGTTCTACATGCTGAACGCCAAAACCGGCGAGAAGCTCTACGTAGACACCTACAGCGCGTGGTTCGACACCGTGAACCAGTTCCACGGCGCCGACGCGTATGGCGGACTGTCATTCAGCATTCGCGTCGACGGCACCTTCACCGATGAATTCCGGAAGCGCATTCCCGAACCGACCTGTAATCGCGCCTCGACCCCATCCCTCTGGGCCTCGATCTCCTAGCCAAGCCTGCACAACGGCACCCAGACCCGAACACGGGCCTCATTAGGAAGTCGGCGGGTCGGTCTGCCCGCTCTCCCCGAGTAGAGCCGCGGCACCCACCAAGCCGGCTTCACCGCCCAACTGGGCGGGCACGACCGTCAACCCGGCGATGAAGTCCAGGCCGACATACTCACCGAGTGCCTCCCGCAACGGGTCGAACAACACGGGTCCCGACCTGGCCACCCCACCGCCGACTACCACGCGATCCAGATCGCACACCGCCGCAATCGAGGCGATCATCGCGGCGATCGCAGTCGCACCGCGCCCGAAAGCCCGGACCGCTACCGCGTCCCCCGCGGTAGCCGCGGCCGCCAGTTCCTTGGCGGAGGCCTCCGGTGTTGCGTCCCATCCGTTCTCGCGGGCCCACTGCGCCAAGTGCGGTCCGCTGGCGATGGCCTCGACGCAGCCGTGGCCGCCGCAGGTGCACGGCGGTCCGGCGGTGTCGACAACGACGTGCCCGACATGCCCGGCGTTGCCGGTGCGCCCGAAATACGGGGCACCGTCGACGATCAGGCCCCCACCAATCCCGGTGGAGACCACCAGCCCGAGCAGGAACGCCGCACCCTGACCCGCACCCCGCCAGTGCTCACCGAGGGTCATGCACAACCCGTCGCCGCCGAGGCGCACAGGCAGCCCGGGCAGCGCGGCGGCCACCCGGTCGCGGACCGGGAAATCGCGCCACGCAGTCAGGTTGATCGGACTGACGGTGCCGGTCGGAACGTGCACGGGTCCTGCGCAGGCGACGCCCGCACCCCGAATACGGACGTCGGCGGTGGTCGCGGCGATCAGATGTTCGGTGACGGCCCAGACCGCCTCCGGATCGTCGCCGTGCGGTGTGGGTTCCTGGGTGGACCTCACCACGGTTCCGTCGGCGTCGACGAGCCCGGCGGCGATCTTGGTGCCGCCGACGTCCAGGGCCAGGGTCAGTTCGGACATCAGTGCCTGTGCACATTATCGGGCTGCCGGGGGTCGCCGGGATGCTCGTAGTCGGATGCCAGCACAACGAGGGCTGCGCTGCGCATATCGAGCCAGTTCCGGAAGTTCCGTCGGCGCGCCGCGGCCAGCAGATGGGCGGTGATCGCCGGCCGAACCTGCTGCAACGAGGGCTGCGTTTCGGGATTGCGCCAGCCCACGTCACCGCGGGTCCCGACGGCGAACCGCATCGGGTTGCGGGTGTGATAGCCGGCGATCTCGTCGTCCGGCACGGTCACATCGGCGACTACATACGCATAGAGGGCACGGGCCAGCGGGTCGGACAGCACGGCCGCGGTCACGCTGCCGATCTCGACCCGGGCGGTAGCATCCGGCAGGACGGCGCATAGCGCCGGAGCGTCGTCGGCGGTGATGCCGAGCCGGCGAGCCTCGGCGGCGATCACCAGTTCGGTCACGATCAACTGGGTCAGCCAACGGCGTAGCTGACGGCCCTCACTGGTGCCGGCCAACGGCAAAGATGCCGACGGCACGGTGGCGCGAAACTGGGCCTCGCGGGCATCGACGTCCTCCACCGTCACCGGCCGGCCGCAGACCTGGGCCGCCATCGGGCTCACCGGACCGCCACCCGTACGGAGGGCGTGTAGAGCAGCTCCCCGGCCGCGGCCACGCGCACCAGCGCCCACCATTGGCCGGAGGCCGTCGAGTGCGGCGGGGTGACGTTGAACTGCAGCCGGACCTGCCCGAAGGCGGGCAGGTCGGCGCTCGTAGCGGCCGGAGCTATCCACTCCCAGGTGCCCCAGGGGCTGATGAGGTGAGCCTCGACCGCAATATTGGCCCCGCAGTCGGTGCCCACAGTCACCGAGATCCGGCCCCGTTCCCCGGCGACGAGGGTGACGTCCTCAGGACCCGCCAACAGCCGCAGCACCTTTGCCGTCCGCTCACCGACGGTGATCAGGCAAACGTCCTCCACGGTCTGCCGCCACGGCGACGGCAGGTCGTCACCGGTGAGCGTCAGCCGGGCCCGCACCGGATAGCATCCGGTGCTCGTACCGCTGGGTGGGGTCACGGTGACGTCAGCCTCGCGATACGCGCCGGGTTCCACCTCGACGGGCAGCGTGACCGGCTCGGCGGACCAGCCCGGCGGGCAGACGAGTTCGATGTTCCCGGACAGGGTCGCGTCGGTGCAGTCGCTCGCGACGGTCAGCCGCAACTTCACCTGCCGCGACCCTGCCGGTTGCACCGCGAGCCGATGTGGATGCAGATGCGCGACGGCCGGCAGCCCGCCGAGGGGAGCCGGCCCCCGGTTGTGCAGCCAGTAGCGGGCATAGAGCGGTTGTGCGGCCTCGGCATCGGGCACCATCGGCCCCGGACGACGCTGGGGATCAGCAGGCCGGACAGGGCGGAAATCGGCTAACACTGTGGCGATCTCGAAGCCGTGCAGCCTCAGGTCGTCCTCGGCCCGGCAATCGTCCTCCAGCAGGGTAGATTTGCCGATCGGCCGAATCGACCCGACCTCGGAGTCCATGCGTACCTCAGCAGTGCGGCCACATGTTTCCACGAGGCGCAAGGCCGTCCGGCCCGAAAGCGCTGCGGTGCGGCCTTCGGGAGTGGGGTTGCCGCAGAGCTTGAAGGATTCCAGACGCACACCCTCGCCGGCGATCCGCAGCAGCGCGCCAGGGTCCGACAGGTCACCGCCGATCGTGGTCGTCAGCAGACGGTGGCTGAATTCGTTACTGCGCAGAGGGATCTGCGCATCCCGCCAGTCGCCGTCGCCGGCTGCCACCGCGTAGTCGAAAGTGTGCGACCAGTGCTGTAACTGGAAGTTGGAGCCGTCCGGTGCATTGCGGCGTTCGTGGGTCGTCCACACTCCCGACGGCCAACCGGTACAGGATCGCAGGAGCGAGGTGTGGAGAGTGCCGTCGGCTTCCACGGCGAAGCTGGGCACGCCGCGATTGAGCAGCACGACGGTGCGCGCCTCGAACCGTCCGGGGTGCACGAATATCCGCTGCGCAACAGCGATCTCGGCATCGTCGAGGTCGTCGGCCACCGCGTTCACCGCATCGCGCAGCGAATCGTCATCGCGCCCGGCGATAACCAGCACAGGCAGCGCACGGGTGCCGCGCAAGTCCGCGTCGGGTACCCACTCGACAGGTAGCGGTTCGGCGGCCGGAACGAAAACCCTCGCCCAGCCGCACTGTTCGAGTTGCCGTTCGAGCTCATCGGCGTACTCGGCACCAGCATCGGCGAGCAGCGCGGCGGTGAATGTGTTGCATCCGGGGCCGCCGAGGGCAATCCGGGTGTCCGGCAGGTTCGAGTCCACGGCCAGGTTTCCGTACCGCGGCCTGTCCGCACCCGAACACGTCGCAGTCACACCAGCACGGACCATCGCCACCATCAAGACCCGGGCGAGTGGCCCGGCGGCAGCGTCAGACGGCGCGATTACCTCCGCGACCGAAATCGCATGAACTCCGCTGCCCCCCAGTCTGATCCGGACTGCCGACGACAGCCCAAACCACCCGTGGGAGGGATTCTCCAGGGTCCAGGGATGCGCCGCGGTGTCCACCGAATGCACGGTGCCGGGCTGGTGAATCAACGCGAAGCCGCGGCCGATCACAGCGTCTCCGACCTCGCTGATCGGCTTCGCTCCCGCGATGTGCGCAGGCCAGCGCAGCCGCAACAGCTGGTCCCGGCCGACGAACTCGTCGATGGTGGTGGCGCAGTCCAGCCGGTCGATTCCGGCCCACAGCGTGAGGGTCTGGGTGTAGCGGAGCACGCCTTCGATGCGGCCGGAGACCACCAGTCGCTCACCGACCGGGCTGCGATGGGGCTGCACGTGCGCGGCACCGCTGCCGGAACCGACGACCGGCCCCTTCGGCAGTAGGTGCCAAGGGCCTTCGCCGGCCTTCGGGTGCGATGGATACTCGTCGTATACCGCCAATTCGTTGCCTAGCCGGCCGGGCGTCAGCAGTTCACGGTCGTGGTGACGCAGCGAATCCACCGCCCCTCCCCGGTTCGGATCCACCCGTAACCGGTAGTGCGCGTTCTCGATCCATACCCCGTCGACGGCCTCCCACGCCGCCGCGTCATCGTCCGGCTCCAGGCGGTAGCAACGCCAGCCCAGGGACGGCACATCGGTCGCCACGAAACTCACGGTATTCCGCTCGGGGTCGCACACGGCGGGAACATGTTCGCCCGCGTCGTCGACGACGCGCACGGGCCCGCCGCCGTGGTCGATTGTCACCACATCGGTCCGGTTGTGCGCCGACGGATTCCACACCGTCAGCGGCGCCGGCGCCAGTGCACCGCTGAGCAGCTCCAGCGCGTTGTCACGGGCCGTCCGCCCGATCTCCCAGGCGTCCCGCCACCCGGTCAGCAGATCGAGATAAACCTGGTCGGACTCGGAGCCGGTGATGGCGTCGTGATGTGCGCCGTAGGCCAGCTGCACCCAGGCTTTGGCCAAGGCGGCCTCGGGATATTCCGCGCCGGTCAACAAGTGGGCGAAGGTGGCGAACCGCTCCGCCTCCAGGACGGCGGTCTCGGCGGCCCGGTTGGCTTGTTTGGTGTCGATGAAGGACACGTCCTTGCCGGTGTAGATCGGGTTCATATCGCGGGTCTGGGGCGACAGGTCAACACCACGATCCGCGAGTTCGGCCCGCACCGCCGCGAAGAACTCCATCGGAAGCGCGCACACGAACCGCGGCCAGGTGTAGCGCGCGTTCCAGTCGCGGTGGATCTCCGTCACCCATTTGTTGGGGGGGGTGTAGTCGGTGCCGACCGGAAGCAGGACGTTGCGGGTCGACGTCACCTTCTTCAGGCCGGCGAACAACTTCCACGTCTCGGCCTCGGCCTCAGCCAGTGTCGCCGCGGAGTCCATCCACCATCCGGCCGAGTAGTGCGCCGGCATGTAATGCGTCAGCAGTCCGGTGCCCGAGGGAGCGATCCATTCGAATTCGCTCGCGAACTGCATCCTCTCGGGGTCGCCGTCGTCCGCCATCGGACCCCACTGATGGTGCGGCCCACGCGCCCAGGAACTCGAGGTCAGCCCGGCGTCGGCGGCCATCCCCGGGAACTGCGGGTCGTGGCCGAAAACGTCGAGTTGCCAGGCGGTCGCGGGATCGGCACCCATGACGTGGCGCTGGAACCCGATGCCGTGCACGAAGTTCCGGATCGCCGTCTCCGGGCTGGTGAGGTTGGTGTTGGGTTCGTTGTAGGTGCCACCCATGATCTCGACGCGGCCGTCGGCGACGAACCGGCGGAGGTCAGCTCGGTCCTGCGGGTGGGTGTCCCAGTACGGCTTGAGGTAGTCGACCTCGGCGAGCACGAACTTGTAATCCGGGTCGCGGCGGGCCATCTCGAGGTGGGCGGCCACCAACTCGAAGCCGTTGGTCTGACGCGCCCGCCCGGGCGGATCCTCGGTCCACTCACTGGTGTAGGCGGCCTGGGTGTTCCACCACACCGGATCGTAGTGAAAGTGGCTGACCATGAACATCGTCCAGCCCGGTTCGGCGTCGGTGAAGATGAAGCCGGTCCGGCAGTCCCCTACGACCACGGATGCCGCGCGCTGGCGACCCGGTTGGGGACCGACAACCTTGACCGGGATTTCGACGGTGGCATCCCCGGGCGCCACCACCGCCAGACCTGATAGGCCCTGCGCATCGATCCTGATCGTCTCTGGCCGCTGAACATCATCGATATCCACACGGACGATCTGCAGCGGATCCACGGGCGGGCCGACGAATAATTCTGTCGAAGACACCGCCCGCACGGACACCATGCTTACATCTTTCGGCGCGAGCGCGTGGCGTGACCCACGACACGCCGAGTTGCGTGAACACGGCGCCCTCCGCAGGCTCCGCACATTGCGCGCCAGAATGCAATTCTGGATAATCCAGCGGCGCGTTACACAACGGGGATACACCGCACAAAGTGCGCTGGATGCTTACTTCAGCAAACTCCAGCACACTAATTACATGCGGCAATCCTCTCTCAGCAACTCAATCCGTTCCTGTTTCGTAGCCAAATCGATAGATGATGGAGCCTTTCTATCTATGGGGCGACGGGTGGAAGATGGCGAGCACAGGGGGCTCCTGGTCGGGAATGGAGTGTCTCAATGCGATATGTCTGGCTGCCAATCGCGACTCTCGCGTCGGTCGTTGTTGCGTTATTTGTCTGCCCCGCCGCGGGGACTGCGGCAACCACGTACGACGCCGGACTGTCGGTGCAGTTCCAGGCTGCCGATGCCCCCACCGGAAATACCGTCAGCGTACTTCAGTACGGCGCGACCCCAGGTAATTCGTCGGACGATGATGCCGTCGCCATACAGCGTGCCATCAATGCCGCCAAAGCCGGAGACGCCGTGTACATCCCCGACGGGACCTACCACGTCAAAAGCCTGATCGTCCTCAGGACCGGCATCTCGGTCATCGGCGAATCGCGGGACGGCACTGTGCTGGCCGGAAGCTATTCGTCGAGCCCGTACGCCGTTATGTACGCGGGTCCCGGTGTCAACAATCTGACGTTGTCGAAGTTCCGGTTGACGGTCGCAACCGGAAAGCCCTACCTGGCCGGAATTCGTCTCGGCAACACGGGAAGTTCGCAGGTCTCTCGAATTACGGTGAGCAATCTGCTGATCGAGCAATTCCAGCGCTTCGGCATCCAAATACAGAATGGCAAATTCATCCTCGCTGACAGCAATATCGTCAGGAACGCCACTGCACTGAACGGCGAAGGTTCAGGTTATGGCATCATCATCGACCAGAGCGGATCAAATAACAACTGGGTGAAGAACAACGTGGTCGGACCGGTTATCCGGCACGCAATATTGCTGCAGTTCAGCGCCAACCACAACCTCGTCGAGCACAATACGATCACCGGCGTCGTGTCCAGTGGTATCGACCTACACGGGGAGGACGAATACAGCAACGAGATCGGCTACAATTTAGTGTCCGATTGCGTGCGCAACGGGACTTCGGTGAGCCCGAACGGTGGCGGGATCGAAGCCGGCGAATACAGCGGCATCGTGGGAACCACGATTTTCCATGACAATTCAGGTCCCAACAACTGGATCCACCACAACGAGGTCTATAACTGCACCTACGGATTCCGAATCACCAACAACACCAATTACACGTATGTGGAGAACAATTCGTTTCACAACAATGTGGTGAGCGGGATACAGGCAGACCTCGCCCCACTGAACAACCTGCACCTCGACGACAACACGGTCAACAACAACGCCAACGGCATAATCCTCTACGACGTCATCGATGCCGTGATCGAGGGAAATACGGTGACCGGTAACGCGGGGTACGGCCTGGGGGCCAACGCCGGCGTGACGGGATACCTCATCACGGGCGACACGATCAGCGGAAACAAGGTGAACGTATTTCTCGGCAGCGCGAACGGTACGTACACGGCCGGCACTACGGCGTGAAGAACTGAAGGATCGGTGCGGCCCGTGTCTCGCGGACGGCATGGCTCGAACCCCGCGGCGTCGCCGATCCGCCGGATGCCGGTGGCTCGCGCGGCCACGACGTCTGGAATACCTCTACGTTGAGGTGGCAGCCGGGCCGCCAGCCGCTGCCGTCCGAGCCGACGCGACGCGACGCGTCCGAGCACGGTGCAACAGTTGTCGTTCAAACCGCGACCCCGACCACGGCGATCGATCATCGGCGTTACCCGAGCCCATCTCAGTTAACAATTGGGGCGGCCACGCCATGCGCGCGGGCAACGCCATGTGCAGCGTGCGCGACGCCTTCGAGCTGAACTATGTGCAGAACGACGGGTTGCAAGGCAACGCGACTGGGTGCTAGCGTCGCGTGGGCACGGAAAGTTCTAGCAAGCGCGGTTTGCGCCAGCTAACGAAGTGACCTTTACCTTGGGGGATCGGGATGGCAGCAGAATACAAGTCCGCGAACGGGCTCGGACCCGGGTCCGACGCAGTTCGGCGCGGCCACGAAAACTTACACGTATCGGGTTCAGCACCCGTGTACGGGAGTGCGTTGGGCGTGCGCGAGCCCTCCGCACGTATCCGGACGGAAATGACCGTAAGCTTGGTGATACCGGTCAAGAACGAGGCACGGAACATCAGCTGGGTTCTCGAGCAGGTTTCGGACGAGGTCGATGAGATCATCTTGGTGGACGGAGACTCCACCGATGCCACCCTCATCACCGCCCGTCGATGCCGGCCGGACGTCAAGATAGTGTCACAGGAAGGCACCGGGAAAGGCAGTGCGCTTCGCACCGGTTTCCTCGCGGCTACCGGTGACGTGATCGTGATGATGGACGCCGACGGCAGCATGGCGCCTGCCGAGATCAAACACTACTTGCACTTCCTGGCCAACGGCTACGACTTCGTGAAGGGTTCGCGCTTCATCCCCGGTGGGGGTTCTTTGGACATCACGCCCTTCCGCCGCTTGGGCAACCGTTTCCTCCTCGGCGTATTCAATTCGCTGTATCGAGCCGAACTGACCGACCTCTGCTATGGATTCTGCGCGTTCCACCGTCGTTATCTGGATCTCTTGGCGCTTTCTGCGACCGGCTTCGAGATCGAGGCAGAGATGGTGACGCGCGCAATGCAGGCTGGCTTGCGGATCTCCGAAGTGCCCAGCCTCGAGTTGCCCCGACGGGCAGGTAAATCGAACCTCAACTCCATCCGTGACGGCATCCGGGTGCTACGGACGGTGTTGCGCAGCCACCGCAACGGCCTCAGTGGTCGCGTCGTGCAATCGCTCCGCAAGCAGGTTCACTCTGATGAGCGTCTCAGGAGCACTGCGTGACCCACGGGCACGCTGGGGCGGATGAACTCCCCCTGGACGGGCCCGTTGCACTCGTAGTCGGCCCTGGAGACCGATTTCTCTCCGGCGTGAGTTATTACACGGCCCTTCTTACAGCTGCGCTGGCCGAGCGCGGCACAGTAGCAGCTCTGCTTTTGCGGCGGCTGTGCCCTCGCATCTTTTACCCTGGCCGGGCCCGAGTCGGGAGCACTGAGGGAGCGCTGCCCCTGCCGTCGGTCCCGGTGTTCAACGGGCTCGATTGGTTCTGGGGTCTTTCTGCGCTCGGCGCGTGGCGGTTCTGGCGCCGTAACCAACCGGCCGTAGTCGTCCTGCAGTGGTGGACGGCGACGGTGCTACACAGTTATCTGGCTATCGCCTGGCGGGCCAAGCGGTCGGGTGCACGACTGGTGATCGAATTCCATGAGATGCAGGACGTCGGCGAGGCCAAGTTACCCCTAGTCAGCCGCTATACCAGAATTGGAATGCGCAGGCTGCTCAAGTTTGCGGACGCCATAGTGGTGCACTCCGACTTCGATCGGACCGAACTCTGCCGAGCCTATCCCGAACTCGTTCGACTGCCCATCGAAGTGATCGCCCACGGGCCGTACACCCACCATGGCGCCGACTCCTCCTCCGTCCCGTGCGACGGCGGCCTGCGCGACGCCAACGGTCCGCTCCGTGTCCTGATCTTCGGGGTGGTGCGTCCGTACAAAGGGCATGCCGAACTCGCGGGGGCGGTTCGCATCCTCGTCGAGTCCGGGCTCGACATTCACCTCAGCGTCATCGGCGAGGTCTGGCAGGGATACCGCGAGCCGCTCGATGAGTTGAGGGGAATCCTGCCGGATGATCGCCTCACCATCGTCGATCGCTACGTAGACGACGACGAGGTACCAGACTTCTTCGCCGGGGCTGATCTCGTCGTGTTGCCGTACCGCCGGTCCTCTGCGTCGGGCCCGCTGCATACCGCGATGAGCTCAGGGTTACCCGTGGTCACCACATCGGTTGGCGGCCTAGTCGAGGCCGTAAACGGATACACCGGCGCGGTGTTGGTTCCCCCGGCCGACCCGTGTGCTCTGGCCGACGGGATCCGCGCGGCAATCCCGTTGATCGGTATCACCCACGAGGATCCACACAGCTGGCAACAGAGTGCGGAGAGCTATTCGGCACTGATGGAGAGCATTGGTGTCGACTGGGGCCGAGCGGGCCAGCCGGTGGTTAAACGTACGACGAGAGTCGGCTCGCACGGAGAAGTCGCATGACGGTCGCCTCCCTGAGGATCGGGATCGTCGCACCCCGATTTGCACCCTTCCGCGGCGGTCTGGAGACATACGTCGAGGCTGCTGCCGCCGCGCTGGCCGCCGAAGGCGCCTCGGTGACGGTGATAACGCAAGCACCCCGGGCTGCCGAGCTGCCCCGGGAGGAATGGGTCGACGGGTACCGCATCGAGCGGCACCACCTACCGATATCCGACGTTTTCGATGTGCCGTCGCCGGCCGCTGCACGTGCTGCATCACGTCCCAACCGGTTTGACGTCGTGTGGCTGCACAGTTACCACACGCCTCTGGCGTGGATGGTCGCTGAGCGGTCGACGGATCCCGTCGTGCTGACCCCGCATTACCACGGGGTGGGTCATACCCCGTTTCGCCAGGCCTTACACCGCGTCTACAAGCCACTCGGCCGGCGCTTGATGGCGTCTAGCCGCCAGATCGTGGTCGACACCGAAGCCGAAGCCGGACTGCTGTTACGGGACTTCCCGAATCAGGTCGGACCCGAGAAGATTACCGTGGTACCCCCGATCGTGAACGACCCGGTTCAGGGTCATTTACCGTTTCGCACAGATGCGCCGGTCGTGCTCACCGCCGCACGCCAGGAACCATACAAGCGCACCGACCTGCTAATCCGCGCTGTCGCCGAGCTTCGCGACCGAGGGACTGCCGCCCGTCTCGTCGTCGTCGGCGACGGGTCAGCGCTGGCGGCACACCGGGACCTCAGCACCCGACTCGGTGCCGACGATGTGGTCACGTTCACCGGCGCCGTCGACGATGAAACTCTCGGTCGGTGGTGGGCGTCGGCCTCACTGTACGCAAGCGCAAGCCAACAAGAGGCTTACGGCATCGGCCTGGCGGAGGCGCTCGTCGCCGGCATCCCTGTGGCCGCAAGCGCGATCCCCGCCCACCGTGAGGTCATCGACCGAGCCGGGTCTGGCGCGGTCGCGCAACTGTGCCGCATCGATCTCCCCGACGCCGACGCGGCGACCCGCTATGCAGAAGCCATCACCGACCTTCTCGCCGGATCACGGACGGAGTCCGTTCGGCGGTGCGCACTACCCGCCGCTGCGGAGGTGGCCCAACAATTGCTCGATGCCTTCACCACCGCGGGTGAGCGGACGAGGAGCACGCCCTGACTTCTTCGCTGGTCACCGAACCAAACCCGATGGTCGACGACACGACCTCTCCGGACGGACCGACCCCGGGACGCGACCCCGACAAGTGGCGCCGCTACGCTCACCTCGGTGTCGCTCTGGTGCCCATCGGGGGCGCCTTGATCGTCCTGGCATATCACCATGCGGCCGGACTGCCCGCACCTGACGACCTCCAGTTCGCCCTCTACTGGGCCGGCTTCCTGCTCGGCATGCTGCCACTCGTCTTACTGGCGTGCGCACCTTGGACGGGCGGCGTGACACGAACGTTAGCCCTCGTGGGGATGGGCCTGTTCGGCATGGTCCCGCGACTGCAGCGTTTCGGGCCTGCCGGATCTGACGAATACATCCACCTCCGCCAGGCCTTGGAGGCGTTCTTCAACGGTGACGTCGGTCACAAGCTATTCCTCCTGCCGATCAGCGCCGAATTCTTCGGCTTGCACCAGACGACCAGCGCATTCGCCAGAGTCTCAGGTCTACCGCTCTGGTACTGCGGCATGGCTGTGGTCCTTCTCGCCCACGTCCTCTCCCTGCTGGCGATCTACCAGCTCATCCGCCTGCTGGACGTGCCGGCGCCAGGGGCTGCCACGGGGGCCGTCGTCTACACGCTCAATCCCTCGTGGGTCTTCTTCGACTCGAGCTTCTCGTACGAAAGCTTGGCGTTGCCGTTGATGCTGTGGTGCCTCGCGGCGACTGTCGGGGCCGGGCGCGCTGCCACCAAGCCCAAGCTGCGGCCACTGGCCGCGGCGGTGTTCTGCGTCATGGCTTTGCCGATGATCCACCATCTGACCACGATCATGCTGGTCATGATCCTCATTATGTTGATCGTTGCCCGCCTCGTGCTGTGGTTCCCGCGGAACATTGTGGACGGCTTCGGCGCCTGCCCGGAACGCCTCTGGCCGTTGGCGGTCGTAGCCTTGTCACTTGGCCTGTCGATCCAATTTTGGTGGTCGGACAAATACGATTGGCTGCTGTCGTACCTCAGCCCCGCTTGGACGGAAGGCCTGTCTCAGCTCGGTAAGATCCTGCACGGCTTCGGCGGCGGTTCTTCCGGCCAGCGGACCCTCTTCGGGGATTCCGCAAATCCGGTCTACGAAATAGTTTCCGGGTACCTCTATCCCTTCGTAGCGCTGATCCTGTTTACCTGGTCGCTGGCAGTAATCTGGGTCAATCGCCGCCGCGTCGGCACCGCAGTCTGGGGCTTTGCGGCACTCGGCGCGATGTTTTTCGCCAGCATGCCGATGCTGCTGACCCGCGGCGGCGCCGAGGGCGCGCATCGCTCATGGGGTTTCAGTTTCATCGGGATCGCGGTTGTCTGCGGACTGGCCTGGTCACATGGACCGCGCACCTTTGAGGCGGTCAACGCGCGGTTCCGGCGGATGAGCCGGGCTGCGCAGGTACTGAGCCGTCCCACCCTAAGGGCGGCCCTGGCGCTCGTGGTCTTCACGGTGATGGCTTTCGGCGGCGCGACCCTCGGCGTGAACCTGTCGTCACGCTTCCCCGGGACGGCAAACGTCGGCGACGACATACGGTCGATGTCCCGGGAAGGCACAGCCGTCGCCGCATGGATGGCGGCGAACACACCGGTGGACACACCGGTCATGGCGGATCGGTACGTGTCCCTCCAGATCGGCTCGTTCGGCCGGATGTCCGCTTTGCGTCCGAGCGAAACATTTCCGATCTGGCAGCTCTACATGGACGCCGGACCCGTCAAACCCGAAGTGCTGAAGCAGATCTCCGATGCCGGTATCCGCTACTTCGTGGTCGACGCGCGGATGGCGACCACGCGACCCCGAATGGGGTACTGGTTCACCCGCAATGAGCCAGGAGTACGCGGCACCGATCTGTTCCCCCAGGCCGCACTCGACAGATTCGACTGTCTCCCGTGGCTGCGAGCCGTGTTCGCCGCGGGTCCGTTGACGGTGTACCAGGTCGACCACAACATCTTGCGGCGCACCGAGGCCGGAAGTTGTGAGGATCCCGAGTCATGAAGCAGGTTATCGAGGCTGATAAGGTCGATCCCGACGCACTCGGCTCGGACTCGAAGGTGAACGACGATGTCGCGCCACCGAACGAGAACGCGGCCTTCGACGGCGAACCGGATTCCCCGGTGCGATCTTCCCTAAGAGGACGTCAATCTCCCCGCCATCGCTACCAGCGCCGCCCACAATGGGTCCGGCGGAAGCCTGGAATTCCTGCGAGCCCGGCGGCGGACGAGTCGGCCGACCGCGTCGCCCGGCTGAGACTCTTGTCCACCCTGGCAGTCGGTGTCGTCTGCCTCATCGGGGCGCATTGGCTCCGCTCCAAGCCGGCGGTCTTTGACCTTCCCTCGGGCGTGCACCAGTGGATCGGGATGTTTCTCGGCATCGTTGGGGTCTGGTTGATCCCAGGCGTGTGGTTGACCGCGATCTTCATGCGCATCGGAGCAGGTCCAGTCGCATGGGCGGCGACGCGAATCGGAACGACGCTGTGCTGGTACGCACTCTGGGGTCCGGTGATCCACTATTTCGGCCGAGGCGCCCTCGTCACCACCGGCGGCATCCTGATCGCGACCCTGACAGCCACCGCAGCGGTCGCCCTCGGCGTGGCCCTCGGCCTACTACGATTGCCAACCCGCCTTTGGCAACGGGCCCTCCTGGCAGCGGCGATCGGAGGTGCCTGCACCCAAGTCGCCATCACCGTCTCGATGCGGATGTGGAACCACGACATGAACTATTCGCACATCCGGCGACTAGATTGGCTCATCGTCCTGGGTTGCGTCCTGCTCGTCACGGCCGCCACGCTGTGCAGCCCCGACCTCCCAAAGCGGCGTACGTTGCAGAATTCGCGCAGCATCCTCGCTGCAGCCGCCGTGGCGGCCGCGTCCGTTGCGGCTCTGGTCGTTACAAACATCTTCTGGTCACCGGCACAGCAGATGCCGTCTTCGTTCAGCGTCGAGCAGATCGCTGCAACCGGTGATGCAGACCTGGCGTTCGATCTGGCACCGATCGGCCCGGACGGCCGCCAACTCCTGGACCAAGCCGAATTCACCGCAACCGACGAGTCCGGCCGCGCGGTTCCCGTATTGACCAAACTGGTGCCGTCGCGTAATTCGGCAACCAATTCCACGTTGCTCGTGACATTGCGGGCGGGCACGCAGTCGGTCGCTTGTCGGGTGGGCCGATCCGCCAAGCTCACACTTCACGACCTCGTGACCGGTGTACGGATCCAGGCGCTGCTACCCGATTCGTGGTGCGATCAATGACGGCGGCCCGTACCCAGAGGAGCCGCGGGCTGGTCGGTAACAGCTTCGCGCTGCTCGCGACGACCCACATCACCGCACTGCTCGGTTACGCATTCTGGACGGTCTGCGCCCGCGTCTTCTCTCCCAGCGTCATCGGAATCACCAACACCGCCATCTCGGCAATGACCTTGATCTCGGTCATCGCGATATCCGGATTCATCCCCATGCTCACCCGACTGCTGCCCGGCGCAAGTCCTGAGGAACGGAGCGGCCTGTGCAGCACCGCGTTCGTCGTCGCCACCCTGGTCCCGGGGATTGCCGGCACCATCGGGGCGTTGTTCATGCCGGACCGGCTGCGCGCAGTCGTCGGAACACCCTGGTTGATGGTTTTGCTGGGTACCGGAACGGCGACGACCGCGCTGCTACTCGTGGTCAACGCCGCCCTACTCGGTGTCCGCCGAGCGGATCT
>WBZP01002797.1_pt1 | contig 19672 bp, 17 predicted proteins | sample 5204301 | NCBI WGS metagenome assembly WBZP01 (sample SAMN12412401, study PRJNA552823) | activated sludge metagenome | isolation source: activated sludge from nitrification reactor of wastewater treatment plant... | place: USA: Pennsylvania | collected 2017 | reverse complement strand
AGCACGAGCGGCTGGCCTGCCGCGCGGCGCGCGAGGGCCGCGCCGCCCTCGACCTCCCGCTCGACCGGATCCCGCAGCTCGACGAGGTGACTGCGGCGCTGGCGCCGCTGTCGGGCTTCGAGTACCGCCCCGCCGCCGGGCTCGTGCCGCTGCGCGAGTTCTACGGCTCGCTGGCCGACCGCGCGTTCTGGTCGACGCAGTACATCCGCCACCACTCCGTGCCGCTCTACACGCCCGAGCCCGACGTCGTCCACGAGGTCATCGGCCACGCCATCACGCTCGCCGAGCCGGGCTACGCGGCGCTCTACGTCGAGGCCGGCCGCGCCGCCCGCCGGGTCGAGTCGGCCGAGGCGCTCGAGTTCGTGTCGAAGGTGTTCTGGTTCTCGCTGGAGTTCGGCGTCGTGCACGAGCCCGACGGACCGAAGGCCTACGGCGCGGGGCTGCTCTCGTCGTACGGCGAGATCCAGGAGTTCCCCGACGCCGACCTGCGCCCGCTCGACCTGGCCCGGATGGGCACGCAGACCTACGACATCACGCACTACCAGCCGGTGCTGTTCGCGGCGCGGTCGTGGGACGAGGTGCAGGACGTGGCCGGCGGCTTCTTCGCGACCGCCGACGACGATGCGATCGCGCGGCTCCTGCACGAGTCCTCGGCCCACGTGTGACCGGAGGCCCGGGATCGCTTGCGGGTCAGGGAGATCCGGGCGAAGGTCAGCGCGCCGCTTGCGAGCGCGGCGACGCGAGGAGCGGACGAGCCGAGACGTAGGACGTCGTAGGACGTCGTAGGACGTCGAGGGGTCAGGAGCCGCCGGAGGTCGTGCCGCCGCCGTTGCTGCTGCCGCCACCGCCGCCCGAGCTCTGCTTCGGCTGCTGCGGTGCGGCCTGCGGCGGGGCCCACGCGGTGCCCGTCGTCGCGGCGACCCAGTCGCGGCCGAGCACCAGCACGACGGTGGCGCCGGTGTCGGCGCTCGCCTTGACCTGGATGCCCGTCGCCTTGCTGACGGCACGCACGCCACCAGCGGTGGTCGCGGAGTAGAGGATCGCGCTGGTGCGCTGCGCGCCGCCGGGGTTGGTGGCGACCGTGTCGACGTGGAACCCCTCCTGGCGCAGGATCTTCGCGGCGGCCGAGGCCACGCCGCGCGTCGACGTCGCGTTGTAGACGACGAGGTGGATCTGCTGCGGCGTCAGCGGGGTGGTGGCCTGCGCGCCGGTGCCGCCACCGGAGGTCGTGGGGCTGTCCGACGACGCCGATGCGTCCGGCTGCGCGTCGTCCTCGGGCTGCGCCTGCGCCTGGTCCTCGGGCTGCGCCGCAGGGGCGGGTTCGGTGGCGGGGGTCTTGGTGGTCTTCTTGGCGGCCGCGTACGACGTGCCCGCCTGCAGACCGGCGCCGAGCGCCACCGCACCCACCGCGCTCGCGGCGGCGACGCCGGCGGTGATGACGTTGACGCGCGTGAGCAGCGCGTCGCGGTGGTCGGACGTCCAGTGGTGGCGCACGGGGGCTCCGCAACCTGGGGGCTGGTTCGTCCTCGACTGTGGCAGCGGCCGGTGTAGGGGTCCTATGCCGATCCTGTGCGGACGCTGAGACGGTGGTCAGCGTCCGGCAAAGCCCGAGCACAGGGCTGTCCGCGTCCCAGGAGGCGGGACGCACCGCAGCCCCCGCTCCGCCGGCTCCGGGCGGGGTGCAGGCGCCCTGTCCGGCGGGGGTGCGGGCGGCGGTCGAGGGACCCCGGGCGCAGTGGCCGGGGAATGGCCCGGACGGCTCACCGAGGGGTGCCGGCTGTCCTGGCGGGAGCGTCCCGCCGCGTACGGCCGCGCGCTAGGTTGCCCGCATGACGACCGTGATCCCGGGCATCTCCCCGGACTCCGTGACCCCTGTGCAGATCGACGGCGAGCTCGTCACCGGCACCGCGTCGGTCGAGGTGCGCGCGCCGTACGACGGCACCCTCCTCGGCTCCATCCCGTCGCTCGGGGCGGCGGAGGTCGACCGCGCGGTCGCCGCCGCGAAGAAGGCGCTGCACGAGGACCCGTTGCCGCAGTGGAAGCGCGCGGAGATCCTCGACCGCGCTGTGCAGCTGCTGCGCGAGCGCGAGGAGGACTTCGCCCGCTGCATCGCGCTCGAGGCCGCCAAGCCGATCCGCACCGCCCGCGCCGAGGCGCAGCGCGCGGTGTCGACCCTGCAGTTCTCCGCGGTCGCGGCGCGCACGCTCGCGGGCGACGTCGTACCGATGGACGCGTCGGCCGCGGGCCAGGGCAAGCTCGGCTTCATCCTGCGCGTACCGATCGGTGTCGTCGGCGCGATCGCTCCGTTCAACTTCCCGCTCAACCTCGTCGCGCACAAGCTCGGACCCGCGATCGCCGCGGGCTGCCCGGTCGTCCTCAAGCCCGCGAGCCAGACTCCGTTCTCCTCGATCCTCTTCGCGCAGCTGCTCTTCGAGGCCGGTCTCCCCGCCGGCTACCTGCACGTCGTCACCGGCGGCGGCGGCGCGGTGGGCAACCCGCTCGTCGACCACGAGGACGTCGCCCTCATCACCTTCACCGGCTCGCCCGAGGTCGGCTGGGGCATCCGCGCCCGCGCGCCGCGCAAGCGGGTCGGCCTCGAGCTCGGCAACAACGCGCCGCTGATCCTCGAGCCCGACGGCGACTGGCGCTCGGCCGTCGCGAAGGTGAAGATCGCGGGCTTCAGCCACGCCGGCCAGTCGTGCATCTCCACGCAGCGGCTGTTCGTGCACTCGTCGATCGCCGACGACGTGGTGAAGGAGCTCGCCGCCGCGATCGAGACGCTCGTGGTCGGCGACCCGCTCGACGAGGCCACCGACGTGTCCGCGCTCATCAACACCGGGGAGCGCGACCGCGTCGCCGGCTGGGTCCGCGAGGCCGCCGACGCCGGTGCGCGCGTGGCGGCCGGCGGCGAGGTCCGTGCCGACGGCGTGCTGTCGCCGACGCTCATCGACGGCGCGACACCCGACATGAAGGTGTGCGAGCTCGAGGTCTTCGGGCCGGTCGTCGCGGTCATCCGCTACGACGACTACGAGGACGCGCTCCGGATGGCCAACGAGACCCGCTACGGCCTGCAGGCGGCTGTCTACACGAGCGACATCGACAAGGCGCTCCGCGCCGCACGGGTGCTCGACTTCGGCGGCGTGCTGGTCAACGAGGTGCCCACGTTCCGCGCCGACCAGCAGCCCTACGGCGGCCTGCGCGACTCCGGCAACACCCGTGAGGGACCGGCCTGGTCGGTCCGCGAGATGACCGAGGAGCGCCTCGTCATCCTCACGGGCTGAACCCCGACGCACAGAGGGCCCGCGACCGACCGGTCGCGGGCCCTCGTGACGTGCGGTCAGAGCGCCGGCTCGCCCCAGCGCATGCCGAACGCGAGGTCCGCGAGGTCGAGGCGTCGGCGCTCGGCGACCTCCCGCGCGGCCAGCTCGGCAGGGAGCGCCTCGGGGGAGCCGACGTGGCCCACCGCGACCACCACCACCGCCCGATGGTCGTCGGGCACGGAGAAGGAGCTGGCGAGCGCTTCCGCGTCGAAGCCGCCCATCGCGTGCGCGTGCAGGTCGAGCGCGTGGGCCTGCGTGATCAGCTGGCCGATGGCGAGGCCGAGCTCGAACGTTGCGCTGGGCCGCTCCGTGCCGTCGTCGTTCCGGAGCCGCGCCACGCCCACGACCAGCAGCGGGGCACCGGCGGCCCACGTGCGGTTGCCTGGACGAAGCGCCTCGACGATCGCTGCGAAGGCGGGCGACCCGGCTCGGCCGACGAGGAACCTCGAGGGCTGGTGGTTGCCCGCGCTCGGCGCCCATCGGGCCGCCTCGAGCAGGCTGCGCAGCTCGTCGTCGGTCACCGGCGTGTGCAGGAACGACCGGGGGCTCCAGCGCTGCGCGAGCAGCGGGTGCAGGGGAGCCGAGGTCGTGGCCGTGCGCGTCATGGTGCCCTCCGGAGCGGTCGGTCCCATGGTCGACCCGGAGCCCCCCGGTCGTCGCGGCGCGGGTCCGCCCACCGGCACGGCCCCAGGGCGAGCCCGCAGCGACGCCCGTCAGGCCGGCGCCGGCTGGGCGTCGTACGCCGCGTCCATCGACTCGAGCTCCTGGCCGCGGGTCTCGTGGACCACCCGCCAGACGAAGAAGAACGAGATGATCGCGAACGTCGCATAGAAGCCGTAGGCGAGGCCCAGGCTGCGTGCCGCCATCGGCGGGAACGTCGTCGACACCACGAAGTTCGCGAGCCACTGCGCCGCCGCGGCGACCGACAGCGCGATCGCGCGGATCCGGTTCGGGAACATCTCGCCGAGGAGCACCCAGACGACCGGCCCCCACGAGAAGCCGAAGAAGAACACGAAGGTGTTCGCGGCGACGAGCGCGATGTCGCCCGTCGAACCGGTGAGCGAGGGCTGCATGCACGGTGCCTCGCACGTGGCGCTGGCGGCCACCTCGACGATCGGCGCGGTGCCGAACAGGTAGGCGAGGATCACCAGCGAGATCGACATGCCGGCCGAACCGAGCATGAGCAGCGGACGGCGTCCGAACCGGTCGATGCACAGGATCGCGACGACGGTGGCGATGATGTTGATGCCGCCGCTGATCACCGAGATCTGCAGCGAGTTGTCCTCGGTGAAGCCCACCGCCTGCCACAGCGTGCTGGAGTAGTAGAAGATCACGTTGATCCCGACGAACTGCTGCAGCACCGACAGGATGATCGCGACCCAGACCACCGGCATCAGGCCGAAGCGCGGACCGCGCAGGTCGCGCACCTTCTGCGCCCGCTCGCCCGCGAGCGACGCGCGCACGCTGTCGATCTTCGCGTCCGAGCTGTCCTGACCGACCGACGCCATCACCACACGCGCCTCGTCGACGCGGCCCTTGCCGATGAGGTAGCGCGGGCTCTCCGGGATCGTGCGCGCGGCCAGTCCGTAGACGACGGCGGGGATCGCCTCGACGAGGAACATCCACCGCCACGCCTCGATGCCGAGCAGCCAGTCGTTGGACGCGCCGCCGGCCGCCGTCGCGATGAAGTAGTCCGACAGCAGGGCGAGGAAGATGCCGGTGACGATGGCCAGCTGCTGCAGCGACCCGAGCCGCCCGCGCAGGTGGGCGGGCGCGACCTCGGCGATGTACGCCGGGGCGATCACCGACGCCGTACCGATGGCCAGACCGCCGACGAAGCGCCAGAGCATGAGGCCGTAGGCGCCGCCGGGGAAGGCGGACCCGATCGCGGAGACGATGAAGACCACCGCGGCGATCGACATCACGTGGATGCGCCCGATGCGGTCGGCGATCCGGCCGGCGTACCAGGCGCCCACCGCGCAGCCGAGCAGCGCCACCGAGACCACGAAGCCGGTCTGGGTAGGGGTGAGCGAGTACTGCGCCTGGATGCCCGGCACCGCGCCGTTGATCACCGACGAGTCGAACCCGAACAGGAAGCCGCCGAGCGCCGCGACGAGGGAGACCGCGACGACGCGGCCGTTGCCGACGGCCGTGGGGGTGCTCATGGCGCCGATGATGGACCTGCGCCGGGGATCGGGGACCGATTTCCGGGACAACCCGCCGGGGGCCGTCGTGTTGGGGGCCCCCGTCCGGCGTGTCGGCGGTCGCCTCCGGCGTCGTTGTCGGCATCCTGGGACCTGTCGAGCGGCAGCACCACGCTGCGGGGAAGCGTTCGGCAACCGGCGGTCCGCGAGGACCGTCTGTCGCCGTATGCATCGACCCCGGGAGCTCCGTTGCCCGTCGACCCCGCCTCGCTCGTCGCGCTGAGCGGCCTGGCCGCCCGCGACCTGCCCGACGACGCCGCGCTCATCGCCGACGCCGCGCCCGCCGCCCCCGAGGTCCTCGACGTCGACGTGCCCGCGCCGTTCTGGACCGAGCCGCCCGCATCGGGCACCGGCGCCGACGCGGTGGTCGTCGAGCACCTCTCCGACGTCGGGATCGGCCTGGTCGCCGCCGCGCCGGAGCCGGTCGAGGCGGCCCGGCCGCCGCGTCTCCCGCAGCGTCCGCCGTCGCTCACCGCGCTGACCGCCGCCTCGCGCGAGTTCGCGTCGCGGCATCTGCCCGCCATCGCGGAGTCGTCGCGCCAGCTCGCGTCGCGCAGCACCGCGCTGCACCCCGCGGCGTGGCGGATGCCCGACCTCGGAACCTTCCCCACGCTCGACGCCGACGCCCGTCGACGGCTCGCCCTGCTCGCCGGCGGGTCGGTCGCCGCCGGGCTCGCGTGCGGGCTCGCCGTGCCGGTTGCCGCCGAGGCGACGCCCGCCACCCACGGCACGACCCCGTCCGGCACCGCCCCCACGCCGTCGGGAACCCTGCTCGCGGCAGCCTCGATCTTCGACGGTGCGGGGTCGGACGGTGCCACCGCGGACCCGTCCGCAGTCGTCATCGCCGCACCGGCGCCGACGCGCGCGGCGACGTCCGCTACGGCGAAACCCCGTGCGTCCCAGCCTGTTCCGGTCACGTCCACCGCGGCGAAGCCGACCACGGCGAAGCCGGCGCCGACGACCCCGCTCCCTCCCGCCGCGCCGACGAGCGGCTCCGGCGACGGTCGGACCGTGGCCATCGCAGCGCTGCTCGGCCCGGCCACGACCCCGTTCGCCGGTTCCTCCCCGAGCGCGGAGCCGGCCGCGCCGGCGGCGGAGGAGCCTCCGGCCACGGTCCCCGCGGGCCCGGCCGCCACCGCCTCCGAGCCTGCGACCGCGGTCTCGAGCGCGCCGGCGGAGACCCCCGCCGCCGCGAGCCCCGCCGCGGCAGCACCCGCGGCGCCCCCGGCCTCGTCGGCGTCCCCTGCCTCGCTCCCGGGTCGCACCGCCACCGCCGCCGCGGCCGTGGTCGTCGTGGCCGACCCCGCGCCACCGCGCCCCGGCGACCGACCGGCGCCCGTGAAGCCGGCCAAGCCGGCCTGGACCCCGACCCGCCCGCTGCCCGCGCACAGCGGCACCGGCCGGCGCATCGTGTACGCCGAGCGCACCGCGCACCTGTGGATCGTGGGCGCCGACGGCACCGTGCTGCGCGACTACAAGGTCACCGGACGCGCCGACCGGCCCAGGCCGGGCACCTACCACGTGTTCTCCAAGAGCCGGACCACGAGCAACCCGAAGGAGAAGCTGACCTTCGACCTCATGGTCCGGTTCACGCACGGGGTCACCGGAGCCCCGATCGGGTTCCACACCATTCCGAAGACCTACAGCGGCCACCCGATCCAGGCCGAGAAGGACCTCGGGAGGGCCATCGGGATGGGCGGCTGCGTGCGCCAGTCCAGGGTCGACGCCGAATGGCTCTACGCTTGGTCCAGGGTGGGCGACACGGTCGTCGTCCTGCACTGAGCCCGCGACACCTCGCGGCGCTGCACGCCGAGAGGGTCGCCATGCGTCACCAGCACCACCACCGGGGGCTCCGCGGGTCGTTGCGCACGGCCGCGACGGTCGCCGTCGCGGGCCTGCTGTCGGTGCTCGTCGCGGCCCCATCCGGCGCCACCGCGACAGCCCCTGGCCCCGTCGTCGCGCCCGGGCCGCGCCCCGCCCCCGCGCCGCCCGCGCTGCCCAAGCGCTACTTCGCCGTCACGGTCACGCCCGCGAACGGCTCGGTCGTCGGGGTCGCCTACCCGATCACCGCGAAGTTCTCGATGCCGATCCCCGTCGGCCGCCGCGCGACCGCCGAGCACAACCTGCACGTCTACATCAACGGCGTGTTCTCCAAGGGCGCCTGGTACTGGCGCGACGCGAAGACCGCGGTCTTCCGCACCGCCGGGTTCTGGCCGGGCCGCTCGCGCATCCAGGTGCGGATGACGCTGTCGGGCGTCGAGCTCGGCCGCTCCACGCAGTACTCCTTCGTCGGTGCCGCGGCCACCACGCGCACCCACACGATCCGCACGGCGCGCGTGCTCGTCGCGAAGGTGAGCGCCACGACGCACCGGATGCTCGTCTACGTCGACGGCAAGCTCGTCCGCAACTTCGGCGTCTCGCTCGGCAAGGCCGGCTTCGAGACCCGTTCGGGCTACAAGGCCGTGATGGACAAGTACCTCACGCGCAACATGACCAGCCAGGAGCTCGGGCTCACCAACGAGACCTACGACCTCTGGGCGCCGTACTCCACGCGCATCACGCCGACCGGCGAGTTCGTCCATGGCGCGCCGTGGGCCGCCGGTCGCATCGGCCGCTGGAACGGGTCGCACGGCTGCACGAACCTGCTGACCAACGACGCGAAGTGGTTCTACTACGCGACGATCCCGGGCGACCTCGTCATCACGACGGGGACCGGTCGCTCGATGGAGTACTGGAACGGCACCGGCGCGCCGTACAACATGCCGTGGAAGCTCTGGTTGGCGCACTCGGCGCTCAAGGGCAAGGCGTAGCCCGGATCAGACGGTGACCCGCGCGTCGCGCGGGTCGGTGCCGTACGACGCGAGGATCGCCGGCAGCTCGTCGGCCGGGACCGGGCGCGCGTACAGGTAGCCCTGCGCGAGGTCGCAGCCCAGCGCGCGCAGGCGGTCGGCGACGTCGTGCTCCTCGACGCCCTCGGCGACCGCCACCATCTCGAACTCGTGCGCCAGCTCGGTGACGACCTTGACGAGCACCTCGTTGCCGTTGCTCATGTCGAGGATGAACGAGCGGTCGATCTTGAGCGTGTCGATCGGCAGGTCGCGCAGCTGGCTGATCGACGTGTTGCCGATGCCGAAGTCGTCCAGCGCGATGGTCGAGCCCATCGCGGCGATGCGCGAGAGGGTCGCCGACGCGCGCTCGGGGTCGGCCACGATCGCCGACTCGGTGATCTCGAACTCGAGCAGCCGCGCGGGCACGTCGTACTCCGCGAGCAGCTCGGCGATGCGCTGGTCGAGGTCGGGCTCGGCGAGGTTCATCGCCGACAGGTTCACGGCCACCTGGATCTCCCAGCCGTCGACCCGCCACGCGCGGATCTGCTCGAGCACCATCTCCAGCACCCGCCGCGTCAGCAGGTGGACCAGCCCGGTCTGCTCCGCGAGCGGGATGAAGTCGCCGGGCGGGATGTTGCCGCGCACCGGGTGCTTCCAGCGCAGCAGCGCCTCGAGGCCGACGACCTCGCCGGTGCGCAGGTCGAGCTTGGGCTGGTAGTGGACCGAGAGCTGCTCGCGGTCGTCGAGGGCGCGGCGCAGGTCGCCGAGCAGGATCAGGCGGGCGGGCGAGTTCACGTCGCCGTCCGCCTCGTACACGCTCATGCCGCGTCGGCCGGCCTTGGCGACGTACATCGCGACGTCGGCGCGCTTCATGAGCGTCTGGACGTCACCGGCGTGGTCGGGGAGCAGGGCCAGGCCCAGGGAGGTCTCGACGTGCAGCACGAGGCCGTCGACGTCGTAGGGCTCGGAGAAGACGCCGAGCACGCGCTGCGCGAAGTCGGTCGCCTCGTCGACGCCGCGGACGGTCCGGAGCAGGATCGCGAACTCGTCGCCGCCGAGGCGGGCGACCGTGTCGGTCTCGCGGACGATCGCGCTGAGCCGGTCTGCGACCTGGACGAGCAGCTGGTCGCCGCGGTCGTGGCCGAGGGAGTCGTTGATCTCCTTGAAGCGGTCGACGTCGAGGAGCAGCAGACCGACGTGGTGGCCGTGCAGCTGCGCCTCCGCAGCGGCGAGCTCGAGGCGCTCCGACAGCAGCCTCCGGTTCGGAAGCCCGGTGAGCGGGTCGAGCAGCGCGAGCCGCGCGTTCTCGTCGGAGGTGGTGCGCAGCGTGCGGCTCGCACCGTGGACGGTGCGGAAGAGCAGCAGCCACACGAAGATCAGCCCGGCGGCGATGACGATCGCGACGGTGCGCACGGCGCTCGCGGTGGCGGCCTCGGTCGCGGTGTAGTCGAGGGCGACCTCGGCGACTCCGTGCACGGTCGGGTCCCCGGGCACGGCGTACACCGGGACGTAGACGTCGAGCACGGTCGCGAGACCCGGCATGACCGAGGGGTCGACGCCGGTGCCGGTGCCGGCCTTGGTGTCGAGCTGGGTGACGAGCGCCACGGTCGGTGCGCCGGCGATGGCCTGCTGCAGCCGGTCGAGGTCGGGGAAGGGGTGGGCCTGGTCGATGCTGTCGAACATCGCCTTGCCGGTGCGGCCCCACAGCCGGATCTCGACGAGGGTCTGGTCGGGATGCACGTTGACCTCGAGGCGGCCGCGCGTCTGGCCCTTGAGCGACTCGGCCTCCCACTCCTGCTCGGTGACGCGGTCGCGGACGCCGGCGTCGGTGTACGCCGTCGCGGTGCGGACCGCCTGGTCGAGCGCCTGCTGCTGGAGCAGCTGGGACACGACGAGGGTGAGGACGACGCCGAGCAGCGCCATCGCGGCGAGGCTCACCACGGCGAAGGTCGCGGTCAGCGACGTCCGACGGCGCACGGCGTCCCCTTCCGCTGGCGTCCCCGCGCAGGGGAGCGGGCCGGGCAGGATCCGGCCTCTGGGAGGGTTTTCGGCAGCCGAGAGGTTCCCTTGAGGTTTCTCTCAGCCGGGGATCGGCCTGCTCCTCACCGGGGGACGCGCACCACGAGCGACGCGGGCCGGACGCGGGCCTCGATCCGGCGCCCTTCCTCGACCACGTCGCCGTCGACCTGCCGGGGCTGGGTCTCGCGGCTCACGATCACGGCGGACCGCCCCGCGAAGTGCCGCCGCGAGCGGTCGTGGCGGGTGCGGCGCAGCGCGAGGTCGGTCCCGGTGCGCAGCAGGTCGAGCGGCGTCCCGAGCGGGAGCACGACGACGTGGAGCAGCCCGTCGGCCACCTCGGCCTCGGGCGCGAGGTCGAGGCCCGCGACGAGGCCGCCGACGTTGGCGACGAGCACGCTCTTGGCGCTGTACCAGTGCGGTGCACCGCCGTCGATCGCGATGCCGAACCGGGTGGTGCGGTGCCCGACCGCCCTGATCCCGTTGACGACGTAGGCGGTCGGACCGATGACGTTCTTGAGGTCCTCCGGCGCGTCGATGAGGACGGCGTCGAGCCCGATGCCCGCCATCACCGAGCAGGTGGTGACGCGACCGCCGAGGCCGATGTCGATGAGGTCGATGGTGCGGTCCCGACCGGTGAGCGCGACCGCGGCGGCGTCGCGCATCCGCAGGGGGATCCCGAGGTTTCGCGCGAGCAGGTTGCCGGTGCCGGCAGGCAGGATCCCGAGCGCCACGCCGCTCCCGGCGAGACCCGCTGCGACGGCGTTGACGGTGCCGTCGCCACCCCAGGCGAGCACCAGGTCGGCGCCGGCGGCCACCGCAGCGCGGGCCTGCTCCGTGCCGGGGCTCGCGGCGGTCGTGGCGACGACGTGGGGCGCCTGCTGCCCGACGGCGTGCGCCCAGGCGGCGAGCTGCTCGGTGGCCGCAGCGACGCCCCCGCTCTTCTGCGGGTGCACCACGGCGATGCACTCGCCGCCGGGCACGGTCACTGCGGCACCCAGACGACGTCGCCGCGGTCGGAGGTCTGGCGCACGGAGATGACGACCTCGTCGCCCGTGCCGTCCGAAGCGGTGCAGGTGAAGGTCGACCCGGCCTTGAGCGCGATGCTGCTCGGGCAGGTGACGGCGATGGGTCGGCCGGCGTCGCGGGAGAGCTCCGCGGCGATGCGCTCCTCGATCGCGTCGGTGTCCAGCCGGCGCGGGCCACCGAGACCCACGAGGGCCGAGAACGCCACGGCCGCAAGGCCGAGCAGGGCCACGCAGGCAATGACCGGGATCCACCACCGACGCCGTGGCGCGGCGTCCTCCGACGTCTCCGCGGCCGTCTCGGGCGGCACGACCGGCGCCCACACCTGCGTCGTCGGCAGCGGCGCGGTCGGCGGGACGGTCCGCGCCTCGGGTGCGGGGGCGTCGGGGGAGAGGGGGTGCGTGGCGTCGCCCCAGGTGACCCCGTTCCACCAGCGCAGCGCCGGTGCCCCCGACGGGTCGGGGTACCAGCCGGGCTGCGGGAGGTCGGGTTCGGTCACGCGACGAAACTAGCGCGCGGCGGCGCGGGGCGGACGTCGGTCGTCGGGTCAGACGGACGCGAGGCGGTGCTCCGCAGCGGCGCGCTCGCAGTCGCGCACGGAGTGGAACCCGGACTCGTAGCCGCAGTCGTGGCAGACGGCGATCGACGCGCTCCCCAGGTGCACGACCTCGACGCTGTGCGGGCTGCAGCAGCCCGCCGCGTGCGCGTGGTCGCGCCGGTGCACCGCGGCGAGCATCGCCCGCACGATCGGTTCCGGACTGTTCGGCGTCATGCCACCGGTATCGGATGGCGGGCCGACCGACCTGAGCGATGAGGAGCGTGCCGTGAGGTGATCGCGCCCGGAAGGCGGGGGCCGGATCGGCCGATCGGCCCCGCCGGGCGTCCGCGTCAGCGCAGGGCGGTGTCGAACATCCGGGTGATGCGGTCCCAGGCGTCGGCCGCCGCGGTGTCGACGAAGCCCGCGTTCAGCGATCCGGTGAGGGGCTTCATCCAGCGCGGCGCGGTCTCCGCGGAGTGGTTGAGGAAGGAGTGGCCGGCGTCGGCGTACTCCTTCACGTCGTGCTCGACCCCTGCCCGTTCGAGGGCGTCGCGCAGGGTGTCGGCGGCGCCCTTGAGGGATCCGTCGAGCGCCCCGTAGGAGGCGACCATCGCGCACGAGCCGGCGAGCGCGGCGTCGAGGTTCTTGGGCAGCCGCCCGTAGTTGACGGCGCTGGCGCCGAAGCCGCGGTCGGCCATGACGATCGCGAAGCCGCCGCCGAGGCAGAAGCCGGCGATGCCGACCGCACCGGTGGCGTCGTCGCGGCCGGCGAGCCAGCGGCGCGCGGCGTCGACGGCATCGATCGCGGGACCCTCGCCGGCCGACAGCGAGCGGGTGATCGACACCAGGCAGCGCAGCGTGCTCCCCAGGCCCATGAGGTCGGGTGCGACGGCGTGGAAGCCGCGTCGAGCGAACTCGTCGGCGATGTCGCGGATGTCGTCGTTGAGCCCGAAGATCTCGTGCACCACGACGACGCCCGGGGCGGTGACGTCGCCGGCCGAGGCGTAGTACGCCGGCATCAGGGCGCCGTCGGGCAGGGGGATGAGCAGGTCGCCCACGGGGTTCCTCCGGGTCGGGTGCAGCACGGCGGCATGCCGCGCGCAGGGACGATGGTGCCGCAGCCGGCCGGGTCGGCACGGCGTGTCGGCCGACATGTCTGCCCGCCCCGCGGACCGGTGCCCGGCCGCCCAGCTCGGGCGCCATGGGCCGGGGTGGGCGGTCCCACCACCGCCCCCGCCGCACGAGCATGACCCTCGACCTGACCTCGAGGCTCACCCTCGGTGAGAACGCTGCCACGATCAGTCATCCGGCGTGTGGGCTGTCTCACGCAGCGTGCTGGACCCTCGGTCCGGGGAGATCGACAGATCTTGCGCCGGGCCGCTAACGTCGAAGGGCCCTGTGGGGAAGCAGGGCACCACGGACGGACCGCCGAGTCCCGTCCCCGTCCGTGGGCCACGTAAGGACGGGAGTGGGGGAACCACTTTCGGCCGGCAGCACCACCGCCGGTCTTGGGGTGAAGTCGCGAACGTGCGGCAGGCCGATTCCTCCGGCCCAACCCGACAGCTCACCTCGCAGGCGGCGGAGGACCATTCGACATGACCCGTGTCATGCCGCTGCGCGCTCTGGCCGGCGCCGCTGTCGCTTCGGCGATGCTGCTCGGCCTCGCCGCCGCTCCCGCTCATGCGGACACCAGCGCTCCTGTCTCGACCACCGTCGTCGCGCCGCGCGTCGCCGCACCGTCGGCCGCGATCCTCGCGCTGCCGGTGCTCACCGTCGGCAACACCGGCACCTACGTGCGCCGCGTGCAGGTCATGCTGCACATCGGCAACACCGGGGTGTTCGACGCGCGCACCAAGGCCGCGGTCGTCGCGTTCCAGAAGCGGTACGCGCTGCGCGCCAACGGCATCGTCGGCGCGACCGTGTGGGCCGCCCTCATCGCCGACTGGCGCATCTACCTGCGCACGCCTCGCGTCGCCGCGGCCGCTGCGCCGGTCGGGCTGCTCAACGGCGAGCCCGCCGCGTCGCGCAACCGCGCCGTCACCTACTCGCTGCGCGGCGTCTACGCCTCGGCGTACGTCGGCGCCTACTACGACAAGCGCTACGAGGCCAAGCGCCGCTGCATCGTCAGTCGCGAGAGCCACGGCTACTACACCGTGCGCTCGGCCAACGGCCTCTACAACGGCGCCTACCAGATGACGTCCTCGCTCGGCGTCGGCGTCACCAAGAAGATGCTGGCGTCGGTGGCAGCCGAGGTCGGTCCGTCGGCGGCTGCTGCCCTCATGGCCAAGCTGCGCCTGACGACGCCGAACAAGTGGTCGCGCTACTGGCAGGACCGCGCGTTCTGGACGATCTTCAACCACGGTGCGGGCGCGGCGCACTGGGCCGGTGGCTACGTCAACTGCTGATCCTCAGCAGCGCACGTACACGAGGTCGCGCACCTCGTGCCCCTTCTCGAGCCCGGTCCGCTCGAACTTGGTGAGCGGCCGCTCGAGCCGCGGTGCCCAGCGCTCGTAGGCGTTGCGCAGCAGCGGCTCGGCGTCGAGGACCTCGAGCATCGCCTCGGCGTAGGGCTCCCAGTCGGTCGCGACGTGCAGGATTCCGTCGGTCCGCAGGCGAGACGCGATGAGCGACACCAGGTCAGGCCGGACCAGTCGGCGCTTGTGGTGACGGGCCTTGGGCCACGGGTCCGGGAAGAAGGCCCGCACCCCCGCGAGGGCTCCGTCGTCGACGCGCTCGCGGAGCAGCTCCACCGCGTCGCCGTGCAGCACCCGGACGTTGTCGAGCCCGAGGGCCTCGATCTCGCCCAGCAGCCGTCCGACGCCGGGTGTGTGCACGTCCGCGGCGATGATCCCGGTGGCCGGATCGGCCCGCGCCATCTCGACGGTGGCGTGCCCGAGGCCGAAGCCGATCTCGAGCACCACGGGCCGGCCGCCGAACAGGGTCGCGGCGTCGACCCGCCCCGCGGGTACGGCGTAGCGGGGCAGCAGGGTGCGCAGCGCCTCGGCCTGCGTGGTGGTGACGCGACCGCGGCGCGGGTGGAACGTGCGGATCTCCGACATCGCGACCACCGTAGGCGCGTCGCGTGCCTCTCTGCGGACCGGGCTCGCTGACGTCGGAGGCGCAGCGTCGTAACCTGCGGCCCATGCGCGTCACGAAGTACACCCACGCCTGCGTCCGCATCGACGAGGGGGAGCGTGCGTTCCTCATCGATCCCGGCATCTGGGTCGAGCCGGACGTCTACGAGGGCGTCGACGAGATCCTGATCACGCACGAGCACTTCGACCACGTCGACGCCGAGGCGCTGCGCGACCAGGCCGGCCGCAACTCCGCACTGCTGGTGCGCGCACCCGCCCCGGTGGCCGAGACGCTGCGCGAGGCGGGCGTGCCGGTGGAGGTGGTGGCGCCCGGTGACGCGCTGACCGTCGCGGGCTTCTCCGTGGCCGCGGTCGGCGGGCTGCACGCCGAGATCTACGAGGGCCTGCCCGGCTGCGCGAACGTCGGCTACGTCGTCGAGGGGCGGGTCTACCACCCGGGGGACGCGCTGTTCGTGCCGGAAACCGACATCGAGCTGCTCATGGTGCCCGCCGCCGCACCGTGGCTGAAGCTGGCCGAGGCGCTGGACTTCGTGCGCGCCGTGGGTGCGCCGCGGACCATCCCGGTCCATGACGCGCTGCTGTCGGACAAGGGCCACGCCATCACCGACCGCTGGTTCGACCTCAAGGGCGGCACGGCGTACTCGCGGCTGGCGCCGGGCGACTCGCTCGACGTCTGACGCGGACCCGCTCGCGGATCGCGCCCGTCCTCGTCGAGGGGCGGCCGTCCTCGCTACGGTCGGCACGTCGCTGACCGCGACGCTGTCGCCGGGTGAGGAGCCGTCGTGCGCGAAGCCGCGATGTTCGCCGCGATCGGGCAGTCGGCGCTCCTCGTCGGCGCCCTGCTGGTGTGGCGGTTCCGCGGGCTGACCCGCCCGCGCAGCGTCGGTCTGCTCATGGCGTTCGGCGCCGGCGCGGTGATGTCGGCGGTGGCGACCGACCTCGTCGCCGTCGCCTACGCCCAGGCGGGCGCAGGGCCGACCGCCTTCGGGGTCCTCGCGGGGAGCCTGGGCTACTTCGCGCTGATCTCCCTGCTCGAGCGCAGGGGCGACGCCGAGGACCCGCTCGAGCCGGTCGAGGTCGAGCTCGAGGAGGACGCGGACGAGCCCGCGGCGGCCACGCCGAAGGAGGCGCGCAACATCCTCGTCGGCATGCTCATCGACGGGATCCCGGAGTCGATCTCGATCGGGCTCACGCTGCACCTCGGGTCGGTGGGCGCCTCGGCGGCGCTCGTCGGTGCGGTGTTCGTGGCCGGGCTCCCGGAGGCCATCGGGGTCGCGGCGGCGCTCCTGGCCGGTGGGCTCGCGCTGTCGAGGATCCTCGGCCGGTTCGCCCTCGTCGTGCTCGCCGGGGCGATCGCCGGCGGTCTCGGCTACCAGGTCCTCGTCAACGCCTCGGACCGGTTCATCGCGGTCGTCGAGTCGGTGGCGGCCGGCGCGATGATCGTGGTCGTCGTCAACGAGATGGTGCCGATCGCGGTCCGCGGCGCGGCCCGGTGGGCCGGTGTGATGGCGGCGCTGGGCTTCGTGTTCGCCGCGGCCATGACCTGGGCGTCGGGCGGCTGACCTGCGGGGTACGCCGCTGCCGCGCCGCCCGCCCGCTCGGTGTCGGTGACGTCACTGCCCGAATGCGCGGTTTCTGCGACGTCACTGCTCGAATGCGCGGTTTCTGGGCGGGTTTCCGTGCATTGGGGCAGTGACGTGGCTGTGTACGCGTGCGCTCCGGGGCGGACGGTCCGGGGAGGGGGCGTCGGGGGACGGCCTTGCCGGTGCGGCGCTGCGCGCCGGGCGGGGCTGCGGCCGTGCCAGGACTTCTCCGGCAGGATCCGTCGCATGCGCGGCGCCCCCCGTCGGCGCGGCGCTGCGCGCCGGTCTGGACGAGGGGCGTGGTCGGCTCCTCCCGAATCCTGTCGGGGGTGCGACGTGCTGGACGGCGCTTCGCGCCGTGTCGGACGTGAGTGCCCCCGGCAGGATCCGTCATAGGGCGGCGACCGCTCCCGTGCGCGGCGCTGCGCGCCGGTCGGGGGGAGCGGCCGCGGCGGATTCCTCCCGAATCCTGTCGGGGGGTGCGACATGCGCGGCGGCGCTGCGCGCCGCGGGGGATGTGGGTGCCCCCGGCAGGATTCGAACCTGCGCGCATGCCTCCGGAGGGCACCGCTCTATCCCCTGAGCTACGGGGGCCAGGGCGGGGACGACAGTACCAGCGGGCGGCGTGCGATCAGAACCGAGGGAGCGGCGCAGCGGGGCGCCGCCAGGGCGCGCGGTGTCCATCTGCCGATACGCGCGCGAAGGGCTGCGACCTGCGCCGATAGGCTTCCGCGCATGACGCCCGACCAGCTCGCCGCCGCGATCCGGCATGCCGTCGTCACGGCTGTCGCCGACGGCGCCCTCGACCTCGAACCCGGTGCGGTCCCCGACGAGGTCACGGTCGAGCGTCCGCGCAACCCCGAGCACGGCGACTACGCCACCAACATCGCCCTGCAGCTGGCCAAGAAGGCCGGCACCAGCCCGCGCACCGTCGCCGAGGCCGTCGCCGCCCGGCTGCGCGAAGCCGAGGGCGTCGCGACGGTCGACATCGCCGGCCCGGGGTTCCTCAACGTCACGCTCGAGGCGGCGAGCCTCGGTCAGCTCGCGGGCAACGTCGTCCTCGCGGGCGAGGCCTACGGCCGTATCGACGAGTACGCCGGCACGACGGTCAACGTCGAGTTCATCTCTGCGAACCCGACCGGGCCCCTGCACCTCGGGCACACCCGCTGGGCCGCGGTCGGCGACGCGATCGCGCGCGTCCTCGAGGCGGCCGGCGCGAAGGTCGCGCGCGAGTTCTACATCAACGACCGCGGCGTCCAGATGGACAAGTTCGGGATGTCGCTCGAGGCCCGCGCGCTCGGCACCGAGGTGCCCGAGGGCGGCTACCAGGGCGGCTACGTCGACGACCTCGCCCAGCAGATCGTGAAGGACGACCCGGGCATCGTCGACCTCCCCGAGCCGGCGCGCATGGAGGCCTTCCGCGAGGCCGGCTACGCCCTGCAGCTGCAGCAGCAGAAGGACGTGCTCGACGGCTTCAACACGCACTTCGACGTCTGGTACTCCGAACGGACGCTGCACGAGAGCGGCGCCGTCGAGCGCGGCATGGCCAAGCTGCGCGAGCAGGGGCACATGTTCGAGGCCGAGGGCGCGGTCTGGCTGCGCACCACCGACTTCGACGACGACCGGGACCGGGTGCTCATCCGCAGCAACGGCGAGCTCACCTACTTCGCGAGCGACACGGCCTACTACGTCGACAAGCGTGCGCGCGGGTTCGACGTGAACATCTACCTGCTCGGCGCCGACCACCACGGCTACGTCAACCGGCTGCGCGCGGTCGCGGCGTGCGCGGGCGACGACCCCGACATCAACATCGAGGTGCTCATCGGGCAGCTGGTGAAGATGTACAAGGGCGGCGAGGAGGTCCGGCTGTCCAAGCGCGCCGGGAACATCATCACGCTCGAGGACCTCGTCGACGAGGTCGGCGTCGACGCCGCGCGCTACTCGCTCATCCGCTATCCCGTCGACAGCCCGCTCACGCTCGACCTCGACCTGCTCGTGTCGCGCAGCAACGACAACCCGGTGTTCTACGTGCAGTACGCGCACGCGCGCATCGCGTCGGTGCTGCGCAACGCCGCCGAGCTCGGGATCGACTGGCGCGCGGCCGATCCCGACTTCTCGCTGCTCACCCACGAGCGCGAGGCCCAGCTGCTCGGGCTCATCGGCGAGCTGCCGCGCGTCGTCGCCACGGCCGCGGAGCTGCGCGAGCCGCACCGCATCGCGCGCTACCTCGAGGAGCTCGCGAACGGCTACCACAAGTTCTACGACGTGTGCCGGGTCCTGCCCATGGCCGACGCCGAGCTCGAGCCGATCAACATCGCGCGCCTCTGGCTCTGCGCCGCCGCGCGCCAGACCCTCGCCAACGGCCTCGGGATGCTCGGCGTCTCGGCGCCGGAGCGGATGTAGGCGTGCGCGCCCATCCCGCCGGGCCGAGGCACGGCGAGATCCTCGCGCCCGCCGGTGCGCCGCCGCTCCCGGCCGACGCGGAGGCGCTGCACGAGCTCGTCCCCTCGGTGTGGCCGCTGACGGCCCGGCGTGGCACCGGCGACGACCTCGCGGCCCGCGCCGTCACTGTCGCCGGCGTCGACGTGCGCGACCTCGCGGCCGACTACGGCACCCCGCTCTACATCCTCGACGAGGACGACTTCCGGGCGCGCGCAGCCGCGTTCCGGGCGGCGTACGACGACCCCGCGGTTCCCACCGACGTGTTCTACGCCGGCAAGGCGTTCCTCTGCTCGACGGTCGCCCGCTGGGTCGAGGAGGAGGGGCTCAACCTCGACGTCTGCTCGGGGGGCGAGCTGCTCACCGCGGTGCGCGCCGGCTTCCCCACGGAACGGATCGCGTTCCACGGCAACAACAAGAGCGCGGCCGAGCTCGAGCAGGCGCTCGACTCCGGTGTCGGCCGCTACGTCGTCGACTCCTTCGAGGAGATCGCCCGGCTCGCGTTCGCCGCGCGGGAGCGCGGCACCGTCGCCGACGTCCTCGTCCGCGTCACGGTCGGCGTCGAGGCGCACACCCACGAGTTCATCGCGACCGCCCACGAGGACCAGAAGTTCGGCTTCTCG
>WBZP01002142.1_pt1 | contig 19672 bp, 19 predicted proteins | sample 5204301 | NCBI WGS metagenome assembly WBZP01 (sample SAMN12412401, study PRJNA552823) | activated sludge metagenome | isolation source: activated sludge from nitrification reactor of wastewater treatment plant... | place: USA: Pennsylvania | collected 2017 | reverse complement strand
TCCACCACCTTCCAGGCTCAACAGTTCATGCAGCCAAGCATCCGCAGCCGTCTGATCGTTGTCAGCCAGTGCTGCCATCAAAAGGAGCTCGAACCCGAGGGCGCGGTCGATGAGCGTGCAACCGCTCAGTCTGGAGTCGCCACCAGCCCTGAAGATCGCTCGTGCGGCATCGGAACGGTTGCCTGCTGCTTGCGCACCGTATGCCATCAAGAACACCACGCCACGCTCCAAGAGGTCTTCGACTGACCGAGCCCGGAAGGTACTGCCCTCCCGTGTCATGGTCGACGGTAGGGCCGAGGAGTGATTCAAGACCATGTAGTCGAGAGCTTCGGTGAGATCTTCGAGTCGCCTGCTCGAAGCTGCTTGACGGGCTACTGCCATCAGCTCCGCCGCGTCGCCCAAGTAACCGCGAAACGCGGCGAGACGCACTGCGCAGACCGTCATTACTGTGCCGAAGGGGTGGCCATCCCAACCCGACGCCGGTCCACTCGCGAAGGTCGTGATGCGAGCTGCGGTGGCCAGTTGCGCACACATGAGTGCGGCCTCGACGGAGAGATACTGGACCCCAGACCACCACGCGTCATCGGCAAAGTGCTCAAGGACAATGTCAGTCGATGCTCTCACCGGGTCGTCGTGGCACGGCGAAGCCTCTCCAGCGGATGCCAGAGCTGAGGCTGCGGCAGCCAAAGCATGATCTTCGAGATGAATCGCAGTTGACCGCGCGCGAGTGGCATCCGAGGTCGCTTGGGGAAACTCACCGCACCAGAATGCCGCCACCGAGGCCAGCGCAGCTGCTTGGGATCCGAGATCTTGCTCTTTCCCACGCGCTCGGTGCCAACCCTGACGCGGACGGCCCGCTGCAACATCCTCAAACACTTCTTGCATGAGGAGCAGGTGCTTCACACCCAAGAGCCTAAGGCCCGATCAGCTTGACGCAGTGTCAATCGCTCGCAAGATTCCCTCCGCGACCGCCTCGAGGTCAGGACGAGCCATCCCCTTGCCTTGGGTCAGAGTCACCTGCAACAGATACGTGCCATGGTCGGTCACCCCTCCAGCCATGAAGTTCTCCCCCGACCCCATCTTGGGCAGCCCCGTGAACACGACCGCTTGGTCACCCAGCCCAGCAACCTGGACTTTGCTCACCTGGTCCATGGTCGCTTCGATGCCAGTCAAGTAGGTGTCATAACCGCCGTTAGTCGAGGCATTCTCCACGGTCCCGAAGCTACCCTGCAACCCTCGAGGGTCGTCTTGAGAAATCTCGCAGTCCCCTGTGGGGCCAACACTGAAAGTGACCGGTTTCGCGATGACATCCTTGACCTTGTCTTGGATCTCCTTCGAGCACAGGTCACCGGGGGCCGAACTCTCCCCGCCCGATTCCGACCCCGCAGAGATCGAAGGCACGGAAGAACCAGTGGTCGGTGCATTGGTGTCATTACTATTCGCGCACGAAGCAAGCAGTGGCAATGTGGCAAGTACGGCGACTGCCATCCGGTTTGCAAAGCTCCTTCCCACCGACCTTTGGTGAAGCCTCACTCGACTGGAGCTACTCGGCCTGGTGTGCAACATCAAAGTCTCCTGAACTTGCTCAAAGGGTCGACGGCGCCCGGTGTGTCCGGCGTTGAGCCTAGATGGGTTGGATCTGCATGGACAGTGAGGTTTTGGCGTAAAGCCGGTGGAAAATCACAGGGACCCAGACGCCTCCACAAGACGCCCAGGCTGCGCCCTCGTTACGCTGATGGTGGTGAGCATCCCTCAACCAAACACCCATGGTTCTTGCGGGATGGCATTGGGATCAAAGCGGTCCAGCAACACCTCCACATCGACCTGCTCATCGTCGGCGCACAAACCAAGTGACGCGCCGAGCATGGCCAACACCAGGTGAGCCGGCAGCCCGAGATCACGCATGGTCACCGGCCCATCCCGCTTGGCGAGGCGTTGCCCCTGCGCGTTGAGCACCAGTGGCACGTGCACATATGACGGTCGCGGATGCCCCAACACGTCGTACAGATAGGCCTGCCGGGGTGTGGAGGCCAGCAGGTCATCACCACGCACCACTTGGTCAACACCGATGTCGTGGTCATCGATGACGACCGCGAGATTGTAGGCGTGCACTCCGTCGGCGCGCCGCAACACCATGTCGTCGACGCCTCCCGCAAAGGCACCGTGCAACTCATCTTCGATCGTCAATGCGGAGACTTCCGCGCGCAGCCGCAGGGCCGGCGTACGCCCCGACGCATGCTTGGCCTCGATCTCAGAGCGGGTCAGTGACCGGCAGGTCCCCGGATAGGCCCCTGGCGGATGATGGGGAGCCGTCGGCGCTTCGGCAATCTCTCGGCGGGTGCAAAAGCATTCATAAACCAGGCCTCCCTCGATGAGGCCGTCCAGCACCTTCGCGTACGACGAAGTGCGCGCAGACTGGCGCACGATCGGCCCGTCATGGGTGAGGCCCAGCGCAGCAAGATCCGCCAGTTGGCCAGCAGGGTCTCGCGAGCGATCCGGGTCGAGGTCGTCGATGCGCAGCCGGAAGGCTCGCCCCGTACGACGAGCAAACAGCCAGGCGAGCAGCGCGGTACGCAAGTTGCCGATGTGCAGATCACCAGATGGTGTTGGCGCATAGCGCCCTGCCCCTGCAGTCACCCGGCCAGCCTAGAGGCTGGCAGGATGGGCCGGTGGCCAACGACAGCACAGACACCAGCTTCCGGGTCGACAATCGCCTCGACCTCGAGGGCAATCAGCGTGGCCGCACGGGCATCCTGACCACCCCACACGGCACCATTGCCACGCCGGCCTTCACCCCGGTGGGGACCAATGCCACCGTCAAGGCGATGACTCCTGAGCAGCTCACCGAGACTGGTTCGCAGGCGGTCTTGGCCAATGCCTATCACCTCTACCTGCAGCCAGGCGCGGAGATTTTGGATGCTGCTGGCGGGCTGGGGAAGTTCATGAACTGGCCTGGCCCGACCTTCACCGACTCCGGCGGCTTCCAAGTGATGAGCCTGGGCGCTGGCTTCAAGAAGGTGATCGACATGACCGGCGGTCAGACCCCAGACGACAAGGCAACTGCCGGTGGCAAGGATCGGCTGGCGAAGGTCGACGAAGATGGCGTCACCTTCAAGTCACATCGCGACGGCAGCAAACACCGCTTCACGGCTGAGATCAGCATGCAGATCCAGCATCAGCTCGGGGCCGACATCATGTTTGCCTTCGACGAGCTCACCACTTTGATGAACACCCGTGACTACCAAGTGCGCTCCGTGGAGCGCACCCACCGCTGGGCCGACCGCTGCTTGAGTGAGCATCAGCGACTCACCGACGAGCGCACCCACCGCCCCCTGCAGTCTCTGTGGGGCGTGATCCAGGGGGCGCAATATGAAGATCTACGTCGTCAGGCAACTCGTGGTCTGGTGTCATTGAGCGAGCAGGCCCAGTCCGAAGGTCGCCGTGGTTTCGGCGGCTATGGCATCGGTGGCGCCTTGGAGAAGGACAACCTCGGGACGATTGTCGGCTGGTGCGTCGACGAGCTCCCGGAGTCGGCTCCCCGACATTTGCTCGGGATCAGCGAGCCCGACGACATCTTCGCCGCCGTGGAAAACGGCGCAGACACCTTCGACTGTGTGGCACCGACCCGACTGGCCCGGCACGGCTATCTGCTGACCCGTGACGGCAAGGTCCGCATCAACAACGCCCGTTTCAAGACCGACCAGTCCGTGATCGATGCCAAAAGCCCCTTGCCCTCCTCGCGCAGCTATTCACGCGCCTATTTGCACCACCTGTTCAAGGCCGATGAGCACCTGGCCAACACGATTGCCAGCATGCACAATGTCTGCTTCCTCAACCAGATGATGAGTGACATCCGTACCGCGATTGACTCGGGCAGCTATGTCGACTTCAAGAGTGACTTCTTGGCGAGGTACTACGGCACGACACCGCGCAACACCTAGCTCAGGGCTGGCATCTAGACTGGTCTGGCGAGGAGGTGTTGGGATTGCGCATGCGTGCTTGGTTGACCGCATTGTCGTGTGGAGCCGGGGCCGTCGCGGCCCATTCACTGGCTGGCGGCCGAGTTGACCTGACCACTGCCACCTTGGCTGTGGTGGTGCCCGTTGTCCTTGCCCGCCTTCTCGTGAACAGGCGCCTCAATCTCGTCGGAGCCGGTCTTGTGGCCATTGGCTCCCAAGCCACGCTCCATCTGGTCTTCATCACCTCCTGCGCAAGCGAGGTCGGTTGCCTGCTGACGCCTGCGCAGATGGTGACCGCACACTTGTTGGCCGCAGCCTTCTCGGTGACCTGCGCGATGGGCGGCGAGCAGGCCCTGCTGCGCGTCATCCGAGCAGCAGCAGCAAGCCTGGGCCTCGGCCGGCGAATGGGCCTTCCAGCCCTACCCAGGCCAGGTCGCGTGGTCGCCTCAGTGCCAGCCCCGACCTTCCCGGACAACTGGATCACCAGCACCCGCCTCGCTCGCGGGCCTCCTACTCGCTGAGTCACCCTCACCCCTCAAACGCCCGCGCCCACTGCGCCTGGGCGTAAAACCCAACGTCTGGAAAAGGCACATGAATCTCAAGAACTACTTGCTCCTGCCCATCTTCATCGCACTACTTGCACTCAACGGCTGTTCTGGCTCCAACGACTCAGACAAGTCATCAGCCAGCCACAACTCTGTGCACTCGGGGATCAAGGTCTCCGATGCCTGGGTGGCTCAGAAGCCCGACATGACCGGGGTCTTTGGAGTCGTGATGAACCACACCGACAAGGACATCACCATCACTGGCGGCACCAGCGAGGTGGCCACCAAGGTCGAGTTGCACGAGACCGTGGCCGCTGCCGATGGGTCCATGAAGATGCGTCCCAAGCCGGGAGGCTTCACCATCAAGGCCAACAGCATGCATGAGCTGGCCCCCGGCAAGGATCACATCATGCTGATGGGTCTAAGCCGTGAGCTCAAACCTGGAGAACAGCTCAGGATCACTCTGGAGCTGTCAAACGGATACAGCTTGGAGTTCACGGCTCCGGTCAAGCCATTCACCGGAGCCGAAGAAGACTACGACCCGGAGAGCTGAGATGCCCACCCGCCGCACCATCTTGCGGGCTGGGGTCCTTGCAGGTGCTGGTGTAGCAGCCAGCGCCTGCAAGCCGCTCAGCCCAGAGAAGTCCACATCAGTGATTGCCTTCCATGGCTTGCGCCAGGCAGGAGTGCAAACCTCGCCGCAGAGCCACCTGGTGCTACTAGGCATCGACCTGACCCCGAAGTCAGGGGCAGAAGACTTGGGTCGCCTGATGTGGTTGTGGTCTGATGACGCCGCCCGCCTGACCAGCGGGCAGCCCGCTCTCGCCGACACCGAGCCGGAGTTGGCCGTCGATCCAGCAAATCTCACGGTCACTTTTGGGATTGGCCCCCGGCTCACCCAGCTCGTCTCCGGGGTCACACTCGACCCGCTGCCCCACTTCTCCACCGACAAACTGCAAGAGCGCTGGGGGCAGACCGACCTAGTGGTGCAACTCTGCGCCGATGACCTGATCTCGTTGACCCATGCCCAACGGATGCTGCTCAAAGACATGGCGGGACTCGGCGTACTCCGCTGGACTCAGAGCGGATTCCACCAGCGCACCGACGACGGCTCCAGCGGGCGCAACCTGATGGGCCAACTGGACGGCTCGGTAAACCCACGCAATGCCAATGAGCATGATGCCTTGGTCTGGGCTGATGGGGCGTGGAAGCACGGCACCTTCCTCGCCGTACGCCGCATCGAGATGCATCTGGACACCTGGGATGAACTCGATCGAGAAGCAAGAGAGTTCACGATCGGCCGCAAGCTGAGCAATGGGGCACCTCTGAGCGGCGGCAAGGATGAGTTCGCCGACCCTGATCTGCATGCCACAGATAAGCATGGATTTGCGTTGATCGATCCGGCCAGTCACGTGGCTCGCTCGCGAAGTGCCATGAACGGCCCGCAGTTCCTCCGGCGCGGCTACAACTATGTTGAGCCCACCGACGGCACCTCCGGTCTGATCTTCATGGCATATGCCTCCGACTTGGCCGGCCAGTTCGTGCCCGTGCAGCAACGACTTGCCGACCAGGACCTGCTCAACCAGTGGACCCAAGCGATTGGCTCAGCCGTATATGCGATCTGGCCTGGCGCCCCAAAGGGTGACTACGTGGGCAGAGCCCAGCTCGGGTTGCCGCGATGAAGGCGCTGTCGGCATCAGCCCCTCGGACCATCGCCCGGCTGGCCGCCTGCCTGCTCATGATCGCCGTAGGAGTTGTGGCCAGCCTGCCCCTGCCAGCGCAGGCTCATGTGCTGTTGCTGCGCTCTGACCCCGCCGACGGCTCTGTCCTGAAGGAGGCTCCCACCCGAGCAGTATTCGAGTTCAACCAACCACTGGCACCCACTGCCTATGTGATCCTGACCGGCCCAGACGGCCCCCTGACGACCGGTCCGGTGAAGGTGCAAGCCAAGACACTCACGCTCACCCTGCCCAAGGTCACCGACGGTCGCTACCGACTTGCCTATCGAGTCATCTCGGCTTCAGGTCATCCATTGACCAACTCGATCAGCTATGTCGTCGGCAAGATCGCCCCGCGCACCATGAAGCAGCCACCACGCGAGCGCTCACCCGACTGGATCGCTGCGACGGGTGTGGGGGCGGTCGTGCTGCTTGGGATTGGGGCGGGTTGGTTCGTCGTACGCCGCAAACGTCAGCGTCAGACCGGCTCGCCCCAGTAGCTGGGCTCGCGCTTCTTGATGAACCCGATAGTCACATAGGTCACCGGCATCACCACGGCTTCGACGAGGGTCTTCCACACAAATCCGACCACGATGTAGTTCAACAGGTCACTGCCGGTGCTGATCCCGATCGCAGATGCGGCGATCAGACAGAAGATCGTGGTGTCGGCCAACTCCCCGGCCACGGTTGAGCCCAGCAGTCTGGCCCACAAAGTGCCTTCACCAGTGCGAGCCTTCATCGCGACCAGCACATATGAGTTGAGCAGTTCGCCAGCCACAAAACCGGCCATCGAGGCTAGCAGGATCTGGGGCACGACTCCGATCACGGCCTCAAGGGCAGCTTGATTGGGATAGAAGCTCGCCGCGGGCAATGCGATGGTGATCCAGAATGCCCCAGCCACCGCAGCCATGATCACGAAGCCGAGCAGCACCACCTTGCGCATCGCCTTGAAGCCGTAGACCTCACTGATCACATCGCCGATGACATAGGAGAAGGGAAACAGCCAAAAGGCCCCGTCGGTCACGAGGCCATTGACATGCAGTGGGCCAAGATCAAACTCCAAGCCAGGGAAGAGCAAAACCCCCTTGGTGGCCACGATATTCGACACGACCACGCCAACGACAAAGACACAGACCAAGGTGGTGAAGTACGACGTGGGCACCTTCGCGAATCTGACGGGAACGACTGCGGATTCGGGGGCACTTGTCATGCCCCCAGCCTAGGGACTGGGCGCAGACGCCAAGAGCCCCGCCCTACCGAAGTAGGACGAGGCTCTTGGATCAGTCAGATCAGTGAGTCAAAGGCTCACTTGGTGATCTTGGTGACGCGGCCAGCGCCAACGGTACGGCCACCTTCGCGGATGGCGAAGCGCAGGCCGTCCTCCATGGCGATGGGCTGGATCAGCTCAACGCTCATGTCGGTGTTGTCGCCGGGCATGACCATCTCGCGACCCTCGGGCAGGGTCACGACGCCGGTCACGTCGGTGGTCCGGAAGTAGAACTGCGGACGGTAGTTGTTGAAGAACGGCGTGTGACGGCCGCCCTCTTCCTTCGACAAGATGTAGACCGAAGCCTCGAAGTTGGTGTGCGGGGTGGTGGTGCCGGGCTTGATCACGACCATGCCGCGCTCCACGTCTTCGCGCTTGGTGCCACGAAGCAACAGACCAACGTTTTCGCCAGCCTGGCCCTCGTCGAGCAACTTGCGGAACATCTCCACACCGGTGACGGTGGACTTCTGCGAGCCTTCGCGGATGCCGATGATCTCGACTTCCTCGTTGACCTTGACGATGCCACGCTCGATGCGGCCGGTGATGACCGTGCCACGACCGGTGATGGTGAAGACGTCTTCGACAGGCATGAGGAAGGGCTTGTCGATGTCGCGCTCAGGGGTCTCGATGTACTCGTCAACCGCAGTCATGAGCTCGAGCACGGACTCGCCCCACTTGGCATCGCCATTGAGAGCCGGGTAGGCCGCAACGCGGACGACGGGGATGTCGTCGCCGGGGAACTCGTACTCGCTGAGGAGCTCGCGCACCTCCATCTCGACGAGCTCGATGAGCTCTTCGTCATCAACCATGTCGCACTTGTTGAGCGCGACCACGATCGCGGGCACGCCAACCTGACGAGCGAGCAACACGTGCTCACGGGTCTGGGGCATGGGGCCGTCGGTGGCGGCAACCACGAGGATCGCGCCGTCCATCTGAGCCGCACCGGTGATCATGTTCTTGATGTAGTCGGCGTGACCTGGGCAGTCGACGTGGGCGTAGTGACGCGCCTCGGTCTGATACTCGATGTGGGCAATCGAGATCGTGATGCCGCGCTGGCGCTCCTCAGGAGCCTTGTCGATGTCCTCGAACGCGAACTGTGGGTTCAGCTCGGGGTACTTGTCATGCAGCACCTTTGAGATTGCTGCGGTCAACGTCGTCTTGCCGTGGTCGATGTGACCGATGGTGCCGATGTTGATGTGCGGCTTGGTCCGCTCGAACTTCGCCTTCGCCACTTTGGGCTCCTCCTGTTTGTTTCGGTCTTGCTTGGTCTGGTTGTTTTGCTGACTGGTCGCGCAGAGAACTGTAGTACCTCTAGGGCACTACTCGCCACGCACCTTCTTGATGATCTCTTCGGCGACGTTCGAAGGAACCTCGGCGTAGGAGTCAAACTCCATCGAGTACGACGCCTGGCCCGAGGTCTTCGACCGCAGGTCACCAACGTACCCGAACATCTCCGAAAGCGGCACCAGCGCATTGACCACCATGTCGCCATGGCGCTCTTCTTGACGCTGGATCTGCCCACGGCGGGAGTTCAAGTCACCAATCACGGTGCCGAGGAAGCCATCTGGGGTGGTCACCTCGACGGCGAACATCGGCTCAAGCAGCACTGGCTTCGCCATCCGGGCGGCTTCCTTGAAAGCCTGGTTGCCCGCGATCTTGAAGGCCAGTTCTGATGAGTCGACATCGTGATAGGCGCCGTCTTCGAGAGACACCTTCACGTCGACCATGGGATAGCCGGCGAGCACGCCGAACTCCATCGCCTCTTGGGCGCCCTGGTCAACCGAAGGGATGTACTCACGGGGCACGCGGCCACCAGTCACGTTGTTGGCGAACTCATAGCCACCGCCGGTGCCGGTCTCCTCATCGATGCAGGGCTCGATGGAGATGATCACCTTGGCGAACTGGCCAGAACCGCCGGTCTGCTTCTTGTGGGTGTAGGAGTGGTTCTCGACCTTCTTGCGGATGGTCTCGCGATAGGCAACCTGCGGCTTGCCCACAGTCGCCTCGACACGGAACTCACGCTTCATCCGGTCGACCAGCACCTCCAGGTGAAGCTCACCCATGCCAGCGATGATCGTCTGGCCGGTCTCTTCATCGGTCTTGACCGTGAAGGTGGGGTCTTCGTCGGACAGGCGCTGGATCGCGATGCCCAACTTCTCCTGGTCGCTCTTGGTCTTGGGCTCGATGGCCACCTCGATCACGGGAGCGGGGAAGGTCATCGACTCGAGCACAACCGGCTTGGTGTTGTCACACAAGGTGTCGCCAGTGGTCGTGTCTTTCAGACCCATGACGGCCACGATCTGACCAGCGCCCACGGAGGCGATCTCTTCACGCTTGTTGGCGTGCATCTGGTAGATCTTGCCGATCCGCTCCTTGCGGCCCTTCACCGAGTTGAGCACGGTGCCGCCCGCTTCGAGCTTGCCCGAGTAGACGCGCACGAACGTGAGCTTGCCCAAGTGGGGGTCAGCGGCGATCTTGAAGGCCAAGGCAGCAAAAGGCTCATCGTCAGAAGGCTGACGAGTGATCACTTCTTCTTCCTTGTTGACCGCGTGACCTTCAATGGCCACGACGTCAAGGGGGCTGGGCAGGTACTTCACGACGGCATCGAGCAGTGGCTGCACGCCCTTGTTCTTGAACGCCGTACCGCAAAGCACTGGGTTGAGCTTGTCTGCCAAGGTCGCGCGGCGGATGCCGGCCTCGATCTCTTCGACGCTGAGCTCTTCGCCCTCGAGGTACTTCTCCATGATCTCGTCATCAGCCTCGGAGAGCGTCTCCAGAAGCTTCTCGCGGTATTCCTCGGCCTGAGCCTGGAGCTCCGCGGGGATCTCCTCGACCTCGTAGTCCTCACCGATGGTGGTCTCGCCACGCCAGGTCAGCGCGCGCATGCCGACCAGGTCGACAACGCCGAGGAAGTCGGCTTCGGCACCGATTGGCAACTGAAGCACCAACGGGGTGGAGTTGAGGCGATCGACGATCATGTCGACGCAGTTGAAGAAGTCAGCCCCAGTGCGGTCGAGCTTGTTGACGAAGCACATCCGGGGCACGGCGTACTTGTTGGCCTGACGCCAAACCGTCATCGACTGCGGCTCAACACCGGCAACACCGTCGAAGACGGCGACTGCGCCGTCGAGGACGCGCAGCGAGCGCTCAACCTCAACAGTGAAGTCGACGTGCCCGGGGGTGTCGATGATGTTGATCTGGTGATCCTTCCACCAGCAGGTGGTGGCAGCCGAGGTGATCGTGATGCCACGCTCCTGCTCCTGCTCCATCCAGTCCATCGTCGCCGACCCCTCATGGGTGTCGCCGATCTTGTAGTTGATGCCGGTGTAGAACAAGATGCGTTCGGTGGTGGTGGTCTTGCCGGCATCGATGTGAGCCATGATGCCGATATTGCGGACCCTACTCAGGTCAGTTGTGATGTCTACAGCCACTGCTGTGAACTCCTCAGTTTGTCGGCGCCGTTACCAGCGGTAGTGGGCGAACGCGCGGTTGGACTCGGCCATCTTGTGGGTGTCTTCGCGCTTCTTCACAGCAGCACCGAGACCGTTGCTGGCGTCGAGGATTTCGTTCATCAAGCGCTCAGACATCGTCTTCTCGCGACGATCTTGGGCGTAGCCAACGAGCCAGCGCAGCGCGAGGGTGGTCTGGCGAGCAGGCTTGACCTCGATCGGCACCTGGTAGGTGGCGCCACCGACGCGGCGGGACTTGACCTCGATGGTGGGCTTGACGTTGTCAAGAGCACGCTTCAGGGTGACGACCGGATCAGTGCCGGTCTTTTCGCGGGTGCCTTCAAGCGCGGTGTAGACGATGCGCTGTGCGACCTGCTTCTTGCCGTCCTGGAGGATCTTTGAGACCAACTGGGTGACCAGTTGTGACCCGTAGACGGGATCTACGTCGAGGGGGCGCTTGGGAGCTGGGCCTTTGCGTGGCATCAGTTCTTCTCCTTCTTCGCGCCGTAGCGGCTACGAGCCTGCTTGCGGTTCTTGACGCCTTGAGTGTCAAGTGAGCCGCGGATGATCTTGTAGCGCACGCCGGGGAGGTCCTTCACACGACCGCCACGCACGAGCACGATCGAGTGCTCCTGGAGGTTGTGGCCAACACCTGGGATGTACGCCGTGACCTCGACACCGCTGGACAGGCGCACACGGGCGACCTTGCGCAGCGCAGAGTTGGGCTTCTTGGGGGTGGTGGTGTAGACGCGGGTGCAAACGCCGCGACGCTGAGGCGAACCCTTCAGGGCAGGCGTCTTATTCTTGGACACCTTGTCCTGGCGGCCCTTGCGGACCAATTGCTGAATAGTGGGCACCGGGTGGTTCCCTTTCTGGTTTGCTAGCTCGCAACGACACTTTGTCGATGCGGGATGGAGCCGGGAACTTCGACCGAGAGGCCTTTGGTGCCCGCGCAACACGCGACCAAGACATCTGGACACGCGAAACGGCCTGAGTCAGATCAGGCACAAGTAGAAACAGTACCGGCAGGATCCGCAGCCGGTCAAAACGACTGCAGATCCTGCCGGATCCAAGGACTATTTGAGCTTTCAGCCAAGCCCGAATGGCGCAGTGACTCCACAGGTGTTGAGGCTGTCAGTAGCCATTGCCCAAAGGTCATCGGTGGGCTCGACTCCAGCATCCACGATCGCCTGCCACTCATTGCTCAGGCAGGTCTTCTGCACAGTGGTCAACCCGAGGTACCAGAAGAAGATATTGGACTGCATCTGCCCCATCTCGCCCTCTGAGGGCAGTTCGATATTGCAGTCGGTGAGGGCTGTTTCGAACTGCGGCAGGTAGTTGAGCAAGGTAAACATGTTGAACTGGCCAAGATCGGCGCCCGCCAAGACCTCTGTGGCCTCAGTGACCAAGCACTGCATCTGCTCGGGGGTCAACTGCTCGACCCAACCTGGGTTGTCCGACCCAGAGCCCGGTGTCACCTCATCGCGACGGGGGCTCACGTGTGGCTGCCAGAACCCATCGTCGTACCTCGGGCTCGCCGAGGCGATCCCCTTCTTGTTCTTCTTGGCCTTCTTGGCCTTCTTCGCATGCTTGGCCTTCTTGGCCTTCTTGGGCTTTGGCTTCTTGACCTTGTGCACCTGTTTCGATGCACCGGTGGCGCTTGAGGCCGCTTGTGCGCTCGCCCCCATAAAGGCGATCCCGCCGATGGCCAGCAGGACAGTGAGGAGTGTGGCAACTGAGGTCTTGGCCATACCGCGCATCGGGGACACCTTCCAGACAAGAAAATCGATCAATGTCCAGTATGCCACTTTTATTATGTTTTGTTGAGAATAAGAGTGAGTTTTGTTGCCCGCCGGTTAATCATCAACCCAAATGGATCCCAAACTCACGAGCCAGCATCGGGGCCAACTCCAGCAATTGGGCTGGACTGATCGTGGCGCCACGCAGACCAGCGACTTCCTCGATCTCGGCGATTACCGCACCGCGTAGATCAACATCACGCAGCGAGGCGCCAGCCAGGAGCAGCCTTTTGATCTCGCCCGGCCCACACGTGAGTCGATTGGCCTCTGCCCTCCCTAGGTCAAGATCCTCGATCACGCAGTCGGTGAAGGAGAGGTCATGGATCTGGGCGCCTCGCAGATTGAGATAGCCCAATCGACAGCCGACAAAAGCCACCCGGCGCAGGTTCGCGTCGTACAACTGCAGATCGCCGATCCGGGAATCGTGGATCTCGACATCACGCCAAGTTGCCTCCGCAGCAGTCAAAGTGCTGGCCTCACAATCGGCCAGACGAGTCGAGCGCAAGCGGCTGCCCGAGAGCAGCGCATCGTCAAGGCGCGTGCCGCTGATCAGACAATCGACCAACTCCCGACCCTGCAAAGTCTCTCCACGCAGATCCATGCCGATGAAGTGCAATGCCTCTTGGAGGCGGCCGATCACGAAATCTTCTTCGGTCCCGGGGCTGAGCTCATCGAGCAGCAGGTCTGGTGGGGCGGCACGCTCAACCATCGGCTCGGCCGGCAAACAACTGGGCCATCGTGATCACTCTCGCATCACTGAGGTCATGCACCTGAGTGCGACAGGAGAAGCCATCGGCAACCACAATCGCATCAGAGCCAGCGGCAGCGATCGCTGGCAACAGTTGGTGCTGGGCAATCGCCACGCTGGTCTCGTAGTGCCCCTTCTCGACACCGAAGTTGCCAGCCAATCCACAGCAACCACCCAGCCGCACCACATCGGCGCCGGTCGCCTTGAGCAAGGCGAGGTCCGACTCAAAGCCGATCACTGCGTGCTGATGACAATGCGGTTGTACGACGATCTGCCGCCCGGCCAGCTTGGGGGGCTGGTAGTTGCGCTCAAGCAGAAACTCCGCCAACGACTTGATGCCCTTGCCGACTTCGGCCGCGCGTGGGTCGTCGAGGAGCTGGGTGGCGTCTTCACGCATAGCAGCCAAGCAACTGGGCTCCAAGGCAATCACCGGCACCCCGCTGGTCACGTATGGATGCAGCATCTCGACGGATTTGCCGACGATGCGTCGGGCAGCATCAAGTTGACCTGTGGTGATCCAAGTCAGACCACAGCAGGCAGGCTCCGCAATGACACCGACCTTCAGCCCCTGCCCTTCAAGGAGGGCCACTGCGTCGCGCCCGGCATCAGCTGCAAAGCAGTCGGTGAATGAGTCAGCCCAGATCCATACATCGGGCTGGTCGACCTTGGGGCTGTTCTTTCGGAAGCGCCGGGTGGAAAACAAGGGCAGGTGACGGCGCTGATCGACCCCGGCACCAGCTTTCATCAGCCGGCCGACGAACTTGCTCTTCATCATCGCGTTGGCAAAGCCGGGTGGCGTGATCCTGGCCACTCTCGGCAATTGACCCAGAGCGTAATGAGACGGCGGGCGCAGCTTGCCTTTGTATTTCTGGTGCAGGATCTCCGACTTGTAGGCCGCCATGTCGACACCAGTGGGGCAATCACGCGAGCACCCCTTGCACGACAGGCACAGATCTAGAGCATCGGCCACTGCCGGGTCACTAACGGAGAGCTCGCCACGCACCACTTCTTGCAACACATGGGCACGCCCGCGAGTGGAGTCCTTCTCGTCACGGCTCGCGGTGTACGACGGGCACATCACCGCTCCAGTGCCGGTGTTGTCGGCCAGGCACTTGCCCACGCCGGTGCACCGGTGTACGGCGTGAGCAAACGAGCCACCGTCGTGGACCATGCGAAGGGCCGGTTTGAACTCCTTCATCTGAGCCTCAAGACGGAGATCAACATCAAAGGGAGCAGGATCGACCAACACGCCTGGGTTGAGGATGTTGTCGGGGTCGAGGATGCGCTTTGCTTGCGCCATCAACGCGATCGCCGCCGGGGAGTACATCTTTGGCAGGAGCTCTGAGCGGGCCCGCCCGTCGCCGTGCTCACCCGACATCGAGCCGCCATAGCTGGCGACCAGGTCGGCGGCGTCTTCGATGAATCCGCGATAGCCGGCACGGCCTTGATCGGTGGCCAACTCGAAGTCGATGCGCACGTGCACACACCCGTCACCGAAGTGGCCGTAGGGCACACCACCCAGCCCGTATTCATCGAGCAGGGCATCGAAATCGCGCAGATATGCGCCGAGCTTCTCCGGTGGCACGGCTGCGTCTTCCCAACCCGCTTGGGCCTGACGCTCCAGGGTCTTCGCCGCCAGGCCAGCGCCATCCTCGCGGATCCGCCACAAGGCAGCTTGGTGGGCCGCATCCGTGACGACTTGCGCGGGCACCCCGGCGGTCTTCACGACAGCCTCCGCCAACTCCCGGGCCTCGCCAGCACTATCAGCGGTGACTTCAGCGAAGATCCAGCCCGCGCCGGCGGGCAACTCCGGCCGACCTGGCACCAGTCTGGCGATCCGGTCGTCGAGCCCTTCACACGCGACGAGTGGATGCGCGAGCAGAGTTGGTACGGCGTCTGCTGCAGCCGCCATCGATGGATAGCCGAGCACGGCCAAGGCGCGATAGGGAGCATCTGCCACCAGTCGCACTGTGGCTTCGAGCACCACACCGAGGGTGCCTTCGGTGCCGACCAGGAAGCGATCGAAGCGGCGTTCGTTTTCCGGCAACAAGTGCTCAAACGAATAGCCCGACACCTGGCGGCCAAAACGGCCAAACTCCGTGCGGATCAACCCAAGGTTGTCGTCAACCAGTTTGTCGAGAGCAGTGGTCTGCTCGACGACACTCCCGTCAGCGAGGAGGGTCCGCATCGCCTCGACATTGTCGACCGTGCGGCCATAGCCGAGCGCTCGTGAACCACATGCGTTGTTGCCGATCATGCCGCCGATCGTGCACCGCGTGTGGGTCGATGGGTCTGGGCCAAAACGCAGCCCGAGCGGCACTGCTTGGGCCTGCAATTGGCGATGCACGACACCGGGTTGGACTCGCGCCGTACGGGCTTGTTGGTCAATCCCCAAGATCTGGTTGTAGTGCTTGGAGGTGTCGAGGATGATGCCTGGGCCGATCGCATTGCCGGCGATCGAAGTGCCGGCACCTCGCATGGTGATCGGCGCCCCATGCTCACGAGCGACGCTCAAAGCGGCGGCAATCTCGGCATCGTCACGAGGTCGTACGACGACTTGTGGCGGGATGCGATAGAGCCCAGCGTCGCTGGAGTAGAGCGCCTTGGCCAAGGCACTGTCGTCGACATCGGAAATCCCCTGTCCACGCAATGCCTGAGCTAGCGCAGAAGATTGGGACATGGCGACGATTATCCCATCACCACACTTGCAATGAACGAGTGAGGATGCCTGCTGCAGCATCTTCGTCTACCGGAAGTGGGGCCGTGTCGAGGAGACGCTGTTGCTTCATGGTGCCCGCCACCAGGTCGTCTATGTCGGCCTCGCCATAGCCAACCGCTCCCAAACCATTGGGGATACCGATGTCGCGCATCAGGTCTGCGAGCACGGCGGGCAGCGCATCGGGGCCTTGGTGTCCGTGGCCCGGGTCGAGCAACTCGGCGGCTCTCAGGTGACGATCAGGGGATGCCTCGAAGGTCCAGCGGAAAGCCTCGGGAGCAGTCAGTGACACCGCCATGCCGTGGGGCACGATCGGCTCACCATCGGGATAGCCAGTTGGGCGGAAGTCGCGCACCCGCCCGGCGATCGGATAGGCATTGGCATGTGGGATGTGCACGCCCGCATTGCCAAAGCCCATGCCAGCAAAGGTCGCAGCCAAGGCCATCTCGTGGCGTGCCTCGGCATCATCACCGTGGTGTACGGCGCGACGAAAGGCCTTGGCCAACAGGCTCATCGACCGCTCCGACCACATGTCTGAGATCGGGTTGGCCCCGCAATAGGGCACCCGTTGCTCGGGGCGCTTGCGCGGCACCGAGTCGAATGCACGCGCGGTGTAGCTCTCCAGCGCATGACACAAAATGTCCATCCCGGCCGCAGCTGTCACTTCAGCGGGTTGGCTCAGCGTCAGGTCTGGGTCGACGACCGCGAGTGTTGGCCGCAGTCGCGGGTGGGAGATGCCGGTCTTGACCTTCTGTGCCAAGACATCGAGCACGCAGATCGTGGTCGACTCCGCGCCCGTACCTGTGGTGGTCGGCACCGCCACCAGCGGAAGTAGCGGGTTGGCAGGAGGCCGAGCCCTGCCCACTGGGGCATTGATGTAGTCCATCAACTCGCCATCGTTGGTGCTCATCAGATTGACGGCCTTGGCCGTGTCGATGCTTGAGCCACCACCCACCGCAACGAAAGCATCCCAAGGGCCATGGGCCTTGGCGAAAGCGATTGCTTCCTGCAGGGATGCATCCGTTGGCTCCACATGCACGTCGTCGAACACAACGGCGGAGATCCCGAACTTCCCCAACTGATCCGCAACACGCTGCGGGTGACCGGTCGCTGCGACACCGGCGTCGGTGATCACCAGGGCGCGCTGCACGTCGTACTGCGAGAGGTCGAAGCCGATCTCGTCGCTCGCGCCTGATCCAAACTTCAGCGCTGGCGCTCCGTAAGTGAAAACTGCCTCTGCATCCATGGGTCGATCCAAGCACACGCCCATCAAGATCCAGACAGATCAGCGCGCAGAGTCCACACCCACAGGGAAACCGCAGCAAGGGTGATCATCAGACAGGCCATGGCCATGGTCGTGCTACTCGCGTCAACCAACGGCACCAGCGCCACTGCAACTGCTGAGTTGACCAGGAGTTGACCGAAGGTGAAGCCAGACGCAGCCGCACCCCTGGCCCGAGGGAACATGTCGAAGAGCGCGATCTGCACGCTCGGATAGGCCAAGGATGCGCCAAACGAGCACACCGCTGGAGCCAACACCACCCAGGGCAGGCCCAGATGAGCCACCGCAACATTGATCACGGCACCGATCAGAGCAATCACCACACCCGCACTGATCAGGGTTGGGTCAGGGATCTTGCCGGCCGTACGACGACTCGCCCACGCACCCAGCACGACACCACCGATCAGCGGCACAAACAAGATCCAGAAGTCATTGGAGCCCTTGTGCAAGAGATCAAAGACCACGATCGCGGCTCCGCCGACATAGATGAACCAGGCCGCAAAGATCAGGATCCCGCTCCAAGCCATCCGGTGAAAACGGCCACTCCTGCTCACCTGCACCAGCTCAGCCATCAAGGCCCTGGCTGTGAAGGGGGTGCGCAGATGGGTCGGGTGAGTCTCAGGGAGGAACACCCAGACTGCGATGACCAGCAAGGTGCCATAGCCGCTGAGAAACCAGAAGATCGACTCCCAAGAGCCAAGCCGGAGGATCCAGCCCCCGACGATCGGGGCGATGGCCGGAGCCAGTCCGAAGATCATCATGACCGTGGCCATGAGCTTCTGCGCGGCCGGACCGTCGTACAAATCACGCACGAGAGTGCGCGAGACGATCACCCCACCGCCGGCGCTCAGGCCCTGCAACGAGCGGAAGACGATCATCGTCGTGAGATTGGGGGCAAGCGCACATCCGATCGAAGCCACGACATAGACCCCGATGCCACCGATCATCACTGGCTTGCGACCCAGCGCATCAGACAGTGGGCCGTGGAAGATGCTCATCACGCCGAAGGAAAAGAGGTAGGCGCTGACCACCCATTGCATCGAGTTGGTGTCGGCGACGAAATCACGACCCATCACCTCGAATGCTGGGAAGGCCGTGTCGATGCTGAAGGGGCCAAGCATCGAGCAGGCGGCCAACAGGGTGGGCAGCATCAGCTTGGCTGCGCGGGAGTCCTTGTCGAGGGTCACGAGATCAGATCGACTCGTGGTACGCCGAGATCGCCGCGCGGGCCCACTCGACCAAGGGCACCCGCCGATCAACCACCTCATCCAGGTTGTGCCAGCGGGCATCAACCGTTGACCCATCCACCTCGATGACCCTGGGTTGTGGAGAGTCCTGCGGCACGGATGCGGAGTAGACGATGCGCACCGAATGCATGTCGACGTTTTCGTCAATCACTCGCTGGATCGAGCCGATGTGAAAGGGCCTGCCCACGGACGCGTGGAGCCCGGTCTCCTCATGCACCTCCCTCACCACAGCATCAGCAGGGTCCTCACCGAAGTCGATCCCGCCGCCTGGGAGAGTCCAGAGCTCGCGTGGAGCGATCTGGGGCGCGAGTCTCGATAGCAGGATCTCGTTGTCACGGATGATCACTGCATAGGCGGCAACGCGTTGGTATTGCAGATGCGATCTCACCCTCGGACTCTAGCTGGACTCTCCGGCTCGCGGGGTGCGTCATGCGATGCGTGCCACTCGAGGCTTGCGTCGTACGAACGGTGGCCATATGGCCACGATCCGCATGACGTCAACGGGTCCCAGCACAAATCGTATGACGCTCCACAGCAACCCGAGCACCAAAAACCCCGCGCCCACTGCCGACCAAGGCAAGAGACTGCACGTTCATGCAACGCGCAAAAGGCCACCGGGCATTTCATGATTGCGCGCTATTTTTCGAGACGCGTTCTTCTCGAAAAATAGCGGAAGAAATCACAGTGAGTCGCCTTTTTCAAGGATCCCAAATCAAGCACCAAGACGCTGTCTATACCGATGAATAGGCAGCGCCCCTAACTATTTGCCGAGGATGGTCTCACCTTCTATTCTCGCGGCAAGATCATCTCTCTTCGGGGGGGCGATGAAACTGGTTCGAGTTTCTTGGAGACGATTATGTTGCGGATCTTCTGGCGCCTAGTTTTGCCGATAGTGACACTGGCTCTGTTTGGGTCTGGGTGTGCCGCTCAGACTCCGGGGCA
>WBZP01002796.1_pt1 | contig 19674 bp, 19 predicted proteins | sample 5204301 | NCBI WGS metagenome assembly WBZP01 (sample SAMN12412401, study PRJNA552823) | activated sludge metagenome | isolation source: activated sludge from nitrification reactor of wastewater treatment plant... | place: USA: Pennsylvania | collected 2017 | reverse complement strand
CCAGGGCCACCAACGACAGTTGCAATTGCCGCACAGAGCAGCACGGGTGATCAAGCAGGGAGTGATCAGAGTGGTGACACCGAAAAAACATCGTGTGGTGTTCCGAGTATTGGTTGGATCATCTGCGGTGTGTCCCGATTTATGGCGGATGCCATGGACAAAGCATATGGCTGGATTAGTGATTACCTGGTGGTTAAACCACTTACCACAGATACGAATAGCGGACTATTCCAAGCATGGGATATTGCTAAAAATATTGCAAATGCAGCGTTTATCATTGCCTTTCTGATCATCGTCTATTCGCAAATTACTAGTGTTGGCATTAGCAATTACGAAATCAAAAAAATGATTCCGCGACTCATCATCGCGGCTATTTTGGTGAACGCATCGTACTATATCTGTACGATTGCGATTGATGTATCCAATATCATGGGTGACAGTATCCAAAAGGCTTTGATAGAAATTCGTCAGACACTTCCTGCGCCTAAGGCGCAGACAAGTTGGGGTAACTTGACGACGCTGATACTAAGCGGGGGCACACTGGGTGTTGCCGGTGGAATTGCTATTGCCGCAAGTGGTGGCGTTTTGGCACTTGTTCCGTTACTCGTGCCTGTTCTTGTGGGCGGCATTCTCAGTATCTTTGTGGCGCTGATTGTCCTGGCTGCCCGCCAGGCGCTTATAACCGTTCTCGTCGTATTGGCACCGATTGCGTTCGTGGCGTACCTCCTGCCAAATACCGAAAAACAATTTGAACGGTGGCGTGGGTTATTTGTAAATATGTTGATGATATTTCCACTATTCTCGCTACTGTTCGGCGCCTCGCAGTTGGCGTCGTATATTATCATCCAGAATACGGATCAGATTAGTGTGGTGATACTGGCAATGTTCGTACAGGTAGCACCGCTGCTCATTACGCCGTTTTTGATGAAGGTGAGCCATGGTCTGCTGACGCAGTTGGGTGGATTCGTCAACAATCCACGTAAAGGTCTGGTCGATCGTTCGCGCAACTGGGCAAATGAGCGGTCAGAGTTGGCTCGTACGGAACAGATTAAAAAGGGTGCGAACAAAAGCTGGATCAAGCCTAGTGGGATGGCCTATCGTCGTTCGCGTGGTAAACAGTATCGTGAGCGAAGATTGAAGAACGCTCAGGAAGGCATAGAAGCAGCTATTGCAAATGAAAAGCGTATGCAGGAACTTAATGCTGACGCCAAGTATGTTGAATTGCGTAAAAATGCTGGCGATGCGCTGAGCGAGAGATTGTTTGAAGAGCGCAAAGCAAGCAGTACTCCTGAAGGACTGGTTATGCAGCGCGACAGCGGTCGTATGCGACTAGCCAAAATGCAGACCAAAGCACTTGAAGATGCTGACGAAGCAAGATGGCAGGAAGCTCTGTCTGAAAGAGTAACGCCACAAACCAATCAGCGCTATGCTGCATATTCCACAGATGCGCAGTCCGCATTATTGGCGCATCATATTGCTGAGGGCAACAAGACTGCAGCCGAAACAATGCAGAAAAAAGAGTACGTTGCGGAGCTTAAAGATGATCAGAACCTGCAGGTACTGGTTGGCGGTATCGATCCACATGGTGCGCTCAAGGCGTATTCGAACGCTAAGGATGCTGACGTCAATGCGAAAGCTGAGTTGGTTAAGAAGATCGAAAATTCGTCATCAATCATGCCTGGCCGTATATTCCAAATGGATACGGCACTGAGACAGGCTGTCGCAAGTGGCAATGCGGAAGCGTCTCGTGCATATATAAATATGCTTGCTAAGTCAAATGATCCTGGTGTAAATCAGTTACGCCTGACGCTGCGGGAACTCGAGGGACAGATGCGTACAAATGATATATTGGATGATGTTAAATTCCACATCGATAATCACCAATCCCTTAACTCTGATGCAGAAGATATGGTCAAGTGGAGTCGACTCAAGGATGTCGCATTGGAAAATGTCGGCAACGATCCAGGGACATGGAACAATCAGACTGCTCAAAAGATCCTAGGCCAGAAGCAGTCGTCTCAATTGATTGCAATTCAATCTGGTGGTGTGTCGCCTTCAACTATGCGTGAGATTCTGACAAATCCAGCAAAGGTTGGTGTTAAGCCCGTTGTTCTCCGTGAGATGCGCAATCGGCTTGGAATAGACTCGGACGGTACTCAGGATGACGATTTGCGCGATGCAGCTTTCTGGAGCGGACTAGGATTTTAGCGTACTACTTTAATCATGATATTGACTTTTTATACTATTTATGCTAATATAAATATATAATCACCTAAAACAAACCATGGAACAATCACCAGACCAACAGAAATTATCGGCAGCCAGGCAAGCATTTTTACTGACACCAGGTCAGGCGCTTGATACAGCTGTTTCTATTAACGACGACGGTGTCGATGTACTGTTGACGCGTCAGGCTGCCGTGCAGGCAAGCGCAACAATCGATACCGCATATCCAGAATGGGATCACCTCTATCGATCAACCGAACTGAGCGGTCACGAAAGACGAGTCGTGGCGCGCCATATGGCTGAGATTTCGCTGGTCGCGTCTGCCGTAGAGCAGGTTTTGATGGATCAAGATAACAGTGACGAGATAGAATCTGTTCAGCAAGAACTATACGGCTACTATAGCCCCGAGCTATTTCAGCAAGCTGTTGCCGCAAAAATGAAACTAATTGAAGCCTACAAAATACCCCCTGAATACGAAGAGCATCGCAAAATGCTGCTTGAAAAACTTTCATCATACGCCCCGCAGACAGAAAAGATCGAATCACTGATGCCTTCTGAGCAAACGGTGGGCCGAGTGCAGGATTGGCTACTGGATCACTACGGCGATATTGTCGACGAAATCGATCAGGATCAGCGCGAGGATTTTGACGCGGGTGCCATAGTTGAGTATTTTCAGAAGACCATCGACTCGACACCTTTATTGCGAAATCTGGGCTGGGTAGCAAAATTGATAGAACGAAAAAAATCGGCTGTTTCTACGAGATCTTTCACTCGTGAGGTTGTTGTCCCCACTCAACGCAAAGTCAAAAAAGATGAACTGAAAACACTCGTTATCCATGAAATTAATCACGCGATGCGTGCGGCACTGGCAGAACAACTGGGCATGGATGTTGGTCGTTTTGGCACTGCATCGTACGCACGATTTGAAGAATCATTCATGATTGCGCTTGAACAATGTTTGAAAGGAAGAGTCGATCCGAATCGTGGCATAGATCATTATGTGGCAGTGGGACTGTCAGTCACAGGTGGTTTATCAAAAGATGAAATTGCGAGCATCATGGGTGACATATCGTTCCTTGGCCTTCTTGAAAAGAACACTCCCGAACAGGCTCACGAGAAAGCAATGAAGCGCAAGATGACTATGATCAACCGTACTTTTGTTGGTATGACCGATGTTGATGATGGCATTGCTCATCGCAAAGACATTGATTATTATCACGGCCTGAATAATGCATGGAAACTGCTGGACTTTGCCGTAGAAAACGACATCCTCGACGAAGTAATGCGCTGGACACTAGCGGCGAAATTCAATCCATTTGATGCTGATGACCGCGAATATGTTGAACAATACACGCCCATGCCGCGCCAGCTGCAACAGCTATTTAGTCAAACTGCTTGATATAATACGATCGCGGCTCGTTGGGGTGCTGTCGAGTACGCGACGCTGCACCGACTGGTCGATATCCTCTTGCGCGGTGCATCGCAATTGAAATCGTGTTTGAATCTTTTATAGTTGCACCGACGCCTATATATCCGCGTTTCTTTACCAAGTGCTCTGCATAATCGGAGAGTCGGCTGCCAATTCCTTGACTGCGGTAGTCGGGAATCACATAAAGGCTTCCAAGCTCTGGATACTGTGACAGTAACTGATCTTCGGATTTCTGGGGGCCACTCCAACGAATAAGCTCAATTGCTACAATTCGCTCATCAACCTCTGCGCAAATATATGAATATGTATTCTTGGCCTGCAGCTCAAGACGTGCGGCATGGTCGCCAGGTTTTGGCTGTGGAAAGTCACGCTCAAGCTGTCCCAGATCGGTAAGAGACAAGAGTCTGAATTTAACAGATACAACACGTGTCACGATAGTTAAGATAGTAGCGATGGTTCGCATCGAAGTCAAGCTACTGTATAGTGGATATCATGCATGAATTGACATATGAGGATTTGCCAAAATTAAAAATATCGACGAGAGTAATTGTTAACGAGTTGCTTGACCGTGGATTGCGCGTACAGGGATTTGTCTCTACTAGTGGTTTGCTCCAAGTTGATCTACCGGATAGTACCGTGCCTATGCGCCTGTTTAGTGTCATTGATGAAAGTATGAGCTTTATTGCGGGTCGAGCGATTGCAGGTAATAAACAAGTAACAAATGCGATTGTGAAAAGTATTGGTATTAATGTTCCCGACGAACTGTATATAAATCCAACTATCCTGCATGAAGATCCGGATACAGTCGATGCCTTTATAAAGAGCCATGGCAAAGTCGTCGCAAAACCGATCGACGGAGCTCATGGCAAAGCGGTATATATTAACCTTGATTCGCTGCAACAGGTTATGGACTGCGCGCAAGCTATTTTGCAGGAAAGTCGATTCGACGGTTTTTTGGTGCAGCAACAGCTGACAGGGTTTGATGTCAGAGTTGTGTGTATAGACGGAGTGTATGCGAGTGCGATGACTCGTGTACCGGCAACTGTTATAGGTGATGGTGTGCATACAGTCGAACAGCTTATTGATATTGAAAATGGACAAAGTGATAGAGGTGGCGATGACTACAATACTCTCTATAATAAAATCGATATGAAGTATGTGCGACAGTATTTGCCGCAGGAGGATATGATCTCGATTCCGTCAGTTGGTCGGAACGTGCAAGTGATCGGTATCGCAAACGTGGGAGTAGGTGGGACACGAAAGAATCTTGATAATGATCTCCCGCAATTCATGACCGCGCAGGCGGAAGCAATCTCTCGTGAGCTACGTCTACCGGTATGTGGCGTTGACTTTTTTGTTAACACGATACCACGCGCGGATATGCAGCTCGATGATCTCAATCCAACCGTGATTGAAGTAAATCACTGTCCGGGGTTAACCATGTATGAATCACTGGATGATCCACGTCAGAGACAAATAGCGAAAAAGCTGGTTGATGTGCAGATTGCTGCCCATCAAAAGCTTTATCCCGCTACAGTGTAGCAACGTGCACAGTATCTTTGACAAACACAAGATCCTCTGTAAATTGTGCTGAGTCACTATTCGTCAAGATTACAATAGCACACGCCTTATAGCCATCGGCTGATTTACCAACAGTATCGTCTTGTTTAGCCTTGATACTCAGGTATTCGAGTGAGGGTAAATGACGGAGCTCATCGATATGTGAAATGCCTGCAAATACGCCAGGTGTTTGAGGAAATAGTTCCAGTACCGCGCATGGATCATTTTTTGTCGCGCTTACGTCTGGCCGCTGTCCAAGTGCCAGACTGAGCGCAGCACCAGTAATATCAATGCCATTCGCCAGTCGGTGCATCCGTTCGCGATAGCCGCCGTTTCGCGCGCCAATCTCGACAATACGGGGACCGTCTGCGGTCATAATAACTTCGACATGCGCCGGACTGTTTTTTATACCGAGCGTACGGATCCCGACATCCGCGCAGTGACGTAATGCTTGCTGCTGGCTAGGTGACAATGCCGAAGGAAGAATACGGCTATAATGAAAATTATCATCATACCCGATATCATAGCCAGTCTGATAATCAACAATTTGTTCAAGGATATGCGGCGTGCCATCACTGGTGACGAACGCATCGACCGAATGGATACTACCCTCCATGAATTCCTCGATAATAAGTTTTGGCGCGCGAGAGGATGCGTATTTTTCGTACACGGATGTTAAAAGTTCGGCAGAATGCCGATAGTTTGCGATCAATTCATTCATAGAATTACTCTTTGTGACAAGCAGGCTTTTGGCTAGGTTGGCTGGCTTGAGGATAATAGGGAATCCATACTGGGCAGCAAATTCGCGGACGTCATTTTCAGAGTCAACCGCCATAAAAGCCGGGCTGATTTTTTCGGATGCCTTTTCAAACAGTGATCGCATCAGGTATTTATCCGTGCACGCTTCGGCGCTCGCGACTGGCAGGCCTGGCAGACCCAGATGTTCTGCTATCCACGCGGCGGCAACGATGTAATTTTCGTATGTTGCAATGACGGCGTCGATGGGGCGAGTAACATTATCGACGGCCGCAAGAACAGTGTCTTTACTGGTAAAATCAGCAACAACCCGATGCTTGAATCGCTTATCGGGAAAACGAGTTTTTTTGCTGTCTTGCAGTAATGTGTAAGAATGTCCTTTTTCGGTCAGATAATCAGTAAGAGTCGAGAATTTTTGACCGACAATGAGTACGTGTGACATATTGCAAATTATAACAAATTATGGTAATATATTCAAGTCTATTCATAACAATAACAATACGACATAATACAGCATATGGCTTCAAAACACGATTTTCACAAAGTTATTATCGGCCGATCAGAACTACTGACATTTGTAGGTAGTGATGCTGCTAATGTGCCGGCAAAGACGGATACGGGCGCCTATCGTTCGGCAGTACATGCAAGTGATATCGTGGAGCAGGATGGCATACTGTCATTCAACCTCTTAGGCGGGCATCCAGTGTGCGGTGCTATGGCTCATCGTATAACTGCCGAAGAATATACAAAGGTGTGGGTGGCGAATTCATTTGGTCATCGCGAGGAGCGTTATGAAGTAAAACTGAAGGTCAAACTGGGTCCGAAAGTTTTTCACGCTCGTTTCACACTGGCTGATCGATCAAAAAAGATATATCCGGTTTTGCTGGGGCGTAAACTACTGAATCATCGTTTTTTGGTTGATTCAAGCGAGACAAGTCTGGATAGGGTGTCGCTGAAACGGCAGTACGGCATAGAATTTCCAAATGACGAAGAAGAAGGACGTGAGTCATGAGAATCGCGATTTTATCAAAAGGCAGCGCCAACTATACGACGAAAAGGTTGAAAGAAGTCGCAAAGGCTCGTGGACATGATGTCGAAATAATTAACTACGCCAAATGTTATGTGTCGATCGAAAAAGATCAGCCCGTTGTGCGTTACAAAGGGCGATCGCTACACGATTTTGATGTGATTATTCCTCGCATTGCACAGAGCTACACGCGCTACGGGTCGGCCATTGTCCGTCAGTTTGAAAATCAGGGTGCATTCAGCACGGCAAGTTCGATTGCGATTGTTCGTTCGCGCGACAAATTGCGTGCCTATCAGATACTGGCAAAGGCTGGTGTGGCGATACCCAAGACGGTGTTTGCCCGTGAGACTGCTAACTTTGACGATGTCGTTGAACTTGCTGGTGGTACGCCGCTGATCATTAAACTGGTACGCGGTACCCACGGCAATGGTGTCGTACTAGCCGAGACGCCCAAAGCAGCCAAGGCGGTAATGCAGGCTTTTTATGTGGAAGGCGTGAGCTTTTTGGTGCAGGAATTTGTCAAAGAATCAGCAGGCATGGATATTCGTGCATTAGTAGTTGGCGGTCGAGTCGTTGCCAGTGTAAAACGACAAAGCCTAGACGGCGACTTTCGCAGTAATACTCATCAAGGTGGCGAGGGATCCCCTGTGAAGCTAACCGAAGAAGAAACGAAGACGGCGATCAAAGCAGCCAAAGCGATGGGGTTACCGATTTGTGGTGTTGATATGATGCGTAGCGAACGCGGGCCGCTGGTACTCGAGGTTAATTCATCAGCCAGTCTGAAGACTCCTGAACTTATCACAAAGCGTGATGTTGCAACTAAGATCATTGAATATATTGAACTAAACGCCAAACGCCGTAACAAAAAGGATAAAGTGGGGGCGTAAATGCAGAAGTGGTGGGCGATTGCATGGCGGCCATTAATTGTTGCCATCGGTGGCTTGATAGGTTTTTTGTGGTTACAATATTCAAGTAGCCAGCAACTAATAATCGCCAACCATTATTATGATGTATCGATCATGCGTAGCGATGCCGAGCGTGAAAAGGGATTATCGGGTACCGAGAACCTGCCAACTGATGACGCAATGTTGTTTGTGTTCCCCCTGGATGGCAAATGGGGATTTTGGATGAAAGATATGAATTATCCTATCGACATAGTATGGCTGAACAGTGACCGTCAGGTCGTCTATATGGTCAAGGTTGCACAGCCGTCAAGCTATCCCGACACGATATTTAAACCAGGCAAAAATAGCCGCTATGTTATCGAGCTGGCAAGTGGTACCATAGAACGGACAGGCATAAACATAGGCGATAAGGCCACGCTGCCATCGGGATTATAGTATATGAGTGTTATTGTAATCATACTTATTATCATCGGTTTATTATTCGCCTTGACGTATTTCACGCGCCGACGGTTTGGTGTGCTGGGCTTGGCACTCGCAGCCGGATATTTGCTGTCAGAAATGTGGACTGGTGACGTGACACCTTTTATCGAAGGCGCGGGTGTTGAATTACTGGCACCTCCACTGAAAAGTGTGGTTGCGGCGGGACTGATAATACTACCGGCAGTCATGTTACTGTTTAGCGGTCCGGCGTATCATAAGCGCTGGCAACGGCTGATCGGCGCGGCGGCATTCGCATTGCTGGCGACGTCATTTCTATTATCGCCGCTTGGTGGCGCATTGGTGCTCGACGAAAACAGCAGAGCGATCTATAACACGCTGCAGCAAAACCGCAATATGATTATTACGCTGGCACTCATCTATGCGTTATATGATATTTTGACACTAAAGACACCAAAGAAAAAAGACAAAGAATAGATCCCTTTTTAACTATTAATGCTTATGCTAAACTAATGGTAGAAGGGCATCAATCTGCAATTACTGATATGAATCTCAATAGTGCACCAAGGGGCTTTACGATTGTCGAACTTTTGATCGTTATTGTTGTCATCGGCATATTGGCCACGATCGTCATCGTTGCCTATAATGGCGTACAGAACAGAGCTTTTGATACATCTGTCAAAAATGACTTGGAAACGATGATTAAGAAAATAGAGATGCAGACAGCATTATCAAGCGGAGTGTATCAAGCGTTGGCAACAACAACTGATATCAAGGTTAACAAGTCTGCCTACGATATAGCTGAGAATAATCTATACTATTGTCGCAATACGACCACGAATCAGTATGCAATTGGTGTGAGATCAAAATCCAAAAAAGACTTCAAGGTTGTAAACGGTCAGGTGAGTGAAAACGCGACAAAATTGTATGGAGCAGATACGTGTGCTTTAGTATCGTCGTCAGGATCAAGTCAGGTTGGCTACACTCAGACAACGGACACATGGGCTACTTGGGCGCAGTAATAATGATTGTTGCTTTATTTTAACCAAGCAAGGTCAAGTTTAATTGCTTGGGCATTAGGGTATGGTTGGATGCTATAAAACGTATCCACCGGCATTTGTTGCTTGGTTGCTTTGATAATACGTCCGACACCAGCGTGACTAACAAGAAGTATATTGTCGGGTGAGTCTTTGATTTCGTGCAGGATAGACAGCACTCTGTACTGAAAATCTGTGATCTTTTCAGCGCCATCGGCATTTATGAGTTCTTGAGAGGTTATTTTTTGGCGTGGTTTGCCAGTCAGGCTGCCCATATCGTATTCAAGTAGCCGATCGTCAACTGTTATGTCATCAATTCCGATAGCATTCGCGGCGATCTTGGCGGTTTTGGTCGTGCGGGTGAGGCTTGAGCTGATGATCCTATGTATATTGGCATCTGCTAGATGTACACCTGCAATCTCTGCTTGCTCGATACCGCGCTCGGTGAGGTCAGAGTCTTCACGTTGACCTGCAAATACATTTGCCACATTTGCCATACTTTCGCCGTGACGTAAGAAATAGATTGCCATTGGGGGTATTATAGCAAAAATTCCCTACCTACCAATCACCCAGCCAAGTTCAATAATAATGGAATGCAAGCCGTGAAAAAGTAGTATGATAAGTGTATTATCATACCATGAAGACAAGAGTAAATAAGCAGAAATTATTTCGATATTCGTTGACTATATTTATTATAATGCTGCTGATCGTGATTACGGTATCGACTATTTTCCCAAATGGAGTTATTGGATATCGGAGATTTTTTATAGACAGCATTACTCATACGTATAAATCCGGTGAGGAGTTTCAGTATGGTAAGTATAAGATGACAGTTGTATATGATGAGACGCCCGTGTCACCGGAAATCCAAGATTGTTCTGGGTTGCTTGAGGGTGGGATATTCAATCCAAAATCAGGGGAATTTTTTGCAGGACAGGCATCACCAAATTATGAACCAAAAGAAGATTGTGAGACGAAAAATAAAAACGAAATAGAGAAGGTAAAAGATAAGAAAATTGCGATGATTTCTTACGTAATAAAGAATACCGGATCGGACGTTGGTTACTTGAGCTCTTCCTGGCTGCGCGCATATGGTGAAGATGGCAGTAGACAAATAGAGACTGAAAAACAAATTGTAGTCACACCTAAAGGCGAAATAAGAAGTAAGATTACAAAAAACTTAGAGCATGGTCAGTCCATAAAAAGCATGACAATAAAAGTTCAAGATCTAGCTCCTCAGGCAATCAATATAAAATAGTCATACCCAGAAAATTTATTAGAGTTTGACTACATTCTGGTAAGTCTTAGATTTAAGCCAACCAAATTTCTGCTAAGAAAATAGACTCACGATGAAGTGAGTCTATTTTCATGGAGGGTCCAGTGGGGCTTGAACCCACGACACCCTGCTTAAAAGGCAGGTGCTCTAACCAGCTGAGCTATGGACCCGTATATCGGGTTGATTTGGTATGGAAGCCACGTTGTGACCTTGAAACAGGTTAGCATTTTATAGGGGTGATGTCAATCTGTTGGTGCGGCGGATTTGTCGATCAGCCAGCGAACGTGACCTTTATGGGTGATGACAACTTGCGTGGCCAGTGCGATGGGTAAATGGCTGGTTGCCTGGCGTGCATCGCCGATTGCCTGCCGTTTGTCGCTACCGCTGGCGATGACAAGCACTGTTCGAGCACCACGGAGAGCACGTAGTGCTAGGCTGATACGATTATCCGGCGGTTTGGGCGAATCGTGTACAGGAATGACAAGATTGCTTGTTGGCAGTATGCTGGCATGTCGTGGAAAGAGTGATAGTGTGTGGCCATCCTGACCAACGCCGAGCCACACGACATCGAGTCGTGGTAGTCCCTCAGTTGTCTTAGGTAATTGACCGACAATTGCGTTATAGTGCCGCGCGGCCTGCTCGGCGGTTTGATTGGTCTGTGGACGAAATGTATTAGCAGAAATATGCTGCAGGAGTATAGTATCAATCGCGTGCCAGTTGTTATCGGGTCCATTCAAATCACCGATTCGTTCGTCGCCAATAATAATTGATACTTTTGACCAATCGATTTCGTCACGGTATTCATCAGCAATGATTTTGTATGCTGTCATGGGTGTAGATCCACCTGCCAGTACCCAAACGGCCGTGCCGTATTTGGCGATAGCAGATTCTAATAGTGCGATTGTTTGCTCTGCCACGGCGGCGGCTAATTCATCTTTGTTATCAAAAACGCGAAAACTATCCATAGATTCAGTATGACACATCCTGTATGCTGAATATACTATGCAGATGTGGCAGTTGCGGCGAAAGATCCATTATTCCTGGTTGATTGCGGTGATGAGTGTAGGTGTTGTCGTTGGTGCCGCAATGGTGCCGATGATCGACCAAACCATATTTGGGTCGGCCATCTGGCTGGTGCTGGCACTCACCTGTATGGCTGGAGTGTTGGCGTTTCGGATTGTTGCACTTGTACCTGTAATCATTGCAGCAGGACTGTTACTGGGTTTGTGGCGGGGATCGATACTTAATGCTGATTTGGCAGTATATAAGAAAGTTGTCGGACACACGGTTTTGGTAACAGGGACGGTAGTTGATGATGCTGATAGTGATAAACGTGGTGATATGCTTTTGCGCCTGGGTGCTGTATCGATTAATAATCACGGGGTAGCGGGTAAGGCTTGGGTGAGCATGACCAGTGATGGTGCTATCAAGCGCGGGGATCGCGTCAGCGTAAAGGGCGCATTATCTGAGGGTTTTGGCAGTTTTGCAGCAACAATGTACCGGGCAAAACTAATCAAAATCGAGCGGCCCCAGCCGGGCGACGTTGCACGGCAGGCACGGGATTGGTTTGCAACGAATATTCAGAGCGCAGTGAGAGAGCCGCAGGCGAGTTTGGGTTTGGGCTATTTGCTTGGTCAGCGTAGAGCACTGCCAGGGGATTTGCAGCAGGCGCTTGTCGTGACCGGTTTGACACATGTTGTTGTGGCAAGTGGATACAATTTGACAATTTTAGTCCGTCTGGCCAGGCGGTTGTTTGTAAAGGTATCAAAATATTTGGCGACGTTATCGGCAAGCGTCATGATCGTGGTGTTTGTGGCAATCACTGGTGCAAGTCCAAGCATGTCGCGAGCCGGTCTGATTGCGGGACTTAGTCTGGCCGCGTGGTATTATGGCCGCGCGTTTCACCCGTTGGTATTGCTGTCATTTGCGGCGGCGGTTACAGTGCTGATTGACCCGACGTATGCATGGAATGATTTGGGTTGGCAGTTAAGTTTTGCAGCATTTGCGGGTGTGCTCATTTTGGCACCACTTTTGCAGGCGTACTTTTTTGGCAACAAAAAACCGGGGACGATTCGGCAGATAATCGGAGAAACAGTAAGTGCAACGATCGTTACATTACCAATTTTGGTTCTGGCATTTGGTCAGTTTAGCAATGTAGCAATTATTGCAAACATGTTGGTGCTGCCGCTGGTGCCACTGGCGATGCTGCTGACATTTATTGCTGGTATTGGTGCAATTGTACTACCGGGTCTGGCTATGATTATTGGACTGCCCGCGGACAGCCTGTTGTCGTATATGATTGCGGTGATCCACTATTTTTCGGGCCTGTCATGGGCTCAAACAATAGTCACGATCCAGCCGTGGATGGCATGGGCGGCGTATGGCGTGATAATTGCTAGTTGTTTATATTTGTGGCGTGCGACGAACTATGATTTGAAGCAGGCGAATATTGTCGAGTAGAGAACTAAGACTCCTTGATTATTTCAGGATGTGCAAGGAGAAGCGAATGAAGCTGATCAAAGTAGGGTTTGATTTCTGGTGATAGGTTAACCTTGTCTATTTTTGCATCATACAACATCTTGGCTGTCACCTCGTCAACCTTCCAGCTATAGCCATCGTGGATGTATACCAACATAATTGGCATAATTTTGTCGAGCGCATAGACAAAACGCGACTCGCTATCGTCGCGTTTTTCGTACAATGCAATGGTTTTATATAGTTCTTCAAAATCACCCCACTCATGAGTAAGCTGGCTAAGTGCTTCCTTTTCGCGAGCTTCCTTTGTGGCTAGCTCAGCTGCGTCAGCATAAATAAATGTATCGCCTGCATGGACTTCAACAAAGTCATGAGCTAGTGCATAGCGAATCACTTTGTCACGATCAAGATCAGGGAACCAGCCGCACAAAAACCACGCTGTCACTGCCAGATTGTAACTGTGCTCGGTGTCGTTTTCATAAATAACAGCATCGTGGTGTTTACGATGGACCCTTCGTTCGACATGGCTAAACTGCAGCAATAGTTTTTGCAGTTCAATTAGTCGATGTATGTCGGGTTGCATGACGTTATTGTAGCAGACCCAGAACCTCTCAGTTGACATACTAAAAGCGAAGTGCAACCCTATTGTTCCTGCCATTGCAAAGAACAATAGGCGTGTAACGGTGTGTCGACTGAGAGGTTCTGTGTCTGCTAGAAGATCTATATGACATCTGTTATAATGTAATAAAATCGTACAAAAGCTAGTGGAGAACAGGACATGTCAGGACATAGCAAATGGTCGACTATTAAACGCGAAAAAGGCGCCAAAGACGCAAAACGTGGCGCTGTGTTTACCAGAATCGGTAACCAAATTGCGATTGCGGCGCGAAGTGGTACTGATCCGACAATGAATTCAGCATTGGCACTAGCGATTGAAAAGGCAAAACAGGCCAATATGCCAAACGCAAATATTCAGCGTGCAATTGACCGTGTTAATGACAAAAACGCAGCAGTACTGGAAGAAATTACCTATGAAGGAATGGGTCCGGGCGGGATTGGAATTATCATCGAAACAGCAACTGATAATAAAAACCGTACTTTTCCCGAGGTGCGCAATGCGCTAACAAAAAATGGCGGCCGAGTAGCAGATAGCGGTAGTGTGATGTTCCAGTTTGAACGCAAGGGGGTGATTCGTGTTGCTGCAACTGGTGAGGATGCGTTGCTGACAATCCTTGATGCTGGCGCTGAAGATGCGGTCGAGGAAGATGGTGAAATTATTGTCTATACTGACCAAAAAGATTTGGCAAAGGTTCGACGGGCAATTATCGATGCTAGTTTGAGCGTGACAGACGCTGAATTGCAATATGTCGCCAAGAACACGATTGAGGTTGACGATGCCGAGCAGGCCGCAAAGGTGCTAAAAGTACTGGATGCACTGGATGATCTTGACGATGTTGTCAATGTTCATACGAATGTCGATATTACAGCAGAAATTGAAACATAATTAATTTACATCACAATTTATTCACTGTATATTCTAAGAAATATGAAAACAGTGAGGGTTGTAGCCAGTCTATTGCTGGCCATTAGTCAGTTTGTTGTCGGTGTAAATGTGCCGACAGCCTATGGTATACCATCAAGCGAACTCGTGATCAGTCATGTAATAACTGGCGAGTCGATAAGCAGCAGTTCTGAGTTGGTGGCTATATACAATAACAGTGCAACTGATATTGATATGACGGGATATTGTATTAGGAATAAAAGTAATGCGATCATCACCTGTGTACAGGCAGAAACAAATACGACCGTGTACATTCGATCACACAGTTATCTGACATTCGCGTCGTCGATATTTGCAGCTAATCATAATTACGTACCCGATACGAGCTATTCATCATCGAATGCAATACAGGTAGGCGGTGATATCGTTTCGTTGATTGATCGACAGGGTAGTGAGATTGACAAAGTTATGTGGGGTACATCAGGTGGTGGTATCTCGTCGGTCACGAACGGTACGCTTGTGCGAAAAGTTGACCAGGCTATAGCAACGCGGCTGGTTGACACAGATATCACGAGCAGTGATTTTACGTCGAATGCCAGTCTGATTTATCCCGCAAACGCATCATATGATGTTGTGACACTTGTCGACGTATGTCCCAACATTCCCGATGCACAACAAGTAATGCCGACTGGATATCTGGCTGACGAACAGGGTCACTGTCAGCCGGATAGCTGTAGTAATATTGCCGGGCTGCAGACAAGCGTTCCGGATGGATATGACAGTGATGTATCGGGGCAGTGCACGCAGCATGATGAGTGTGACAACATCAGCGGGATTCAGACGATTATTCCAAACAATATGGTTCGCGGTGACGAGAATCAATGCGTATGGGATGTACCACCACTCGTGTTAAGTGAAATTTTGCCGAATGCACCAGGTGTTGATACTGGCAACGAATTTATCGAAGTTTACAATCCTACCGCTCAGACGATTGACCTAAGCCTTTATACTATTAAAACCGGTGTCAACTCGGACAAGACATATACGTTTCCAGTTGGTACAACCATTGCTCCGGGCGAATATCGGGCGTTTACCGATACGACTATGAAATTTACATTGCTTAATACATCGAGTCGTATTGTTTTAACTGCTGTCGACGGTTCAACACTGGGTGACACTGGTGTATATACGTCGCCTGCCGAAGGCTATAGCTGGGCACTGATTAACGGCACGTGGCAATACACAAACCAGCCGACGCCCGGTGCGGCAAATGTCGTATCGGCTAGTGATGACACACAAATTGACACAACTGACAGTGGGTTGACACCATGCTCTGTCGGTAAATATCGTAATCCACTGACAAACCGTTGTCGCACGATAGAGACTGATGTCAGTATGCTTGCCACCTGTGATGCGGATCAGTATCGTAACCCCGAGACGGGTCGGTGTAAGAAAATTGCTGTGACGACACTGACGCCATGCAAAGACAACCAATATCGCAGCGAACAAACGAACAGGTGCCGAACAATTCAGACCGCGAGCGTGCAAAAACCGTGTAAAGAAAATCAATATCGCAGTGAAGCAACAAACCGTTGTCGCAATCTACCTGCAACAACAGTACCTAGTGCTGCGTTTGCGGTACAGCCGATCAAAGACACGGGCGCGGCATTTGTGGGCTGGTGGGCGCTTGGTGGCGTGATGACAGTAGCCGCAGGTTATGCAGCGTGGGAGTGGCGCCGTGAGATTCGTACAATGTTCGAGCAAATATTCGGTTATTTCTCAAAATAAAAATACTATACTATAGATATATGGAATCATCGGACAGGCAAAACAAAGCGATTATTGGAATTATTGTTGTTGCATTGTTGGTTGCTGCAACGACTGCGGTTATTGTATGGGGCACCGGCAAATCAGAGGAGGATACGTCGACTACAGCAACAAGTGTTTCACCGTCGATATCCGCATCAGTCTCAGCATCAACTGAGTTCAAAGACGGAATCTACAGCGCGACAGGGAGCTACCAGACACCTGGCGGGACCGAATCGATTGGTGTCAAGGTGACTTTGAGCAGCGGCACGATCACTGACGCAAGTGTCACACAGAACGCAACGCATGGTGAAGCAAAAGAATACCAGGCGGCATTTGCATCGGCATTTAAATCACAGGTTGTCGGCAAAAAAATCAGTGAAGTATCACTGAGTCGGGTCGCGGGGTCATCTTTGACACCAATTGGATTTAACAATGCCATCGACAGCATCGAACAACAAGCATCAGCATAAGTGGCAGTTCGACGCGATCGGTACGCGGTGGAAAATCGAGACCGAAAAGCCGCTTGACAGTCTCAAACATGACATTGCCGGAATGATTGAACAATTTGATAAAACATATTCGCGGTTTCGTGACGATTCGCTTGTGGCCGAGGTATCGCGAAAAGCTGGAAAGTACAAATTCCCGGACGATGCCAGGAAACTCGTCGAACAGTACAAGTACCTATATAACCTGACTGATGGTGCCGTGTCGCCACTGGTTGGTCAGATTCTACATGATGCCGGATATGATCAATCATATACATTGCAACCACATGTGGTAAAAAAAGCTCCCGCGTGGGATGACGTAATGAGCTGGCAGGGCGCAACACTCCATGCCGCGCGGCCACTATTGTTGGATTTTGGTGCGGCAGGCAAAGGGTATCTGGTTGATTTGATCGGAGAGATACTGGATCATCATGGTCACCAAGAATATGTTATCGATGCGAGCGGTGATATTCGTACACGTGGCCCAGCACAGGTAGTAGGACTGGAAAATCCCCATGATCCGACGATGGTTATTGGAACGGTCGAGCTACAAAATGCAAGTTTGTGCGCATCTGCTGTTAATCGACGTGCATGGGGGTCGTGGCATCATATTGTTGATCCACGAAGTGCGCAGCCGGTGCGGAATATTGTTGCTACTTGGGTAATTGCACCGACAACGCTACTGGCGGACGGACTGGCAACGGCACTGTTCTTTGTCAGTGGTAGCAATATTACGGATGCATCTGTAACGTATGTAAGGCTCTACGCCAATGGAACGGTTGAACAATCACCCGCACTCGTGGGACAATTATTTGTATGAGTATCCTTGATTGGATTGATATGCAACTTGGTCGTATTACTATGTATCGATTGGTACTATATGGGCTGTTTGCGATGGTGGTTGTCGCGCTGCTGTTGATGGGTAGTGGCGTCATCGGCTTTTCGCCGCTACTTTTTGGAATATCGACAATGGTGTGTGTTGCGGTGGCGTATACATCAAATCGCTTATTTGGGTGGTTATTTGGTATCAAACCTCATAGTGAATCAGCACTTATTACAGGTATGATTCTGGCACTACTGTTTATACCGCCGACTGCCGCTGTGGGATTTATCAAACTTGCGCTTGTCTCCACAATTGCTATGGCATCGAAATATATCATTGTCATCCGCGGACGACATGTATTCAATCCTGCTGCAGTTGCTGTTGTGATTGCAAGTATCAGTGAACTGGCGTTTGCCGGGTGGTGGCTTGCAACACCGGGTATGGTCCCTGTGACATTGCTAGTCTCTGCAATCATTTTGTACCGCACAAAAAAGATACGTTTGGGGTTGGTGTTTATTGGTATCTCTGTCGCTGCATTATTGCTGCGGGGTACTGATCCGGTAACTGCACTTACGTCCTGGCCATTACTATTTGTTGCCGGTATTATGTTGAGCGAGCCCTTGACACTGCCGCCGCGCGCATATCAGCAATACATGATTGCGGGGATTGTTGCGATATTGATGACAGTACCGCTGCAATATGGTCTGGTCACGATGACACCGGCACTTGCCCTTGTGATCGGGAATGCAATCGGCTGGTGGTTTGGGCAGCGTCGCATGATCAAATTACGTTACGTAGGCAAAAAGCAGATGAATCATACAACATATGATTTCACGTTTGATACAGCATCACTTCGTTTTGAAGCTGGTCAATATCTTGAGTTAACAATACCCCATAGTCATAGTGACAGCCGCGGCGAGCGACGTATATTCAGTATCGTTGCCAGACCGGGTGATGAGCAAATAAGTATTGGCACAAAAATCCCGCAAAAGCCGAGCAGTTTTAAACACGCACTGATGGGACTTCAGACTGGCGATACCGTGTATGCGACACGTATTGCCGGTAATTTCGTGCTGCCTGCAGAGACGGCGCGCCCGATTGTATGTATTGCGGGTGGCATCGGAATAACACCCTTTATTAGTTTTTGTCTGTCGACAAATCGTTCCTTTCAGCTCATCTATGCTGTCAGTAGTGCGCGGGACATGAGTTATGTTGATCAATTACGTCAACACGCTGTGCACGTAACGGTTGTGTCGCCTGACAATCTGCGATTGCCAGATCAAGAATGGAAACATCAGCATGGTCCACTGACTACAAAATTACTCGGCGAGTTGATTGATGCTGCCGACGATCCTATTGTGTATATTTCCGGTCCTCCCGGTATGGTAATGGAAACGCGACGAATAGCAAAAACAATCGGTATTCGTCGTATTAAAGTCGACGAATTCAGTGGATATTAATATACTAAATCTATGAGAATTATTGGTATCGATCCCGGGACAGGTATTTTGGGCTTTGGTGTCATAGATGCGCAGGGTAGCCACTTTACATTAGTAACGGCTGGTGTCATTACAACACCAGCCCACACACCTATCGATGAGCGTCTGGAGGAGATATTTGACGGTCTGACAGAGATTATTGCCGAGACAAAACCCGAAATGATGTCAATTGAGAAATTGTTTTTTTCACGAAACGTCACGACAGCTATTAGCGTTGCACAGGCGCGTGGTGTCGCGATGCTGACTGGTCGTAAAGCGCGACTGCCAATAGCAGAATACACACCTCAGGAGATCAAGCAAACCCTGACGGGATATGGCAAAGCGGATAAAAAACAGATGCAGGAAATGGTCCGTATGCAGTTAGGTCTTCATGATGTGCCCAAACCGGACGATTGTGCTGATGCGCTTGCGGCGGCCATTACGCATGC
>WBZP01002795.1_pt1 | contig 19674 bp, 20 predicted proteins | sample 5204301 | NCBI WGS metagenome assembly WBZP01 (sample SAMN12412401, study PRJNA552823) | activated sludge metagenome | isolation source: activated sludge from nitrification reactor of wastewater treatment plant... | place: USA: Pennsylvania | collected 2017 | reverse complement strand
CCACCTTGGTGCCGGCTGCAGCGCTCGCGGCGAAATTCGAGAGCGAGGCGCACCAGGTGCGCCGTGCGATGCGCATCGTCGAGGCGGCGTGGCTGGCAGCGCCGCATCCCGATCTCGCCGATGCCTATTCGCATGTGAAGCTCGGCGATTCCGCGCGGCAACGGCTGGTTCGTGTCGAGACGCTCGCCGCAAAGATGCCCGGCCATATCGAGGGTGCGCTCGCGGTGGCGCGCGCCGCGATCGACGCGTCCGAATTCGCCCGCGCGCGCGAGGCGCTCGCCCCCTTCATCGACAAGCCGACACAGCGCGTCGCGGTGCTGATGGCGGAAATCGAGCGTACCGAACATGGCGACAGCGGTCGCGCGCGGATGTGGGCGATGCGCGCGGTACGCGCGCTGCATGATCCGGTCTGGACCGCGGACGGCTATGTCAGCGACCGCTGGCGTCCGGTCTCCCCCGTGACGGGCAAGCTCGATGCGTTCCAGTGGCAGACGCCGGTGGCGAGCCTGCCGTCGGACAAGGGCGCGGCGATCGAGTCGTCGCCCTTCGAGGATGCGATGCTCGCGGCGCCGCCGGCGAAGCGAATCGAGGCGGAGGAAAAAAGCCTGCCCGAGCCGGCGCATGACGAAGCCGTCGTCGTTCCGCTGACGCCGGCTGCGCAGGACAACGCGCCGGTCGCCGCCGAACCCGCACCGGCCGCGGTCGCCGAGCCGGCGCCGCCGCCTGCCGCGGCAGCAGCGAGTCCGGCTCCCGCGGCGGCGAAACCCGAACAGGCCGCGCCCCAGCCCGCACCCTTGTTCCGCGCCCGTCAGGACATCCCCAAGACCATTCCGCAGGTGATTCCCATCATCCGCGCCCCCGACGATCCCGGGGTCGACGACGAGGCGCCGGCGGACGAATTTTCCGAGCAAATCGGCTCGCCCAAGGCCCAGGCCGGCGGCTGGCGCGGTTTCCTGTCCCGCTGGGGCAATTGAAGCGGCCTCCAGGGGCCTCTTTTCCTTGCCAATCGGGGCCGTGCCCGATATCAGGAGGCCACGCGTTCCGGCCCTGTTCGGACGCGGTTTGCATAGCGTTTTCAAGCGAAGTGGGTACCGGTTCGCGTCAAGAAAACGCGTCAAACAAAGGCGACGGTCCGCCGCAATAGCTCAGTTGGTAGAGCACGTCATTCGTAATGACGGGGTCGGGGGTTCGAGTCCCTCTTGCGGCACCACCGCTCAAAATGTCCGTCCGCTCAAATCCGTTGAACTCGTAGCGTCGTTCGGCTGACTCATCTTCTGTCCGTGATTTAACTCACATACAGTGCGACCTGCGCCCGGTTATTTTGCCGCGTTGATCCCCAGGGAGAGATTTCCCATGCGCCTATTCATACTGATTGCTGCCTTCGCTCTCGTCTCGGTCGCGCCGGTGCAGGCTGGCGAAGGCCGCAGCCTGTCGCTGTCGGGCGTCGACCAGAAATTGCCGGGCTCGCTCGGCAAGGCGGCGGACACGCCGAAGCTGGTCGAAGCGCCGAGGCCGCCCGAGCCGCCCAGACCGCCGGAGCCTGCCAAGGCTGCCGAAACACCGGCCGCGCCGGCGCCTGCGCAAGCCGTCGAAGCGCCGAAGGAGCAGCCCGGCTTCGTGCAGCGGCCTGCCGTCGTCGGCGCAAAGCCGGCCGCGAACAGGGAAGGTCAGGTGACGTTCGACGAGAGCAAGCCGGCCCCGCCCGTTGCGGCCACCCAGGAAAAGCCGAAGCAGGCCAAGGCCGACAAGCCCAAGCGCAGGCAACAGCATTGGGACGAGGCGCGCATCATGCGCGAGATCTATCGCTATGGCGGCTATGCCGCGATGCTCGGCGGCTGGTAAGCCTTCAGAAAAAACGCCCCGGATCGCTCCGGGGCGTTTTTTTGTGTGCAGGGATCAGCGGCTAGTCCGCCACCGTCTGAACCACGGAGCTCACCGGGCGGCTCGAGACCTGCGGCAGCCGGCTGGTATCCTTCACCATCATCGCATCGTATTCCGGCAGCGTGTCGAACGACGTCTTCGCCTTCATGTGCACGACCTTGTAGCCGCCGGCCTTCAGGCGGGCGAGCAGCGTTGGCAGCGCTTCGCCGGTCAGCTTCTGGAAGTCGTGCATCAGGATGATGCCCTTACCGAGCTTGTCGACCTTGGTCATCACGGTGTTGACGATCTGTTCGGCGTTGCTGGAGCGGAAGTCGAACGAGTCGAGATCGGTCGAGAACATCGCGACGTTGCGCGTGCCGAGATAGGCCATCGCGCCGGGATTGTGCTGCAATTGCGGGAAGCGGAAGAACGGCGCCGGCGGCTGGCCGAGCGCCGATTTCACCGCGCTGAAGCCTTTCTCGAGCTCGTCGCGCACCTGCTGTTCCGTCATCTTCTTGCTGTTGAGATTGACGTGAGACCAAGTGTGCGTGCCGACGGTGTGGCCGGCGGCGAGAACCTGCTTCAGGATCTCCGGATGATAGGTCGCGTGCTTGCCGACGGCGAAGAAGAGGCCCTTGGTGCATTGGTCGGCGAGCGCTTTCAGCACGGCGGGTGTGTTGTGCGGCCAGGGACCGTCGTCGAACGTCAGCACCACTTCCTTGTCGGTGAGGAAGTCGAGCTGCTTGAAATGCTCGAAGCCGAATCCGGGTCCACCCGAGGTGTCGATGGTGACGGTGCGGGCGACGCCGAGCGCGTTGGGATTGGCGCAGGAAGCCTTCTGCGGAAGGGGCGCAACCGGCGGCGCAGCGAGCGGGGCCGGCCTGGTCAGCGAGGCCGTGACCTGAACGTCGTCCTTGGCAGCGGGCTTCGCTGCGGCCTGCGGCGGCAGCGGTTCGGCCTTCCTGGCCGCGATGGTTTGAGGAGCGGCCGCATCGGCGCGCGGCGAGGAATTCCAGAACCAGACTCCGGCGATCACGACCGCCGACACAAGGCTGGCGAGCATCAGGCCCAACGCATTACGCATCGTTACAATTCCTACTCATGACGTAACGGCGCATTAGTGCCAATGAGGTCTTAACGCCCCGCCAACGAATCGCCGGCCTTCACGGGAAATTTGGTCGCAGGCCGGCGAAACCGCCGGCCGGATCGGCCGTATCCAGAATATCCAAGGGTTTTCAGTGTCTTGCCTGCGTGATCTGCTCTGTGATGTCTGTCACGGCGTCCGGAACGCGGTTGGGGCAAGGTGACACCAACAGTTAACCGGCCCCATGGAGGGGCCAACGGGAGCCGATCATGACCGCCACGCTGACCAAGACCCTTCGCAAGGCCCTTCTCGCTCTGACCATTGCGACCACCCTGGGTGCGCTGACCTCGACCCAGACCTTTGCCTACAGCGCCGAGGCCCAGCAGCAGTGCACCGGCGACGCGTTCCGCCTCTGCAGCAGCGAGATCCCGAACATCTCCAAGATCACCGCTTGCATGTTCAAGCACCGCACCGAGCTCTCGCCGGGTTGCCGCACCGTGATGGACCGCGACCTCGCGGCCCAGAAGACCCGCAAGGTTTCCGAGAACTGATCTTTTCGGCGGTCATGGCCGGGCGGTCGCGCAAGCCTCCGTCCGGCAGCCTCCCCTTCACCACCTCTTTGCTTGCCGCATCGCCGGGCGCGTTCTAGAACCCGCCCATCGCTGGATACGAAGGCAACGCAAGATGTTCCGGTTTCTCCTTGTCATTCCCTTTCTCGTGATGGCGGCCGCAAGCGCTTCCGCGCAACAGCAGGGCCAGGATGCCTGCGCGCGCGATGCCTCGCGCTTCTGCCGCGCCCATCTCAATGACGGCGACATGGTCGTGCTCGCCTGCCTGCAGCAGAATCGCGCGAAGCTGAGCAAGGGCTGTCAGGCGACGCTCGCCGCGCACGGGCGGTAATTTTTAGACGTCATTCCCACGCGTCGCGTCAGCGTCGAGCCTGAAATCCCAGACTCCGGATTCATCGTCGCCGCAATGGCCTAGTAGCGGCGCAATTCAGGTACTGCTCCCCGCTCCCTGAGCGACCACGGGAAGCACTTCCGTGGCGGCGCGATCGGGCGTCTCTTCCTTCCAGCGCACTGACCCGAACGGACGCTCCAGCATGCGTCGGACCCGCACCGGTTCGGGGCCGAGATGGAAGTCCATCGCCTTCTGGTGCAACTCGCGCTCCAGATGCGTGGCTCGATTGCGCTGGCGCAGGTAATCGAGCCAGGTCGGGCAGTGATAGCGCTCGGTCCACAATTCGGGGTCCGCGATGTCGCGTGCGATCGACCAGCCATAGGCGCCGTTGCGCTGGCGGCTGAGCTGCACCTCCTGCATCACGTTGTGGAATGCGCGCGCATTCTCCATCGCGACGCGATAGTCGATCTCGACCACCAGCGGCCCGGAGCGCGCGGTCAGCAACAGTTTCACCTCGGGATCGGCGAGCAGTTCGGTCGGCGCCTCGTTGCGCGCGCCGATCGGCGGCATCCGCAGCCACAGTCCGAGCAGCGGCGAGAGGAACATCAATCCGGCGGACACGAGCAGCGCGATCTCGACGCCGGCGTAGTCGGTGAGGTGGCCCCAGCCCCAACTGCCCACCGCGATTCCGCCGGCGATTCCGGCCTGGAAGGCCGCGAGCGAGCGGCCGGCGACCCAGCGCGGCGCCGACAATTGCACGCCGATATTGAACAGCGCGACCGCCAGCATCCATGCGGCGCCCGCCACCACCAGCGCGGCGGCGGTCAACACCGGCTGCCTGGAGAGCGCCACGGCAGCGATCGCGCTCGCCATCGACAGGGTGCAGGCGCGGATCGCGCCTTCGCCGTTCAGCCGTTTGCGCACTTCGCCGATGTTGAGCGCGCCGATCACCGCACCCATGCCGAACGCGCCGAGCATGATGCCGTACATCTGCGCGCCGCCATGCAGGAGGTCGCGCACGATGAGGGGCATCAGTGCCAGCACCGCGCCGCCGATCACGCCGGTGACGAGCGTGCGCGTCAGCACGATCTTGATCGACGGCGAGTTGGCGATGTAGCGCACGCCCGACACCATGGCGCGGGTGAGTCGTTCGCGCGGCAGTCGCGACGGCTCGCTGACGCGATTCCACAGGAACAGCACCAGCAGCAACGGCAGGTACAGCACGGTATTGACGGCAAAGGCCGCCACCGCACCCGACGTCGCCACGATGACGCCGCCGATGGCGGGGCCGAGGCTCCGCGCAATGTTGAAGCTGATTCCGTTGAGCGCGACCGCAGCCGGCAGCGCTTCGGGCGGCACCTGCTCGCTCACCGAGGACTGCCATGCCGGGCCCATCAGCGCCATGCCGGTGCCGACGATGAAGCAGAACGTCAGCAGGATATTCGGCGTGGTCAGGTTGAGCCAGGCCAGCACCGTGAGCGCGGTGGCGCCGGCCAGCGAGATCGACAACGCCACCATGGTGACGATGCGCCGGTCGTGCATGTCGGCGATGGCGCCCGCCGGAATCGAGATCAGCATGATCGGCATCATCAGCGCGGTCTGCACCAACGCGACCTTGTCGGCCGACGAGGCCATCTGCGTCATCGCCCAGGCGGCGCCTACGCCCTGGATCAGAAGGCCGAGATTGGAAAGCAGGCTCGCCAGCCAGATGCGGCGGAAAACCGAGAACCGGAGCGGCGCCGTGATGCCGTGATCGGTAGCGCGCGGCGGCGTTTCAGTCATGTCGGTTCCGTTCGGCTTGCGATGAGCATGCGATGGTCATCTGCAACTGATTCCCGCGAATGCACGTAACTGTCCAGTGCCGAACCAAGCTTTCCGGCGTCTTTTCTGTCCGCTAAGCTGCTGAAACGAAGAGGGAGATCACAAGATGGGCATTTCTCGGCGCGCGTTGCTCGGAGTAGCCGGAACCGTGCCGTTGTGGACCGGCGCGCTGGGGTCTCCGTCGATCGCGCAATCAGCGCCCGCCGGGGCCGCAGCAGCCGACATCCCGCCGATCCTGTTCGTGCACGGCAATGGCGATCACGCCGCCCTGTGGGTCACGACGTTATGGCGCATGGAATCCAACGGCGTGCCGCGCGAGCGGATGTCGGCGATCAACTTCACCGACCCATTGGCGCGCGCCAACGATTCCCAAGCGCAGGAGAATCGTTCCTCGACCGCCGACCAGCGCCGCGAGCTCACGGAAGCCATCAAGGAACTGAAGCAGCGAACGGGTGCATCCCGCGTCGCGCTGGTCGGCAATTCCCGCGGCGGCAATCCGATCCGCAACGTCATCAGGAATGGCGGGGCGGCCGATGTCAGCCACGCCGTGCTGTGCGGCGTACCCAATCACGGCGTGTTCGACTGGGATGACAATCCCGGCAGCGAGTTCAACGGCCGCGGCCCCTTCCTGCGCGAACTCAATGCCGGCGACAGCGAAGTCACGCCGGGCACCGCGTTCCTCACATTGCGCAGCGACGGCATGGACAAGTATGCCCAGGCCGACGGCCGCTTCGTCGGTAAGCCGGGCGTGGCGACCAACGTCACCTCCGACGGCCCGACGCTGAAGGGCGCGACCAATCTGGTGCTGGGAACGATCGATCACCGCGAGGTGGCGTTTCACCCGCGTGCGTTCCGCGAGATCTTCAAGTTCATCGCCGGCCGCGAGCCGTCGCGCATCGAGATCGTGCCCGAAGTCGACGTGAAGCTGAGCGGTATCGTCACGGCGACGCCGGGCGGCGTTCCGACCAATCGGCCGGTCGGCGGCGCCACGGTCGAGGTCTATCGCGTATCGCCTGATAACGCCGAGCGTATCGGTGGTCCGATCCATTCCGCGCAGACCGGTGCAGACGGACGTTGGGGGCCGGCAAAGGTCGATCCCTCCTGGCATCTCGAGATGGTGCTGACGTCACCAGGCTCGCCGATCACGCATTTCTACCGCTCACCATTCCCGCGCTCCTCCGACATCGTGCATCTGCGCCCCGGCAGGGCGTTGGGCCCTGCCGATGCCGGCGCGGGAAGCGTCGTCATCCTGACCCGTCCGCGCGGCTATTTCGGGCTGCCGCGAGACATCGTGCTGCTGGACGGCAAGGAGCCGACCGACGTCAAGCCGGGTGTGCCGACCGACTCGATCTCGACGTTGCGACTTCCCGCAGGGGAAGTGGGGCGGCCTGTGATAGGCTTGTTCAACCAGGAACGGGTCGTGGCGCGGGCCTGGCCGGTCGCGGAGAACCGCATCGTGATGGCGGAGCTGACCTATTAACCTAACCTCGGTCCGCCGTCCGTACCTTTGAACGGCCGGGATGGCAGACCTACATAGGATAGTAGTGAAAGCGTAGACGTCCCCAGCGAGGCACCATGAGCATTGCCGAAGTAATCGACCTGCCCGGCAGCCACCAACCCCTGGTGCCGCCCAGTCCGCCGCGCGCCCCGGATGATATGACCGCGCTGGGGCGGTTGCGCACCTTGCGCATCAATCCGATACAGACCTGGGGCGATCGCGCCTATCAGGACGACATCATCCAGGGCCGCTTCCTCGGCCGCAGCAGCTTCATCCTCAATACGCCCGACGCCATCAAGCATGTGCTGATCGACAATTACGAAAACTACACCCGCACGCCCGCCGGCATCCGCGTGCTGCGTCCGGTGCTGGGCCAGGGTGTCCTGATCGCCGAGGGGCGCGCCTGGAAGCACCAGCGCCGGACTCTGGCGCCCGCGTTTACTCCGCGCGCCGTGAACACGCTGATCCCGCACATGACCGGCGCCATCGACGAGACGGTGACGAAACTGAGAGCCGTCAGCAACGCGCCGGTCGACTTGCGCGACGTGATGCAGCACATGACGCTGGAGATCGCCGGCCGCACCATGTTCTCGTTCGGCATGGAAAAGCACGGGGCAACCTTGCGCAATTTCGTCATGGAATATGGCGAGCACCTGGCCCGGCCGCATTTCCTCGACCTGCTGTTGCCCTTGAACTGGCCGAGCCCGCAGGATTTTGCGCGCGCCCGTTTCCGCAAGCGCTGGACGAGGTTCGTCGGACAGCTCATGGCGGAGCGCCGTGCCGTCGGCAAGAAGGACGGCGCGCCGGCGCGCGACCTGTTCGACCTGATGGGCGAGGCGCGCGACCCCGAGACGGGGCTGGCATTCAACGACGTGCAACTCGGCGACGAAGTCGCAACCATGATCCTCGCCGGTCACGAAACCACGGCGACCGCCTTGTTCTGGTCGCTGTATCTGCTGGCGCTCGATCCGGCCACGCAGGAGAAGGTGGCGGCGGAAGCGCGCGAAGCCGCTGGCGATGGCGGTCTCGATCTCGACCGGCTGAAGTTTACCCGCGCCGTGCTTGACGAGACGATGCGGCTGTATCCGCCGGCCTTCCTGATCGCGCGGGCGGCCGCCGGGCCGGATGTGGTCGCCGGTCGTCCCGTGCGAAAACGCGATGTGATCCTGATCTCTCCCTGGCTGCTGCACCGTCACGAAAAGCTCTGGGAAGATCCCGATGCGTTCGTCCCGGCGCGGTTCATGCCGCCCGCGCCGGCGCCCGATCGCTTCGCCTATCTGCCGTTCGGCGTCGGCCCGCGCATCTGTATCGGAGCGCATTTCGCGCTGGTGGAGGCGACGCTGGCGCTGGCGAAGATCGTCGGTGCTTTCCGCATTACCTTGCTCGACAAGGCGCCGGTGACGCCGGTCGGCGTCGTCACGACACAGCCTGACCGCTCCCCGATGTTCGCGATATCGCCGCGCTGAGATGATCGGAGCCCGCGCCATGAATGAAACGCAGGCTCTGTTTTCGGTGCTCCGGCAAACCGCCGATGCCGGCGTCGTCGATGCGATCGAGAAGCTCGTCATTAACGGAGAGGATCGAGATCTCAACCGGGTCAACGTGCTCGATTTCTCGCGCAGCTCGGGCCTCGACGAAGAGAAAGTGATATCCGGCTTCCTTCATGCCTCGCGCCTCGGCCTGTTCGATCTGAGCTGGAACGTGCTTTGTCCCGGCTGTGGCGGCGTGCTCGATGCGCATTCCACGCTGAAGTCGTTGCGCCACGACGACTACAATTGCGCGCTTTGCGCGGCCGGCTACGAAGCCTCGGTGGATGATCTGGTCGAGGTCGCCTTCACCGTCAGCCCGCGCATCCGCCGCATCGGCGCGCACGATCCGCACTCATTGCCGATCTGGGAGTATTACCGCCAGATCTTCTGGAGCTCCGGAATCGACATCGACGAAGAGTCCTTCACGCGTCTGACGGAAGAGGTGACACTGGAGGCTATCGAGTTGCCACCAGGCGAAAAGGCGGTGCTATCGCTGCAACTCCCTGCGCAATTCGTCATCGTGTTCGAACCCGTGACGCATGCGGCGCATTTCATCGACGTGCAGGGTGAGCCGACGAAGGAGCGGCAGCAGCTTTCCATGGTGTTCAACAAGCTGCAGGCGCCGACCGGAACGACGGTGATGCGTCCCGGTCCCCTGCGGCTCACGCTCGACAACCAGTCCGGCGTGCGCGTGCTTCCGGGCGTCTGGGTTGCCGGCGACGCCATGCATGAGATGATCGGCAAGCGCAAGCCGCTTCTCACGGCAAAACGGATTCTCTCCAATCAGACGTTCCGTGACCTCTACAAGGCCGACAACCTCAATATCGATCAGCGACTGAAAATCACGTCGCTGACCTTCCTGTTCACCGATCTCAAGGGTTCAACCGCGCTGTACGAAAGGGTCGGCGATCTCGCCGCGTTCGATCTGGTTCGCGCTCATTTCCACGCGCTGCTCGAGATCATCGCGTCGGAGAAGGGGGCCGTGGTGAAGACGATCGGCGATGCCGTGATGGCGACCTTCGTCCGGCCGGAGCACGCGTTGCAGGCCGGACTTCGCATGCGCTCTGCGATGGATGATCTCAACAGAAAGCGCGGGACGGAAGATCTGATCGTCAAGATCGGGTTGCACGAGGGGCCGTGCCTGGCCGTGATGCTCAACGAAAGACAGGACTATTTCGGCCAGACCGTCAACATCGCGGCGCGGGTGCAGAGTCTCTCGACCAATCAGGAGATTCACATCACCGAACCCGTCATCAACGCGCCCGAAGTCGGCGCCCTCATCGCGCGCGAGGCGATCGCGCCGGTGAGGAAAGAGGCCGCTTTGCGTGGCATTGCCGACAAGATGGTGGTTTACGAAATACCATGAGTCCGACGTCCGGCGAGGTTCCGGGGGCGATTGTCCGACCATCCAGGCAAATTGCCGAAACGTAATTCCTGGGAGCGGCGCCGGACGATTGCGTGCTTGTGCTTTCCACCCCATATTTCGAGCAGGCGGCTTCGGCTTTTTTGTGAGGATCGATGCTGGACGGACTTCGTCAATTCATCACCGATATCGTCTCGCCCGATGGCGAGCAGCGCGCGTTCGACGAGACAGATTATCGTCTCGCCGCGACGGCTCTGCTGATTCACATCGTTTCGCTCGACGGTGAGCCTACGGGGATCGAGAAGCGCAAGCTGCACAGCCTGATCGAGACCAGTTTCAAGCTCGACCGGGGTGCGGCCGACCAGCTGATCGCCATGGCTACCCGCGCCGAAAACGATTCGGTCGATCTCTACCGCTTCACCAGTGTGATCATGCGTGAGGTCGACCTTACGGGTCGTCGTCGCATCGTCGAGATGATGTGGGAGATGGTGTTCGCCGACGGCAAGGTCACCGAGTTCGAAGACAATGTGCTGTGGCGCGCGGCCGACTTGCTGGGCATTTCCGGACGCGACCGTATCGATCTGAAGCACGCCGCGCAGGCGCGCCAGGCTCATGCCGCCGGTGACAACAACGGTGCCGCGCCGGCCGTCGGGCCATAGTCCGATCGCGGGATGCCGCGCCTTTTCCCCACATGACCAAAATTTAACGTAGAGTTGAGCGCAGGTTCGCCTGCAAATGCCGAGCTTCAATACGCCTCGCGCAGCACTGCTGTTCGCGCCATGCGATGGACCGCTTGCCCCGTCTTCCCGGCTATGGTCTTGTCCGCCGAAGCTGAGGTATTCCGTTGATTTTCGATATGAGTTTTGAACCGTGACCGAGCGTGTAACGCTGATTACCGGGGCATCGGCCGGCATCGGGATGGAACTGGCGCGGGTCTTCGCTGCGAGGGGTCATCGCGTGGCGTTGACGGCGCGGCGTGCCGACCGCCTCGATCAACTCGCTGGCGAAATCGTTGCAGCCGGCGGCGCGCCGCCGATCGTGATCCCTTGCGACCTCGAACAGGCCGGCGCCTGCGACACCATCGAAGCTGCCTTGGCTGCCGCCAGTGTCGAGGTCGAATATCTCGTCAACAATGCAGGTTTCGGCATTTTTGGCCATGCCATCAAGCGGGACCGCGAGGACCAGCTGAGGATGATCGCGGTCAATGTCCAGGTGTTGACGAACCTTACGTTGCGGTTCGCCGACCAGTTGATTCGGAACCGCGGCGGTATCCTCAACCTGGGTTCCATTGCAGGTTTCCTGCCGGGTCCGGGCATGGCGGTGTACTACGCGACCAAGGCCTATGTGCTTTCCTTCAGCGAGGCCATGCGGCACGAGCTTGCGCCGCATGGCGTCCGCGTCACGGTGATTTGCCCGGGTCCGGTCCTGACCGAGTTCCAGGCCCGCGCCGGTTTTTCGCCGGGGGTTGATTCGGCCATCCTGAAAGTCTCGGCCGCCCAGGTGGCGCAACTGGGCTACGACGGCCTGATGGCCGACAAGCGGGCGGTGTTGCCTGGCCTCGGCATCAAGCTGGTGCCGTTCCTGCTGCGCTTCTTTCCGAGGTCGTTCGTCCTGGCCGCGGTCGGCGGATTCCAGCTGCGAAAGCGCTGAGACTTCGTCGGGTTTTGGCAGAGCTCATCGCCGCCCCTCCGCCGATGGCGCCAAGTGTGATGCAACTCACCTCGAATTAACGGTCGCTCAGCTACGGTTCATCCGAGTGATGTCAGAAGCAGAGCCATGTCTTTCCGGCGGATCACGACGAGCGGCAATATCCTGCCCTTTCCAGGGCGGGCGGCGTGCGCCCTCGGGCCGGAAGCCCCGCTCCCCGTTCTGATCGTCCTGCATCAGGAGACGTCCACGCCCGGACGAGTCGGCAATGCGCTTCGCGCCCTCGGGCATTGCCTCGACATCCGCCGTCCGCGATTTGGCGATCCGCTGCCGGAGACGCTGGACGAGCATGCCGGCGCCGTCTTCTTCGGCGGGCCGATGAGCGCCAACGATCGCGACGACTACATCCGCCGCGAGATCGAGTGGATCGAGATTCCCCTGCGCGAGCAGCGTCCGTTTCTCGGCATTTGCCTGGGCGCGCAGATGCTCGCCATGCAACTCGGCGCCAGGGTTGCGCCGCATCCACAAGGCGTCACCCAGATCGGTTATTATCCGATCCGTCCGACCGCGGCCGGCAACGCCGTGTGCCCGGACTGGCCCGACCACGTCTATCATTGGCACCGCGAAGGTTTCGAGCTGCCACACGGCGCCGAGCTGCTCGCAGAAGGCGACGATTTTCCGGTGCAGGCTTTCCGCAGCGAGCACGCCTTCGGTTTCCAGTTTCATCCCGATGTGACCTACGCGATGATGCATTGCTGGACCACGCGCTGCTATGACCATCTGCAAGCGCCGGGCGCGCGGGCGAGGCATCAGCACTTCGCCGATCGGGCGGTGTACGATTTCGCCGAGCGTGCGTGGCTGCGACGCTTCGTCGATGGCTGGCTCGCCCGTACGCCCGATCTCATCCTGGCGCAGGCCGCGGAATAGTCCGCGAGACAAAATTTCGCCGCGCGGCTTTCCGCCGATCCCTGCACCGCGAAGGCTGAATCAGCTTGTCATTCTTATGAATGTGCTAGTCTCGCTCCCAAAATTGTTGGGAGGCGATATGACGCGCGAGGAATTCGCAACGCTGCTTGGCGACTTCACGCATTCGGCGGAAAGCGGCGATGGCGTGCGCTTCGCACGGCACTTCACCGAAGACGGCATCTACTACGATTACATCTACGGCCCGCACAAGGGCCGCGCCGACATAGCCCACATGATGCAGAACCTGTTTCACCGCGATGCGACCGACTATCGCTGGGAGATGTTCGATCCGGTCTTCGACGGCGCCATGGGTTACGCCTGGTCGCTGTCGAGCTTCACCTCGACAATTCCCCGCTTCAATGGTCAGCGCGTGGTGATCGACGGCATGAGCCGCTTCATCGTGCGCGACGGGCTGATTGCGGAGTACCGCGAATCCGTCAATGGCGGCGTGGCCATGTCGCAGCTCGGTGTCGAGCCGGAGCGCATGGCGAAGGTATTCAAGCGCTGGACCGGCTGGCTCATCGATCGACCGGAGACGCAGGACTATCTGGCGCGGCCAAAGGGGTCGCGTGCGAAATCCTGAAACGACGAAAACAGGCCAGCCCAAGGCCGGCAAGGGAGGCGACATGAGCTATCAGCACATTCTGTATGAGACCAAGGACAAGATCGCGACCATCACGCTGAACCGGCCCGACCGCATGAATGCGTGGACACCGATCATGGAGCGTGACGTGCGGCAGGCCATGGAGACGGCGGCGGCCGACGACAGCGTCCGGGTGATCGTGTTGACCGGCGCCGGCCGCGCATTCTGCGCCGGTGCCGACATGGACGCGCTGAAGACCCTCGATCCCGACGATATCAAGCGGGCCGGGATCCTGCCGCCGTTCGACATGAATCGCGGACCGGACTGGCAGACCCGCTACGGCTACTATCCGTCGATCGGCAAGCCGATCATTGGCATGCTCAACGGCGCCACGGCCGGCATCGGCCTCGTGCACGCGCTCTATTGCGACCTGCGCTTCGCCGCCGACAACACCGTATTCACCACGGCGTTCGCTCGACGCGGCCTGATTGCCGAGCACGGCATCAGCTGGATGCTGCCGCGCATCGTCGGCCATGCCAATGCGCTTGATCTCCTGATGTCGGCGCGGCGCGTCCAGAGCGACGAGGCGCTGCGCATCGGTCTCGTCAACCGGATCTATCCGCCGGATCAACTGGCCGAGCAGACCTACGCCTATGCGCGCGATCTCGCCGACTTCGTTTCGCCGAGCGCCATCTCCGTGATCAAGCGCCAGGTCTACGCCGTGCCGTTCCAGACGCTGGCGGAGGCGACGATCGATGCCAACCGGGAGATGATCGTCGCGCTCAGGGGCAGCGACTTCCGGGAGGGGGTGGCAAGCTTCATGGAGAAGCGCCCGCCGAGGTTTACGGGGAAGTGAGGAGGCCTGTGGGGCGCGTCTTGGTTCGGGATTGCTGTTGATCCAGCCCGTCTACGCCCTGCGGGCTACGCCGGGCACCACGCTTCGCCCTTCAGGCAACTCGTGGCTGCGGCACGCGGAGCCCGAAGGGCAAAGCGTGGTGGAGCCAGGCGGGATCGAACCGCCGACCTCGTCATTGCGAACGACGCGCTCTCCCAGCTGAGCTATGGCCCCGTCGCGACCGTCCCGAAAGACGGCCGACAATCGGCGCCATTTACCTTCCGGGGAGAGCCCAAGTCAAGAACGGCAAATCCGCGGTTTTCCGCATCATTTTGCCCGGAACTTCCCTTGTTTGCGCGAAGCTGAACCGATATCTAGGCGGCATCACCCCTCGCGAGCCCCTCCCGCCATGCGCGCCGTTCTCGACATCGTCCTGATCGTCCTCGACCTCTACGTCTGGCTCCTGATCGCCTCGGCCATCCTGTCCTGGCTGATCGCTTTCAACGTCGTGAACACCCGCAACCAGTTCGTCGCGGCGGTGTCGGAATTCCTGTACCGGATCACGGAGCCCGTGCTGCGGCCGATCCGCTCCCTGATTCCGGCGTTCGGCGGGCTCGACATCTCCCCGATCATCGTGATCCTGATCATCATGTTCATCCAGCGGGTGATCTCCTATTACATCTACCCCAACGTGATCTGAGCGGGCATTGGCCGGCCGGTCCGCCGATCCCTGGCGCTATTCCAGCGACGGCATCAGCATTGCCCTGCGCGTGACCCCGCGCGGCGGCCGCGACGACATCGACGGGATCGAAACCCTGGCCGACGGGCGTTCGGTCGTGAAAGTCCGTGTCCGCGCCATCGCCGATGGCGGCGAGGCCAACCGGGCGGTGATGGAATTACTGGCGAAGGTGCTGCGCGTGCCGAAGGCCAGCGTGAAGATCCTGTCCGGCACGACCTCGCGCCACAAGCAGGTTGCCGTCGGCGGCGACCCCAGAGCGCTCGGCGATGCCCTCCGTGCGTTGACGGCCAAGACTTCCGAACAGAAGGACTGAGATGACGGCCCGCATCATCGATGGAAAAGCCATTGCCGCCGACCTGCGCGCCCGTGTCGCCGACGAAGTGGCGCGGGTCAAACGCGAACATTCTCTGACCCCGGGGCTCGCCGTGGTCCTGGTCGGCCACGACCCAGCCAGCGAAGTCTATGTCCGCAGCAAGCATACGCAGACGCAGGCGGCCGGAATGGCGTCTTTCGAGCACAAGCTGCCGGCGGACGTTTCGCAGGCCGACCTGCTGGCACTGATCGGAAAGCTAAACCGCGATCCCGCCGTTCACGGCATTCTGGTACAACTGCCGCTGCCGAAGCACCTCGATACCGAAGCCGTCATCAACGCCATCGATCCCGCCAAGGATGTCGACGGCCTGCATCCCAACAATGCCGGGCGGCTCGCCGGCGGGTTCGCCGCGCTGTCGCCCTGCACGCCGCTCGGTTGCATCATCCTGACCAAGAGCGTGCATCCCTCGCTCGAAGGCATGAATGCCATCGTGATCGGCCGCTCCAACCTGGTCGGCCGTCCGCTGGTGCAACTGTTGCTGAACGAGAACGCGACCGTGACGATCGCACATTCCCGCACGCGCGATCTGCCGAAGCTCTGCGGACAGGCCGATCTGGTCTATGCCGCGGTCGGCAAGCAGGAAATGGTGCGCGGCGACTGGATCAAGCGTGGGGCCACCGTGATCGACGTCGGCATCAACCGGATCCCGACGGCGGAAGGCAAGACCAGGCTGGTCGGCGACGTCGCCTTCCAGGAAGCGCTCGGTGTCGCCGGCGCCATTACGCCGGTGCCCGGCGGCGTGGGCCAGATGACGGTGGCGTGCCTCCTGGTGAACACGCTGCGCGCAGCTTGCGCCATCCACAAGCTGCCCGCGCCGGGAGTGTAGTGCCCGTCACCCCGCCGCGTTTTCCATCAGCCGCCGATAGAAGCGGATCATGTCGGCATAGCCGTCGATCAACAGCCGAAGCGTTGCTTCGCTCGCCATGACGGAGACGGTCGGCGCGTTGCGGCAAGAATCGCAGCTATTTCTTCTTCGCCCGCTCGATGCCTTCCAGGATCAGCTTCTGCGCCTCGGCCGCATCGCCCCATTTCAGCACCTTCACCCATTTGCCTTTCTCGAGATCCTTGTAGTGCTCGAAGAAATGCTGGATCTGCTGCAGCGTGATTTCCGGCAGGTCACCGAAATTCTTCACCTTGTCGTAGCGTTGCGTCAGCCGGGAGGAGGGCACGGCGATGATCTTCTCGTCGCCGCCGGCTTCATCCTCCATCAGCAGCACGCCGACGGGGCGCACGCTCATGACTGCGCCCGGTACGATGGCGCGGGTGTTGATGATCAGCACGTCGCAGGGGTCGCCGTCGCCGGAAAGCGTATGCGGAATGAATCCGTAATTTCCGGGATAGCGCATCGGCGTGTAGAGGAACCGGTCGACCACCAGCGTGCCGGCTTCCTTGTCCATCTCGTACTTGATCGGCTCGCCGCCGACGGGGACTTCGATGATGACATTGACGTCGTGCGGCGGATTCTTTCCGATCGAAATCGCATCAATGCGCATGGGAGCTCCGCGAGGCCAAGGGGGGTAAGCGCCCATGCGCCGATCGCACGGGCAACAGCCCGTTTAGACCTTCGACGTCAGTGGGAAAAGCCTCAATCCGGGACTTAGTTGGTCCAGGCGAACGCGACCTTGTCGAGCGACTTCGGCCCGAACTTCTCCGAGGAGCGCGCCACCATGCGGCCGCCGAGCGCGCGGTAGAACTCGGTCGCGGGCTCGTTGTCGGAGAGCGCCCAGATCACCATGCTCTTCAGTCCGCTCTGCACCAGGTCGCGGCGGGCTGCGCTGAACAGGCGGCGGCCGAAGCCGAGGCCCTGGAATTCCGGACGCAGATAGAGCTCGTAGATCTCGCCGTCGAAGTGAAGGGTGCGGGCGCGGTTGCGGCCATAGTTGGCATAGCCCGCGATCTTGTCGCCGAACACCAGGACGCTGACCCGGCTGCCCTTGCGAATCGCGCTGTCCCACCAATGCGGGCCGCGGCGGTTGATCAGCTTCTCCAGCTCCGCACCCGGAATGATGCCCTGATAGGCCGAGCGCCAGGCTTCGTCATGCGTTGACGCCACCGCGGTCGCATCCGCGGCCTTGGCCGGCCGAACTTCGATCAGGGTTGTGCTCATGACCGGATCAAAGCAAGTCGCCGTCCCGGCTTCAAGGTCCATCGTTAATTATCAGTTAACCTGTGGACTTTTTGCATCAGTCTTTGGTCATCCGTGTGCCGAAAGAGGACAGATCGTGATCCCAGCGGTATCCCGGCGATGCCGGCCCAAGGGGAAACAGCCGTGTCCGCATGCCCGCTCGAACGGAGCCGTGCGGCGGAAAATCCCCGCAAATCGATTCGCAGCCGGTATTCTGCAAGCCGGGTTTACTGCACCGTCAGCCACCATGCGCGCCCTTGCATCGCTGTCTCTCCTGGTCCTGCTTGCGACGGCCTTGCCACATCCGGCAGTTGCGCAGGATGGGTTGGGTGCCGTCGGCGGCGAGGGCGAGCCGAATCGAATGCAGCGATGGCTGGTGCCGACGTCCCTTCCAGACGTGAAATCGCAGGCGCTGCTGTTTCGTCCCGCCGGAGCGGGGCCATTTCAACTCGCTGTGATCGCGCATGCGACGACGCAGAATATATTGCGGCGAGCCCAGATGCCGCAGCCGGAATATCGCGCGCTTGCGGGCTTTCTGGTCGCTCGGGGCTTCGCGGTATTGGTGCCGGAGCGACCCGGCCATGGCGCAACCGGCGGCAAATACCTCGAAGACCAGGGCGGTTGCGACGAAGCCGATTATGCGCGCGCCGGTCGCGCCACCGCCGAATCGATTGCGAGCGCGATGGACTTCATGCGGGGCCAGCCCTTCATCAAGCGCGAGGGCGTGGTCGTCGTCGGCCATTCCGCCGGCGGCTGGGGTGCGTTGGCGCTGGCGGATCGTTCTGATGTTTCAGCCATCATCGTGTTTGCGGCCGGCCGCGGCGGGCGTGCCAATGACTTTCCGAACCTTGTCTGCGCGCCCCACACCTTGAAAGCCGCGGCCGCGGAGTTCGGCAGGGTTGCGAAAGCGCCAGTCACCTGGCTCGTGGCGGCCAATGACAGCTATTTCGCGCCGACCTTTTCGAAGCAGCTTGCCGATGTCTTCCGCAGCGCCGGCGGCAAGGTGGACTTCAAGGTGCTTCCGGTCCATGGCGGCGAGGGGCACTGGTTGCCGGAGAGCGAAGGTGGTGTGAAACTCTTGGCGGCCGAACTCGAACGGGCGCTGAAGCCGGCTGTGGCGCGTGCGGCGGGAAAACGCTGATGCTCTATCTCCTCGTCGAGTATGTCCATGTACTGGGTGCCGTCGTGATCCTCGGCACCGGCACGGGCATCGCCTTCTTCATGCTGATGGCGCACCGGAGCGGCGATGCGGCGTTCATTGCGAAAACAGCGGAGGTCGTCGTCCTCGCCGATTTCATCTTCACGGCGTCGGCCGTGCTGCTGCAGCCGGTGACGGGTGGGCTCATGATGTGGCTGTCCTCGATCTCGATCGCCGAGGGCTGGCTCATCGCCGCGCTCGGGCTCTACGCGGTCGCGGGCCTGTTCTGGGTTCCGGTCATTTTCATGCAGATCGAGATGCGCGACCTCGCGCGGCATGTCGTCGCCGACGGCGCGGCGTTGCCGCCGCGCTACTTCACTCTATTCCGCCGCTGGTTCCTGTTCGGCATTCCCGGCTTCGGCTCGGTCATGGCGATCCTCTGGCTGATGATCGCCAAACCTTTCTAGGAAGTGCGATGAACGGGACACGCAAGATCATGGTGCTCGGCGCTTCCGGCCTGATCGGCCGCTTCGTGTCGGAGGACCTGCGCCTGCGGGGATTCGATGTCGTCGGCGTGGCCCGCACGTTGCCGACCTCGCAGCGATACGGGACCGACGATCTCCAGCTTCCCGTCATGGCGATGGAGGCGCCGGCGCTGGCGAGCCTGTTGCGCGAGCGGGCGATCGACGTCGTCGTCAATTGCCTCGGCGTGCTGCAGGACGGGCCCGGCAGCGACACCGCGGCCGTGCATCGCGATTTCGTCGCGCGCCTGTTGCAGGCCATCGGCGCGAGCGGCCGTGTCGTCAGGCTGGTCCACATCTCGATCCCCGGCAGCGCCGAAGCCGACTGCACCGCCTTTGCCACAACCAAGCGCGAGGCTGAGCGGCTGATTGCGGCTTCGGGCCTGTCCTATGCCATCCTGCGACCGGGATTCGTGGTGGCGCCGGCGGCCTATGGCGGCAGCGCCATGCTGCGCGCACTGGCGGCGTTGCCCGTCGATCTCCCCGCCGTCGAGCGCGCGGCGCCGTTCCAGCCGGTCGCGGCTGGCGATATCGCCGCGACCATCGCCTGGCTGGCCGCGCGCGATCCCGCTGAGAACTCCGCGGTGACATGGGATCTCATGCAGCCGGAAAGCATCACGCTCGGCGGTGTGGTCGGGGAATTCCGCAACGCGTTCGGCACACAGCATTGGCCGCGGCTCACGCTGCCCTCG
>WBZP01002794.1_pt1 | contig 19676 bp, 15 predicted proteins | sample 5204301 | NCBI WGS metagenome assembly WBZP01 (sample SAMN12412401, study PRJNA552823) | activated sludge metagenome | isolation source: activated sludge from nitrification reactor of wastewater treatment plant... | place: USA: Pennsylvania | collected 2017 | reverse complement strand
GCAGCCCGAGAACGGTGACCACCGGGATGGCGGCATTGCGCAGGCCATGCCGGACCAAGGCACGCACCGGGGTCAGCCCCTTCGCGCGGGCGGTGCGGATGTAGTCCTCCCGGAGCACGTCGAGGACAGCCGAGCGGACATATCGGGTGAGGACCGCGCCCTGGACCGCCCCGAGCGAGAGCGCCGGGAGGATGAGCTGCCTGACGAACATCGCCGGGTCGGCGCTGGGCGGGGTCCACCCGTTTGCGGGCAGCCAGCGCAGCATGACCGCGAAGACCGTGACGAGCGCGATGCCGGCGAGGAAGGCCGGGATCGCCACGCCGACCTGCGAGACCGCCGTGACGACCACCCCGAGGGCGGAGCGGTGCCGGACCGCGGCGAGCGTGCCGAGCGGCACCGCGACGAGCACGGCGATGAGCATCGAGACGACGACCAGCCACAGGCTGACCTGGAAGCGGTCGAGCACCTGGGGCCCGATCTCGGCCTTGGAGACATATGACGTCCCCAGGTCGAAGCGGACCAGGTGCGTGGCCCAGTCGACATACTGCGTGAGCAGCGGGCGGTCGAGGCCGTACTGCGTGCGCATGGCCGCCACCGCCGCGTCGGAGGCGTTGACCCCCAGCGCGACCCGCGCCGGGTCACCCGGGAGCACCGCCATGAAGGCGAAGACCGCCGCCGAGCTCACCGCGAGGCTGACCAGCAGCGCCCCGGTGCGCAGGAGAAGTCGAAGGGTCACGACCTCGCGAGCGCGCCGAGGTCGAAGGCCTCTCCCACGGCGTTCTTGGGTAGGCCGGTGATGCCGGGCTGGGCCACCATGAGGTTGGGCAGGAGGAAGAGGAAGTCGGCGGCCGCGTCGTCGGCGATCTGCCGGGCCGCCTTCTTCATCTCGGCGACCTGCTGCTCAGGGGTGCCGGCGTCGGCAGCGGCGACCGCGGCCTGGACGACCGGGGAGTTGTAGCGCAGGTAGTAGTCCTTGTTCGCGAAGACGGCGGCGAGGTCGCGGGGCTCGACGTGCGCGACGATCGACATGTCGTAGTCGGCCTGCTTGAAGACCTGCTCGAGCCAGACCGGGAACTCGAGGGTCTCGAGGTTCACCTTGAGGCCGAGCTGCTCGAGCATCGACTTGACGACGGTGCCGCACGAGGTCGCGTACGGGATCGCCGGGACGCGCAGCCGCAGTGTCTTGCCGGTCGCGCCCGCCTCGGCGACGAGGGCCTTGGCCTTGGCCTGGTCGTACGGCGTCACGCCGGTGAGGTCCTCGTACCACGGGTCGGTCGGGGGAACCATCGACCCGATGAGCTGGCCGTGGCCGGCCCAGCAGGTGTCGACGAGGGCCCTGTGGTCGATGCCCTCGCGGATCGCCATCCGCAGCTTCTTGTCGGTGAGCAGGCCCTTGCCGTTGTTGAACGACAGGACGACCTCACCATTGGTCGCGCCCTCGATGACCTGGTAGGCGCCGCCGGTGAACTGGGCCAGCGACTCCGGCGCCTGGACCGTCCCGATGACGTCGATGGTCTTGCTGATCAGGGCGTTGTTCATCGCCGTCGGGTCGGTGATATAGCGCAGCGTCACGGTGGAGAAGTAGGGCTTGGTGCCCCAGTAGCTCTCGTTGCGCTTCAGGACGATCGAGTCGCCGCGCTTCCACGTGTCGAGCTGGTAGGGGCCGGTGCCGACCGGGGCGGTGGCGAGGGCAGCGACGCCGTCCTTGCTGAAGATCGCGCCGACCCGGGTGGTCATGGCGTAGAGCCACGACGCGCTCGGCTGGCTGAGGGTGACCTTGACCTGGGTCGGGCTGAGCACGTCGACGCTCTTGACGACGTCCATCTTCGCCTTGAGCGAGGTGGTCCAGGCCGTCTTGACCCGGTCGAGAGAGAACTTCACGTCGTCGGCGGTGAGCTTCGCGCCATTGGTGAAGGTCGCATTGGGGACCAGGTCGAAGGTGTAGGTGGTGTTGCCGTCGCCGAGGGTCCACTTCGTCGCGAGGTCGGGGACGATCGCGCCATTGGCGTCGAGCTTGACCAGGCCCTCGTAGACATTGTCGAGGAGCACCTGGGGGATGGCCGCGCCGTCGTTGGTGGTGAAGTCGAGGCTGGTGGGCTCCAGCGCCAGGCCGATCGTGATCGCCGTCGGGGCCGCGGACGTGCCGGAGCCTCCGGTCGCCGGCGGCTGGGTGCCGGACCCGGCGGTGCACCCGGCCAGCGCCAGGGCGGCGACGATCGCGGCTGCGGCGAGCCGACGTGTCTGGACGGCCATCGTTGATCTCCCGTCGATAAGGACGTCAGGGCGTCGGAGCCTGCCTGCCCCGCCGCGCCTACCGTGTCCGGCCGAGGCGGCGAAGTCAAGCACGGTTCGGCCACACTCTGCGTGGCGCACGACACGTGCCCGATAGAGTCGGAAACCGTCCGGCGAGGTCGCCGGGGAGCGAACTGTACCGAAGGTGGGCGAGCGCTTCAGGATGGATGTGGTGACCGCCCCCGCCGTGGTCCTGCGTGCCGCGTATGCCGCCCGCACGCTCTCCCCCGTCGAGGTCCATGACGCGGTGACGGCCCATATCGAGGCGACCGAGCCGAGCCTGGGACGGGTCTTCTGGGAGCGCGACCCGGCCCGCTCCCGGCTCGCTGCGGTGGCGAGCGCGCAGCGCTGGCGAACCGGGGAAGCGCTCGGGCCCCTGGACGGCATACCGGTGACCGTGAAGGAGAACCTCGCGCGCGCGGGGGTACCGATGCCCAGCGGGACCGCCGCGGTGACCCCCGTGGTCCCGACGGTGGACGCCCCGGTCACCGCGCGGCTGGTCGAGGCCGGCGCCGTCGTTCTGGGGTCCACCGTCATGCCGGACTGGGGCATGCTCTCCTCGGGCGTGTCCTCGCTGCACGGGGTGACCCGCTCCCCGCTGGACCGCACGCTGACCACGGGTGGCTCGAGCTCGGGCGCTGGCGCGGCAGCGGCGGCGGGCTTCGGGCCGCTGCATGTGGGCACCGATATCGGGGGCTCGATCCGGCTCCCCGGCACCTGGCTCGGCCTGGTCACCCTCAAGCCGAGCGCCGGGCGGGTGCCGCTCGCCTCGCCCTACCTCGGTCGGGTGGCCGGCCCGATGGCACGCTCGGGTGCTGACGCCGCCGCGCTGATGAGCGTGATTTCTCGGTTCGACGCACGAGACTGGTCGGCGCTGCCGCCGGCCGAGCTCGACTGGCGCTCGGTCGGGCGGGACGAGCCCGCGTCAGTGCTGCGGGGCCTTCGAGTGGGGCTGCACCTGGACGCCGGGTGCGGGCTGGCGCTGGACCCGCAGGTTCGGTCCGTGGTGGAGGCCACGGCGGCGCGGGTGGCCGCTGCCGGGGCGCATGTTGAGGTGGTCGCGCCGTTCATGCGGGAGGAGTGGCTGCGCAGCCTCGACCTGTTCTGGCGGGTGCGCTCCTGGAACGACCTGCTCGCGCTGGAGCCTGCGGCCCGAGAGCGGGCGCTGCCCTTCGTCGTCCGGTGGGCCAGCGGTGGCGCCGAGGCGTCGGGGGTCGAGGTGCTCCGCGCCTACCAGGCGACCCAGGCCATCCGCGCCGCGACGATCGCCGCGACCTCGGCATACGACGTCGTGCTCTCCCCCGTGGCACCCATGGCGGCCTTCCCCGCGGAGTGGCCAATGCCGTGGGGACCCGACGAGGACCTGGGTATGGCGCACATCGGGTACACCGCGCCGTACAACATGTCCGGGCAGCCGGCCGCCACCGTGCCCGGAGGTCGGCTGGCCGACGGGCGCGAGGTGGGCGTGCAGGTGAGCGGGCGGCGGTGGGACGACGTGGGCGTGCTCCGGGTGGTGGCGGCGATCGAGGAGCTCGGCGCGCACTCGAACGTGCAATAGTCCCCGATCGGGGCCTTAAAGCGGGACATTCCGGGCGTCATACCGGGGTATTGCACGTTTGAGTGCCGCGGTCGCCCGCCTCACCCGCGCCGAACATAACTCCGAATTATGACTAGACGGACAATCATCACGTCGGGCTACTCTTGCCCGTATGACGGCCCGCGACGCCCGCCAACGCCTTCTCGAGACGATCCGCGACGCGGTCATCGGTGAGGACCAGGTCGTCCCGGGCCCGTATGGCGAGCGCCGAGTCACCTACGCCGACTACACCGCGTCGGGGCGGGCGCTGGGCTTCATCGAGGACTTCATCCGCGACGAGGTGCTGCCGCGGTACGCGAACACGCACACCGAGTCCAGCGGCACCGGGCTGCAGACCACCCGGCTGCGCGAGGACGCCCGAGCGATCATCCACGAGTCGGTCGGCGCCGGGCCGGACGACGTCGTCATCTTCACCGGGTCAGGCTGCACCGGGGCAATCAACAAGCTCGTCGGCATGCTCGGCCTACGGCTGCCCTCCGAGCTCGAGGACCGCCACCACCTGACCCAGCACATCCCCGCCGAGGAGCGGCCGGTCGTCTTCATCGGCCCGTACGAGCACCACAGCAACGAGCTGGTCTGGCGGGAGAGCATCGCCGATGTCGTCGTCATCCCCCAGGACCTCGACGGCCATATCAACCAGGAGAGCCTCCGCGCCGAGCTGGAGCGGTATGCCGACCGGCCGCTGAAGATCGGCTCGTTCTCGGCGGCGAGCAATGTCACCGGCATCGTCTCCGACACCAAGGGCATCGCCCGGCTGCTCCACGAGCACGGCGCGCTGTCGTTCTGGGACTTCGCCGCGGCCGGGCCCTATGTCTCGATCGAGATGGCTGCGGGCGCGGGCGACCACGAGCTGGCCTACAAGGACGCGATCTTCCTCAGCCCGCACAAGTTCATCGGCGGACCCTCGACGCCCGGCGTGCTCGTCGTGCGCCGGGCGCTGTGCACCAACCGGGTGCCTGAGACCCCGGGTGGCGGAACGGTCGCCTATGTCAACCCGGCCGAGCACCGGTATGTCGACGACCCGGCCCACCGCGAGGAGGGCGGCACCCCGGCAATCGTCGAGTCGATCCGGGCCGGGCTGGTCTTCCAGCTCAAGGCGGCCGTCGGCGTCGACCTCATCCGGGCGCACGAGGACCGTCTGCTCCGTCGAGCGGTGGCGGCGTGGGTCGGCGAGCCGTCGCTGGACATCCTCGGCAACCTCGACGCGCCCCGGCTGTCGATCGTCTCGTTCGTCCTGCGCGCCCCGACCGGCACGTACCTCCACCACAACTATGTCGTCGCCCTGCTCAACGACCTCTTCGGCATCCAGTCCCGCGGCGGCTGCTCGTGCGCTGGACCCTATGGGCACGCGCTGCTCGGCATCGACCTCGAGCGCTCCCACGAGTTCGAGCGCGAGATCACCCGGGGGTGCGAGGGCATCAAGCCCGGGTGGGTGCGGGTGAACTTCAACTACTTCCTCGAGGATGCGGTCGCCGACTATGTCATCGAGGCGGTCCGGCTGGTGGCCCGCGACGGCTGGCGGCTGCTGCCCGACTACCGGTTCGACCCGGTGACCGGGCTCTGGCGGCATCGGGCCGGCCCGGTCGAGCCTCCGCTGCGGCTGCGCCAGCTCTCGTATGCCGGTGGGTCGCTCGACTACCCCCGCCACATCGCGCGCGCCGGTGTCGAGGTGCTGCCGACGTACCTGGACGAGGCGCGCGCGGTGTTCGCGGCGGCGCAGACCTCGCCGGAGGACCTCGACGCCTCGGTGTCGCCGGACTTCGACGCCCTGCGCTGGTTCGCGCTTCCTGCCGCCAGCCTGGCCTGAGTGGCCGTGGCGGCCGGGCACCTCGCGCCACTCGGAACCCCAGCTCATGGACTCCCTGAGCGCTTATGGCACCGAGCGCGATGCCATAAGCACCCTGGGATTCCAGAAGCAGTGGCGTAATCAGGGCTTTGAGCGTCGGAGCACCGTGCCCCGGCTCGACACCGCGGCCCATGGGACTCCCCGAGCGCTCATGGCACCTCGCACCACCCGGAACCCCAGCTCATGGACTCCCCGAGCGCTTATGGCACCTCGCACCACTCGGAACCCCAGCTCATGGACTCCCTGAGCACTGATGGCACCGAGCGCGATGCCATGAGCGCCTCACACGTCTATGAGCACGACCCGGAGCCCCAGCCGACCAGCCGCCACTGAAGGCCTCAGCCCCTGAAGCCCCGACCAGCTCAGCGCGCGGTGCGGCATACCGAGGAGCGGGTCAACGGGACCCCAGGGGCAGGCGAGGGTCAGGCGGCCTTGATCGCGGAGATCTCCAGCTCGAGGGTGATCTTCTCCGAGACCAGAACGCCACCGGTCTCCAGGGGGGCGTTCCAGACCACACCCCAGTCGGTGCGGTTGATGACCGTGGAGCCCTCGAAACCGATCCGCGCGTTGCCGAAGGGGTCGGTCGCCGCGCCGGTGAACTCGGCATCGAAGGTGACCGGCTTGGTCGTGGACTTGATCGTCAGGTCGCCGGTCACGCGCCAGATGTCCCCGTCGCGGGAGACATCGGTGGAGGCGAAGGTGATCGTCGGGTAGGTCTCGGCCTCGAAGAAGTCGTTGGTCCGCAGGTGGCCGTCGCGCTGCTCGTTGCGGGTGTCAACGCTGGCAACCTGGATCGTCACCGAGGCCGCGGACGCCGCCGGGTTCTCGACGTCGATGGTGGCCTCGCCGGCGAAGTCGTTGAACTGGCCGCGGACCTTGGTGATCATCGCGTGCCGGGCGACGAAGCCGATCCGGGAGTGGGTGGGGTCGATGACATAGCGGCCGGACTGGATGGTGCTCATGGGGCGCTCCTCGGTACGTAGGCTTTTGCTGATGCGTCAGATACTAGCGTTTACCTGATGTGTCAGCAACTTTCGGCTACACTATGCCCATGGCACCGAGATGGCTCACCCCGGACGAGGACGCGATGTGGCGCGGTTTCCTCACGATGAGCCAGGTCATCGAGGCCGCCACCGAGGCCCAGCTGCGCGAGCACGGACTCTCCCCCGCCGACTACGGCGTTCTCGTTGTGCTCTCCGAGGCGACCGCACCGCTGCGCGTCGGCGAGCTCGGGGACCGCGGTGGCTGGGAGAGCAGCCGCCTGGCCCATCAGCTGCGTCGGATGGAGAAGCGCGGGTTGGTATGCCGGACCGGCTGTCCGAGCGACCGCCGCGGCACCTTCGTCGAGCTCACCCCCGCCGGCCGGTCCGCCATCGAGGCCGCCGCGCCCGGGCACGCCGCAGCAGTGCGGGACATCTTCGTCGATGTCGTCCGACCGGAGGAGCTGGAGATGCTCAAGACCCTCGCCGAGCGGGTGGCGTCGCGGGCGAGCGCTCGGCCGGGCTCCCCGTCAGCACCGCTCTCGGCGCACTGACCGCCGCCGGACCTCGGGTGGCCAGTCCCCCGACCGACCGTCGGTAGTGGTCGACCAGCAGGTATGCCGCAGCGGCGCCGAGGATGTGCCACGCCCCATGGCCCTGCCAGATCGACTCCGAGTCGCACCAGGTGCCCCAGGAGTCGAGCAACCACAGGACGTACCCGAGGCCGATACAGCCCAGCGAGATCTCGATCGCTCGGGTCCGCACCGACGGCGCGAGCTCGAGGAAGATCCCCGGCATGAGGACGACGGCGAAGAGGATCCTCCGGGTGTCGGGTGCCACGTACTGGATGACGGCAAGCAGCGCGTTCACCACGACATAGCCGACGACGGCCACGCCGGGGTGGAGCAGCCTGCGCCGGACGAGGGCCCCCGCGGCGAGGAGGGTGCCCAGGAGGTACATCCCCGCGATGTCGACGACCTGGCCGGCATACGAGAGGGTCGCGTGGTAGAGGAAGCTCGACACGCCGAGCACCACCAGGACCAGCCCCAGGGCGATGACCAACCGCCGTTCGACGGTCCGGGGGCCGACGTCCGTGCGCCGCAGCCAGGCCGCCACCCCCGCAACGACGAAGGCCAGTGAGGTCACCGAGTTGACCGGCTGAGCAAGCGTTCCGCCGCTGACCGCCTCGCAGAAACACCCGACCGGCAGGCAGCTCGCCGGCCGCAGCGACCACGGGTCGAGGCCGCGGAGGGCGTCGTAAAGGCCCAGGCCGAGAACGGCGCCGGCAGCCACACCGCCGACCAGCTCTCGTCCCCGGATCCTCACGGGCGGAATCCTGCCATGCCGCCGGACGTGCCGAGGTCGGCTCCGCCGCATTGGTCGTGCCCCGGCCCGGCAAATGCCACAATTCGCCGACCAACGCAGTCGGGAAGGGGCCTCCTCAGCCGCGCGATTCGACCTCGGCCCCCTGGTCAGAGACGGCGATGAGCTTGCCCGGGTTGAGGACCCCGCGCGGGTCGAGGGTCGCCTTGGCCGCCGCGAGCAGCCGCAGACCAAGCGTCCCGACCTCCTCGCCGAGGAAGCGCGCGTGGTCGGTCCCGATCGCGTGGTGGTGGGTGATGGTCGCCCGCGACGCAAGGATCGCGGCGGAGGCGGCCGACTTCGCCGCGAACCACTGCGCTACCGGGTCCTCGGCACACCGAGCGATACAGGTGAAGTAGAGCGACGCCCCCGCCGGGTACACGTGCGACACATGGCACTGCACCACCGCCGGCGTCCCGGCCGCCTCGAAGGCGCCTTGCAGTGCCGCCCGAACCGCGCCATGGGCGGTCCGCAGGTCGGCCCAGGTCGTCGCGGTCTCCAGGGTCTCGGCGAGCACCTCGTGGTCGAGCAGCTCATCGCGCAGGTACGGCCCGGAGAACCGGCCGCGCTCCCAGGTCCGCGCCACCGCCGCCGGCAGCTTGACCGCGCCGTGTCGCCGCAGCACCGTCTCGCAGCGCCGGGCGCGCCGACGCAGCTCACCACGGTCGGCCCCCTCCCAGACGAAGACGGCCAGCGCCGGGGTGCTCACCCGACGAGCCTTGAGGTATGCCGTCAAGGCCTTCCCCGCCGGGCCGGCCATCGTCAAGGACACCTCCGTCTCGTCGGGGTCGGACAACCGGCACACGTCGGGGATGGTCCCGTGGCCGAGGTCCTGAGCCAGCTCGCGCAGCGCGTCGACGGCGGCGTCAAAGCCGGGGAAGGCCCACGTCCCGTGCCGCTTGGCCGCCGGGAAGGCCGCGACCTGGAGGGTGGCCTCGGTGATAATGCCGAGCGCGCCCTCGCTGCCGACGACGAGGTCGAGCAGGTCCGGTCCGGCGGCGCTGGCCGGGCTGCGCCCCCCGACGACCAGCTCGCCCTCCGGCGTGGCGAGCCGCGCGCCGAGGACGATCTCGTCGATCCGGCCGTAGCCCGTCGAGGCCTGGCCCGCCGAGCGGGTTGCGACATACCCACCGATCGTCGCTTCCTGGTGACTCTGCGGGTAGTGGCCGAGGGTGAGCCCGAACGGACGCAGTGCCGCCTCGACCTCCGGGCCGCGCATACCGGCCTGGAAGGTGGCGACCTTCGACACCGGGTCGAGCGCGGTCATGGCAGCGAGGCGACGCAGGTCGAGGGTGATGACCGAGGCGAACGGGCCGCGCAGGGCGCTGACTCCCCCGACGACACTCGTGCCGCCGCCGAAGGGGACGACGGCGACCCGATGCTCGGCGCAGATCTGGAGGACCTGCTGGACCTCGGCGGGCGTGCCGGGGTAGACGACGGCGTCCGGGGCGTGCGAGCCGTCACCGCGCCGGATCCGGACGAGGTCGGCGAAGCTCTTGCCGCCGGCGTGCTCGACGCGGGCGGCCCGGTCGTCACGCACGTGGTCGGTGCCGACGACGGCCTCGAGAGCGGCCCGTACCGGCTCGGCGAGCGTCGTCTCGGGCAGCACGACGTTCTCGATCGCCACCGGGCGGTGCGGGTGGTCGAGCCGGCCGGCCCCCACCCGCTCGGTGAGATAGGCCCAGGCGTGATCGGGCAGCCGGTGCGCCTCGGCCGGGTCACCCCAGCCGTGCCAGACCGAACGCGGGATCGAGTGGGTGAGCAGATCAGCCATGTGTTACATTGAATCATCTTCTGTAACACTGCACCAATCGAGGAGACGACGACGATGCCCCAGCATGACGAGTCGAGGACCGACCAGGACCTGCTCGCCGCGGTGCGCGAGGAGGTCCTCGCCTACGGGGTTCGTCGAGCGACGGCAACCTCGATCGCGGCCCGGGCCGGTGTCTCGCGGATGACCGTCTACCGGCGGGGCGGGGGCGTCAAACAGCTCGTCCTCGACGCCCTCTCCCGCGAGTTCGAGACCCAGATCGCCGAGGTGGTTTCCGGCGCCCGCGGCGAGACCGTCCGCGACCGGCTGACCGACGCAGTGGTCGGTGGGGTGAGCGCCCTGGCATCCTCTCCGCTGGTCACCGCGCTGCTGCGCCACGACCCCGAGCTCCTGGTGCCCTATCTCGTCGACCGGCTCGGGCACAGCCAGGCCGCCTTCGTCGGCGTCGTCACGCCGCTCCTGCAGGCCGGCATCGCCGAGGGCTCGGTCCGCGACGCCGACGCGGAGGCCCTCGCGATGGTCCTCCTCCACGCCGTGCAGGGGTTCGTCGTCTCCTCCGGGATCATCCGCCTCGACCTGTCGCAGGACGAGGTCGACGACGAGCTGCGCCACCTCATCGACGGCTACCTCCGGCCGGCGCAGTCATGACCGCGCCCGGTCGCCTCAGCGCCTCATCTCGCGACGGCGCCTTGGCCCGGCTCGCCGAGCAGCGGTATGACGTCATCGTCATCGGCGGCGGAGTCACCGGTGCCGGGGTTGCCGTGGACGCGGCCGGCCGGGGACTGAAGACCGCGCTCGTCGAGCGCGCCGATCTCGCCAGCGGCACCAGCCGATGGAGCAGCAAGCTCATCCACGGCGGCCTGCGCTACCTGGCCCGTGGCGATCTCGCGGTGGCCTGGGAGTCGGCCCGTGAGCGGCACCTCCTCATGACCCGGATCGCCCCACACCTGGTCCGCCCGGTCCCCTTCCTCGTCCCGCTCGACGCCGCGACGTCCATGGGGGCAGGGCTGTTGGCCGAGGTCGGCATACATCTCGGCGATGCACTGCGGGTGGCCGCTGGGACTCCCGGGCGCACCCTGCCGCGGCCCCGGCGGATCGGCGCGACCGAGGCCCTGGCGCTGGCCCCCGGGCTGCGCCGGGAGGGCCTGCGCGGCGCCGTGCTCTACCTCGACGGGCAGGTCGAGGACGATGCCCGGCTCGTCGTCAGCCTCGCCCGGACCGCCGCGTCGTTGGGCGCAGATGTCGTCACGCACTGCGCGGCGACCGCGCTCACCGCAGACTCCGTCGTCCTCACCGACGCCCTCGGTGACGGCTCGTTCGTCGCCCGCGGGCATATCGTCAACGCGACCGGGGTCTGGGCCGGCGAGCACGAGCCGGCCTTGTCGCTGACCGCGAGCCGCGGGTCGCACCTGGTTCTTCGGTCGGCGGACCTGGGCTGGCCCCGGGCCGTCGTCACGGCGCCGGTGCCGGGCCACTTCGGCCGGTACGTCTTCGCCCTGCCCCAGCCGGACGGGCTGGTCTACCTCGGCCTCACCGACGAGCCGGTGTCCGGCGTCGACCCGACCGCTCCCCCGGTGCCGCCGGAGGACGAGGAGTTCCTGCTGCGGACGATCAATGCCGCGATGCAGCGGCAGCTGACCTCGGCTGATGTCGTCGGCCGCTTCGCCGGGCTGCGACCCCTGGTCTTCGGCGGGGGCGACGGCACGGCGGATATCTCCCGGCGCCACCTGCTCCTCGACGACCCGGACCGCCCGGTCACCATCGCCGGCGGCAAGATGACCACCTACCGGGTCATGGCCGCCGACGCGGTCGACGCGGTCTGCCGCAGGATGGGGGTGGCGCGAGCGTGCTCGACAGCTCACTTGCCGCTGCTTGGCGCCGGGACTGCCGCCGAGCTCGCCTCGCTCGCTGCTCCGGCTCGTTTCATCCGGCGGTATGGCGCCCTCGCCCCCGAGCTCGTCGCTCTCACCCACGCCCGTCCAGAGCTCGGGGACCAGGTGCTGCCCGACCAGCCGACGACCTGGGCCGAGCTCGTCTACGGCGCGCTGGCCGAGGGTGGGCTGACCGCGGCCGACCTGGTCGAACGACGGACCCGGATCGCGCTCGTCGAGGCCACCCGGGACCAGGCCCTCGCTGCCGGCGAGCGGGCGCTGGAGCTGGCCGCCGCACTGGTCGCCGAGACGCCGGCCAACATTGCCTAAGGCGTGAGGCTCGACGACTGGATGAGATTCCTCGACCTCGTCGCCGAGTCCCAGGCCTTGTCGACGAGGTGGAACGGATGAGGCAGAGAAGGCTGCCGGAGACGTCGTGCTCAGTCCAGGTCCGCTGCCAGCCTGAGCCGCGTGATCGCGTTCTCAGCGCCCGACGTCTCCAGCTGCAGCTCGCGGTCCTTCTCAATGGCCGCCAGGATGCCGCGTAGTCGTTGACGGTCCTTCTTTGACAGGTGCTCACTGGCGAAGTCACCAGCGGTGACCAGACCGGCAAGCACGAGGAAGTCGCGCCGGTGGCGACGCGGGTCTTGGTCGCCAACGTTGGTGTGAGCGGCGGCCTTGACGACGAGCGCTCCGAGCAGATTGGGACGGCGAACGTAGCCTTCTCTGCCCGAGACGGTAACTGCGACCGCCTCGCTGCGCTTAAGCGCCTGGGTTCCGCCCTGTGTGGGCAAAGTCGGGCTGCCTGTGGCGCCCTTGCGTTCCGCGGCACGTTCGCCTACACCATCGGGCAGCAGAACGTCGATTGAGGCGTCGCCGCGCTTCCAGCGGTGCTGACGACCCTCCGCTGAGATGCCCGCCGATCGGAACCCAAGGTCTTCGAGCGTTTGGGTAAAGGTTGTCAAGATCGTCGGGTCAGCCCGGACGTCGATCACGGTGTCGGCGTCGTTGGTTGGCCTCGCCGGGAACTGGCCGCGCTCAGCGCAGTAAAGGTGGACGAGTTGCCCGCCGATCAAGGTCCACCCATCTGGGATTCGGTCGAACAGATCGAGCAGGCCGAGCCACGAAGCGGTCTGCTCGGGCGGCATTGCCGGAAGGACGACCATCACTTCGCCTTCGCACGCGCCGCAGACAGTTCCCGAAGTAGTTCTGCGGCCCGCAGCTCTTCGCGCGCCCCCCTGTAGTCAGCCAGGTCGGCCGCGAGCTGGAGTTTGGAATCTGGGTACGCCCGCTGGCTCTCGGGGAGGACGTGGATCGCTACGTTGCCGTCGTCGAGGGCAGGCACGAGCAGGAACGCCCGCTCCAGCCCGGCCAGGTCGGCGACGGCGACATATCCGTCGACTTCGCTGGACGCGATGCCACTCGCGGCGGCGCTCACGAGTGACTGCCAACTCCTGACCTCGCGCAACCTCGGCAGATCAGCGGGAGCGGCCCTGTAGAGCCGGCGCTCGGCGCGGTTGCGGAATATCTGTCGCAACTCTGCTGCGACACGTCGAACGGCGTCCTCGCTGAGTCGCTTGGGCGCTGAGTTGACGAGTCCGTTCAGGCGCGCCTTCGCGCGCGAACGCTCGACCGGGGCAAGAGCGCCGAGTGCCGCGTTGTCGCCCTCGGCGAGCGCGATGATCGCCCACGCTGACCGAGCCGACAGGGGCCGGCCTGGTTCACGGTACTCGCCAGCCCGCAGCAAGGAGAGTTCATCGACAACCCACTGGGAGCCGATGCGTTCGGCGCGCAGCGAACCGGCCGCGATCCTTCTGTGGATGCGCGGCACACCTACGCCGAGCCTCCGCGCGGCTTCGGCAACGCTTACGTGCGCCATGAACACAATGGTACAAGAACTTCGCCTATTGTGATACTTGGTCACGCGGCGACTCCTCGTCGGGACGCGCAACGGCGACATTGAGGAGTTCAGCGGGTTCACGTGTCCATCGCGTGAGAAGCCGCGCTCGATGGTCACCTTGGGGAAGGTGTGGCCGGGCAGTTGGGCGGAAAGACACACCGACGCCCGCTACAGGTGTGTCCGTGGCCATGAGCGAGTCCCCGCTGGTGGTCAAGCCGCGTCTCCGGTGGTGGCCAAATCCCGCTCCCCCCGTTCTTTGCGTGTTCTAACAGCCGATGAGGGCCCTGCTTGGCGACGGTGGCGACGCCTCGCCGGCGGTCGTCACCACACAGGGGCTCGGTGAAACCGACGGAGAGCGAAGGGACATCAGCTCCGCCATCGTGGGGTGGAAGTTCAGCGCCGAGCCGCTCCTGTCGGCCGCCCGCGCTGCTGCCTATGAGGGCTCTCACAGACAGGTGCGCTGGCGACGTCGTCGGGACAGACAACGACCGGAAGGGCCTCGATACACCGGCCTTCGCGGGGCACTCGACAACCGGAGGCAGCCAAGATGAGCTGGGTAGATCATGGATCGCCACCGCGACATCAAAGAAGAAATCGAGGCCAGACGGAGTCTGACCTCGATCTTCCTTGTAGCGGGGGCAGGATTTGAACCTGCGACCTCCGGGTTATGAGCCCGGCGAGCTACCGAGCTGCTCCACCCCGCGTCGGTTCGTCCAGGGTACGTGACCCGGAGCGGCAGACCAAATCGCCGGGGGTGCAGCGCCCCCCTGAGCACCTGATCGGTCAGCCGCCGGTGCTCGTCGCGGTGCTCGTCGCGGGGGTCGTCGCGGTCGTTGTCGCGGTCGCGGTCGGCGTCAGCGAACCGGTCCCACCGGTGCCGGCACCCTGCTGCAGCGCCAGCGCCTTCTCGATCGCGGCCTTGAGCTTGGTCTGCGCGGCGCCATACGCCGCCCAGTCGCCCTTCTTGAAGGCGGCCTCGCCCTCGGCATACGCCGTCTGCACGTCGGCCAGCGCCTTGGCGAGGTCACCCGTCGGAGGGGTCGTGGTGCCGCCACCGGGGGTCTGCCCAGTGCCGGTGCCGCCGTTGCCATTCGTCGACGCACCGAAGAGCTCGGTCAGCGCGCCGTCGAGGGTGTCCGACCAGGTGAGCTTGGACCCGAAGACCGTGACGATCGCCTTGGACAGCGGGTATGACGGCTCGGCCTTGGCCTGGACATAGATCGGCTGGACGTACAGCAGTCCGCCGCCGACTGGCAGCGTGAGCAGGTTGCCCATCGTCACCGTCGAGCCCTGCTGCTTGTTGAGGTTGATGAAGCCGCTCAGCGTCAGCGAGAAGCGTGGCGAGTTATCGTTTGAGGAACCGATATAGTTCTCGACCTGCCCGGGGCCGTTGACATTGCTGTCCTTAGGCAGCGCCAGCAGCCGTAAGGCGCCATACCCGGGGCGCACCGAACCGGCCGTGGCGCCGGCATCGGAGTCGACCGAGAGGAAGCCGGCGAGGACGTCCTTGCCGTTCGGCACGAAGGCGGTCGTCAGCGAGAACGACGGGGCGCTCTGACCCGGCATATTGACCGTGAGGTAGTACGGGGGCTGGACGTTCAGCTTGGACTCCTGCGCCGGGTCGACCGGGACCTTCCAGAAGTCCTGCCCGCCGTAGAACTGGTCCGCCGAGGTGACATGGAACTTCGAGAGCAGCTGACGCTGCACCTTGAACAAGTCCTCCGGGTAGCGCACGTGCGCCATCAGCCCCGCGCTCATCTGGGACTTCGGGGTCACCGTGCCGGGGAAGGCGGCCGACCACGCGCGCAGGATCGGGTCGGTCTCATCCCACGCGTACAGGGTCACCGTGCCGTCATACGCATCGACGGTGGCCTTGACCGAGTTGCGGATGTAGTTGATCTGGCCGCCCTGGATGGCCGCGACGCTCTTGCGGGTCTCGGTGATGGTGTCCTCGGTCGCGTCCTGGACCGAGGCGAGCGAGGAGTTCGGGTACATGTCCGAGGTGGTGTACCCGTCGACGACCCACAGGACCCGCCCGTCGACCACGGTCGGGTAGATATTGCCGTCGAGGTTGAGCCACGGCGCGACCCGCTGCACCCGCTCCCGTGGGGTGCGGTAGTCGAGCAACCGCGACTCGTCGGTCACCGCGTCGGAGAGCAGGAAGTTCAGCTCGCGGTACTTCAGCGCGTAGGCGACCTGGCGGGCGAAGGAGCCCACGGCGACGCCGCCCCGTCCGGTGTAGGTATACATCTTGTCGCCACCGGAGGCTGCATAGTCGAGCTCGCGCTGCTGCCCGCCGGAGGGGCCACCGACGACCGAGTACTCCGGCGACTGCTCGCCGAAGTAGATCCGCGGTTCGAACTCGCCGAGCTTGCCGCGGGTCGGGATGTCCTGCTCGATGAAGACCGGCTCGCCGTCGGTGCCGCGCCGGGTGCCATAGGCGACGACGACGCCATACCCGTGAGTGAAGACGGTGTGGTCGTTGAGCCAGTTGCGCTGCGCCGACGGCACGCCGGTGAGGTCGAGCTCGCGCGCCGCGACGACGGCGTCCTCTTCCTTGCCGTCGACGAGATAGCGGTCGACGTCGAGGGTGTCGGGGAAGCGGTAGTACCCACGCAGTCCCTGGAACTGCTGGAAGGTCTGGGCCACGACATTGGGGTCGACCAACCGGATTCCCGGCAGGCTCGCCGCGTCGCTGCGCAGGACCGCCGGGTCCGCGTTCGTCTTGGGCTGGTACTGCGTCACCTCCACCCCGTCGAGCCCGTATGCCGCCCGGGTCGCCTTGATGTGGTTGTCGAGGTATGGCGCCTCCAGGGACTTCTCGGACGGCTTGACCTTGAGCGACTGGATCACCCCGGGGTAGATGCCGCCGACGACGACCGAGGTGATGATGAGCAGGGCGACTCCGACGACCGGAAGCCGCCAGGTCTTCGTGAAGATCACGGCGAGGAAGAGCGCCGCGCAGATGACCGAGGCGACCGAGAGGATCGCCTTGGCGGGCAGGACCGCGGTGGCGCCGGTGTACTGCACGCCGGTCATGAGCGTGGAGGACTGGTTGCTCAGCTCGAAGCGCTCCAGCCAGTAGGCCACCGCTCGGACCAGGACGAGGGCGGCCAGGAGCACGGACAGGTGGATCCTTGCCGCTGAGGTCGTCTGGCGGTGGGGTCCGGAGAGCTGGAGTCCGCCATACACATAGTGGGTGAAGCCGGCGGCGAAGGCCGCCGCCAGCAGCACCACCGTGAGGAGGGCGACGAGGAAGGACAGCCAGGGCAGGGTGAAGATGAAGAAGCCGAGGTCCTGCCCGAAGTGGGGGTCGACCTGGCCGAAGCTCTGCCCGTTGCGCCACAGCAGGAAGGTCTGCCACTGCGAGGCGGCGCCGAGCCCGACGAGGGCGCCGACGAGCAGGGGTGCGGCGAGGGTGACCAGGCGGCGCAGCGGTTCGAGGGCCTCGCGGTAGCGGTCGAGGGCCTCCTGCTGGGGCGTCGACGGCGGGTAGATCGGGCGGGACCGGTAGCCGATGACAATGCTCGAGGCGACCAGGGCCGCGGTGAGGGCGCCGGAGGTCACGCCGAGGAAGACCTTCGACCACAGCTCGGTGAAGAAGACTCCCTTGAAGCCGACCGAGTCGTACCACAGGACCTCGGTCCACAGGTCGGCGGTCGAGCTCAGCACGATGCTCAGGGCCGCGACGATGAGCAAGGTCACGGCCAGCGGGCTGCGGCGGCGAGGTCCGAAAGCTGCCGCGGCGACCGAGCCGCCAGCGCCACCACGCCCAGCGCCCGGACCGCCCGCAGACCGACCCGAGGGCTGTGGCTCGTCGGCCTCAGCCGGTTCCCATTCGCTCACGTTTTGTCCTCGTCACCTCGGAAGACCCCTAGCCTACCTGCGCACTCTCGATGGGTCGGTCAGCCGCCGACGGAGCGCGCAGCCGGCGATGGGTCGGCCATCCGCCAGCTCACCGGGCACAATCGTTGCGTGACCGTCATCGACCCGCTGACCCAGGCCGCCCTCGAGGTGGAGCGCCATGTCGCCCGCGCCGGATGGGACCAGCCCGCGCGGCTGTTCGCGCTGGTCAGCACGGCGGACCTCGTTGCGCACGAGCCGGGGCTTCGAGACACCCTGGGCGATCCCGCCGCGAACGCGCTGAGCGCCGTGGAGCAGGAGGGCCTCGACGTCGCTGACACGGTGGAGGCGCTGCTGGCGCAGATCGCCTGGCCGGATGAGGTGCTCGGTGCGGCCTTCGCGGTGGAGCGGATCGTCGTCCCGCCGGAGGCGGAGTCGGGCCTGCCCAGCGACCCGGACGCCGCGGTGGAGGCCCTGGCTGCCCACCCGCAGCGCCAGGACGTCCGGCTGCTCGCGGCCGTGCTGCGGACCGGTGAGCAGATCTGTGCGCTGCGCCAGCGGGCCCACGACGAGGACCACCTCGTGGGGACCGGCACCGAGATCGCCCCAGGGCTCATCTCAGCGCTCTTGGCCACCTTCGACGCCTGATCCTGTGGATAACCCGCAAAGACACACCTTTAGAAGCCTTCTAAAGGTGTGTCTTTGCAGGTTATCCACAGGTGGGGAGGGTCGAGCCGGTCCCTGACGCGATGGCCTTGACCGCCGCGAGGCCATCCGCGAAGGTCGACACCTTCACCACCCGCAGCCCGTCGGGCACGTGGTCGACCACGTCCGGGCAGTTGTCCGCGGGCGCGAGGAACCACAGCGAGCCGGACTCCTGAGCGCCATACATCTTCTGCCGGATCCCTCCGATCGGGCCGACCCGACCCGCGCCATCGATGGTGCCGGTCCCTGCGATGAAGGCCCCACCGGTTAAGGCGCCGGGCGTGAGCTTGTCGTAGACCGACAGGGCGAACATCAGCCCGGCCGAGGGGCCGCCGATGCTGCCAGCGTTGAAGGTCACCGGCACCGGCAGGTCCTGGGTGATCCCCAGCGAGATGCCGAGGACGATCCGGCCCTGGTTCGCGTATGCGGGGACCTCAAAGGTCTGCTGGGCGCCCTTGCGCTCGACTTCGACCTTCGCGGTCGATCCGGCGGCGACCTTCTGCAGCTCGGTCCGCACCTGGTCGCCGGTCGTCACGGCGACCCCGCCGACCGACAGGAGCACGTCCCCGACCGCCAGGAAGTCCTTGGCCTTGGACCCCGGCGCGAAGCCGACGATGGCGAGCCGTTCCGGCACGGTGAGACCGAGGGCCCGCTCCGCCACCGCGGCGGCCTCCCCCTGCGAGTCGCGCATCTCCGCGGCGCCCTCCTGCTGGACCTGCTCCGCGGTGGCCGCGGGCGGGAAGAGCTGGTCGACGTCGAAGACCTCGCGCTGCGGGCTCAGCCAGCCGTAGACGACGTCGAAGATCGACACCCGGTACCCCGGGCCGCCGCTGATCCGTACCGTCGTGAGGTCGAGCTGCCCGATCGTCGGATAGCCCTTCCCCTCCGGAACCGCCAGCACCGGGACGTCTTCGCCGTTGACGGGCACCGTCCCCAGGACATTGACGGCAGGCCCGGGGCTGACGACGGCATACGGGAGGGAGATCAGGGAGGCGACCGCAAGGACGGCGAGGGTGACCGCGGCGACGACGACGAGGCGAACCGAGCGTCGCGACGCCGGCGCGACCGCCGCCACCGGGGTCTCCGACGGCCCATCGCCGGGGCCATCTCCCACCGGTTCGCCACCCGGGAGAACGACCGCCGGGTCGGTCGGCGAGCTCACGTAACCCCCACCCACTCGTCGCCCCCGTCGGTGAAGTGCTGGTGCTTCCACACCGGCACCTCGGCCTTGAACCGGTCGATCAGCTCCCGACAGACGGTGAACGCCTCGGCGCGGTGCTCGGCACTGACCGCCGCAACCACGGCGAGGTCACCGACGGCGAGAGTCCCGACGCGGTGCACGACCGCGATCCGGACCGACTCCCCCCGCTGCGCGAGCTCGGCCGCCAGGGCCGTGGCGGCGTCCTGGGCGGCCGGGTGCGCGGAGTACTCCAGCACCGTGACCCCGCGCCCGTGGTCGTGGTCCCGCACCACGCCGACGAAGACGACGGCCGCGCCGGCCCGCGGGTC
>WBZP01002790.1_pt1 | contig 19691 bp, 15 predicted proteins | sample 5204301 | NCBI WGS metagenome assembly WBZP01 (sample SAMN12412401, study PRJNA552823) | activated sludge metagenome | isolation source: activated sludge from nitrification reactor of wastewater treatment plant... | place: USA: Pennsylvania | collected 2017 | reverse complement strand
CAGGGCTCCGGCCACACGACCTCCACGAGCTCGAGCCCATGTGCTGGCGCCGTGCTGCCGGAGCGTGTGCGATCGCCCGACGCGAGCACCTCGTCGATCCGCTCGGCCCCGAACTGCCCGCGACCGACCGCGACGAGCGTGCCGACCATGATGCGGACCATGTTCTTGAGGAACGCGTCGCCGCGCACGTCGAGCGTGATGCGCCGCGGCGCCGGCTCGAGGCGGCCCGGATCCGCGGGCTGCTCGCCGACGAGCGCGACGACGCCGACCTCGACGGCGCGCACGCGCCGGATCGTGTTGCGCGCCTGACAGTCGGCCGCCCGAAACCCGGCGAAGTCGAAGTGCCCGACGAAGTGCGGCGCCGCGGCCTGCAGCGCCTCGACGTCGAGCGGCCGCGCGAGGTGCCACTCGTAGCGGTCGCGCAGCGGGTCGCGCAGTGGGGCCGCGCGGATCGTGTAGCGGTAGTGCTTGCCGAGGTTGTGGTGACGCGGCTCGACGCGCACGCCCTCGAGATCGGGCTGCTCCCACGCCGCGTGGACGATCAGGTCGCGCGGCAGCTGGGCCGCGAGCCCGAGCAGCAGGCCGCGCGGCGGGATTGCGAAGGGTGGCTCGAAGGCGACGAGCTGGCCCCGCGCGTGCACGCCCGCGTCGGTGCGGCTGGCCGCGCGCGTGAGGATCGGCTGCTTGTAGATGCGCGCGAGCGCAGCTTCGAGCTCGCCTTGGACCGTGCGCGCGGCCGCCTGGCCCTCGCCCCCGCGCTGGCGAGCGAAGCCGTGGAAGTCGGTGCCCTCGTAGGCGACGCGCAGCAAGATGGCCATGCCGGCTCGTGTGTACGGCCTCGCGCGCGCCTAGGGAAGCGGGTACTGCAAGAACGCGCCCTCGCGCAGCTCCTGCTCGAGGCCGAGCACGACCTGGCCCTCGATGCTCCCGTCGGTCGGCGCGTAGATCAGCCCGTCGCGGCCATCCTGGGCCTCGTACCAGACGATCACGTGCTTGCCGTCGGGGCTGATGTGCGGCTCGTGGTGGATCGTGATGCCCATGCTGGCCTCGACGTCGGGCAAGGGAATCTCGAGTGCGGTGCCGCTCTGATCGGACAGGTCCGACACGAAGAGCTTGGTGACCCCGTCTTGCACGCCGACGATCGCCAGCGTGCTCGCGTCGCGCGACCACGCGAAGCGGGCGTTGTCGACCTCGTCGGGCAGCGCGTCGAGATCGACGGACACGCGCAGCACGAAGGGGTTGGGGTTCGACAGGTCGACGTACTCGATGCCGGCCAGCGCGTTCGACTGCTCGCGCCACGCGAGTAGCTGGTGCTCGGCGTCCCAGTAGACCTCGGAGATCGTGTGGCCCGGGATGCTCGCGCGCAGGACCGAGCGGTCGATCACGCCGTCGGTGACCGTCACGTAGTCGAGCCCGAGCGTCTGCGTGCCGTCGCCGTGCGCGTACCAGATGCGGTTCGAGGCATCGACGCCGTGGCCGATCGTGGCGAGATCGATGTCGACCTGCGTGGCGACCAGCGCGTTCTTGCCGGCCTCGCTGATGCGCAGGGGCTCGAGCGCCTCGGTCGGCCCGAGCATCTCGACGAGGTAGAGCTCGCGATAGCCGGCCGAGCCCCCGGTCGAGACCACGAGGCGCGTATCGTCGGGCGACCACACGAGCGAGTTGATGTGGCCGAGATCGGGCGTGAGGTTGACGCGCTCGACCGGCTGCTGGGCGAGGTCGACGGCGAGCGGGCGGAAGATGCCGGGCTGGCCCTCGCGGCGATAGACCATGCGCGTGTCGTCGATGTGCAGCCACAGGTAGTTGCTGACGCTCGTCGGCGGCAGCCCGGCCAGCTCGATCGTGTCGATGAAGGTCGCCGCCGCGGGCCCGGGCGCGAGCGCGAGCGAGTAGAGATCCCAAAACGCGTCGAGCTCGACGTCGACGAGCACGGCCGTCGCGGTGTCGGCCGGGTTGCGCCCGAGCACCAGCACGGCGCCGTTGGCCTCGATCGGCGGCGTGATGTCGTAGGAGCCGAGGATGCCTTGCTCGGCGTCGTACTCGGCCCAGATCAGCTGGTTGGCGGCCCCGAACGCGGTCGGGCTGATCGTCGCGATCGCGTCGGTGCCCTCGGGCCCGAAGTAGATGCGATCGAGCCACTGCGCGTCTTGGCTGACGAGCGGCTGGAAGTCGTAGTTGCCGTTCTCGGTCAGGCTGAGCTGGTCGAGGCGGTCGTCGTGCGTGACGATCTGCGTGCCGAAGGGCGTGGTCTCGAACAGCCCGACCGGGATCTCGCCGCTGATGATCGTCTGGGCGTCGGGCACGTCGCTCGGATCATCGAGGTTGACGCCGAGCATCAGCGCGCCCGCGGTGCCGGTCACGACGTAGCGGACCCCGACGTAGGGCTCGGGCTCGCCCGTCTCGGTGCTCTCGCTCGAGCTGCCGCTCGTGTCGCTCTCGCTGCCGATCTCGTCGCCGCTCTCGGTATCGGCGACGCCGGTCGTGTAGTTGTTCGACGGCGGCTCGTCCTTGCAGCCTGCGAGGACGAGCAACAGCACGCTCGTGGAAGAGAAAGCCAGACGCATGGCCCAGTATCGCGAGTCTTCGGCCCGACGCCAAGCCAATCGCTGCTCGGCTTCGCGCCATCTGCTACCGTGGAGCTCGGCCACACCGTGGATTTTCGCAAGACCTACTTCATCCTGCCCAACCTCTTCACGCTCGCCAGCGTGTTTTGTGGCCTCTACAGCATCGTGCTGTCGGCCCGCCTCCACACCGGCGACACGGTCGGTGACGAGGAACTGCTCTACGAGGCCTCGCTGGCGATCGTGTTCGGGCTGCTCTTCGACGGCGCCGACGGGCGGGTCGCCCGCTTCACCAAGACGCAGTCGGACCTCGGCATGCAGCTCGACAGCCTCGCCGACGTGATCACCTTCGGCGTCGCGCCCTCGATCCTCGTCTATCGCTGGGGTCTGTTCGAGCTCGGGCAGCTCGGGCTCTTCGTGGCCTTCGTGTTCACCGCCTGCGGCGCGCTCCGCCTCGCTCGCTTCAACGTGCTGTCGATGCGCGAGCAGGCCGAGAAGCAGCGCAAGGCGCAAGCCGGCGAGCAAGTCAGCAAGACGCCGGGCAAGTACATGATCGGCCTACCGATCCCGATCGCCGCCAACCTGATCGTCGCGCTCGTGCTCGCCAACCATGCGATCGGCGTGACCGAGGTGACCAACCACGCGGCGATCGCCGGCTTCGTGGTCGTGCTCGCCTACCTGATGATCAGCCGCATCCGCTTTCGCTCGTTCAAGGATCTGCGCCTGACCAAGCGCACGCTCTTCGGGCTGCTCGCGCTCGCGGCCGTCGCCGCGCTCACCTACGTGCGCATCAACGGCCCGGCCATGCTGATGGGCCTGCTCAGCCTCTTCGTGGTGCTCGGGCTCAGCGAGGAGGTGCTCTTCTATCGCCGGCGCAAGCGCGAGGAGGCCAAGCAAAAAGCCGCCGACGAGCCCGACGACGACGAGCGCGAGGTCCTCGTCGAGCTCGGCGTCGAGGACGAAGCGCGCGCCTGAGCCGGCTCACCAGCGCAGCTCGTAGTGGACCTGCGGCGTCATACCGCTCGGATCCTCGCTGCTGCGCAGCTGGATGTCGTTGGCCGACATCGTGCGCAGCGAGATGCCATAGCTGGGGTTGCCCGCGGCCGCCTCGAGATAGTCGCTCAGATCGATCTCGGTGAAGCCCGACTGCAGCGACGTCGGTCCGCCGAGTGCCTCCGTCATCGGCATCGACATCCACGTCAGCGTGTTGGCCGACCACGGCTCCATCACGCGATGCATGTCGATCATCGTGGGGCCCGTGTCGGAGTAGACGACGAGCGTGACGGTCATCGACTCGAGGCCGGGCGGGAGCGTGTCGAGCAGCGGCAGCTCGAGGAACGCGCGCTGGGCCATGCCCTGCCCGCTCGCCACGCGCAGGCGATCTTCGAAGCCGTGCGGCTGACTCGGGTTCTGCTCGCCCGCGTAGGTATCCTCGAAGATGACGTTGTAGAACCCGGCCTCGCAGGTGCCGTCGACGCACGCATGGTTGATGCCATCGAAGAGGCAGTCGTCGGGACAAGGCACGTCGCCGCTCGAGTCCGTGTCCGTCACGTCGGAGCTCGTATCGGAGCCGTCCATGCTCGACTCGTCGGTCGCGTCGCTCTCGCCCGTGTCGCTGCTCTCGACGGGCGCCCCTTCGGCCACCTCGTCGCCCTCGGCCACGAACTCGGGGTTGAGCTCGATCAAGCAACCCTGCGCGAGCACAGCCAAGCCACATGCGAGCCGCCGCCGAGCCAGCATCACGATTCATGGATAGCGCACCGCCGCCGCAGCGACCAGACCGACGCGCGAGCGGGGGCTCGAGTGCGAGGTCGCCCATGCGGCCCCCGAGCCCGCGTCACTCGTGTCGAGTGCCACTTCGACATGCATGAGCGCGCTCCCGCCAACGCACGCGAGAACGCGATCGGCTGCCACGGCGGTCCTGACTCGGGCACGCTGCGGGCATGTTGCACGCTCGCTTCGCACCGCTCGCGCTCGTCGTCGTGATCGCCTGCTCGTCCACGCCGGGCAGCGAAGACGAGCTCGGCGAGGGTGGCTCGGCCACTGACGACACAACCACTGACGACGCGACCACCGGCGACGCGACCACCGGCGACGCGACCACCGGCGATGGCGATGGTGATGGCGACGGCGAGCTGCTCGGCGGCAAGTTTCGCATCGGCATCAATCACGGCCATCGCAACACGAGCTGGGGCGACGCGCAGGACAGCGAGCTGTCGCGCGACGCCGGCTGCAACAGCGCGCGCCTCAAGCTGCCCGAGACCCACCTCGACACGTGGGGCTGGGACATCGAGCTGGGCGACATGGCCAGCTATGCCGAGCACGGCAAGCGCGACCTCGTGGCCTTCTTGATCACGCCGACGCGCCCGCACTCGAGCGCGCCGGCCGAGGCCGCCGACTGGGAGCTCGAGCACTGGGCGCCGCTGAACCTCGACGCGCCGATCACGATCGACGGCGCGATCAACCCCGACAACTACTGGGCCGCGTACGTGTACGAGACGGTGCTGACCTACCGCGATCACGTCGAGATCTGGGAGGTCTGGAACGAGCCCGACTGGGTGCCCGACTGGCAGGTCACGCAGACCTGGTTCGACAGCCCGCCGACCGCCGAGCAGCTGCCGCGCTTCAACGCCGACATCTACGCGTACGTCCGCATGCTGCGAGTCACCCGCGAGGCCGCGCGGCTCGCCGACCCCGACGCCAAGATCGCGCTGGGTGGGCTCGGCTACGAGAGCTTCCTCGACGCCGTCGTGCGCTACAGCGACGCGCCCGGCAGCGGCGCGATCGACAGCGAGCACCCCCAGACCGGCGTCGCCTACTTCGACATCCTCAACTACCACTTTTATCCGCACTACTCGGGCCTCGACTCGAGCGGCTCGGCGCGCGCCTTCGTCGACAAGTGCGACAGCATGAACGCCGTGCTGATCGAGCACGGCCATGCGGCCAAGCCATGCATGGCGACCGAGTCGGGCGCCTCGCACGAGAGCTTCGCCGACCTACCGAGCGGGCCCGCGTATGCGCGCCACTACGCGATCAAGCTGATGGCGCTCGCGCACGGAGCCGGCATCCTCGGCGTCGACTGGTTCTCGCTCAGCGACGGCGCGCCGCTCGGCGCCGACTCGGACCCCTACCGCTACATGGGCCTCTATCTCGACATCGCCGCGCTCGCGAGCACGAGCGAGGCGCAGCGGACCGACACCGGCGTCGCGCTGGCCAGCTACGGCGCGCTCTTCGGCGAGGCCGTCGCGGATCTGTCGGGCAGCGAGGCGCTCGCGCTGCCCGACACCGTCGATGGCGTCGCGCTGCGCCTGCCCGACGATCGGCGCGGCTTCGTGCTGTGGGCCCGCGACGCGGATCTCGACGAGGACGAGAGCGCCGTCTACGAGCTCGCGTCCGACCTGCCGGTGCTCGTGCACGCGTGGGACTGGTCGCAGACCCAGGCCACGCAGGCGCTCGCACCCGCGGGCGGCGTGATCACGCTCGAGCTGTCGGCCGCGCCCCTGCTCGTGGTCGAGCAACCGTGAGCCGAGGCTCGCGTGGCGGCGACTCGCTGGCCCGCCCGCGGCGTAGCGGCGTGCTAGAACACGCGCCCCATGGCCAAGAAGGTCCTCGTCACCGCCGCGCTGCCCTACGCCAACGGGCCCATCCACCTCGGACACCTGCTCGAGGCCGTGCAGACCGACGTCTACGTGCGGGCGCGGCGGTTGATGGGCGACGACGTGATCTTCATGTGGGCCGACGACACGCACGGCTCGCCGGTGCAGGTGCGAGCGCGTCGCGAGGGCATCACGCCCGAGGCCCTGATCGAGCGGGCCTATCGTGAGCACCGCGAGGACTACGACGCCTTCGCGATCTCCTACGACATCTATCACACCACACACAGCCCCGAGAACGTCAAGCACGCGCACGCCATCTTCGAGAAGCTGCGCGAGCGCGGCGACATCACGGTCCAGCCGGTCGAGCAACTCTACAGCAAGGTCGACGGCATGTTCCTGCCCGACCGCTTCGTCAAAGGCATCTGCCCCAACTGCGCCTCGCCCGATCAATATGGCGACTCGTGCGAGAAGTGTGGCGCGACCTATCAGCCGACCGATCTGAAGGAGCCCTACTCGGCGCTGTCGGGTGATCGCAACCTCGAGCTCGCGAGCTCCGATCACCTGCTCGTGCCGCTCGCCCGCCACGAGGCGTTCCTGCGCGAGTGGCTGCGCCCCGTCGCCGAGGGCGGTACCACGATCCTGCAAGACAGCGTGCGCCGCTTCGTACTCGACTGGGTCGACAAGGGCCTGCGCGACTGGGACGTCTCGCGCGAAGCGCCCTACTTCGGCATCGAGATCCCCGGCTACCCCGGCAAGTACTTCTACGTGTGGTTCGACGCGCCGGTCGGCTACATCGCCGCAACCGACAAGTGGTGCCAGCGCGAGGGCAAGAACGTCGACGACTACTGGAAGCGCAGCCGCGACGAGGTCGAGATCGTCCACGTGATCGGTAAGGACATCGTGTACTTCCACTGCCTGTTTTGGCCGGCGATGCTGAACGCGGCCGGCTACACGGTGCCCTCGCGCGTGCAGGTGCACGGCTGGCTGCAGGTCGAGGGCGAGAAGATGTCGAAGTCGCGCGGGACCTTCGTGCTGGCCAAGACCTTCCGCGAGCATGTCGATCCCGTTTACCTGCGCTACTACCTGGCCGCGCGCCTGTCGGGCTCGCAGGACGACTTCGACTTCGGGCTCGACGACTTCGTCCACCGCGTCAAAGCCGACCTCGTCAACAAGGCCGCCAACCTGGCCAGCCGCGCGGTCAAGTTCCTCAACAACGACACGCTCGGCGGCACGCTCGGCGAGGTCGCCGACGCGGCTGGGCTCGCGCTGCTCGACCAAGCGCGCGCGCTCGTCGAGCAGGCGCCCGACTACTTCCGCGAGTTCGACACGGCCCGTGCGATGCGCCAGGCGATGGAGCTGGCCGAGGCCGGCAACCTCTATCTGTCCGAGCGCGAGCCCTGGAAGCTGGTCAAGACCGACCCCGAGGCCGCGCGGGCGATCCTGACGGTCGGCGTGCACCTCTCGCAAGCGATCGGCGTGGTCTTGAAGCCCGTGCTGCCGGACTGGGGCGTCAAACTCGAGCGCATGCTTCGTCTGGCCGCACCGCTCGACTTTGCCAACGCCGCCCAGTTCTTGCCGGCTGGCCACCGCCTCGCGCCCTACGAGACGCTGGCCGAGCGCGTCGATGCCAAGCAAGTCGCCAAGATGATCGAGGCCGGCAAGCACGACAGCGCGGCCGAGCAGGCGCTCGGTCAGGCGCCGAGCGAGCCCAGCGAGCCCAGCTACGAGGTCGAGCCGCTCGCGGCCGAGGCCCAGATCGGCGCGCTCGACTCGGTCGATCTGCGCGTCGGCAAGGTGCTCGCGTGCGAGCGCGTGCCCAAGGCCGACAAGCTGCTGCGCCTGAGCGTCGACCTCGGCCCGCTCGGCCAGCGCAACATCTTCTCGGGCATCGCCAAGAGCTACGCGCCCGAGGCCCTGGTCGGCAAGCACGTCGTGGTGTTCGCCAACCTCGCGCCGCGCAAGATGAAGTTCGGCATGAGCGAGGGCATGATCCTCGCCTCCGGGGCCAGCGACGACGCGGTCGTCGTGCTCGAGCTCGATCCGCGCTCGCGGCCGGGCGACAAGATCAAGTGACGTAGCGGCGCAGTGCGTCGCGCAGCGGTGCTTGGTAGCCGCCGCCGAACAGCTCGACGTGCACGAGCAGCGGGTAGAGCCGGTAGAGGTCGACCCGCTCGCGCCAGCCCGGCGCGAGCGGCCAGGCCTCGTCGTAGGCGGCGAACATGCGCGGGCGCGGTGGGCTGAACAGCGACCACATCGCGAGATCGACCTCGCGCACGCCGACGTAGACGGCCGGATCGATCACGAGCGGACCGTGGCGATCGAAGAGCAGGTTGCCCGACCACAGATCACCGTGGAGACGCGCCGGCTCGTGCTCGCCGACCAGCTCGTCGAGCGCGACGTAGAGCCGATCGAAGCGCTGCACGTCGCCGCGCTCCAGCAGGCCGCGCTCGCGCAACGATCGCACGCGCGGCTCGAGCCTCGCCTCACGCCAGAAGTGCGGCCAGCTCGTCCAGCCCACGCCGTTGCGCTGCGGGACCGTGCCGACGTAGTTGTCGTGATCGAGCCCCCACGCGAGCGCGAGCCCGCTGCGATGCAAGGCCGCGAGGCCGCGCCCGGCTTGCTCGTCGTGCGCGGGCGTACGCGGCACGACCTCGATCCAGGGCAGCACCAAGTAGCGCGCGGCGTGACCCGCCGGATCGAGCAGCGAGACGTCCGGCACGCGCAGGTGCTCGCCCGCGCCTGCACGCAGCCACGCGAGCCCGCGCGCCTCGGCCTCGAACATGCCTCGTGGCGCGTGAGCGTGGGCCTTGACGAACACCTCGCGCCCGTCGCCGAGCCGCACGCGATAGGCCGCGTTGATCGAGCCGCCCGGTGTCGGAGTGGCCGCGACGATGTCGAGCCCGAGGCTGCGGACCAAGGCTGCACGAAGCGCGGGGTCCATCGGGGGCGAGGGTAGACATCCGCGTGCTTGGCCATGCGCGCAATCGTCGATACACTCGTTTCGCATCGCGCGAAGACACCGGCGCATGACCGACCCCACGCCCGACAACCGCCGCGGGTTCCTGTCCGCGGACCAACACGTGCGCCTGCGCAACCTGCCACGCAGCGCGAGCTGGTGGACACGCTACATACGAGCGCTCGGCCCCGGCACCAACCTCACGCAGCTCGTCGCCCAGGCCCCTCAGCAGCTCGACGCCGATCTTGCCGACGGGCGCGTGATCGGGGCCGACGCGACGCTCTCTTTCGAGCCTCTTGCCGGGTTGGCACCACAGACCTTCGCTTGGGTGGTACGGCTCGACGATGGCCAGCTGCTCACGCTCGCGCCGGGCGTGTGGCTGCCGCCCGGGCGCCAGCGGATCTACTTCTTGCCGCGGAGCCGGTGGGTGGTTCACGGCGAAGCAGGGCCGGAGCAGTGGGACGACTATCGTGCGCTGGTGCTGCGCACCCAAGCCTGCGAGCCTGCACGGCTCGAGGCGCTGCGGGCCGGTCAGCTCCCCCCGGCGATGCGGCCCGCCCTGCGAGCCCACGTGCGGAAGTGGTGGATTCTCGTGCTGCTCGCGCTCGTGTGCCTCGCCGGCGTCGTCGCCGACGGTACATCCGGGATCGAAGTCCAGCTCGCGAGCGGGCTGTTTTTCGCGCTACTCGGGCTGTGGGCAGCGCTCCGCATCGCGCGAGCCTACGGCGATGCGAGCCGCGGCAAGGTCCGCGCGAGCGAAGGCCCGCTCGCGATCGAGCTCGCCATCACGCGCCAAGGCCCGATCTACACGCTCGCCGTCGGCGGCGAGCGGGTCCGCCTCACCGACTCGGACCGCGTGGGGGCGCTCGTCCCGACCCTGCACGAGGGGATGCCCTGCCGCCTGTTTCTCGCCCCAACCAGCGGGCTGTTCATCGCGATCGAGCCGCTCTTCACCACCACGCGGCTCCCCATGCGTGGATGACTTCTCGGCCGTCCTACGCTATCAACGATCGCGCAGCGGCCTATGTCATGATCTTCGTCAACCCCACTCTCTACCCCGCGCTCTTGTTCCCGACGGCGCTCGATCCGGAGCGAATGTTGGCGTCGGTCGTGGTCCGGGTCACCTATGCGCTCGGGCCCGCGCTCGGGGTCGCCGCCGCGCAAGCGTGGCAGGTCTCGCCCGAGCCATGGGAGTCGCCGGTTGGGATGATGGAGGAGGACGGGCCCTTCTTGCGTGGGGGCGTCGACCTCTTCGTGTTTGGCCACGCGTGGGCGCCCGGCGGGCGCCCCACCCAATCGATGCGTGTTCAGGTCAGGGCCGGCAGCTTCACCCGCGAAGCGCTGGTGTTCGGCCGCCGCGCATGGGTTGGCGACGGGCGCGGGGGCCTGGTCGCGAGCCAGCCCGAACCATTCATCAGCATGCCCCTGACGATGGCCGAGGCGTTCGGCGGCACGTCCGAATTCGACGGCCTCCAGGTGCCCTTTCCCGACAATCCAATTGGGAAGGGCTTTCATACCAGCCAAGCGCAGGCGCAGAACGGCGAGCTCCCCAACCTCGAAGAGCCCGATTCGCCCATCCGCCAATGGAGCGACACGCCCCCCACGTGTGGCTTTGGGTTTTGCCCCCGCATCAATTCGGCGCGTGTGCAAAACGGCACGATTCGCGACGAGAACCACAACATCCTCGACTTTCGCCCGGCGCTGTTCAATCAAGCCTTCGTCCCGATGATCGCCCCCGCGCTGGCGCCGGGTGATCGCATCGAGTTGACTGGGTTTTCGCCGCGGGGCCCGTTCGGATTCGAGCTGCCCAAGCCGCCGGCGTTCGTGCGCCTGCACTTCGGCGAGCGAATAGCCGAGCGCGCGCTGGCTATCGATCAAGTCGGGATCGAGGTCGACGCCGCCCGCGTGTTCATCACATGGCGCTTCCCGTTCAAATACGTGGTGCGCGAGCGAGAGAGTCGAATGTGCGAATTGGTGACCCGCCCACGCCGCGAGGCCGGCGAGTAGCGCAGTCGAGGAGGCCGCCGCACCGCGGCGGCAGCGAACCATGAATCACGTGCTCATCACCATTCACCCGATGCTCGGACTCGACGGTCACAAGGAGATGGGCATCGTGCCGCCGGCCCCCGCACCCGTCCCTGCGCCCTTCTACCCGCACATCGTCGGGGCCACCCTGCGCTGGCTCCTGCGCCCGGCCCTCGCCGAGACCGTGCAGAGCTGGGGGTTCAGCAGCATGCAGCGAGGCACCGACATTCAGAGCGGCATCCCCCACGTGCCGGTCCCGCTCGCGCCCTTCAACCTGCTCTGGGCACTGTTTACGGCCTTCTCGGGCTCCAAGTCGCACTTCGGCGTCGCAACGGTCCTGGTCGAGGGCAAGGTGGTCGCTGTCGCGGTCACGGTCGTCATCAACGTCAATCTCAATTGTGGCGACATACCCACCCCGACGGGCTTCGTGATCGCGCCCAACACCGTGGTCGCCCAGATGACCGTCGCCGACTGGCTCGGGGGCGTGTTCTCGATGATCTTCGACTGCGTCGTGCAGGCGCTGCTCAACCGTATCCTCGGAGGTGCCGGCCTCAACAGCTGGCTCGAGGGCTTCGTCGGCATTCTGATCGGCACGCCGCTCGGATTCTCGGCCAACGCCAACGGCAAGGGCATCTTCGGCCTGGGTGGTCGCGTGTTCGGTGCCCTCAACGACTATGTGCGAGGCGTGGGCGAGAGCCTCGGCGGCGACAGCCAGACCGGCCAAGCGACGCGCGACGCGGCCTGGAAGACGCTGCGAGAGACGCCCGGAAACCTGTGGGACCACCCCTTGCAATGGAAGATGGGCGACGACGCCAAGGTCATCTTCGACCGTCCGATTCAGGCTTGGAATGCGTTGCCCTCGCTCTCGTCGCCCGCGGGGCCGAGCCCGGCCTCCTCGGCGATCGACAGCCCATATGCGGAGCAGTTCTGACATGCCAATCCAGCTCTCCGGGATTGGCCCGACCTGTCGCCCGCTGAACGCCAACACGCCGGCAGGTGGCCCCTGCATCGTGTTGCTGGCCAAGCGCACCTACGTGCTCGATATCCATGGCTCGCTGGGCGTGCCGGCGGCCGAACAACGGCCCCTGCGAGCGGCGGCCATCCACGACGGTGGGCCCAGCGGCCTCCTGCTGGCCGACAGCGAGGCGTGGCCCTACAAGTTGCGCACCGACGTCGTCGTGCATGGCCACGCCTATGCCCATGGCGCACGGCGACAGATCGACGCCGCAGTGATCGTGGGTGGCAATCGGCGAAACCTACGCATCAGTGGCGACCGCCGCTGCGCGCGCTCGGCCGACGGACGCATCCTCTTCTCGGAGCCCGAGCCTTTCGAGCAGATGCCGCTCGGCTATGATCGCGCCTATGGTGGGTACGATCATGGCTCGGAAGCGGTCGTGCCCAATCTATTCGAGATGATCGGGCCGAGCCTCGCCGAAGGCACCGACCCAAAGATCTATAGTTTGTGTGGCTATCCACGCAATCGGCACGGTCGCGGCTATTACTTGGCGAGTTCGACCACGCCGATCGACGAGTTGCGGCTGCCCAACATCGAGGACCCCCACGACCTGCTCAGCCCCGAACGCTTCATCGTTCGCGACCCGCTCGCATGGTGGCGCCAACCGCTGCCGGCCAGCACGACGTGGCTGCATCACGGCCATATCGCCCGGTGCGCCTACCTGGGCGTGCAGCCCTTCTTCAGGCCACTGCCCGACGAACTGCCCGAGTTCGCGCGTGGCTACCTGTCGCCCGACGTTCGCAGCGTCGACGTGATGCGTGGCGACACCTGGGTGTTCGGCGTGCAAAATGGCGGGTCGCTCGGCTTGCAGGTGGCGGGCCTCGGCGGCGGCCACACGATCCGCTTGGTCCGGCTGCATCGCGAGCGGCATGAGCTCGACGTCGTGATCCCGGGTCAGCCCACCATGTACGTACGCACCCGCTGGCGCGCCGCCGAGCAGGCGCCCACGGTGCTGCACCACGTCGAGCTCTACCCGGACGAGGGCGTGTTCTCGGTCGTGTGGCGCGGCGCGGTCGCGGCCCAGCGCCCCCTGATGCCGGCAGAGCTCGACGCCCTGCCCTTCTCCGTCGAGTGGCCATCATGAGCGAGCACGACCCCGACCACCCGAACCTTCCGGCGCTGCAACACGGCTACGCGATGCGAGTCCCACGTAGCGACATGATCGAGCTCGTCGCACCAGGTGGCGTGGTGTGCCTCTCGATCCGGCTCGGTCCTGCAGGGCCGATGGTCGAGGTGCACGCGGCGTCGCTGCGCGTCGCAACCGAAGGCGAGCTCGTGCTCGACTGCGACCGCTTGGAGGTCAACGCGCGCACGGACATCTCGCTGATCTCCGCCGGCGGCATCATCCAAGATGCGCACGGCGACGTGATCGTGCGCGCCGACGGCGAGATCGCCAGCGAGGCCGCGGGTCAGCAGCACCACGCGCGGCGAGGTAGCGTCGACATTCGAGCCAACGACGACGTAATGCTCGAGGGCGAGCGCGTGAAGCTCAACGGGCCACGTGCCTTCGCGCTGCCGCCCGTCGATCTACGCTCTCGCCAACGACCCACGTCGTTGAACCGCGACGCCATCGCCGCTCCCGAGCCCGAGCAGCCCCAGGTCGAACCGGCACACACGCTCGACGAGGGCGAGCCGTCCTGAGCGGCCCGTCCGGATGCGCGCGCAACCTGCTAGCTGTTGAGCTTGACCGGGCTGCCGGTCACGCTCACCACCCCCGAGCTAGAGATGGTGATCGGCGAGCCGCCGATCAACACTTCGCCGCCACTGACCTTGGCCGGCGCCCCCTTGAGCTCGGCCTCGGTCGAGCCCTCGACCTTGGCGGTGCCGCCCTTCATCTCGGCGTTGCCGTCGAGCTTGACCGACGACGCGCCCTTGTGGACCAACACCTGGCTGCCACCCTTGAGGTCTGCCGCGCCGTCGAGCTGCAGCACGCTAACGCCACCCTCGCCGCCCGTGAGCAGCACCGTGCCCGAGGTGATGCTGGCTTGACCCGGCACGAGCGAGACGGTCGTGCCGCCGACCTTCAAGGTCATGCTCGCCGACGTCTCGATCGTGATGTTCGAGGTGTCCATCGTCACCTTCGAAGCCCCGACCGTGAGCGTCAGCTTGGTGGTCGCCGAGATGTTGTACTCGCCGGTGACCGAGACGCCCGCGCCGAGCGGCGCGGGATCGCTGGCCTTGCCGAGGTTCGAACCACCGTCGACGATCATGCACAGGCTGCCCTTGATGTGGACGGCCTCCGAGCCATCGATGTCGGTCACGCGATCCTTGTGGATCGTGATCGTCTCGTGGCCTTCGACCGCCTTGGTGCGGTCGTTGCCGACGCTCAAGGTCTGGTCGTGGCCGACCGAGGTCGACATGTCGTTGAGGATGACCTCGTTGAGGTCCTTCTGGGCGTGGATGAAGATCTCTTCGGACCCGGCCGCGTCCTCGAAGCGCAGCTCGTTGAATCCGCCGCCTCCGGGTGAGCTCTCGGACTTGATCGTGCTCTTGGTCTTGTCGTCGGGCAGCGTGTAGGGTGGCGTGTGCGTACCGTTGTAGAGGCAGCCCGTGACGACCGGGCGGTCGAGATCGCCGTCGACGAAGGTCACCGCGACCTCCATGCCGATCCGCGGCAGCCACACGAAGCCCCAGCCGCTGCCGGCCCAGGGCTGGACCACACGCACGAAGCACGAGCTGTTCTCGTCGAACGCACCGCCGCGATCCCAGTGGAACTGCACCTTGATGCGGCCGTGTTCGTCGGTGTGGATCTCTTCGCCGGCCGGCCCAACTACGGTCGCAGTCTGGATGCCGGCGACGCGTGGCCGTGGGTGGCGATGGGCGGGCCGCCACTCGACGGCCGAGGGGATGCACCCGAACTGGTTCGTGTAGGCGTCGGAGCCCGGCTCACCGCCCGCGAAGCTGCCGTAGGCGTGGGTGACTTCGGTGACGAGGTACTCGCCGGCCAGATCGGCTTGCGGGTGGTCGAGCAGTTCGAACTTGCAGCCCGGTGCGAGCAAGAGCGCGGTCGAGCGGCCCATGCACGTGACGGCGTCGCGCTGCTGCAGGGCCCGACGTCGCGCCGTCTGGGTCTCGAGATCGTCGACGACCAGCGGCGTGCTGCGATAGCCGTAGGTCGTGCTCGGCTCGACGTGATCGTAGTCCTCGCGCTCCGGCCCGATCTCGGCCCCGTTGGGGATCACGACATCGACGCTGGTCGTGCTCTCGGCGGTGATCAGGTTGTCGGGCGTCAGCCAGTCGAACACCATCGCGCGCGCGACCGTCGAGCGCAACTTCGACGCTCGATGAAAGCTGCGCACCTCCTCGCGCCCGCCCGACCCGCCGTCGCGCAAATTGACGGGCAGCACGGCCGACTCGTTGCCGAGCGAGACGAGGTCGACCCACGCCCCCTCGCTGTCACCGAGCACCATGATCTCTTTGCCGCTCTCGGACTTGAACCGGTAGCTGATACCGTACTCCTCCATCAGTCGGTGCACGAATTGCAGATCGGTCTCGCGATACTGAACCGTGTACTCCTGCGTGACGTAGGTGGCGCTGAGCCCCTCGGTGTCGATGGTGCGCTCGTAGGGCTCGAGCCCCTCGGCGAGCACCTCGCCCAAGATGTCTTGGATGGTCTTCTCTTGGAAGATCCGGCTGGTCTTGCGCATGCCCAGCGCGCGCAGGGCCGGAACGATCGTCAGACGCGTGACGAGGCGCCCGACCTGAATCGCGCCGTCCTCGATCCGCTCGATGATGCCCGAGACCTCGCGCTGCACGCTGCCGCGCTCGAGCGAGATCGTGGCGTTACAGCCGAGCATCTGCGTCGGGTCGGCCCACAAGTCGGTGGTGAACAGCTCGACGATGAGCTCGAAGGGCTCGTTGAAGCCCTCGGTCAGGCGAAATCCAGCAACCTGCCAGTCAAACTCGACCTCGGCGTTCGAATCGAATCGGACCGTGACGGGTTGTTCGATGTCGTCGGTCATCCGCGGCAGTGTAACGGCCGCTCGCGCGCTTCACAGCAGCGAATCGAACCCTACGGCAGATCGGGGTCGGCCCCGCCCACTTCGATCGTCTCGGCCTTGCGCGGACCCACCCGCAGTCCCAAGTTGGTGAGGATGCCATCCTCTCGACGCTCATCCGCGCGGCTGGTCCGGCGCGTCAGCCAGGCCACGCGCCGCATCGTCGGGCTCGACACCGAGGTGCGGCTGCGCGAGTGGACGGTGTGGATCCCCGAGCTCGACCCGGCCCACGACGGCCTGCGCATCGCCCATCTCAGCGACGTCCACGTCGGCCTCGTCACGCCCGACCGCCGCATCCGCAACGCCGTCGAGCTGATCCGCGCGAGCGAGCCCGACGTGTGCGTGCTGACCGGCGACTTCGCGAGCCGACGCCCCGCGCCGCTCGAGCGACTCGGCCGCGTGCTCGCGGGTCTGCCCGCGCCGACCTACTTCGTGCTCGGCAACCATGATCATCGCGTCGACGCGGCCAAGGTCCGCAGCGAGCTGCTCGGCGCCGGCTATCGACACCTCGACAACGCCCACCACACGCTCGAGCTCGCCGGCCATCCGCTGCACCTGATCGGCCTCGACGATCCGGTCACGGGTCGGCATCGGCCCGCGCAGGCGGTCGCCGGCTTGCCCGAGGGCGGCACGCGGCTCTTGCTCGCCCACCAAGCCGAGAGCCTCGCCGAGGTGCTCGCGCTCGGGCAGCGCATCGATCTGTGCCTGAGCGGCCACACGCACGGCGGCCAGATCTGGGTGCCCGGGCTGACGAATCGCATGATGGGCCGCCTCGGGCTTCGCCACATTCGCGGGCTGCAGCGCCTCGACGCGACCGGGCCCTTCGTCCACGTCACGCACGGCGTCGGTGCGGCCGTCATGCCGCTGCGTGTCGCGGCGCGACCCGAGGTCGGCCTGCTCACGCTGCGACGCGATCGCAGCGGCTGACCCTCGCCCTCAGGGCGCCGACAAGCTCGCGAGCACGCTCGAGATGCGCTGGAGGTCGGCGTCGTCGGGCCGCGCCGCCTGAGCGAGCGCGACCGCGTCGATGGCCGGCTGCAGTGCAGCGCTCGTCTCGCCGTCGAGCGCGTCCTTGTAGGCGATCAACGCGTCGGCATAGGCCAGCACCGCCGCGCCCTTGAGCATCAAGCCGGGGTCGCTGCCGAACAGCTCGCCGAAGGTCCACTCCTGCGTCAGCTCGCGCGGCTCGAAGGTCCACACGTCGAGCCAGGTCAGCTTGACGCCGATCGGCGTGTCGGCGGTCACGAGCTCGGGCGCGCAGGTCTCGACCTGCTGGTAGAACACGATCGCGTCGTTGGGCGCGATGTGCTGCGGCTCGATCTCCTTGGGGTCACCCGAGAACTCCTCGCCCGAGAACTTGATGATCTCGAACCCGGGCGGGAGCGTCAGCTCGACCTGCACGTCGCGGGCCGAGATCGCCATCGTCGACAAGAACTGCTCGCCAAACATCCGCTGCGCCTCGGCCGAGTTGCCGACGTAGACCGACGCGCCCTTGCCCACGTCGGTCACGGTGTCCATCAGCTCGTCGTAGTAGCTGGTCGCGCTGCTGGCCACGCCGACGCCGACCAGGTAGATGCCGTCGGCGCCACCATAGGCCGCGTTCTCGGCGATCAGGTCGGCCTCGGTCACGCCCGCGTTCGCGCCACCGTCGGAGATCAGCACGAGGCGGTTGATCGCACCGGCGTCGTAGACGGCCTGCGCGAGCTCGTAGCCCGACTCGAGGCCGGCGTTGAGATCCGTGCCGCCGCCCGCCTCGAGCGCGTCGATGGCGTCGAGCACGACGGGATCGCTCGGACCCGTGACCTGATAGCCGGCCAGCGTCCACGTGTTCTGCGTGTCCCACTCGACCATCGACACGCGGTCGCCGACGCGCAGCTGCGCCGCAATGACCTTGCCGGTCTCGCGCAAGAGCTCGATCGCCTCGCCCGCCATCGAGCCCGAGGTGTCCATCACGAGCGTGACGTTCATCGGCGGACGGTCCTCGCTGGTCATCGTCTCGCTCGCGACCGCGAGCTGCATCGCGTACTGCCCCGCGACACCCTCGATCGGCTGCGCGGCCCCGTAGATGGCCAGCGAGCCATCGGCCGCCGCCTCGTAGGGGAAGCCGTAGTAGTTCATGAACTCCCACGGGCGGATCGAGATGTCGCCGATGTTCTGAGCGCCCTCGTCGAGCACGCGATCCTCGATCTGCGCGGGCGACGAGCTCGAGTTGGAGTCGTCGGGCGAGAGATAGAGGATGACCGGATCGACGTCGTTGCAGGCCGGCTCGCCGGTCGTCGTGTCGGTCGTGTCGGTCGTGTCGGTCCCGGTCTCGGGCTGGCTGTCGTCGGCACCGTCGAGATTCTCGTCACCCGTGTCGGCGCCCGACGTCTCGCCGCCTTCGTCGCTGGTGCCCTCGGCCGAGCTCGTGAACCCACCCGACTCGGCCTCGTCGCCCTCGCCCACGAGTTCGTCACCGCCGTAGTCGTCGAGGCCCGCTCCTCCGTCGTCGCCACCGCATGCGGCCAGCGCGAGAGCGAGCGAGGTGGCGGTCGACAGACGCAGGATCGAGGGGCGGCAGGTCATGTGCTCGTCGTGCCACCAGCCGCCCGAACCGATCACGGGCCACACGCACCGGTCTTCGGATCACCACGGCGCGACTCGCCCGCGCCGAGAGCTTCATGAAACGTAGACTCGTTGGATTCGGCAGCCAACCGTCACCGTGTAAACGCGTCGCTTCGTCGCGTCCCGCCGCGCGATCGGTTTACACTGGCCCTCTGCGGCTTCGTCCGCGCTTTGCCATGCCCTTCTCTCGCTCTGCGCTCGCGCTCGCCCTGCTCACCCTGCCCTTCTCGTCGCTCGGCTGCGCCGGCGGTCAGGTCAACGACGACGAGATGGGCGACAGCGAAGGCTCGACGATCGGCACCGACTCGACGGCCACCGAGTCCGACTCGACGAGCACCATGGCCGAGAGCGAGAGCGAGAGCGACGCCCCGGCGTGCACGAGCGTCGGCTGCGAGTGCGACGGCAGCCCCGGCAGCTGCGACCCCGGGCTCGGCTGCGTCGATGGCATGTGTGCGCCGGCCAGCTGCGGCAACGGCATCGCCGAGCAGCCGGCCGAGCAGTGTGACGACGCCAACGAGTTCGAAGGGGACGGCTGCGACAACGACTGCACCTACACGACGCTGCTCGACGTCGAGGCCGGCCGTCAGCACACCTGCGCGCTGATCGAGGGCGGTCGCGTGCGCTGTTGGGGCAACAACGGCGCCGGTCAGCTCGGCTACGGCAACACCAACAACGTCGGAGACAACGAGCCCGCCTCGGCGCCCGGCGACGTGGTGCTCGGCGAGAACGTCGTGTCGATCGACGTCGGCGGTGCGCATGCCTGCGCGCTGCTCGAGAGCGGCGACCTGCGCTGCTGGGGCAACAACGCCGGCGCGCAGCTCGGCTACGGCAACACCAACCACATCGGCGACGACGAGTTCCCCTTCTCGGTCAACCCGGTCGCGTTCAACGTCGAGCTCACGGCCGTGCAGCTCGGCGGTCGCCACAGCTGCGCGC
>WBZP01002788.1_pt1 | contig 19698 bp, 17 predicted proteins | sample 5204301 | NCBI WGS metagenome assembly WBZP01 (sample SAMN12412401, study PRJNA552823) | activated sludge metagenome | isolation source: activated sludge from nitrification reactor of wastewater treatment plant... | place: USA: Pennsylvania | collected 2017 | reverse complement strand
CATGAATAATCTTCTCCTGGGATATTAACCAACTATGGTAATAGTATAGATGAAATGATGGTAGTGCAAGATAATACTTGACTATACATGGTTAATCCGTTCAAGATGGAATTGGACGAAAAGAAGAAGAGGATCTCGGTCAACACTCGTCCTCCTTGACATGTAGGCTCAGCAGGTAGCCCGATCCCTTGCACGCGTTGTTTCTCTCCTGTGTATCCGATTCAGTCTTCTTCCCCTGATCGAGGCCAGAGATGATCCAAGTCTTCGGTCGTTTCTCTCGACTCCTATGTTGTGGTTGCGCGTATCAGAAGCCATGAGGGAGTTACCCATGAAGGAAACAGACGTCAGGATGTGTCGAGAATGTTCCTCACACTGCCGCAGATGAGGAAAGGAGATCAGCATGTTGTCATACGCCGCGATATTTATTGTGGTCGGGTCAATTGTCGGAGGGGTGAATGCGGCCGGCCTAGCCACACTTGTGACTCAGGGGGATTGGACCTTGCTGTTGAGTGGGGTTGTCTTGGTGATCATCCACAGAGTGGCGGAACGTACGGACCGGGTATCCTCACTGATCAGAACCATCGTGGGAGTTCATCCGTGAGCGAGGGGTTATGACAACAGACGTGCGCATCTCAAGAAGGAAGAGCGCAATCACTCAGGCGATCAAGGTCATGGGAGACGGGTTTGGATCCACGGAACAGGATGTCACAAGGGCTATCCATAAGCTGAAGCCGTCCATGCAGGATACGTCGGAGCGGAATTGTTCCGTGAAAACGGTGCCGGGGCAGGATAGCCGGCTCTCTCATGAGGTGTAAGCCGTTAGGGAGATGCACTGGTGTCTGCAACCAGAAGGAGGATGAAACATGACTGTTCACTCTCACGTTCATAGCCATCTCGACGTCACGGAGACGCTGGCTCGATTGTATCTCTTGTTGGCCCAAAGCATGGATCGTTGTGTGAGCGAGGGGGGATGGAGCAACGATCCAGAGGACGAGTTTCAGGCGCATCTTGCTTCGACCAGGATCGCTGTACTGGACATGCTGGCGGGTAATTCGGTGGTCCAGGCAAAGGTCGAGCAAGAGTGCAATCGGATCGGCTCGCTTGTGAAGGATTGCCTGATGGGCGGGGCCTCTAGAGAGGTCGCGTTGGAAGAGCTCCAAGCGGAGCGGGCCGCACTAAAACACAAGACCATGGCATTGACGGATCTTCTGGCGGTCTTTCGGACGACCTAGCGGGATACTGAATATGGCCTGTTGTTCCAGGCTCGGTTCAAACGTGAAGCGGTGGGTCTAATGATCATGGAGGATCGTATGAAGACAACAACACGCACCTATGTGTTGACACTGAACTCCTCGTCGAGAAAAGGCCTTCGGTTGTGGATGGGAGACAGTATCCATGTCCTGCGCCATTGCTCGGCCAAGCAGATCGGTCTGGCATTACGGGAAATGCAGCTGAGCGTGGACAGTCTGCAGACCCCCGTCTCGTCATCGGGTGGATCCTATTCGCTCAACCGTGGGCGATAAGGTCTGGCCCTTAGTCTCATGAAGTAGATGCGTATTGGAAGAGTTTGCACGGGGAGCAATCGTGATCCATCTGTATGGTCTCTGCCGCGTATGCTGACTAGGTTCATGCCACGCATGTGACCTGTTGGAGGGTTGAATCAGTTGCTCTATAAAGCAGAGGAGGGTGATCAATGGTACGCATCAAAACACCGTTCAATCTGGACGCATTCCTCAGTAAAACCAATAAGGGACAGAAGATCCTCGTGTCTCCCAAGAGACAGATCATTTTTTCACAGGGGGATACGACTGATGCAGTGTTCTATATTCAGGCCGGTAAGGTCAAAGTGACGGTGGTCTCGGAGCATGGCAAGGAGGCCGTCATCGCGATTCTTGAGCAGGGGGCGTTCTTAGGCGAATCTTGCCTTGTGGGACAGAAGGTCCGTACGGCAACCGCGACCACCTTGGAAGACTCCCAGATCATACGCATCGAGAAAGCCGTCATGCTCCGCCTGCTTCAGGAGCAGCCCAGGTTCTCCGAGGCGTTTATGTCCTATTTACTGACGCACTCGATCCGAGTCCAAGAGGACTTGGTGGATCAACTCTTCAATTCCAGCGAGAAGCGGCTGGCGAGGGCGCTGCTGCTGTTGGCCCACTTTGGGAAGGAGAGCAAGTCGGAAACGGTCATTGCCAAGATCAGTCAGGAAACGTTGGCCGAAATGGTCGGGACGACCCGCTCCCGCGTCAGTTTCTTTATGAACAAGTTCCGTAAACTAGGGTTCATCAATTACAAAGGCGGGTCGCGTCGGAATGGCGTATTGCGTGTGCATAGCTCTCTTCTCAATGTTGTGCTCCACGATTAGGGTCTCAACCTGATTCCGCTTCTTTGGTTTACCGGAACCAAATCAAGTTGCATCCGCAGCCCCCACCATTTTCAACGCTTTTCTATTGAGCAATTGTGAACAGACTGCAGCCGTCCGCTCCATTATGCTCGTCTCCATGAATGATGCCGTGGATATGCGTGCCACTGTACCGCTCACGATTTCTTGGACACGGTTGTTGCCGTATTGGACCCGACCTGGGGATCGGCCCGGTGTTGATTGCGGGTCCTCTCCTCGGGTGGGTCATCGGCGCACGTGAAGAGGCGGTGGCGATCGGGGGAGTAATGGCAATCGGCACAGCGCTCAATAATCTTGGGATTCCCAAAGACAGTGTCGGTAATTACGACACGGCGCTCAAGTCACATAAGTTTATCCTTATGGCCCACGGCACGGCAGAAGAGGTTGCTCGAGCCCAAAGCATTATTCGAACGAAACGTGCGCGCGCAGTCGCTTAGGAGTCTAGGAAGATTGACCCTGTAGCCCAAGCTGTTGTGGCCGGTACGATGTTGCCGAAGCAATTCGGTCAGGACCGGAGAACGGGAATGCTCCAGGGGACTTCTGGGGGGGATAAGCCAAACGAGGCCGCTGCCCGCAAGGATGGAATCCTGAACGGAACTACCGTGATGAGAGATACCGCGACGACCGAAGGAGACAAGGCCAACAAGAAGACCGTAATCAGATTGCTGAACGAGGCGCTGGCCACGGAAGTGATCTGCATCCTCCGGTACAAGCGCCATTACTTTATGACCGCCGGGATCAGTGCTCGTCACGTGAAGGCGAGATTTCTCCAGCATGTCACTGAGGAGCGAGCGCATGCTGATCAATTGCTCGAGCGCATTGTCCAGCTTGGAGGCAAGCCGGATTTGTCTCCTGAACGGCTGCTGATCCGGAGTCATGCCGAACATATCGAAGGAGAGTCGTTGGTGGAGATGATCGCGGCCGATTTGCTCGACGAACGGATCGCGATCGCGAGCTATCGCGACATGATCACCGCTATCGGCTCCGATGATCCAACGACCCAGCAGGTCCTGGCGCAGATACTGGCGCAGGAAGAAGCACACGCGGAGAATTTAGCCAGCCTCTTGGCGGACTGAGCAGCACAGCGAGGAGTCACATAACAACCGTACCAGGTGCGTTATGCGAGAGCCATTGGGCGGAGGAGGAGAGCCTATGGTCTGTCAACGCTGTCAGGGGCTACTGGTTTGCGAAACATTCGACGATCTGAACATCGACACAGATTCCCTCTACACCGGTACACGCTGCCTCAATTGTGGGTGTATAGGTGTATAGAGGATGCCGTGATACGAGCCAATCGCTCCCGTCGCTCAGCGACAATGCGGAGAAGCCGGAGCGGGAGGGGCAGGACGAGGGACATCGAGCGAATCAACATCCACGTGGATGCATATGCATCGATCCAATGAGTGAGGGCTGTTCTAGCGAATGCTCATCTCACGCTCAACCATGAGAGAGGAGGCTTGCAGGGTATGTATGCACACCCCTCTTTCTGATCGTCAGGAGGCATCTCCATGAGGGGGGACACTATCAGGAGGCGGGGCCATGTGTCACGAATGCGCCGTGGGCAGGGGTCGGTCTCTGAGCGGAGCTCGCAGAATGACAGCGAGTACTACCAACCAGAAGTCCTGATGTTTGCTCGTGGAAAGAAATTGCTGCACGCGAATCGCCGAGCCTTTGGAGTGACAGGCCGTCTCGACCATTCAGTGCCGCTGCGCGAACTACGGAATGCCATCCAAGCGGGACTGAATCTTCGCAGAGCGGTCAATATCTGGGAACCCTTTGAGTTGAAACGTGTCCTCTTTGAGGTAAAACGCAGGATCCTCGTGCGCGGGCTTGGGCTGTCAGACCGGAGTCCTCATGACGACTCACACATTGTCATCGTCATAAAGGAACTTGGCCTTCAGCAGGAGGGTGATGCGCTTGAGAAGCAGATGAAAGTGCTGTCTCAAGAGAGAAGGAATGCAGGCGAATCTAGGACTCGCCGAACAGAGGCCAGGTCGAGGAGTGTTTGATATGTGCGTCTATGTGGAGCGTTCTGACAACGACAGCTGAAAGGACGTACAAATAAATCTTGCGTTGAGGAGGGAGCCACGATGGAACACCGGGGCAAAGGTATGCCAGATTCATCTCGGACATTGGTGAGCATCGTGACCGGTGAGGACAGTCGGCAGCCCATTCACCGCCGGTCAGCCGGTCTGACGATCAGAATGCGGGAAATCGATTGTATGTTGGCTGATATTCAGGCACACATGCAGATGCTTCGGCGTGAGAAGACCCATCTGGGACTGGTGCGGGCAGAATTGACCGGCGGCATGGAAACCAAGTGGAGCGGGTTCTCACAGGATAAGACTTCGCCGAAGTAGCCGGCTCTCTTGGTGTCCGCAGAGTAGTGAGAACGTCTGAGGTGAGTAGCATCGGTCCAATCGGGACAAGGTGCTTGTCCAACACTGCGTCGGGAACGGTGATTTGTTCAGGCTGAGGCTTGTGTCGCCCTCGAGGACTTCATCGTCTGTATTGGCAGGGGGTTCGTTTGTGTAATTCGGCATGCTGTTTACTAGCAAGCCGCTGCCGTCTTAGCCAAAGAGATGGCATCATGACGTGCGCATTGCTCGCTCGTATCAACACTTTATTTAGACGGAGCCGGTCCCTTGCTCTGAATGTGGATCGCTTTATCTGGACGTGCGTGTGGCCTCAGGGACTCTAGGGCCCTATCTGTGTTCGATTTGAGCCCAGTCCTTGACCCCGCACGTCGTGTCTTCCATCCACGCGTCGTGTGTGACGATGAGACATCACCAAGCCGCCTGAACCGGAGTTGACCGCATTGTCGCTTGAGCAGAGAGATGGGTGGGCACAGCAGGATACTGCGTTTCTCAAAGGTTTCAAGTCCTCGAATGGGGTGTGCCAGAAAGTGGGAGGATGATGTGAGGGGCTGTGTGCATATGCAGAGAATGCCCCTTTCTCCACGTACATCCCGATCATCAATTTATTGCACAGTTGGATTACGAGGCACGCTTCTGTGCCTGGCGGTAGGTGCTATCTTGACGGCACATGCCCTGGCGGGGCCCTTGGAACAACTTTCTGACTTAACCGACAAAGCGGCTCGTGCCGTCGTCACGCTCCAGGTTCGCGACAACTTCAACAGCGAGTATCTGTACGATGTGAGCGTGAAGAACGTATCGTCCGATTCGTTGGTGGGAGAGTCGCTCATCATCGTTCTCGACAAAATTACCAATATCGGGGGTAACGAATGGATGACAGGCACGAGCGAATCAAACCTGACACGCATGGAGATTCTGGGACAGGATGGCGAAACAGACGACGGCAAACCGTACTTTCGAATCCCTCGCGGATCCGGTCCAGATTTACCTCCCTATACCGAAAGTAGGCCTGCGAGCGTGGGAATTCGCAATAAGGACTATCTCATCGTGTTCACTCCTGTTTTCCGGGTGTATGGCATGAAACGGCCGCCTGTTTCGCAGAAGCCGGAGGAGCGGGGGGGGCCGTCACCTTCAGCTCTGACTCCCACTGACAAGCTTATTCAGTTACTCTTCCAGAAAGGCATGCTCTCTGAAGAAGAAGTACGTACGCTTTATCCGCAATGATCCCTCTCTCCTGTTCAGAGTTCGCGGGACAGCGCCGCCTACCTCATAGAGGCCAAATCGAGAGGGGCACATCCTTCACTTGCCGTCTGGACGATCAACATTGAGTGGTCAGACGCCTTCTTTTGAACGATCATCTGTACTGTATTCTCGGTATCTTTCGTATAAGGCCGGAACGGGACTGTTTGCCTGATCCATTCTCACAGCACAGCTTAATAAGTCGCTAGGAACAAGGATGTAACCCGTTACCGCTCCCTTTATTTCTTCACGTGAGCTGTTTTGACCAGTTTGTCGGCTGTCTTCTCGCTATGCTGAATTCTAGGTACCCGGCCGTCTCTCATCTCGTGATCGAAAACAGTCAGGGTTGAGCAGCCGTAACCACGGCTGCTCTATTCGATCATCTGCCAGGGCCGTGCGTTCTCGGAATATCAGCAGTCGTCCGGTTGAGACTGTGAGAATTGTCTCTGCTGATGGTTGCTACCAAGGGGATGCGAGGACTGGTTCGAACAGTAAGAGCGCAGCGCCTGCCACGATGGTGACCATATGATGGTGTGAACAAACGCGAGCGTTCTTGCTCGAGGGAGATAGCTACACTTCATTCACGGGAAAAGTGGGAGGGACAATGGAACAGGAGGATTGCGCAATGGCAGATAAGAGGGGGTGTTCGTTAGGGGCGGCGGGATTGGCGTTTGTGACCGGAGGGGTGTTGGGCGCGGCGGCGGCGTTGTTGCTGGCACCGCAGTCTGGTCGTGAGTCCCAGAGGCAGTTGCGAGGATATGCGCGACGAGCCGAACAGGGTATTCATGAGCTGGCCGATAAAGCCAATGAGGGTGTGGATGAGGCGCTGGACAAGGGTCGAGACTTCATCAACGACACGCGGGCGGTCCTGACCGAGGCGGTCGAGGCCGGGCGTTCTGCCATGTATAAGGAGCATGAACGACTGTCTAGCAACACAAATGCGTGTCAGTGAAGTGCCATCACAAGAATTATCGAGTGTATGGCGACTGTGCGAATAAAGGGAGAATCAAGATGAGTACTATTCTTATCGTCCTATTGGGTGTGTTGTGCCTTGGTCTACTTCCGGTCTGGCCGTACAGCGGAGGCTGGGGATATTTGCCGAGCGGCGCTCTCGGTTTCCTTTTCCTAGTTTTCGCAATTCTGACTCTCATGGGCCGGCCGGACTGGTCGGCAACTGTGAAGCCATAACGGAAGCGAGCACTTGGCGGTGGGTAGCTCGAACCTACTTCCTACCGATGAGCAGTTCCATCATGGTGCCGGATCGTCTTGAACGCTGGTATTGAGGAAGATTTTCGGCGAGCTGCCTAGCCATACTCTCGACCTCGGGAGCGCCATGAGGTCTATTTAAAAGATGGAGCATAGCATCATGATCGATATTAATTCAGGGACCTTCGACCAGCTAAAGACTCTGGCTGGAATCGGAGAAACCTATGCCAAGCGGATTGTGGACAAACGCCCCTATCAATGTGCGGATGAGCTTGTGATGAAGCAAGTTATTCCGCAAAGGAGCTACGACAGGATCAAGGCGAATATTATGACGAGGCCGAAATAATGCAAATGCGGACGCGACGAATCCGACAGTAGTCCAAGCGGAGGTGGCCAGCATGGAGCCGAAAAGGAGGGGGATATGAAGAATAGATCTCGGACATCGATCATGATCATGACGGCATTTATTAGCGGATTTGGGATGGGAGGCCTGTCACTGCACTATGCTTCCGCCCAAGGGCTATTTGGACTTTCGACGTCGGTCACCCAGCTCGGCAGGGCCCTGGTGGACATGCAGAAGAATGTCGACGACCTTCAAAAGAATATGGGGACGATCAAACAGGTCAAAGAACAACTGAGCAGTCTGTCCCCACAGGGTGGGGGCGTTCCAGGAGGGGACCTGTTGAAAAAAGGTGGAGATTCATTGAAAGACATGAAGCCAACATTCTGAGTCGTGTGACGCCAGCACTTGAGGGAACCAACCTATGAGCCAGAGCTCCAACGGTATCGCTAGTACGAATGCAATCAGGTCCGAAATGCGTCTCGGTATGACCTGGTTCGTGAAGGCAGGCACGGTTGCTTTGCTGATGCTGATGATAGGGACTCCCGTGGCCTCAGCCGAGCAGACTGCTACCGAAGCAGTAAGAGGCACGATCGATGAAGTGATCCATATTCTCAACAGTGAGGAACTGAACCAGCCGGGCCGCTCGCTGGAACGACGTCAGAAGATTGAGCAGATCATCAGGGAGCACGTCGACTATAAGGATATGGCCAAATTGGCTCTGGGCTTGTCCTGGATAGAACTGGCTGACATCGAGCGGCAGGAGTTTGTCACGCTCTTTGTTCAGTTACTCAGAGACACGGTCGCCGGTCGAATTGACAACTACGTCGACGAGCAAGTGCTCTACCTGTCCGAACAGCACGAAGAAAACTGTGCCGAAGTCAGAACGAGGCTGTCGGGACGGAAAACGGACACCTTTATAGATTTTCGGTTAGCCGACAGAGTCGGCCATTGGTATGTGTACGATGTGGTCATCGACGGTGTGGGTCTTGTGAGCAATTACCATGCGCAGTTCGCCAGCATTATCCGCGCGCATTCCTATGCAGGTTTGGTGAACAAGATGAAAGAGATAACACTCGTGGTGAAAGCGTTTGAAACAACGACGGATCCATAGTTCTGCCCTCAGAGGCGGTGAGGGGGCATGCAGATGGCCATCCGGCATCGCATGATTCAATCCTAGCTTGCCTCTCCTGGTTACAGTCGATGATCTCACGTTCAGTATGGTCGGTGCAGTTCAGCTCCTGAGTCAGCCGGACGACTCCGGACTTGGTCGGTACGTATATGAGTGCGATGTTCTCACCTCTTGCCAAGCGTGTCGAGCTGGAAGAACCGATTCGCGCCGAGCTCTTCGGTGTCGAGCGGCTCGAACAGCACGCTGTCAGCCTCGCGGCGGCACAGGTTGTCACCGCCGACGCACGGGTCGGCCGGTTGCTCACGCCACGAGTCCTCGATAATGGACGCGTCTTAGTCAAGTCGTATCAAGCCATCGCCCGCACCATTCACGAAGAGAAAACGATTACGCCGGCAGCCGAATGGTTCGTCGATAATTTTCATATTATCGACGAACAACTTCGCGAGATTATCGACGATTTGCCTCCTGGGTACTACCGACAATTGCCCAAACTTTCATCTGGCCCCTTGCAGAATTACCCGCGCGTCTATGGAGTGACCTGGGCGTTTGTCGCTCACACCGACAGTCGGTTCGATCCCGACATGCTTCGTCGCTTTGTAATGGCGTATCAACAGGTGCAACCGCTGACGATCGGTGAGCTGTGGGCGGTGGCGATCTCGCTGCGTGTCGTTCTCGTAGAAAACCTTCGCAGGCTGATTGAGCGGGTCGTTCAGAGCCGCGCGGACAGGCTGGAAGCCGACGAATTGGCAGACAGCCTGTTGGGGACCGGAGTGCTGGCCTCCGAATCTCCAGCCGCCGTTCTTCAACATGTTGAACGTAGACCATTAGCCGCCGCATTCGCGGTACAGCTGGTTCAGCGGCTTCGTGACCTGGACCCGAAAGTGCGTCCTGTCTTGCGATGGCTCGACGAACGGTTGGCCGGACAGGGCACCACGGCCGACGACCTGGTACATGCGGAACACCAGCAGCAGGCGGCCACGAGCGTCACGGTTCGCAACGTCATTACAAGCATGCGGTTGACGTCCGCGTTTGATTGGGCGGACTTCTTCGAGAGCGTCAGTTTGGTCGACAAGATTCTGCAACGGGATTCCCGCTATGCCGAGATGGACTTTGTCACGCGGGACACCTACCGCCATGCGATCGAGGATCTTTCGCGAGGGACGGGTGTGGCGGAACTCGACGTGGCCACACGGGTCATGGACCGTGCCGGACTGGCTGGGACCGAGCCGTACGCACATGAGTCGTCAGAGCGGGAGCGACATACCGATCCAGGTTATTACCTGATCTCTCGGGGCCGCATGGCACTTGAACGCGAGCTCGGTTACCGACTGTCCTGGAAATGTCGGATTCTGCGTGAGTTCGTCCGGGCGCCGACTTTGGGCTATCTGGGATCACTCGCCGTTCTGACCGCCATCGTCCTGTCTTTTCCCCTCTGGCATGCGGCTGTAACCGGGGTACCCGTGGCAGGTCTGGTCTGTCTCGGGTTCCTTGCGCTCGTGCCGGCCTCTGACTTGGCCATGGCGCTTATCAATCGTATGGTGATGGCCATCCTCGGGCCACGGTCGTTACCCCGGATGGCATTGAGGAACGGCATTCCCAAAGAGTTGCGCACGATGGTGGTGGTTCCCACCTTGCTGATGAGCCGGCAGGGTATTGACGAGCTGGTTGAACGATTAGAAGTGCACTATCTGGCAAATGCGGATGATGATCTGCGCTTCGCCTTGCTTTCAGACTGGAGAGATGCCTCCAGCGAGAGTCTCCCGGGTGATGCGGAACTACTGGCCACCGCAGTGGAGGGGATCGCGCATCTGAACAAGCGGTACGGGCCGGCGGCCGGCAGCGGTTCACGGTTTGTCCTGTTGCACCGCAGGCGAGTCTGGAACGAGTCCGAACAAGTGTGGATGGGATGGGAACGCAAACGGGGCAAACTGCATGAGTTGAATCAATGGCTCCGTGGCTCGACAAGCACCACGTTTATGTCCGTCGGGGGGCAGGTTCCTGAGCCGATTCCGTCGGTCCGGTTCGTCATCACGCTGGATGCGGATACCAGGTTACCTCGTGGAGCCGCCCATCGGTTAATCGGCACCATGGCGCACCCTCTGAATCGATCGCAATTCGATCCGCAGGCCGGACTTGTGCGTGAAGGGTATGGGATCGTGCAGCCGAGGATTACACCGTCGCTCCCGGCCAGCGGGGAGGGCTCATATTTTCAACAGACCTTTTCCGGACCCAGTGGGATCGATCCCTACGCATCGGCTGTGTCCGATGTGTATCAGGACTTATTTCACGAAGGATCCTACACGGGCAAAGGCATTTACGAGATCGACGCGTTCGAGGCGGCGTTGGCAGGGAAGGTGCCGGACAATGCGATGCTCAGTCACGATCTCTTCGAAGGATTGTTTGCACGCGCGGCCTTGGCGACGGACATCGAGCTCTTCGAAGCGTTTCCTGCCCACTACGAAGCGGCGGCGGCCAGGCAGCACCGATGGGCACGCGGTGATTGGCAGTTGCTGCCCTGGTTATTCGGACGAGCGTATACGGGGTCTGAGCCGTCTCGTGCGGTGGTGATTCCGGGCATCGGCCGTTGGAAGATCCTTGATAATCTCCGTCGTACTTTGGTGGCTCCCACAGCATTTCTGACACTGATCGTCGGATGGATACTCCCGGAACAATCGGCCTGGGTCTGGTCCGGGTTTATTCTGATCACGATCGCGACTCCCTCGCTGTTCTCCTTTGTGCTCGGGCTCTACCCACGCCGATCAGGCATTGACTGGCGCAGCCATTTTCGTGGAACCGCCGGCGACCTGATATTGGCCGCGAGGCAGATCTTGTTGAACGTCACGTTCCTTGTGCATCAGGCCTGGCTCATGACGGATGCCATCCTTCGTACACTCGTCCGGCTCCTCTTCACACATCGGAGGATGTTGGAATGGGTGACAGCGGCTCAAGCTGAGGCGGCCTACACGTCGGACTTGACCGGAATGTATCGGCGTATGGTAGGCGCGGTGGCACTCGCCTTCATGGCAGCTGGTGGGATGGCCGTATTGGGGGGCGATGAGTCTTGGATTGTTGCGTCCCCGTTCCTGCTGCTTTGGATCGCAGCCCCCGCTATGGCCCGGTGGGTCAGCCTGCCGCCTCGAGAGGTCGGGGCTGGGCCGGTGTCTCCAGCCGATGCGCGGTCCCTTCGATTGATTGCTCGCTGCACCTGGCGGTTCTTTGAAACGTTTGTGTCCGCCGAGGACCATGCGTTGCCGCCTGATAATTTTCAAGAAGATCCCAAACCCGTCGTGGCGCATCGCACCTCACCGACCAACATCGGCCTCTATCTGCTGTCCACGCTGGCGGCTCGTGATCTAGGCTGGATAGGAACTCTCGACGCCAGCGAACGACTGGAAGCCACGATGGAGACCATGAACCGTCTCGAGCTGTGTCGTGGGCATTTCTACAATTGGTACGACACACATACTCTTCATCCTCTCGATCCGAAGTATGTATCTTCCGTCGATAGTGGAAACCTCGCGGGACATTTGTTAGTCGTGGGGAACGGATGCCGCGAGTTGATTCAGCAAGCTTCCATCAACGGCGATATGTTTGCCGGAATCGATGATGCCATTCAACTGCTACGCAATGCATTGGAGAAGATTCCAGACCAGCGACAGACCCACACTGTGACCATGAAGCAGTTGAGCCACGCCGTCGAGGTGTTGGCCATGGCGCTCTTGTCGAGGCCGATCGACGCCGCCGGCTGGACCGCCAGGTTTGGCAAGCTCACCACTCTGTCTCATACTGTCTCGGATATGGCTCAGGCACTCAGCCAGGAGTGCGGTGATGATCCAGCGGGGGAGTTGCGCGCCTGGGCCGATGCAGCCCGGGCATGCGTGGAAAGCCACAAACGGGATGTGGAACTCTTGCTTCCATGGGTCCGCTTCAGTGCGAAAGACCGGGCGGCCATGTTCGACCATCCGTCGGACCCATCGCCGGAGTGGGCGGTGATCGAGCCGTTCTTTCATCCTCTTCCGACACTAGCTACCGCGCCCGCACGGTTCGCGGCCGCGCTCCGTGCGCTTGATCGCTTGCGGGAACAGTTGCTCAGTCGTCCCTCCCAGGATCGGACTATCTTGGCAAGAGTCACCTTACTGGCTGATGCCATCCGGCAATCGCTCGCGGATATCACGGCCTTGGCCCGCCGTCTGGCGGCGATCGCACAGAATGCGGAGCATATGATTCACGCCATGGATTTCACATTTCTGTTCGATCCGACACGCAAACTGTTGTCTATCGGCTATCGCGTGCCGGAGAACTGCCTGGACCCCAGCTGCTATGACTTGCTGGCGTCGGAGGCGAGGCTGGCGAGCTTTATCGCCATTGCCAAGGGCGACGTGCCGTCGGCGCACTGGTTTCACCTGGGTCGTGCCCTGACGCCTGTGGAAGATGGTTCGGCACTCATATCCTGGTCTGGCTCTATCTTTGAATATCTCATGCCGGCGTTGGTGATGCGGTTTCCCGAAGGCAGTTTGCTGCGCCGGACGTATGAGCTGATTGTCCGTCGGCAGATTCAATATGGTGTTGATCGAGGGGTGCCCTGGGGAGTTTCGGAATCGGCCTATCATGCGCGCGATCTTGATCTGACGTATCAGTATTCGAGTTTTGGTGTGCCGGGTCTGGGACTCAAGCGAGGTCTGAGCGAGGATATCGTCGTCGCACCCTATGCCACGGCACTCGCAGCGATGATTGATCCCACGGAAGCCACAAGAGGCTTCGCGCGTCTCGCCGAGGCCGGAGGAAGGGGAACCTACGGGTTCTATGAAGCGCTGGATTACACGCGGACACGGGTACCGGAAGGACAAGACGTGGCCATCGTGCGGGCCTATATGTCCCATCATCAAGGCATGACGTTGGTCTCGATCGCGAATGTTCTGAACAATGGACTGATGAGGGACCGTTTTCATGGCGAGCCGATCATCCGGGCTACCGAACTTCTGCTTCAGGAACGGACTCCGCGCGACGTGCCGGTGACGCGCCCTCGCGCGGAAGAAGTCGCTGCCGCGGCGCACGTCCGCGATCTCATACCGCCGGTCGTGCGGCGATTCACCTCACCCCATGAGGCCACTCCGCGGACGCATTTGCTATCCAACGGGCAGTATGCCGTCATGCTGACGACGGCAGGTTCCGGATATAGCCGATGGCGAGACATTGCCGTGACACGCTGGCGCGAAGATGCGACCAGGGATTGCTGGGGGTCGTATATCTTTCTGCGCGATATGGAGACGGGAGTTGTTTGGTCGGCAGGGTATCAGCCGAGTGGTGTGGATGCCGACACCTATGAGGCGTCGTTTACAGAAGAACGGGCTGAAATTTCCAGACGGGACGGCGAGTGGAGTACGACGCTCGAGGTCGTGGTGTCGTCCGAGGATGATGCGGAAGTGCGGCGTGTCTCTGTGACCAATATGGGAACCAGCATGTGCGAGCTACAAGTGACTTCCTACGCCGAGCTGTCCTTGGCTCCACAGGCCGCCGATGTGGCCCATCCGGCTTTTGGCAATCTCTTTGTGCAGACGGAATTCGTGCCGGAGGTCGGCGCGTTACTTGCCACGCGTCGAAGACGGTCGGATGAAGAAGCAACGGTGTGGGTGGCTCAGGTGGTGGTGGTCGAAGGCGAAATCGTCGGCGATCTCCAATATGAAACGGATCGTGCCCGGTTTCTCGGCCGAGGACACCATGTTCGCACGGCGGTCTCAATGATGGGGGGGCGGCCGCTCTCAAATACCGTGGGATCCGTGCTTGATCCGGTGATGAGTGTGCGCCGTACGGTGCGGGTGCCTCCAGGTGGAACCGTGCGCGTGGTGTTTTCAACCATCATCGGCCCATCCCGAGACCACGTGTTGGAGTTGGCCGACAAGTACAGCGACACAAGAGTCTTTGAGCGTGCCCTGTCGCTGGCCTGGACGCAATCGCGCGTGCAACTTCATCACCTCGGTATCGAAAACGGTGAGGCGCAGTTGTTCCAGCAACTGGGGAACGCGGTGCTGTACTCCGATGTCTTGCTGCGGCCGTCTTCCGACACACTCGGCCACAGTACGCTGGAACGTACGGCATTATGGAAGCATGGTATCTCGGGCGATCTGCCCATCGTCTTGGTCTGCATCGACAAGGCGGATGATGTTGATATTGTCCGGCAGTTGCTCCGAGCACATGAATACTGGCGAATGAGGCAGTTATCGACCGATATCATCATCCTGAATGAGAAGGCTTCGTCCTATGAGCAGGGGTTGCACGGTTCGTTGGAAGAGCTCGTGCGTGGCAGCAAGCTGCGCCTCTGCCCGGATGCCGGCTGGGCGCGAGGCAGTATCTATCTTCTGCGAACTGACCTGCTTTCCCAAGAGGATCGGATGCTGCTGCCGCAGATTGCTCGGGTTGTCCTGCTCGGCCGTCGTGGCACACTGGTGGAGCAGGTGACTCGGTTACAGCGCAGGAGCCGTGCGGCCTCGACGATCCCGTCGTCGCCACGTGAGGGTACGCGCTTGGATGTGCCGTTGCCTGAGAGGGATCTCGAATTCTTCAATGGCTTGGGTGGTTTTGGAGATGATGGGCGCGAATATGTCACCATTCTCGGCGAAGGATTACGGACGCCACGACCCTGGATCAACGTCATCGCGAACCCGTCGTTCGGGTTTCTCGTGTCCGAGTCTGGATCCGGGTTTACCTGGTCGCTGAACAGCCACGAGAATCAGCTGACGCCTTGGTCAAACGATCCGGTGACCGATCCGTCGGGTGAGATGCTCTATATCCGCGATGACGATTCCGGAGAGATCTGGAGTCCAACGGCGCTGCCGATTCGCGACGAGCTGGCACCCTATATGGCTTGTCATGGACAGGGCTATAGCCGATTCCATCATGGTTCACACGGTGTCCAGGCCGAATTACTGCAGTTCGTTCCACTCGACGATCCGATCAAGATCTCTCGGCTGACGTTGCAGAACATGTCAGGCCGCTCGCGCCATCTTTCGATCATTACCTACGTGGAGTGGGTGCTCGGGAGTTCCCGCAGTGAGTCCGCTCCGTACATTCTGACGGAGGTCGATCCGGTAACCGGGGCACTCTTTGCGCGCAATATGCTCGGCGGCGAGTTCGCCGGGCGCATCGCGTTTACTGATCTTGCCGGCATACAGACGTCGTGGACCGGTGATCGCAGGGAATTCCTCGGCCGGAATGGAACCTTCGAGCGTCCCCTGGCAGTGGAAGCGGGCGGTGCATTATCTGGAAAAGTCGGAGCGGGTCTCGACCCATGTGGTGCCCTTCAGCTGTCGACGGAGTTGAAGGTAGGTGAACGTGTTGAGGTCATTTGGTTTCTCGGTCAGACGGGGGATAGGGAGCAGGCTCGCCTCCTGCTGACTCGCTATCGTGGGGCGGACGTGGATACGCTCTTGCGTGAGGTGACCCGCCGATGGGACGATGTGCTGGGTGTGGTACAGGTCCATACGCCGGAACGTGCGATGGATGTCTTCTTGAATCGCTGGGCGCTGTATCAGACGCTGGTGTGTCGCGTCTGGGCACGTGCGGCGTTCTATCAACTGAGCGGGGCCTATGGGTTTCGTGATCAACTCCAAGATGTCATGGCTTTGAGTGTGGCGGCGAGGGATGTCACGCGTGAGCATGTGCTGCGCGCGGCGGGACGGCAGTTTATCGAGGGAGACGTCCAACATTGGTGGCATCCTCCATCCGGCCGCGGTGTGAGGACCCGCATTTCCGACGATCTGGTCTGGTTACCCTATGCGGTGCTCCAGTGGTTGGACGTGACGGGCGACATGACCGTGCTGGATGAAATGGTGCCATTTCTAGAGGGGCCGGTATTAGCGGATGGGCAGCATGAATCCTATTTTCAACCACGGGTGTCCCAGGCGAGTGCCAGTCTCTTTGAACATTGTGCGCGTGCGTTGGATCGGAGCCTTGCCGTCGGCAGTCATGGCCTTCCGCTCATGGGCACGGGAGACTGGAATGACGGCATGAACCGGGTGGGCCAGCAGGGCAAAGGGGAAAGTGTTTGGCTCGGATGGTTTCTGCATACGGTCCTCTGGGAGTTTGCGAAACTGGCGGCTCAGCGTGGTGAGCGTGCTCGTGCCGAAGCATGGCGGCTTCATGTGAGCGCATTGAAGGCCGCGATCGAGCGGGATGGATGGGACGGAGAATGGTACCGCCGCGCGTACTTTGATGATGGGACACCACTCGGTTCCGCTGCGGATCAAGAATGCCACATCGATTCGATTGCCCAGTCCTGGGGAGTGATCAGCGGTGCGGCGGATCCTGACCGTGGCGCACGTGCGATGGCCGCGGTAGAGCGGCATCTTGTGAACCGGCGGGACGGGCTCATCCGTCTGCTGACACCACCCTTTGATCAGATGTCGAGGGATCCCGGCTATATCAAGGGTTATGTCCCTGGCGTGCGAGAAAATGGAGGCCAATATACCCACGCCGCTGTCTGGACCGTGCTGGCCTTCGCCGCATTGGGTGAAGGGGACAAGGCAGGCGAATTGTTCCGTATGTTGAACCCTGTCCATCGGGTCTCCTCGCGAGCAAGCGTCCAGCGCTACAAGGTTGAGCCCTACGCCGTTGCCGGCGACGTCTATGCCGAGCCGCCTCATGTCGGACGGGGGGGCTGGACCTGGTACAGCGGTGCGGCGGGTTGGCTCTATCGGGCCGGGACGGAGTGGATGCTTGGTTTCCGCTTGCGCGGCGCGACGCTCTCCATAGACCCTTGTATTCCGCGTCATTGGCCGGGGTACTCCATGCAGTTTCGGTATCATGCCGCAATCTATGACATTACGGTGGACAATCCACGCCATGTCAGTCGCGGTGTGACGCTGACGGAGCTGGACGGCACTGCGTTGCTTGCCAATACAAACATCCCGCTCGTTGTGGAGGGCCAGCATCACGTTCGCATTGTGCTCGGATGATCCAGAGGAAGGGGCCGTGACTCGTTGTTGTGGCGATATTCCTCCATCAACGTTCATTCTTATGGGGTGTTTCACCCCAAGTTTTATTGGCCGACATATACAAGGTTCTCTCAAGTGCCTGAATTCTCGATGAGTGGAATTGGTATGGACTTCGCTTTCGTCACGAGTAGTTATTTGATCACCCTGATATCGGGTGAAATGGAAAGGAGCGTCAGATGCTAAATCAAGGACAGATGACGAAGTGGGAGGTGCCGGGGGTTCCGGCCGGAGGATTGCGAACGGTGGGGCAGATCAGAGGGACCAATACCATCATCTTGCACGCCGGCCAAAATGGGATGCTCGTGGCGCTGGAGTTATTGTCTACTCATACTCCCGGCGCGCCGGTGGTTGATGATCGGAACGAGTTCATCGGGTTCATCAGCGAATTTGATGTCCTCCGTGCGCTGGAGGCTGGCAAAGATCTTTCACAACTGACGGCGGAAGATATCATGGTTCGTGAGCGAATCAGCGTTACGGCTGAAACCACGATTGAAGAAGCTGTCAGGACGATGGAGAACGGACATCTGCATAATCTTCCTGTCAAGAAGGATGGGAAGGTGGCCTATTCCGTGACGCGACACGATCTTCTGCGAGCCTGGATTGGCATCGGGACTTCGGGAGAGGATTGAGAATAATCCTCGTTTCTGGAGGGCAGGTGTCATTCGACATCAGGTGCCCTGCACCCTCTCTGGCGCAAAGTCTTGGTGTAGTGTCCAAGAAATACTTTCCTGGCGAGTCATCGATTCGCTGAGGACGGGTCGGTCGAACTCTGCCGTGTGTCCCACCGCATGAGCAATTCTGACCAGACCGTGAATTGCGTCTAAGGTAGACTCAATCCAGTTCTCACGCGAACGTCCTTTGGTACCTACCTGTCAGAGCGCAGGGAGGTGCTGCCGATCAGTAAGACTCTCTTCAGGCCTGGCCTTCGACAGTGCAGGCCCCCGATTGCAGGGCGACCGCTCAATACTCGAAAAAAGGAGCCCTCTATGACCACATTCCTAAGAACAGCGCTTGTGCGGTACTGCTTGGCCGTGACCTGTCTTGTTGCTGTCACGGCGACTCAGGTGAGTGCCGATGACCAGGTTTGGACGACGAAAGTAAGCGGAGTCATCTCCCAGATGCGATCCGGTCTCATCATGGTCACTACGTCCTGGGGCACCATGAGCATCCAGTCTGATGCGTTGACCGAGGCCAAGGTTGGCGATGGGATTACTGTCTGGGTGAATGAAAACAATGTGGTCATCGATGCCTACCCCAAAGGAGCGGCGCGGCCGCATCACCGGTGGGTGAGGGGCAATCTGACCTATACCTCCGGGAATCAGGAAGCGATCACTCTCTGGACTCCGGAGGGCAAGCGGGACTTCATCGTGAAACGGAATCGATCGAAGTTCGGGAGCTTTGCCGAAGGGAATCCGATCACGGTGCAGTTGAACGATAAGGGTGAGGTCATCGATGTGCATCGCCAGTTAGAATTGGAACTTGCCATTGCCCCGATGCCTCATACCGACCCTGGTTCTCGGATCAAGCTCGAGGGTGTCGTGGTGGACATCAAGTCTGGGTTGGTCTTCGTGCAGACGTCCGTGGGCCGCTACAGTCTGACCACCAAGACGGCTCCGCATGACGTCACGGTCGGCGATAAACTGATGCTCTGGATCAGCAGCAATAATGTTGCGGTCGACCACCATGCGAAAGGGAAAGAGGAGGTGCATCGCCTCATCACCGGCAAGCTGACCTTTGCCTCGAAGGACTTGAAAGAGATCACGCTCATGATGCCCGAAGGGGAACGGACATTTTCGGTACAGCACGGAGAAACCACACTCTCTGGGATGAAAGAGGGAACGTCGATCACCATTGAACTCAACGAAGCGGGCGATGTGATCGAGATCCTGAAGGCCGGATAAAAAGGGGCGGGTCGATAGAACCTATGGTCAAACTGATCATGGGGGAGCATCCATTCTCTACCAAACAGCCGGCCCGTTCGGGAGGATCACCGGTGTCCATCCGCGCGCTGCACGAGG
>WBZP01002787.1_pt1 | contig 19701 bp, 17 predicted proteins | sample 5204301 | NCBI WGS metagenome assembly WBZP01 (sample SAMN12412401, study PRJNA552823) | activated sludge metagenome | isolation source: activated sludge from nitrification reactor of wastewater treatment plant... | place: USA: Pennsylvania | collected 2017 | reverse complement strand
CATGGAAACCAGCGATGAATGGGAGACCGGAAAAGTGTATCTGTCCATGACACCCTAATCGCTGTCCGGCAGCTGCCGTTGCCGAGGAGCGCCCCCAAAAGTACAGAAGAGATGTTGACTAATCCTTCCCTACCAAGCAGATTCTTACGCAAAACCAGGAATTCCTACAAAAATATGGCTGTATACCACTCCTAAAACCTTTTTATCTTGATGATCTTTTTGAGATAATACGTCGTTTCATGAACCGCTATGATGGATGGCATCACTCCTCCTGTCAGAGAAAAATCTGACAGCAGCCACACAGATGTCTGACATTTTGAATAAACTTTATGCTCTACACTACCGGAGTACGATAGGCATTAAACTGCGAAGAACCAGAGTAGATAATGGGTATGGTATGGATTTCTTACTACATGGGAAAATAATTGCGATCTTAATCGCTGACGGCTTTGAACAGGTTGAACTTACCGAGCCCCAGCGCGCACTTGAGCAAGCCGGAGCACGGACGTTGATTGTTTCCCCAGCCAACAAAAAAGTGAAGGGCTGGAACCATACTACATGGGGCGATGAGTTTGAAGTAGATATCCCTCTTACGAAGGCTCAGGCCGAGGATTTTGATGCCCTGCTGCTGCCGGGCGCGGTGATGAACCCCGATACATTGCGTATAAACGCGCAGGCGCTCCAGTTTGTGCGCGACTTCTTCGACGCCGGTAAGCCGGTTGCGGCAATTTGCCATAGCCCTTGGATATTGATTGATGCTGGTGTGGTCGCGGGTCGTACCCTCACCTCATATCCATCCCTTCAGACTGATCTCAAGAATGCTGGTGCATACTGGGTTGACCAGGAAGTGGTAGTTGACCAGGGATTGATCACGAGCCGCAGTCCCGATGACCTCCTGGCCTTCAATCGCAAAATTATTGAGGAGTTTGCCAAAGGGCCGCCTACAGGTCAGTGAATCCACCCTGCGCGCCCCCTATACCTGTTACACTAAGAAAATATGTTTATCTGGCGGATGATTCGGCGGCTTTGCTACCACACCGTCCGCCAGATTTTCTCTTTCAAGATGCATTTTCACGATGCTGTTTGCGTGTTTCAGCTGCCTTTTTTGCCGCTACTGAACGCTTTTCATGAGTGTCCGCTACAGCCTCACCTTTGGGCGTTCCCTCGTGCGCTGAACGGGTATCAAGGTGCTTAGCTCGGCCAGAACCACTCTTTTTACCACCACCAGACATTTTGTTGACAGTAGCCCAGGCACGACTTTCCGCTTCATCTTCTGCGACGCCACGTTCCTCATAACTTGCCTCGATATGTTTGGCCTGGCGTTTTTGCTTATCGGTATACCTGGATTTGTCACCGCGTGGCATAGCTTCCTCCTTAGCGAACATGGTCTACAGCCGCGCTTACACCATGCTCTTTGGCACAATGGGCGCAGCAGTAGAAACGACCATCGGCCTCAATTCCATGACCAATAATCTGGCAGTCACAATGCACACAATGCGGTGCCAGCTTATGAATCGCACACTCAAAACTGTCAAAGACATGGCGCTGTCCATCCATCATCACTTCAAAGGCACGCTGATACTCATTACCACACACTTCGCATACAGCCATAGTAAATACCTCCTTCTTTCACCTACAGGTTGTATGCCACAAGTGTACTAGAGGATGCAGATGCTGCTGTCAGGGAAAAACCTGACATGCGCTATCGTAAAAACCGACAATGCGCGCCACATAAGTATAGTAGTGTTGTAGTACATACTGGCGCTGAAAGTGCGGGATGGGGCAAGAGGAGAGAGCTATGACTGCTTCACATACACTTATTGCGGTCATTGATACCGACATCTGGTTTCTCCAGATGATGGTCGAGGTTCTTGAGGATGCCGGGTATAAAGCGCTATCTCTGTATGAAGACGACTTGGTCGTAGAAATCTTACAACACTATAAGCCCAGGCTTGCAATTATTGATATCTCGATCGTTGAGCCAGACCGTGGTTGGAACTTACTTACCGCCTTGCGGCAAGCTCCAGATACAGCCACCATGCCCATTCTGGTCACTTCCACACTCAGCTCGCTTCTTGAACAGAACATGCCCTATCTACGGAGCCAAGGGTGGAGCACCCTCATTAAGCCCTTTGATATTAATACCCTGATCGAGAAAATTGGGCACTTCGTCCCGCCAACTTCTGGAATCGATACGCTTTCCTGGGCATCTGCCAATACGGTTTGCACTGAATAGAAGAATTGACCTGCTTCCCGCAGAGGCTTGGCACAGTATTGAATTATTCATCCTCTCCCTCCACGCCCACCACACCTAATGGCGTCGGCAGCCCATCAATACTGAGAAAGTTTTTCTCAGCGCGATATTCTTCGAGCGCTTCCGGGCTTTTTGCGGTGGCCCAATCGAGCAGCGTGCTGCGCTGGCCTACATAATCGTAGCGTGGTACCGCAAACCCGCACGAGGTCTGTACGCGCGTAATGTCGGCCACAATGATCTGGCGCACACCCGGGTAATCAACGAAAAGCGCACGCAGCTCGGCCCAATCGGCGTCGGTGGGCAGCACCGTGCGGCCCCGACCATACAGCCGCAGAATGCGCGGCGGCCCGGCAAAGGCGCAGAACATCAGCGTGATGCGGCCATTTTCGCGTAGGTGCGCCGAGGTCTCATTGCCACTGCCAGTTAGATCCAGGTATGCCACCTGCTCGGGCGAAAGAATGCGCAGGCAATCGAGGCCCTTGGGCGACAGGTTGACATGGCCTGCGGCGTCGAGCGGCGCGCTGCCAACAAAGAACATCTGCTGCTTTTCGATAAATGCGCGTAGCTCGGGCAGAATCGATGGGTACAGCTTGGCCATGGGTCTGCTCCTGTCGTCACTAATCTGCTACCATTACTACATCAAACGCGCGAACACCGCCGATTTGCCTGCATCACTACGGCAACTTCACCTCATCAAGCAGAAGCGCATCTGGCCCATCCAATGCCGGGTCTGCCGCAGCGGCACCCAGGGTCAGGCGCGGCCCATCAGGCGTGTATAGGCCAATAAACAGCCGGTAGTCCCCTGGCGGCGCATCGGCGGGCGTGGCAAGCGGTAGCTCAAGGTAGTGGTAGCGCGTTGTATCAGCACCAGCGACCGGGTACGGCACATCGATCTGCGCGTAGCGCTTGCCCTCGGGGCCTATCAGGTGCGCAAACAGCATGGTGCCAGGCGGGATTGTTGCGCTTGGTTGCCACGCCAGCCGCCATATCATTGGCGTGCCGCGCGCCAGCTGCGCTGGCCGGTTGATGCCATACAGCGTCACACCCGTGCCAAATGCAACATCGCTGCGCTTCGTAATGGTTGGCGGGGCCTCGTAAATCCAGGCGTAAGGGACATCGTGGATTTTGATCACCGTGAGCGGCTCAACCTTACCATAGAATTGGTCGAACGGGGGCAATAGCCCGCCCTGTGCATCGTTCACATACACTACAACATAGCCGCTATGCTCGGGCATCTGCTCGGTTGGCGGGGTAAGCGACTGCGCGCCGGGGCGCATATAGGTTTGCAGCCCGACCTTTAGTGTGGTAACGGTGAGCACGCCGGTGATGTTCGGCTGTTTGTTCAGCCAATCGGCCACCAGGTTCATGCCTTCGCCCCAGCCGGTTTTGAACGCCCAGGCCCCCGCAGTGGCCCCGCCCAGCAGCTGATTATAGGCCACCATCTGGTAGGGCTGCCAGAACGCCACGTTCAGCGCAGCGGCCAGCGTTACTGCCCCCAGCGCCAGCGGCTGCCAGCGCTCGGCGCGCGCGCGCGGGCGCAGCACCAGGCCTAGCACCACCATACCCAACCACACCAGCCCTACCGCCGCCAGTATATCGAGCGCGGGGAACACCGGAACGATGTAGCGATTAAATTTCTTGGCAAAGAAGCCCATAGCAAGCGTAAACACAACCACAAACCAGGCCAGGCCAGCCAGGCTATGCCGCGCCGTTGGACTAAGCGGTAGACGCCGCCATGCCAGCGGTAGCGCGAGCACGCCTAAAAATGTGAGCGGCGTCAGACGCATCGCAATCGCCAGCGGGTAAAATGTAAAGCCAGGGGCGCGCATCGGGCGGCCAAGGTAGAAGTTCCCGAGCTGGTGCGGCTGGGTGCCTTCGGCAGTATACCCAATGCGTATCTGATCAATCGCTGCTAGCGGGGCTGCCCACAGCGCCGGCCAGATTAGTAATGCACTGGCGGCAACCAGCCCGGCCCACACCAGCCCGGCCCGAAATAAGGCACCATAGCGGCGCGGCTGCGGGCCATACCAGGTGGCGAACAGACCAATACTTCCCGCAAGCGGAATTAAAATCAGCCCTGGCGATTTCGTCGTCATTGCCAGCGCAGCAAACACCGCCGAGAGCAGCAGGTCGCGCCAGCGCTGGCTCATAAACCAGTAGCGGCAGGTTGCCAGCATGCTCAGGGTCATAAACGTGCCCGAAAGCGCATCGACATGCAGCACCCGGCCAAATGCGATCGCGAATGGGTCGAGTGCCCACAGCAGCGCCCCAAGCACTGCCACCGGGCCTGGCACCAGGCCACGCATGAGCAAATAGCCAACCATTACAGCGATTGCATTCACCAGTGTAATCGGCAATTCGTACAGCGCGACAAACATTTGCGGGCTAAGCGCATGCACCCCGAAGTTGCCAAGTATATCGCGCAGCACCAGGCTAGCGGCACCGAGCCACATTGTTGGCACACCGGGATGATCGGTTATCGCCGTGGCTGCAAAGTTGCCTGTGCGCAGCGCATCAAGAAACAGTTCTGAGCGCTTAAACCAAAAGTTCACCTCATCCATTGTGGCAAACAGTCCCAGGTCGAGCAGGCGTGGAATGAGGGAAATAAGCATTATGCCGAGCGGCAGCCCAATTGCTGCCAGGGTATTCGTTCGCCGCGCCATCCGCACGGTCGGGAGGGTTCGCTCCATTCAAGCACCTCGTGTATCGGTATCGGGCAATGCCTGGCCCGAGTGTAGCTGCATATGCCAGGCGCTGATTGTACCATGGCCGCGCCAGTTCAATATCAGCACGCCAGGCGCACAACTACGCACCAATTCTTTTCGTATATTGTATGGGTTGCCTCAGTCAACAATCAGTGCTATCATCTCCGCTGTACTCCTATAACAATCTGAGAAGAAAGCATGCTTGCGGAACTAAAACGTCTGATGGTAGGCCAGCCACTTGCTACTGAGCAGCTGGCTCACGAGCGCCTTACCAAGCGAATTGCTTTGGCTGTGTTCTCTTCAGATGCGCTCTCATCGGTGGCATACGCAACCGAGGCCATTCTGATCGCACTTATGGCGGCTCAAACTACTGCGCTTGGCTATGCTACCCCTATTTCTATCGGTATTGCGCTCCTGCTTATCACCGTTGCATTCTCCTACCGGCAGACGATTATTGCCTATCCGCAGGGCGGTGGCACCTACATTGTATCGCGCGAAAACCTGGGTACCACGCCATCACTCGTCGCCGCGTCAGCACTACTTATCGATTATGTGCTCACGGTTGCGGTGAGTATGTCGGCGGCAGTTGCGGCCATTACCTCGGCAGTCCATATTCTTGAGCCTTATCGCGTTGAGCTGGCGATCGGGCTTATTAGCCTGGTAACCCTGGCTAATTTGCGGGGTATTAAAGAATCGGGCCGTATTTTTGCCGTTCCCACCTATCTGTTTATCCTCAGCATGTTTTTGCTGATTGGTGTAGGCCTAACAAAGCTGATATTGGGCGGCGGTAGCGTGCCACCCGCACCAGCGCCCGCCGTGCCGTATGTGCCCGAAGAGCTGCAAACCCTCTCGTTCTTTTTGCTACTACGCGCATTTGCAGCTGGCTGTACTGCCCTTACGGGTATTGAGGCTATTGCCGATGGTGTACCGGCCTTCCAAAAGCCCGAATCGCGCAACGCCTCGATCACACTCGTGGTGATGGCAGTCATTCTCTGCTCCATGTTCCTCGGCACCACGGTGCTGGCAAATGCCTACCACATCATTCCCGATGGCAGCCTCGAACCCGAAACCGCCAACTCGCAGCTGGCGCGCATGATTTTTGGCAACAACTCAGTCCTTTATTATATTCTGCAAGTCGCCACGATGTTGATTCTGGTGCTTGCATCGAACACCGCATTTGCCGATTTTCCCCGGCTCTCGTATTTCCTCGCGCAGGATCGCTTCCTGCCGCGCCAATTCGGGCAGCGTGGCGACCGGCTGGTGTTTTCGAATGGTGTCGTAGCACTTGGTATTTTCTCTTCGCTGCTGGTCATTGCATTTGGCGCGCGCGAGCAATCGCTGCTGCATCTCTATGCGGTTGGCGTCTTCCTATCATTCACGCTTTCGCAATTTGGGATGGTGCAGCGCTGGCGCCGGATACGCACACCTGGCTGGCAACGTAGCGCAGCAATCAACCTACTCGGCTCGCTCGTCACTGGCACGGTGCTGGTCGTGATAGCGTCAACGAAGTTTCTTGAAGGTGCGTGGGCGGTATTACTGCTCATCCCAATTATGGTCGTGGTTCTGCGCAGTATTCACACACATTATGTCGCCGTTGCGCGGCAGCTTTCACTCGCTGACGCGTCGCCACCAACTGCGGTACGACGACACACGGCGGTGGTACTGATTAGTGGCGTTCATCGCGGGGTAGTACCCGCCTTGCAGTATGCGCTCTCAATTGCGCCTGATAATGTCACTGCGGTGTATGTCGATCTCGACGCCGATGCGACTGCCAGGCTGAAAGAGAAATGGAAACAATGGGGTTCTGGGGTGCCGCTTACGGTGTTACCTTCGCCGTATCGTTCGCTGCTGCGCCCGCTGATGGCGTATATTGATGAGGTGGATGCCCAGTACGATGACGATGTGCTCACCATTGTGCTGCCCGAGTTTGTGCCCTCAAAGTGGTGGCAGCACTTGCTGCACAATCAGACGGCATTACTTATCAAAGCCTCGCTGCTGTTTAGCAAAGGGAAAATTGTCACGAGCGTGCCGTATCACCTCGAAGGGTAATGCCAGGCTTACCACACCGGCCCTGCTATGAAGCAGGGCCGGTGTGGTGCATGAATACCCAATAGTGAAGGTTTGGCGGCGCTACCCGCGAATTTCATACACGAGGAACCCTGCGCGGGTAACCAAGTTGGTCGCGCAACCCTCGCAGCTATGACTCGCTGTCGGAAGTGCGATCGCGTACTGCCCAACAAAACACCAGCGCGCCGATGATCGCCCCGATTACGCTACCCACCGTAATATCGCCTGAGAGAGTGTGCGGCACGCCATCGCCAATCACCCCGCCAATCAGTGCACCAAATGCCCCAGCGAACAGCGCGGCATTGGCATTTGGACGGTACGCACGTCGGCGCAGGCCAGCCCCAACGAACAGCGCAATAACAATACCCAACAGCGCCCAAATAAAATAATTCACCTGCAGTCTCCTCTCGCATATGTGCGAGTTACGCCTTACTGGTGGCCCAGCCGCGCGCAATCTCCACACACACAGCCACTGCTTTTTGCATATCCTGCAAACTTACCCATTCGAGCGGCCCGTGAATGTTCTGCATGCCTGTGAAGAGGTTCGGGGTAAGGAGCCCGCGCTCAGTCAATTTCGAGCCATCGGTGCCGCCGCGAATAGGAGCCGAGACTGGTTCGATGCCAACTGCACGGTACGCTGCCATGGCTATATTCACCGGCTGCATGTCTTCTTCAAGCCAATACAGCATATTGCGGTATTGCGGCGTGATTGTGCAGGTAACGCGTGCGCGCGGCTCGCCTGCCTGAATGGCGGCACACACCGATTTGAGCAACGCGCCATGGCTGGCGAGCTTGTCGCGATCGAAATCGCGCAGAATAAAGCTTATTTCGGCCTGGGCTGCCGTGCCGCGTAGCTGGTAAACATGGAGAAAGCCCTCACGCTCGCGCGTAGTTTCAGGCGTGCGCGTGTGCTGGGGTAGCGCATTAACAATTTTCGCCGCCAGGTGCAGCGCATTCACCAGCTTACCAAACGCATCGCCTGGATGCGTTGAAACGCCGGTTATCGTTACCACCGCTTTATCGGCAGAAAAAGTTTCATACACAAGTTCGCCAAGCTCGGCACCGTCGAGCGTATAGGCATACTCAACTGCTAGATCAGCCAGATCGAGGCTGTTTACGCCCGTGCCAATCTCTTCGTCGATGGTGAAACACACCCGAATTTCGCCGTGCGGAATTTCAGGGTGCGCCAATAGCTGCTCGGCCAGGGTCATAATAATCGCGACACCCGCCTTGTCATCGGCACCAAGCAAGGTCGTGCCGCTAGCCGTGACAATATCATCGCCGCGCTTGCTGCCTAGGTAAGGGTATTCTTCGGGCCGTAGCACCTGGGTTGGGTCATCGGGCAAAACAATTGGCCCACCTGCATAGGCGCGGTGTACAATTGGCTTCACCCCGGTACCACTGAATGCAGGTGCTGTATCGACATGCGCCAGAAATGCGACCCGTGGAATAGGCCCCTTTACCGTAGCTGGGATGGTGCCAATCACAAAGCCGTTGGTGGTTATGTGTACATTGGCCGCACCGAGTGCCGCCAGCTCTTTCTGCAACATATGCTGTAAATCGAGCTGTTTGCTCGTGCTGGGTACAGTGCTCGATTCCTCATCGCTCTCGGTATCTACCTGAACATAGCGCAGAAAACGCGCTTCAAGCGCAGAAACATCAGTCATTGCCTACCTCTTTTTAAACCATCCAGCTTCGCCGTATTGTAGCACCTCTTTGCGCCTTGCTCACCGCTATTTGACACGAGTTGCGCGGGCGACCGCGTTTGCGGAATAGTGCCTGCGGCAGCGCAGTACAAACGTCCACCGCGTAACTCGTATAGTTGACGCTACTGGCGCGCAATCGGCTGCTTGCGCACCTCAATCTGGTATAATCGGGCCATGCTATCGATTCAACTGCTTGGCCCTCCTCATGTAGCGCTCGACCAGCGCCCGCTGAACATCTCGCGGCGCAAAAGCCGGGCGCTGTTGTATTACCTGGCCGCTCACAGCGTTGCATTGTCGCGTGACCAGATTCTGGCGCTACTCTGGCCCGACCACGACCGTACCGCCGCGCAACAGCTCCTGCGTACAACGCTCTATGGCTTACGCAAAGAGCTAGGCCCGGCACTCCATGTCACCGACACCACCCTGGCGCTCGCACCCGATACTGCAATCGATCTGCGGCGCTTCGAGCGCGGGCTAGCAGCGCTGAGCGAGGCCGACGATAGCATCGAGCCGCTGGCCGCCACACTGGCACTCTATCGTGGCGAGTTCCTGGCCGGGTTTAGCCTCCCCGACGCTGAGGGGTTCGAGCGCTGGGTAGCGGCACTGCGCGAACGCACGAGCCAGCTTGCACAGCACGGCTATACTATTCTGGCGCTGCGCTACGAGGCCCACCGCGATTTTTCCGCCGCGCGCGAGGTGCTGGCGCGCGCGATTGCGCTGAACCCACTGCACGAAGAGCTACAGCGCACTGCCATGCGCATCGAATATTTCGCAGGCGACCGGGCCGGGGCGATTCGCCGCTACGAGCAGTTGCGCCGCCTGCTCGACGATGAGCTAGGCGTGCCGCCGCTTGAGGAAACGCGCGCGCTGTACGACGCAATTATTACTGATACTGTCCCAACCAGCCCGCAATCGCGGGGTGCGCCGTATCAGGCAGTATTATCTTCGTCAAACGCGCTCGCCCCAACGCCTCCTCCGATGCGGCAGCTAAGCGCCGAAACGCTCCCTTTCACCGGGCGCACCGCCGAGCTACACATGCTGCAAGCCCTGGCTGCAAGCCACCGCCTGGGGCTGATTGAAGGCGAAACCGGCATTGGCAAAACCCGCCTGGCCGAAGCATTTTTAAGCAATTTTGCGGGCATAGTACTCATTGGGCGGGCGCACGAGCTTGAGCAAGGGCTACCATATCAGCCCGTCATCGAAGCCTTACGTGAGCTGATGCGGCGGGCCGATTGGCCCCAGATCGAGGCGCAGCTGGTGCTGCCAACAGTGTGGCGCAGCGAGTTAGCGCGGCTGCTGCCTGAGCTGCACGCCCAGGCTGAACGCGCTATTCTCGACACCATAACCGTGCCAGGCGGGAATGAAGCGCGGCTCTGGGAAGCAGTGAGCCAGCTGCTTTTTGTGCTCGCCCGCCTGCAACCCGTCGCCTTCCTGATTGACGATCTGCACTGGGCCGACGCTGCGACGCTCGCGCTGCTCGGCTACTTAGTACGCCAGCCTGGTCGTGCCAATCTCACATTTCTGGCTACCACCCGCAGCATCGAGCCGCGTTCGCAGCTTGCAGCGCTAGTGCGCACGCTTACTCGCGAAGGTCGGCTGCTGCGCCTGCCACTTACCCGGCTCGGCGATACCGATACCCTTACCCTCGCGCAGCATTTGAGCCCGCTGTACGCCTACCCGCTCGCCGAATGGCTAACCCGCAATGCTGATGGCAGCCCGTACATTGTGGCCGAGCTGGTGCGTTATGCCCGCGAGCAAGGCATGCTATTAGCCGATGGAACGCTCAATCTGTCGCTACTTTCAACCTCACCAGTAGTTCCGGGCACTGTCTACACGCTATTGCAAGCGCGCCTCGACCATCTTTCCGATGCGGCGCGGCGCGTTGTGGATGTGGCGGTGGCAGTGGGCAGTGAATTCGATCTCGATGTCATCGTGCGCGCGGCGGGTTTGCCCGAAGCGACCGTCCTCGATGCTCTGGATGAGCTGCTCGCCACCCAGCTGATCCAGCCGCTGGAAGGGCTGCGCTACCGCTTCGACCACCCACTGACGATGGAGGTAGCATATCGCGAGGTTGGCGAAGCGCGCCATCGCGCCATCCATCGCATGGTGGCCGCAGCCCTTGAACAGCTGCACGCCAACCAGCTTGAGCGCTATGCTGGACTGATCGCCTCGCATTTTGCCGAAGGAAACGCCGCCGAGCGTGCCGCACATTACGCCTTTCTCGCCGGGCAACGCGCCGCCGAGCTATCGGCCTGGGCCGAGGCAATTGCGTTCTACCAGCAGGCCCTCACCAGCGCCGATGACACGCGCCGTCTCACAATCTACCAGGCGCTCGGCACGGCCTATATGTATGCTGGCGCACCCGCCCAGGCCGCCGACGAACTGCGCACTGCGGTCGCCCTCGCCGAGCAGCGCAATGAGGGCGCGATTGCCAACCGCGCGCGCCTCTTGCTGGCCCGCACGCTCATGGCCCAGGCGCGTTTTGCTGAAGCGATCGCCATCGCGCAACAAATTCTTGCCCACGGCATACCCGACTACCAGATCGATACCGAGCTTCTGTGGGCGACGGCGCTTTCGATCGAAGGTGTCGACCTTGAGGGCGCGGCCCAACATCTTCAGCACGCTATTGGCGCAGCGGCAACGCCGCCCACCCCCGAGCAGCAGGCGCATATTCAGTTCGAGCTGGGTGGATTGGCGGCCCAGCAGGGCGACTTACCTGCAGCAATCACACACTATCGCCAAACCCTCGCCATTGCCGAAGCCAATCCCGAAGTTGTGCTTTATCGGGTACTTGCGCTGAACAATCTGGCATACCACCTGATGCTTTTAGGCGATCCGACTGCCCAAAGTTATGCGGTACGCGGGCTTGAGCTGGCCACCGAGCAAGGGCTGCTGGGCTTTCAGCCCTACTTACATTCAACCCTCGGCGAAATTGCACTTGCCGAACACGACCTGAACACCGCCGAGCAGCAGTTCAACCAGGGGCTGGCGATCGCAGAACAGCTCAACATTCGCGAACGTATTGCCGGTATCACTGCCAACCTTGGGCTGCTTGCTATTCAGCGCGGCCAGCCCACCCGAGCAATTCACCGCCTGGCCACTGCCCAGGCTCAGGCCGATGCGCTCGGCACGAATCACCTCGCCGCACTAATCAGAATGTGGCTGGCGCCGTTACTGCCGCCCGAAGAGGCGCGTGTGGCCCTCGCTGAAGCCCGGGCAATTGCCCAGGCTGGCCGCCGTAAGCGCCTGCTCGACGAAATTGCCCAGATTGAAGCCCGCCTCTAGATTAGATTTCGCTTTCACAGTTTGTTTACGCTCCTGTTCACGCGCGTGTCACGCTGGCCGTGTATCGTATGTTCATACAGATTGCTCACGACTGTGGGCACAGACAATAGGTAAGGAGTACATCCATGGCTTGGCAGATTGATGCAGCACACTCGAGCGTTGGGTTCGCAGTTCGGCATATGATGATTTCGACGGCACGCGGTGTGTTCGAGCGCTTCAGCGGCACCGTCGAGGCCGATGAGGCCACCCCCACCGATGCCAAAGTGTACGTGCAGATTGAGACGGCCAGCATCAACACGCGCGATGAGAAACGTGATGCGCACCTGCGCTCACCCGATTTCTTCGATTCTGACAACTACCCATACATGACATTCAAAAGCACAGGCGTGCAGCAGATCGACAGCGCCCGCGGCAAGCTGACTGGCGACCTGACGATCAAAGACATCACCCACCAAGTCGTACTCGACTTTGAGTATGCCGGCCAGAGCCGCAGCCCCTGGGGCACCACTAGCGCCGGGTTCAGCGCCGAGACGAAGATCAATCGCAAGGACTGGAACCTGAACTGGAATGTAGCACTGGAAACCGGCGGCTGGCTCGTTGCCGAGGAGGTCAAGATCCAGATCGAGCTTGAGCTGGTGAAGGTTGTTGAGCAGCCCGAGGCCACCGCCGCCGCGTAAGGCGACCAACGCTTCACCTAGGCATAGCTTAATATAGCGCGCACCCCACGGCGACAATACGTCGTTGTGCGGGGTGCGCGCTTTGCGTTACTGCACAGCTACGCCAGTACACACATTCGCATGTATATTCGGCTGTAGCGGCCGAAGACGTGTTGGTAGTCAGTGGTCAGCGGTCAGCGGTCGGTAGGCAGAGGAAATTGCCTCCACAGCTGCTTTTACGCAATTGTTATGTTTAGCTCATCTGCTGTTTAGGTTGGGGTATTATCCTTACACAGTGACGCATACAACACTGTAGGAGGTGGATGATGCACTACCCCACACCCCCACAGCGTGGCGAGCTCTCACCGCCACCGAATCGTGCACCAGCTGTTCGTTTACCCTGGCTACTCTGGCTGCTCTGGGCCACAATTGTATTGAGTACTGGCTATATAAGCTGGCAGACTGACCTTGCTGCCGGGCGACCACTGAATATGCTTGGCATCGCTATTCATAGCACGCTTGCAGGCATGATTGGGTTACTGGTACTGACATGGCTCGAAGTTCGCCTGACAGGTGGACTGGATACCTAAATATCATATTCGCCCACTAAACAAACAGGCCGCACTGCCTGAGCAGTACGGCCCGTGCCCATCATAACGACTGCCCTTTAGTCCTCGGCATCGTGTGGCTGCATAGCAGTGCTCAACACCATATAAGCCAGCACCGCAAATGGGAAGAGTAGTACGCCCGCCGGAATCAGAAACCGAAAGCTCAGAAACGTGTCCATAGCGTTCCTTCCATACTCATTCAACGGAAGCCCCAGGGCCACGCGCCGACATAGCGCGCTTGTTACAATTCAAACATTGGGTGGGTAGCTGCATTGTAGCACAGGCAAGCCTAGAATCAAGTAGCAGTGTTGCAACGATTCTAGCTGCTCTGTGGCCCCCGCGCCCACTACTGAATTGCACAAAGAAAAACTGCGTTCTACATGCGCCGCTGTGCGCGATAGCGTTCAATCAGCGCGTTGGTCGAGCTATCGTGGGTAAGCGTCGGTGTACTGTCGGCTTCGAGCTCGGGCACAATGCGATTGGCAAGCACCTTACCCAACTCTACACCCCACTGATCGAACGGCCCAATCTCCCAGATCGCGCCCTGCGTGAACACGCTATGCTCATATAATGCCACTAGCTGGCCGAGAACTTCAGGAGTCAGGCGCTCGGCCAAAATACTATTTGTCGGGTGATTACCAGCGAAGGTACGGTGCGGCACCAGCCATTCGGGTATCCCATCTGAGCGCACCTCATCGGCACTTTTACCAAAGGCCAGCGCTTCGGTTTGCGCCAACATATTCGCCATAAGCAGGTCGTGGTGGCGGCCCAGTGGGTTCAGCGATTGGGTAAACCCGATAAAATCAGCCGGAATGAGCTTGGTGCCCTGATGAATGAGCTGGTAGAATGAATGCTGGCCGTTCGTGCCCGGCTCGCCCCAGTAAATCGGCCCGGTCTGATAATTCACCGCACGGCCATCGAGTGTCACGCTCTTACCATTGCTCTCCATCGTCAGCTGCTGAAGATAGGCCGGGAAGCGCTTTAAGTAGTTGTCGTATGGAAGCACTGCCACAGTCTGCGCGCCAAAGAAGTTGTTATACCACACCGTCAGCAAGCCCAGCAGCACCGGCAGGTTCTGCGCGAATGGCGCGGTGCGAAAATGCTCGTCCATGGCGTGAAAGCCAGCAAGTATCGCACGGTAGTTTTCTGGCCCAAGCGCGATCATATTCGAAAGGCCAATTGCCGAGGTCATTGAGTAGCGCCCGCCAACCCAATCCCAAAACCCAAACATATTGTTGGTATCAATGCCAAATTTTTCAACTGCGGCACCATTGGTCGAAACCGCAACAAAATGCTTCGCCACCGCTGCCGGGTCGCCAAGCGCGGCCAGCAGCCAATCGCGCGCGCTAGTGGCATTGGTCATTGTCTCGATCGTCGTGAAGGTTTTCGACGAAATGATAAACAGCGTCTCGGCGGGATCGAGATCGCGCGTGGCCTCGGCAAAATCACTGCCATCAACATTCGATACAAAACGGAAGGTCAGGTTGCGGTCGGTGTAATATTTCAGCGCCTCGTAGGCCATCACCGGGCCAAGATCCGAACCACCAATACCAATGTTAATCACATTGCGTATGCGCTTGCCGGTAAAACCGAGCCACGCACCACTGCGCACCTGATCCGCGAATACCGCCATGCGCTCAAGGACGGCATGCACCTCGGGTACAACATTCACGCCATCGACCAGAATGCTCGCACCTTTTGGTGCCCGCAAGGCTACATGCAGCACTGCGCGGTTTTCGGTGCGGTTGATTTTCTCACCCCGAAACATTGCATCGACTTTGGCGCGCAAACCTACTTCGTCGGCTAGCTGAAGCAGCAAACGCATTGTTTCATCGGTCACGCGGTTTTTCGAGTAATCGAAATAGAGCCCAAGCGCCGCGCATACCATCCGCGTGCCGCGCTGCGCATCGCCCGCAAACAGCTCACGCAGGTGCAGATTGCGCATTGTTTCGTAGTGTGCAGCCAGCGCCTTCCAGGCGGGGCGATCGGTTAAACCCTCCGATGTTTCTGCCATTACAAGCCTCCCATTACTCTATCCAAAAGCATATTCTGAACGGCAATATGTGACACAGTATGGCAGCATACCCGCCACAACTGCGGCGGCCCTAGTATAGAGCGAAATGGCGCTAGATACAAAATGCCCAGTGTTTGACAGCGCCATTAGTACCACTATAATCTGCCCAATGCGCCCACGCCCTGCTGCCTGCTGCCCCATACACGGCTGCTTCACCGCAGATGTTAAAGGAAGCCGCTATGCCTACACGCCCACACAAGAGCGAACTGCCCACTACCCAGCCTACAAACGGTTACACCCCTGTGCCTTTCACCGCTGTCACTATTGCCGATCACTTCTGGGCACCGCGCCAGCGCATCAACCGCGAGCGCACTCTTCCCCACATCGATAAGCAAAATACGATGACGGGCCGCATTGATGCTTTTCGGCGCGACTGGGCACCTGCGCCCGAGCTTACCTGGCGCGATCATCGCTGGCGTGGCTCGCATGTCATGTTCTGGGATTCCGATGTGGCGAAATGGATTGAGGCCGCAGCCTATAGCCTGGCTATCCATCCCGATCCCACGTTAGATGCCCGGCTTGATGCGATTATTACGCTCATCGCCGAGCGGCAGGAACCCGATGGCTACATGAATACGTGGTTTCTCACCGTCGATCCAGCAATGCGCTGGGCCAACCTGCGCGATTGGCACGAGCTATACAACGCCGGGCACATGATCGAAGCAGCGGTGGCGCACTACGAAGCCACTGGCAAACGCACGCTGCTGGAGGTGATGTGCCGCTACGCCGACCATATTGGCGAAATGTTTGGGCGCGGCCATAGCCAGAAACGCGGCTATTGCGGCCACCCCGAAATCGAACTAGCCCTGCTTCGCCTGGCACGCGCCACTGGCGAGCCACGCTACTACCAGCTCGCCCGCTACTTCGTCGATGAGCGCGGCCAGCAGCCACATTACTTCGACCAGGAGGCAATTGCGCGCGGGCAGCATCCCAGCGAGTTCTGGGCGCGCTCCTACGAATATAACCAGTCGCACCTCCCGGTGCGCGAGCAAGTGGAAGCAGTGGGGCATGCGGTGCGGGCAATGTACCTCTACAGCGCCATGGCCGAACTAGCCGGTGCGGAAAACGACCAGCAGTTGCACGACGCCTGTACCCGGCTTTGGCATCACCTTACCACGAAACGCATGTATGTGATGGGGGGTATTGGAACATCGGCCAAGAACGAGGGCTTCACCAGCGACTATGATCTGCCGAATGAAAGCGCCTACGCCGAAACCTGCGCAGCGATTGGCCTAGTCTTCTGGGCACAGCGCATGCTCAAGTTCAGTCTCGATCGCCACTATACCGATATTCTTGAACTCGCGCTCTATAACGCGGTGCTCAGCGGCGTATCGCACGATGGCGAGCATTTCTTCTATGAAAATCCGCTCGCCAGCACCGGCGACCACCAGCGCCAGGAGTGGTTTAGCTGCCCCTGTTGCCCACCAAACCTGGCCCGTATCATTGCCTCGGTTGGCGGCTATGTATATGCGCAGAATGAGCGCGAGGCCATTGTCCATTTGTATGTGCAGGGGAGTGGCCTATTCCACTTTGGCGAACAAACGGTCGCTCTCCATCAAGCCACCGATTACCCCTGGGATGGGCGCATAACACTGCGCGTCGCAACCGACCAGCCAACGCCTTACACATTACGGTTGCGGATACCCGGCTGGTGCAGTGCGCCTGCGGCCTGGCTCAATGGCACACCAATCAATGCCCTTGCTGAAAATGGCTACCTGGGGATTGAACGCAAGTGGTGCAATGGGGATGAAGTGGTGCTGATGCTTCCTATGCCTGCTGAACGCATATATGCTCGCCCAGAAGTTACATCCGACCTGGGGTTAGTAGCGCTGCGCCGTGGCCCGCTGATCTACTGTGTTGAACAGGTTGATCAGTCGGTGCCAGTCGAACGCATTGTGCTGCCCACCAGCGCGGCCCTCACCGCCGAATTCTGCGGCGACCTCCTCGATGGTGTGGTTGCTATCACTGGCCCGGCGCTTACATTTACCAGCGCGGGCTGGGCCGATGATGAACTTTACCACACCACACCACCCGCATTGCAGCCCTGCAAAATCACCGCCATTCCCTACTACGCCTGGGGCAACCGCACACCGGGCGCGATGCGCATATGGCTACCAACGATGAATGCTTAGCTCATGAACGAAACACACTATACCGCCTGGTTGCAAATACTTCGCATAGCACTTGCGACCAGGCGGTATAGGTGATTACACCATTAGGACTTACGCGGTTGGCGGATTGAGCCTTCGGCAGAGCGGTACACTTTATGTTCGTTGTGTACGGTTTTTCCGCGCTCCGCGCGGAAAAACCGTACACAAAAAGCTCAGAAAGTACCCTGCTGCCGCAGACAAAAAGCCTCCCATTACGCTAATGACCAGGGAAAGAAATTGCTTGAGTAAGCGACAGTCCTACTATATTCAGTTACGCACACGCGGCTCCTCAAAGCGAATCTCAATCGCCGGGCCATCGGCATCGGTAAGCAGCGCGGCTGGCATAGTGCGCATCATTGCCAGGCCGTGGTGGTCAAAATCCGATTGTAAGTACAATTGCCCACACCGTAACACCGCAGCGCCCGCAATTGGAGGCTGCACATCGACACCAATACAATAATTCGTATCATCTAGCAGCATCGCCCACACAACGCACTGACGATTGCATTCTTCACCCAACGGCCCATCGAACAGTAAATATTGAGGGCGTAGGCCACGCACAATCGCCAAAGGGTCGAAGCGCTGAGGTAGTATAAGCTGCAAAATATCGCGCCCAATCAAAATTGGTGGCAGCCACGAAAGCCGTATGCCTGGGACAGACATCGATCGATGACGATCCAATGCCTGCACCGGAATTTCTGCTTGCAGCTCGCACGCCATAGAATAAATATCAGCACACTCCTCACAAGTCCACAAATGCCACCAGATTCCAACAAATATTTGTAATGCTTTTGCTGGCGCAGCCTGTTCAAAATCAATATATGCCGCTAAATTGGCCTGACATTCTGCACAGGATAGTTCGGGTGGAGATAGTGGCACTCCTGAATTCGCCAGAAATAACAGCAATATCGCCGCACGGCAACGGCTACACTCACTTATGTGCTCACACACTACCAGCGAAGGTCCTTCTAAGTACGTAGCCGAGATTGTATGCACAAATTCATGCATTGCCGCATCGCATTGCATTACATCGACAGTCATGGTCGCCCCCCGCTGCCCCTTCACCATAGGAGAAAGGAGCATTATTTCGTTAGGTTAGAATGCTATAAGCCGATTGTATTCTATTAGAGAAGAAACACGTTCATTTTGTTTACTGTTTGCCGTTAGCATAAAATCAGGCCGATCGTGGTTCGATCGGCCTGACAGCATAAGCAATAGCAGCGAGCAAATTCAGATACTAAGATGGGGGCTATCGCCCGCTTCAAACCACGCCCGAATAACCTCATCGTTTTGGAGCACCGCAATCGCCTGCCGAAGCAGCGCCAAAACACGCGCAGGACTCAGCGAAAGCCGTTGCCCGATCGCGCGTAGCGGTTCCTGCTCAATCTTCGAGAGCATGAACACCTGATAGAGTCGCGGATCGCGTTGTGCCTGAAGCACCTGAGTAATCAGATCAAGCAGACTGCGCTCAAGGGTCGTTTCCTCAGGTAATGAAACACTGGAGTCGCCTGGGATATCGTAGCCCTCGGGCATCGCATCGAGCGACTGAGCCGCGTCGAGCGTTGCGCGCTTGCGTGTTTTTTGCGCGCGGTGGTAACGTGTAATGCAGCGCGAGACAACCACAAACACCCAGGTTTGCAAACTACTTTCGTGGTGAAACCCGCCGAGGCCATTCATCACATCCTGAATAGCCTGCTGAGTGAGATCATCAAGGCTTATTGTACCCTGGATATATTTGAACGATGTAGACGCCTTTGCTACAACGATATGTGCAACTTCTCCATACATCCGTTCCCAGGCAGCATCGTAATCAGGGTGCGCAGCTTTGAGCAGCGCGTTAATGTCGTTGTGCTCTGCGTGGTAGTATTTTAGAATTGCAATGCACTGGTCATTGCTCAAATTGGGTTTAGCGCAACGGCGTGCAGCTAAAAAAGCCGCATACTCGCGTTCCTCGGTAACCGACAACCGCCAGCCAAATTGAGAATCCAGCATCGCGACTAGCGCTAGGCAATATTCGTCGTTCTCGGCGTCGTGCATCATGCATTCACCTTAGCCTCAAACACGGACCTGCCGGACGGTGTAACATAGCTTCTGTACTTTGGGAAAGGGCCACCGCTTGAGGAGCGGGGTCGGGTGTATCCTTGGCGTTGCCTAGACGACCAAGAAAGGAACACCCGATGCCCCGCCAGCCCGATT
>WBZP01000630.1_pt1 | contig 19702 bp, 16 predicted proteins | sample 5204301 | NCBI WGS metagenome assembly WBZP01 (sample SAMN12412401, study PRJNA552823) | activated sludge metagenome | isolation source: activated sludge from nitrification reactor of wastewater treatment plant... | place: USA: Pennsylvania | collected 2017 | reverse complement strand
TGATGTCGACCACCGACCCTCAGAGCCACATCACCTACGCCAACGCCGCGTTCACGCAGATCAGCGGCTTTACCCAGCAGGAGCTGCTGGGCCAAGCACACAACCTGGTGCGCCACCCCGACACTCCCAGCGAGGCCTTCGCGGACCTGTGGCGCACGGTGCAATCAGGCGACAGCTGGACGGCGCTGGTGAAGAACCGGTGCAAGGATGGCGACCACTACTGGGTGCGGGCCAACGTCACGCCCATCCAGCGCGAAGGGCGCCTGGTGGGCTACATGTCCGTGCGCACCGAGCCCAGCCGGGCCGAAGTTCAGGCCACCGAAGAGCTGTTTGGCCGCATGCGCGTGGCACAGGCCGAAGGGCGGACCCTGCCCTGGCAGCTCTACAAGGGGCTCGTCGTGCGGCGTGGCCTGTGGGCCTGGCTTTCGGCGGCCAAGACCTGGTCGCTTTCGGCGCGCCTTTGGCTGGCCGCGGCGCTGGCCGTGCTGCCGGCGGGTCTGGCCTTGGCCTCGTTCGGGGCGCCGCAACTGGCAGTCGGGTCGGCCCTGCTGCTGTTGGGCCTGGGGCTGGCGGGTACCTTCCTGCACCTGCAGGTGATGCGGCCCGTGAAGGCCGTGTTGGACCAGGCGCGCCAGGTGGCAGCCGGCGAAGCCTCTACCCATGGCCACCTGGAACGGGTGGATGAACTGGGCATGCTGATGCGCGCCGTCAACCAGTCCGGGCTCAACCTGCGTTCGCTGCTGGACGACGTGGCCGGCCAGTCGGCCATGCTGGCCGAGTCCAGCCGCGTGATCGCTTCGGGCAGCCTGGACCTTTCGGCACGCACCGAATCGCAGGCCGCCAGCCTGCAGGAGACGGCGGCTTCGATGGAAGAGCTGTCGGCCACCGTGAAGAACAACGCCGCCTCGGCGCGCCAGGCCAGCCAGCTGGCGGATGCCGCTGCCCAGGTGGCCGAAGGTGGTGGCCAGGTGATGAGCAGCGTGGTCGACACCATGCGGCAGATCAGCGAGAGCTCGCGCCGCATCAGCGAGATCATCGGTGTCATCGACGGCATCGCCTTCCAGACCAACATCCTGGCGCTCAACGCCGCGGTCGAGGCTGCGCGGGCCGGCGAACAGGGTCGCGGCTTTGCCGTGGTCGCTGCCGAAGTGCGTGGCCTGGCCCAACGCAGCGCGCAGGCGGCGCGCGAGATCAAGGGGCTGATCGGCGCCAGCGTGTCCAGTGTCGAGGGCGGCACCCAGCTGGTGGACAGCGCCGGCCGCACGATGCAGGACATCGTGCAGCAGGTGCGTGGCGTGACCGATGTGGCCGGCGAGATCAGCCGGTCCACCCAGGAGCAGAGCAGCGGCATCGGCCAGGTGAACCAGGCGGTGACGCAGCTGGATCAGGTCACGCAGCAGAACGCGGCGCTGGTGCAGCAGTCGGCGGAGGCGGCCGAAGGCCTCAGCGTGCAGGCCGGTCAGCTGGAACTGGCGGTGGCGGCTTTCAGGGCCAAGGCGCGGGCTGCCGCGAAGACCTGAGATCGTCCCGGGCCCCTGGCGGCACCCGGCGTTGGCGGTGAAGCAGGCTTGCTCAGACGCAAGTCAATGACTTGGAAGTCTTCTTTCTTGCTCGCTCAGGCGTCGAACAGCCCCAGGTCCTGCACGCTGTAGTGCCCGATGTTGGGTGCGACCAGCGGCAGGTCGCCGGCACTGACGCCCATCCAGCGTGCCAAGGTGGCGGCCAGCTGATCCACCGCCGTGGTTGGCAGCAGCCGGCCCTGGCCCACGTCGTCGGGTCCGTTGACGCTGACCGATGGCAGCTGGCCGTGGAAGCGCCCGCCGCGTACTGCGCCGCCCAGCAGGAAGTGGTGGCTGCCCCAGCCGTGGTCGCTGCCGTCGCCGTTGCTGGTCAGCGTGCGGCCGAAGTCGCTGGCCGTGAAGGCTGTGACCTGCTGGGCCACGCCCAGCTCCACCGTGGCGTCATAGAAGCTCTTCAGCGCGGCGGCCAGGGTGGTCAGCAGGGCCGGGTGCTGGTCGGCCATGAAGTCATGCGTGTCGAAGCCCCCCAGGGAGACGAAGAACACCTGGCGGCGTGCACCCAGGGGTGAACGTGCCGCGATCAGGCGCGCCACCATCTGCAGCTGGCTGGCCAGCAGGTTGGAGCTGTCGAAGGCCGTGCCCAGCGCGGGTGTGCTGGACAAGGCGCTGGTGAGGGCGGCATTGGCGTCGATGGCGCGCGCCATCACGCGGCTGTGTTCGGCCTGCATCAGGTGCGTGTAGGCGCCCGTCGCAAGCTGGCGCAAGGCTTCGCTGCATGCGCTGGACCCGAACAGCGGTGCCTGCAGGGCACGCAGCGCCACCGCGCCGCCGCTGGCAACCTGGTACTGCACGGCAGCCTTTCCGCTCATGTAGACGGCGTTGCCGCTCACGTTGATGCAGGTGAAGGTGGCCTGGCTGTTGGAAGACAGGAACAGGTCGCCGATGCGCCCGCCCCAGCCCGAGGTGGCACCTTCGGGCAGCGAGGACTGCCAGACCGACTGCTGGTCGTTGTGCGAAAACAGCTTGGGTGGCAGTGGAACGCTGCGTGCGTTGTACTGGGCCAGCGTGGTGGGCTGGATCAGCGTGCCCACGTTCAGTAGAACAGCCATGCGGCCGCTGTCGAACAGCGGCTTGAGCGGCGCCAGCTGTGGCGCCAGGGCCATCTGCCGCGCGTCGGGCAGCGCCACCGATGGGCTCAGCGCTGTGGCCGCCAGCGCGCTGCGTGGCGTGGCCAGCGCACCGCGGATGCTGCTGTAACGGGCGTGGCTGGTGCTGTCATAGGGCACCAGCGTGTTGCCATGATCGTTGCCTCCATAGAGAAAGACGCAGACCAGCGCCTTGTAGTCCGGGGCAGACTGCGCCGCAGCTTCGGCCATGGCGGCCAGGTTCAGGGCCCAGGGAGCGGCCACGCCGGCCATCGCGAGCTGGCCGGCACGCTGCAGGAATTCGCGTCGCGCGGCACGCGGGTGTTGTGGGTTCATGGTCCGCTTCCTCAGGTCTGCACCAGGTACTCGGGTGCGCACAGCACCAGGTGGATGGTGGCGCGCACGCGGTTGAGCCTGCCGCTGTCGGTGCTGGCGCCGATGCTCTGGACCGCGGAAGTGATGCGTGAAACGCTGGCCGCCGACAACGCGTCGGCGGCCAGCAACAGCACCACACGGCGCACCAGTGCGGTCGCGTCGGTGGCCAGGGCCAGTTCGGCGCTGTAGTCGGCCACGGTTTCGCCCGGAGGGTTGGCCACGAAGCTCTGCGCGTAGTTGGCCCAGCCCACGACGGTGGTCTCGTTGGTGATCTGGAATTCCGGCGCCGTGATGCCGGCGCTGCCCAGGGCCGAGTTGGGTGGCACATAACCGGGCCGGTAGAAGTTGAAGACCGAGGGGGAACGCAGCGGGCTTTGGCCCAGGCGGGTGGCCGGGTCCGACAGGTTGCCGATGTTCCACGCCCCCGTCGGCGAGCTCAGACCGAAGCTGCGCGCCCACTGGACAAAACGCTGGATCGGTTCGCGCAGCTTGCCGTGGCTGGCGTCTGCGCCGGTGGCAACGTTGCGTGCCTCGCTGTCCAGCAGCACGGCGCGGATGACGGCTTTCAGGTCGCCACGCACGCCGCTGCCGTTGTTGTTGAAGGCCGCGGCCACGCGCCCCACGTAGGCCGGGCTGGGGTTGCTGGCCACCAGCCGCTGGATCAGCTGGCGGCCGATGAAGGGGCCGACGTTGGCGTGCGCGGCGATCGTGTCCAGCGCCTGGGTTAGCGCGGCGCGGCCGTCGGTGCCGGCCGGGATGGTGGTACCCAGGAAGCTCTTGGCACCTTCGGCGTGCCGGCTGGGGTTGAGCACCATCGGACTTTGTGTCCAGGCGGGGTCGGTACGGGTGAAGCCGTTGAAGTCCCAACCCGTGAAGACGCGGGCCAGGCCGCTGATCGTCTCCTGCGTGTAGGTGTCTGTTGCCACGCCATTGCGCAGGCTGCCGTCCGGGGCCAGTTCCACCAGGCCGATGGAAAAGAGTTGCAGCACTTCACGCGCATAGTTTTCGTCGGGCACGCGGCCGGTGGTCGGATCCTCCTTCTGGTTGCCGCGCATGTTCAGGTACAGGCCCATGCCCGGCGACAGCGTCACCGCCTCCAGCAGGCCGCGGTAGTTGCCGAAGGCATTGGCTTCCAGCACATCCATGTACGCGGCGGCCAGGAAGCCGCGCCAGGCCACCGGCAGGCCGGCCATCGAGACGACGAAGATTTCGCTCAAGGCCAGCGTGACACGTTGGCGCAGCAGGTCGGGCGATGCGATCAACTTGCGCCACAGGGTGTTGTCGGTGCCTGCAAAGCCGTTGATGTTGGCCGCATCCGCATACCCGCTGGCGCGCATCCAGTCGGCATGGGCTTGGGTGCGCGGCAGCGTGAACTGGTCGTCCAGCCAGGCGTCATAACCCAGGACCTGCACGCGCGCGATCTCAGCGTCGCTGGCGGCAAAGCTGGCTTGCGCCAGGAAGCGCGCAGCCTGCGCGGCGGTGGGGGATGCCGGGGGCGGTGCCGTGGGTGGTGCCATGGGTGGTGGCGCCGGGCTGTCGCTGCTGCTGCTGCTGCCGCCGCCACAGGCCGCCAGCTGGGCCACCGCCAGCGCGGCGGCTGCCGGCGCCACGGCGGCCCGAGCCGGACCGGACTGGGCGCCGTCGCAAGGTGTCAGGGGTGGGTCGGCGGGGTGGGGTTCAGGCATGGTCAGCTTCGGCAGCATGGTGTGCCGATGCTGGGGCCAGTCCGGGCTGCGTTGGGTAAAGCAATGCAAACGGTGGGCAAAGTCGTTTGCGTGGCGCTGTCGCCGAAGTGGCAGCCTTCAGCTCTGGTGCGGCGCCGGAACCGACCAGGTGCGTGTCACCGCGCCCTGGCCGTTGACACTCTCCAGCTGCACGCCAAAGCCCCACAGCCTGGCCACGTGCTTGAGCACCTCCTGGGCGCTGTCGTGCAGTGGCCGGTTGTTGTGCTGGAAGTGGCGCAGCGTGAGGCTGCGGTCGCCGCGCAGGTTGACGTTCCAGACCTGGATGTTGGGTTCGCGCGAACCCAGGTCGTATTGGCGCGACAGGGCCTCGCGCACGCGGCGGTAGCCGCTGTCGTCGTGGATGGCTGTGACTTCCAGTTCGGCCTGCTTTTCGTCGTCGGTGATGGCAAACAGGCGCATCTCGCGCATCAGCTGCGGGCTCAGATACTGGCCGATGAAGCTTTCGTCCTTGAAGTTGCGCATCGCGTGGTCGAGCACCGGCAGCCAGGGTTTGCCGGCGATGTCGGGGAACCACTGGCGGTCTTCGTCGGTGGGTGAGCGGCAGATGCGCTGCAGGTCACCGTACATCGCAAAGCCCAGTGCGTAGGGGTTCAGGCCGCTGTAGGCGCGGTGGCCTACCGGTGGCTGGTAGATGACGTTGGTGTGCGAGGTCAGCCACTCCATCATCACGCCGTCGGTCAGGAAGCCGTCGTCGTACATGGTGTTGAGCAGCGTGTAGTGCCAGAACGTTGCCCAGCCTTCATTCATCACCTGCGTCTGGCGCTGCGGGTAGAAGTACTGCGCCACCTTGCGCACGATGCGCACGATCTCGCGCTGCCAGGGTTCCAGCAGCGGCGCGTTCTTCTCGATGAAGTACAGCAGGTTCTCCTGCGGTTCGTCTGGAAAGCGCTTGGTCTCGGGCGTTGCGCCTTCCTTGTCGGCGCGCCGCGGCAGGGTACGCCACAGGTCGTTGACCTGGCGCTGCGCGTACTCCTCGCGGTCGGTGCGTTCGGCCAGCTCCTGCGCCAGTGACTTGCGCGTGGGGCGGCGGTAGCGGTCCACGCCGTGGTTGGCCAGCGCGTGGCAGCTGTCGAGGAAGGCTTCGACGGCGTCCATGCCGTGCTTGTCTTCGCAGACGGCGACGTAGTTCTTGGCGTAGACCAGGTAGTCGATGATCGACGCCGCGTCGGTCCACATGCGGAACAGGTAGTTGCCCTTGAAGAAGCTGTTGTGGCCGTAGGCGGCGTGCGCGATCACCAGGGCCTGCATGGCCAGCGTGTTTTCCTCCATCAGGTAGCTGATGCAGGGGTTGCTGTTGATGACGATCTCGTAGGCCAGCCCCATGTGGCCTCGCTTGTAGTTCTTCTCGGTGGAGATGAACTCCTTGCCGTAGCTCCAGTGGCGGTAGTTGACCGGCATGCCCACGCTGGCGTAGGCGTCCATCATCTGCTCGGCGGTGATGACCTCCAGCTGGTTGGGGTAGGTGTCCAGCGCGAAGCGCGCCGCAGTTTCACGGATGACGCGGTGGTAGCGCTCGATCAGCTCGAAGCTCCAGTCGCTGGGTGCGGGCAGCGGCTCGCCCGGCCGTTGCGCCAGCGGCAGCGGTCGTTCCAGGGCCAGGGGCTTGAGCTTCATGCCGCCTTTGCTCCTTCCTTCTTGAAGAGATCGCGGAACACCGGGTAGATCTGCGCCGCGTCGACCGCCTTGCGCATCGCGAAATGGCGGTGGGTCTCGCTGATCTGGGTGTACTCCTCCCACAGGTTCTGCTCTTCCTCGGCCACCTGCACGTAGGCGAAGTAGCGCACCATGGGCAACAGCTTGTCGCACAGCAGCTCGCGGCAGCGCCCGCTGTCGTGGTGCCAGTTGTCGCCGTCGCTGGCCTGTGCGCCGTAGATGTTCCACTCGGCGGGCGAATAGCGCGCGCGGATGATCTCGTCCATCAGCACCAGGGCGCTGCTGACTACGGTGCCGCCGGTCTCGCGGGCATGGAAGAAGTTCTGCTCGTCGACTTCGGCCGCCTGGGTGTGGTGGCGGATGAACACCAGTTCGATCTTGTCGTAGTGCCGGGTCAGGAACAGGTACAGCAGGATGAAGAAGCGCTTGCTCAGTTCCTTGCGCGCTTCGTCCATGCTGCCGGAGACATCCATCAGGCAGAACATGACCGCCTTGCTGGTGGGCATCGGGACCTTGATGCGGTTGCGGTAACGCAGGTCGATGGGGTCCAGGTAGGGGATGCGTTCGATGCGCTCGCGCAGCCGGGCCACGCGCTCGCGCAGCGCCGCCACGGCGGCCTGTGCCGGTGCGTCGGCAACATCCAGCCTGTGCTCGGCCTGGGCCAGTTCGTCCTGCAGCATCTGCAGCTCGCGGCGTGCGCTGGTGCCCAGGGCGATGCGGCGGCCCAGCGCGCCGCGCATGCTGCGCACCACGTGCAGGTTGTTGGGCGTGCCGTCGTTGGAAAAGCCCGCGCGCTGGCTCTTCCACTCGGGCACTTCGGCCAGCTGCGTGCGCACCAGGTTGGGCAGTGCCAGGTCCTCGAAGAAAACCTGCATGAACTCTTCCTTGCTCAGCGCGAAGACGAAGTCGTCCTCGCCCTCGCCGCTATCGCTGGCCTGGCCTTGGCCGCTGCCACCGCCGCCCTGCCCGCCCTTGGGGCGTTGGATGCGGTCGCCGCGCACGAAGTCCTGGTTGCCCGGGTGCACCAGGTCGCGCACGCCACCGCTGCCGTGGCCGAACACCGGCTCGCTGAGGTCCTTCTTCGGGATGCGGATGTCCTCGCCGCGTTCGACGTCGCGGATGCCGCGCCCGTCGATCGCACGGCGTACCGCGTCGCGGATCTGTTCCTTGTGGCGGCGCAAAAAGCGCTCGCGGTTGCCGATGGACTTGTTCTTGCCCGCCAGCCTTCGGTCGACGATGTGCTGCATGAAGCTTCAGCTTGACTTGCGCACGCGCAGGTACCACTCGCACAGCAGCCGCACCTGCTTCTGCGTATAGCCCTTGGCCACCATGCGGGTGACGAAGTCCTCGTGCTTCTTGGCTTCGTCGGCGCTGGCCTTGGCGTTGAAGCTGATCACCGGCAACAGCTCCTCGGTGTTGCTGAACATCTTCTTTTCGATCACCGCGCGCAGCTTCTCGTAGCTGGTCCAGTTCGGGTTCTTGCCCTGGTTGTTGGCACGTGCGCGCAGCACGAAGTTGACGATCTCGTTGCGAAAGTCCTTCGGGTTGGCGATGCCGGCTGGCTTTTCGATCTTCTCCAGTTCGGCATTCAGGCTGCCGCGGTCGAAGACCTCGCCGGTGTCGGTGTCGCGGTATTCGTGGTCCTGGATCCAGTAGTCGGCATAGGTGACGTAGCGGTCGAAGATGTTCTGGCCGTATTCGCTGTAGCTTTCCAGGTAGGCGGTCTGGATCTCCTTGCCGATGAACTCGGCATAACGCGGCGCCAGCAGTTCCTTGATGAAGCCGATGTAGCGGTCTTCGACCTCCTTGCCGAATTGTTCGCGTTCGATTTGCTGCTCCAGCACGTACATCAGGTGCACGGGGTTGGCCGCCACTTCGGTGTTGTCGAAGTTGAAGACCTTGGACAGGATCTTGTAGGCAAAGCGCGTGCTGATGCCGCTCATGCCTTCGTCGACCCCGGCATAGTCGCGGTACTCCTGGTAGCTCTTGGCGCGTGGGTCGGTGTCCTTCAGGTTCTCGCCGTCGTAGACCAGCATCTTGCTGTACAGGCTGCTGTTTTCGGGTTCCTTCAGGCGTGTCAGCATCGCGAACTGGCTCATCATCTTGAGCGTGCCCGGTGCACAGGTGGCCTGGGCCAGCGAGGAATTGCGCAGCAGTTTCTCGTAGATCTTGATCTCTTCGCTGGCGCGCAGGCAGTAGGGCACCTTGACGATGTAGATGCGGTCCAGGAAGGCTTCGTTGTTCTTGTTGTTGCGGAAGGCCTTCCATTCACTTTCGTTGCTGTGCGCCAGCACGATGCCATCAAACGGTATCGCACCGAAGCCTTCGGTGCCCTTGAAGTTGCCCTCTTGGGTGGCCGTCAGCAGCGGGTGCAGCACCTTGATCGGCGCCTTGAACATCTCGACGAATTCCAGCAGACCCTGGTTGGCCAGGCACAGGCCACCGCTGTAGCTGTAGGCGTCGGGGTCGTCCTGCGAATGGGCTTCGAGCTTGCGGATGTCGACCTTGCCCACCAGGCTGGAAATGTCCTGGTTGTTCTCGTCACCCGGCTCGGTCTTGCTGATGCCCACCTGCCTGAGGATGCTGGGGTGGCGCTTGACGACCTTGAACCTGCGGATGTCGCCACCGAACTCTTCCAGCCGCTTGACGGCCCAGGGGCTCAGGATGCGATTGAGGTAACGGCGCGGGATGCCGTATGCGCTTTCCAGGATGGCGCCGTCCTCGGCTGCGTCGAACAGGCCCAGCGGCGACTCGTTCACCGGGCTGCCCTTGATGGCGTAGAAGGGCACGTCCTGCATCAGTTGCTTGAGCCGTTCGGCGATGCTGCTCTTGCCGCCGCCCACCGGCCCCAGCAGGTAGAGGATCTGCTTCTTCTCCTCCAGGCCTTGGGCGGCGTGGCGGAAATAGCTCACCACCTGCTCGATGGCGTCTTCCATGCCGTAGAACTCGGCGAAGGCCGGGTAGACCTTGATGACCTTGTTGGCGAACAGGCGGCTCATGCGCGGGTCGTTGCGCGTATCCACGCTCTGCGGCTCGCCGATGGCCCTGAGCATGCGCTCGGCGGCCGTGGCGTAGGCCAAAGGGTTGCGCTTGCATTCGGCGAGGTAGTCTTCGAGCGAAAGCTCTTCTTCGCGCGTGCGCTCGTAACGAGCGGCGAAATGGCTGATCACGTCCATGCGGCCTCCGGTACCTCCCCGCGGGGCGGGCAGGACGGTCCTGCCCAAGCCCCGCGCCTGGAGAGTTCTGATGAAGTCCCGGCTTGACTGGCCCAGGCTCCATCAGAGCTTTCCCGCGCACCGTGGCTGCATGTGCGTGCCCAGCGCGACGCACAGCACCTCACCGCCATTCTGCGCCTGCCACGCCTGCGACGGAGCGCCGACGCCGGGCGGTTGCGAGACCTTCATCTCGAATGCTCGTCCCAACCAAGCCTTTGCAAGAGCCGTGCCTTGGTCGCGCCGGCCTCATGCCATGACGCAAGTTCAACGCTGGCCGGCCCCTTTGCGCTGACCGACTTGCACCGAGATGGACCTGACCCGCCTTGCATTGGTTCCCTGGTGCGATGATGGGCGATGAATCGCGATCTTCTGCTGCTGACCCTTTGCCAGGGCCTGTTCCTGACCAACAACGTGACCCTCATTGCCATCAATGGCCTGGTGGGTCTGGCCTTGGCGCCCGTGGGCTGGATGGCCACCTTGCCGGTCACGGGTTACGTGGTGGGCGCTGCGTTGTCGGCGATGCCGGTGGCGCGCCTGCAGGCCCGGCTGGGACGCAAGCGCTCGTTTCAGATCGGCCTGCTGGTGGCGATGGCATCTGCCGCCTCGTGTGCGCTGGCGGTCACCGTGCACAGCTTCGGGATGCTGGTGGCCTCCACGGTGGTGGCGGGCTTTTACAGCGCCAATGGCGCGTTGTACCGTTTTGCCGGGCCGGAACTGGTGGCCAGCGCGTTCAAGGAACGCGCCATCAGCTGGGTGCTGGCCGGTGGCATTGCCGGTGCGTTTATCGGCCCCAACCTGGCCAGTGTTTCGCGCGGCTGGCTGGCCGTGCCCTTTGCCGGGGCCTATCTGGCACTGGTCGGTGTGGCCTTGCTGTCGCTGCTGGCGCTTTCGTTCATCCGCTTTGCACCTCATGTTGCGGCTGCGCCGGGCGCTTCCCGCGGCAGGCCCCTGGGTGAGCTGTTGCGGCAACCGGCGTTCGGGGTGGCCATCATCGCGGCGGCGCTGGGCTATGGCGTGATGAATCTGCTGATGGCCGCCACGCCGATTGCCATGCAGCTGTGCCAGCACCCGTTCGAAAGCGCGGCGCTGGTGCTGGAGTGGCATGTGCTGGGCATGTTCGTGCCAAGTTTCTTCACCGGGCACCTGATCCGGCGCTTCGGCGTGCTGCCGGTGATGCTGGTCGGTGCGGCGCTGAATCTGGTGTGTGTGGCGGTGGCGCTGTCCGGGGTCGAGCTGATGGAATTCCTGGTGGCGCTCTTTGCGCTGGGGGTGGGCTGGAACTTCCTGTACACCGGGGGCACGACCCTGTTCACGCAGTGTTACCGGCCCGAAGAGAAGAACCGCGCCCAGGGCGTGATGGACTCCTGTGTGTTCAGTACGATGGCGTTCAGCTCCTTTGCGTCGGGCGCGCTGATCACAACGCAGGGCTGGCGCTGGCTCAATCTGGGTTCGCTGATCCCCATCGTGATGGTCATGGCGGCGCTGCTGTGGCTGGCCGCGCAGCGCCGGCGGGCCCATTCAGCCGTCTGAGACGCCGAGCTTGTCCAGCAGGCCGTTGAGTTCGTCGAGCGAACCGAAGGCGATCGCGATCTCGCCCTCTTCGCCGCGCCGCGTGCGCCGTTTGATGCGGATGTCCACACCGGCCGTCAGCACATCGGCCAGGCGTTCTTCCAGTCGCAGGATGTCGCGTGGCTTGGACTTGGTGCGCGGCGCAGCCGGCTTCTCGGGCTGGGCGGCACGCGAGACCAGGCGTTCGGCTTCGCGCACGCTGAGCTTGCGCGCCGAGATCTGGTGCGCGGCCATCACCTGTTGTGCGGCAGGCAGCGCCAGCAGCGCTCGTGCATGGCCCATGTCCAGGTCGCCGGCCATCAGCATCTGCTGCACCGGGTCGGCCAGGTTGAGCAGACGCAAGAGGTTGCTCGCCGCACTGCGGCTGCGCCCGACCGCCTGCGCCGCCTGTTCGTGGGTGAGCTTGAACTCGCTGACCAGGCGCTGCAGGCCCTGGGCTTCTTCCAGCGGGTTGAGGTCCTCGCGCTGGATGTTCTCGATCAGGCCCATGATGGCTGCCGCTTCGTCGGCGACATCCTTGATCAGCACCGGCACGCTGGTCAGCCCGGCCAGCCGCGCGGCACGGTAGCGGCGTTCGCCGGCGATGATCTCGAAGTGGCCGGCCCCCACGGGCCGCACCAGCACGGGTTGCATCACGCCCTGGTTGCGGATGCTCTCGGCCAGCTCGTACAGCGAGCCTTCGTCCATGCGCGTGCGCGGCTGGTACTTGCCGGGGCGCAGGCGGTCCAGCGCCAGTTCGGTGGGCTGGCCTGCGCTGCTGGAGGGCGTTTCGCTGACCTTGGGGCCGAGCAGCGCTTCCAGGCCCAGGCCCAGGCCCTTCGGTTTCTTGGTGACCATGCTTGGATTGTCTCAGTTGGCGTCGCGCCCTCGCCGCGCGGGATACAGCACGTCGCGCTCCAGGTAGCGGCGGAACTTCTGCACCCGCGGCTCGTTGCGCCCGGGCATGGTCGCCAGGTTGTGCACCACCGCATCGACGCGCAGCATGAGCGTGCCGTCGGCGCTGCGTCGCCATTGGCCGCTGTGTCGGGCCGCCTGGGCGTCGTCCGGTTCGCGACGGCCGATCACGCGCTGCACCCCGGGCCCGTCTATCCAAACCTCGCTGCCATCGTCCTCGATCTGCAGCGGCACACCGCCGAAGGCGTGGAAGTTGCCCATCTCGCGCGCCCAGAAGCGGCCACGAACAGCTTGCAGGATGTCGCCGAGCCAGCTGGCGGCGATCCAGGGCACGATCAGCAGCAGCACGGCCAGCAGGACCGCGATGGCCATCAACAAGGGCAGGCCCACCCCGAGTGCGTGCAGCCAGCCCAGGAGCCCGGCGCAAACCACGCCGACGGCGAGTGCGCGCTTGGCCGGGGTCTTCATGCGGTGTTGCGTTTCGTGTCGGACAACTCGGCCAGCCAGCACAGGCCTTCAGGCCAGTCGCCCAGGCCGCTGTCGGCGTTGATGTGACCACGCAGACCCAGGTTGCGCACCCTGGCGCCCCAATCGTCGGCCATCTGCCTGGCGCGTGGCGCTGCGCAGAAGGGATCGTCCTCGCTGTGGACCAGCAGCGCCGCGAAGGGCAGGCGCTGGCGCACGATGCTGCGCCAGCCCGATAGTTGTGGCGGCATGTCGGCCCGTTCAGTGTCCGGTGGCGCCACCAGCAGGGCCGCTTGCACACGTGCCGTGTTTTGCGAGTGCGCAGCCCAGGCTGCGACCAGGTGGCAGCCGAGGCTGTGGGCGGCCAGCACGGCGGGCGAATCATTGGCCATCAGGCAGTCCTCCAGCCGGGCCAGCCAGTCGCCGCGGCGTGGCCAGATCCAGTCGGCCTGCTGCACTCGTTCGAAGCCATGCAGCATTTCCCAGCGGCTTTGCCAGTGCGCAGGCCCGCTGTCCAGCCAGCCGGGCAGGGTCAGGATTCGTGGCTGCTGGTGCGGTGTGCTGGGCATTCCCTTATCCTCGCTGCATTGCAGCGGCATTGTGTGTGAGGGCAGGCATGGCATTCAGCGTCTTTGTCGATGGCCAGGAAGGCACCACGGGTCTGCGCATCCACGAGTATCTGGCGCAGCGGCGCGACGTGGAGGTGCTGCGCATCGAGGCCAGCCTGCGCAAGGACAACGCCGAGCGTGCGCGCCTGCTCAACGCCGCCGACGTCGCGTTCTTGTGTCTGCCCGATGCCGCGGCCCGCGAGGCGGCGGCGCTGGTGACCAACCCGCGCACCTGCATCATCGACGCCAGTACCGCGCACCGCACCGCGGCGGGCTGGGTCTATGGGCTGCCTGAGCTGTGCCAGGGCCAGCGCGCAGCCATCCGCGCCAGCAAGCGCATCTCCAATCCGGGGTGCCATGCCACGGCCTTCATCCTGCTGCTGCGGCCCCTGCTCGATGCCGGCCTGTTTCCGGCATCGCAGGCGGTGACGGCGACTTCCATCACCGGCTACTCCGGCGGTGGCAAGAAGATGATCGAGCAGTACCAGCAACTGGCCGCCGGCGGTGACGCGTCCTTGACCTCGCCGCGGCCCTACGGCCTGAACCTGGCCCACAAACATCTGCCGGAAATGATGGCGCACACCGGCCTTCGCACGCGGCCGATCTTCATGCCCATGGTGGCCAATTTCTACAAGGGATTGGCAGTGAGTGTGCCCTTGCATCTGCATGGCTTGGATGTGGAGCCGGAGCGCCTGCATTCAGCCTATGTGCGCCACTATGCCGGCGAACGCTTCGTGCGCGTGATGCCGTTGCGTGACCCGGTCACGCTGGAGGCAGGCTTTTTCGACGTGCAGGCCAACAATGACAGCAACTTCGTTGATCTGTACGTTTTTGGCAACCAGGACCAGGCCATCGTGATGGCGAGGCTGGACAACCTGGGCAAAGGCGCCAGCGGCGCCGCTGTGCAGGCGATGAACGTGCACCTGGGAGTGGACGAGAGCCTGGGGCTGTGAGAGCCAGGCGCCGCAAACGCTCAGGGTGCGAGCCGGTAGTGGTAGGCATAGCCGTCGCGAAATCCCAGCCGGGTGTACAGATGTCGCGCCGGGGCGTTATCAGCTTCCACTTGCAGGTAAGCCGCTCTGGCGCCATGCTTGAAGGCTGACGAAAGCAGGCGCTCACATAGCAAGGATGCCAGGCCTTGATTGTGATGGCCTGGCGCCGTGGCGACATCGTACAGGCCCACCAGATCGCCCTCGCGCGCCAGCTGGCCGCAGGCCAGCACCTTCAGATCTGCCAGACGCAGGATGGCAAAACCCCGGTAAGGCACCGGCGAATGACACAGCCGTTCGGCATGTGCGGCGCGCTGATCCTGCGGCGAGGCGCGGATGGCGCCGACGGCTTCCGCGTAGTCGGTGGGGGACAGAACCCGCCACTCGGCGCCGGGCGGCAGTGGCCGCTGCGGCAGGGTGGCCAGGGCTTGGCTGACCATGACGCGCGTGTCGTCCAGCGTGCTGAAGCCGGCCGCGGCAAGAAGCCCATCCAGACCGGCCGGTTGTGAGAAGGGCGTGATGCGCACCATCAAGGGCAGCCCCGCCTCGGCATAGACCTGCTGCGCCAGCTGCAGCTTTGCCGCAACCGGAAGACGCCCCTGGGCTACCGCGTTGATGCAGCGCGCCCGCTTGGCTTTGCCCGGGTTGTAGCGCACCAGCCAGCCATCCAGCCATCGCTGCTGCGGCGGCGCACTGGCGTTGATGCCCGCGTCCTCGACGCGGGACAGCAGGTCCTCATCCAAGGCGCTGGGCCATTTCCCTGGCGAACTCGACGAAGGCGATGGCCCCCTTGGAGCCGGGGTCGAAGTTGACGCCCGGCTGACCGTAGCTGGGCGCTTCAGCCAGCCGAACGTTGCGCGGGATCACGGTGTTGAAGACCTTGTCGCCGAAGTGTGCCTTGAGCTGCTCGCTGACTTGCTGCTGCAAGGTGATGCGCGGGTCGAACATCACACGCAACAGGCCGATGATCTCCAGCTCGGGGTTCAGGTTGCCATGCACCTGCTTGATGGTGTTGACCAGGTCCGACAGGCCTTCCAGTGCAAAGTACTCGCACTGCATCGGCACGATCACGCCATGTGCGGCGCACAGGCCGTTGAGCGTGAGCATGCTCAGCGAGGGTGGGCAATCCGCCAGCACGAAGTCGTACTCGGCGGCAACGGCCTCCAGCGCAGCCTTCAGGCGCTTTTCCCGCCGGTCCAGCTTGACCAGTTCGACTTCGGCGCCGGCCAGTTCGCGATTCGCACCCAACACGTCGTAGCCCCCGGTGGTGCTGGTGCGGCGAGTCTCGGCGATGCTGGCGCCTTCGAGCAGCAGGTCGTAGATGCTGGGATCCAGCGTGCGCTTGTCAATGCCGGAGCCCATGGTGGCGTTGCCCTGCGGGTCCAGGTCCACCAGCAGTACACGTTTGCCCAGCCGGGACAGGCCCGCCGCCAGGTTGACGGCAGTGGTGGTCTTGCCGACGCCGCCCTTCTGGTTGGCGATGCAGAAGATGCGCATGGTCACTGCGTTCCGAGCTTGATGCCAAAGCCGACGAGGAAGACGCCGGCCAATTTTTCGAGCCCGCGGGCCAAGCGCTGGTGGGCTCGGACCTTGGCGCGGACGGCGTTGGCAAAGGCGCACAGCGTCAGGCAATACAGGGCCGTGATGACGGCTATGGTGGCCGCCATCGCGGCGAAAGTGACCGCACCGCGGTGCGTCGCCGGATCGATGAAGAGCGGAAAGAACGCCATGTAGAAGACGATGGCCTTCGGGTTGAGCAGGGTGATGAAGAAGGCCTGACGGCCGTACTGGCGCGGCTCGATGCGCACGGGCGCGGCCGTGCCGGGCTTGGCGAAGATCAGGGTCAGGCCGATCCAGGCCAGGTAGGCGGCTCCCGCATACTGCACCGCCTGGAAGATCAGGGGGTTGGCTGCCAGCAGCGCAGCCACGCCCGCCACCGCCATCCAGAGCAGCACCTGGTCACCTACGATGACACCCAGCGTGGCTGCTGCGCCGCCACGAAAACCGCCTTTGGCCGTGGACGTGAGCAGGGCAAACGTGCCGGGGCCGGGGAGGGCCAGGAACAGCAGGATGGCTGCGCAATAGGCGCCAAAGTCGGAGATGCCGAGGAACATGGGTGGTGGTTCGGCCTCAGAGCTTGTGAAGATATGAATCGGGCACGATTCATATCTTCACAAGCTCTCAGAGCATGACGTTAGCCGTGGCGGTGTGCGGTTAGGCTGGCCAGCAGGTCAGGACGAGCCCCTGCCGGGCGAGGTGGGAGGGTATCGCAGATTCGTCGGTTGCCCATGTGCATGCCTCATGCGGGGCCGCGGCGACGCATCCAGACCAGGCAGCGTTCCGCTTCGAGCCCGGGCACCGTCAGGGGTTCCACGTGAAACACATCGATCGCCGCGGGCAGGGCCTCCATTTCTTCGCCGGGTGTCTTGCCCTTCATGGCCATCCACAGGCCGTTCGGCGCCAGTTGGGCCGCCGTCCAGCCGGTGAAGTTGGCCAAGGATGCAAAGGCTCGGGAAGTGATCAAGTCAAAGGCTGGCAGTCCCAGCTCCTGCACACGGCCATAGGCGGCCGTCAGGTTGGGCAACTGCAACTGGCCGGCCACCTGGCGGATGAAGGCAACTTTTTTGCCCACGGCATCCACGCAGGTCACGTCCAGGGCCGGCTGCATGATGGCGAGCACCACGCCAGGCAAGCCGCCGCCGCTGCCCACGTCCAGCACTCGGCCTTGCGGGCAGCGCGCCAGCAAGGGCGGGATCACGGCCAGGCAGTCGGCCAGGTGCTGGGTGGCCATCGCCCGGGGGTCGCGCACGGCGGTGAGGTTATAGGTGGCGTTCCAGCGTTGCAGCAGCGCCAGGTAGTCGTCGAGCGCGGTCAACTGCGCGGCCGTTGGCGCCAGTCCCAGCCGCTGGCAGCTGGTGACGATTTCGTCCTGAGCGCTCAAGCCGCTTCGCCTTGCGTGGGCAGGTGGCGGCCCTTGTGCTTCTTCAGGTGCACCAGCAGCAGCGAGATGGCGGCCGGCGTGATACCGGTCATGCGCGACGCCTGGCCCAGGGTGGCCGGCCGGTGCCGGCTGAGCCGCTGGCGCACTTCGAAGGACAGCGCGGTGACCTGGCTGTAGTCCAGATCGGCGGGCAGGACCAGGGCCTCAAGCGTGGCGGCGCGTTCGACTTCGTCGTTCTGCTTGTCAATGTAGCCGGCGTACTTGGTGTGGATCTCCGCCTGCTCGATCACCGCATCGGCTTCGGCCACGCCAAACTCGGCGCGCAGGGTTTCACGTGAAACAGCATCCGGATGACCCGCCACACGGGCCGCTTCGGCCACCGCGTCAAAGCCGACCCCGGGGCGGCGCAGCAGGTCCACCAGTGGATATTCGCGCTCCAGCGCCTTGCCGAGCAAACGCTCGGCATCGGCTGCCGGCAGCGTGGCTGGGCGCACCCAGGTGCTGCGCAAGCGCTGCAACTCGCGTTCCAGCCGCTCGCGCTTGAGGCTGAAGGCCGCCCAGCGGGGGTCGTCCACCAGGCCCAGCTCGCGCCCGACCTCCGTCAGCCGCAAGTCGGCGTTGTCTTGACGCAATTGCAACCGGAACTCGGCCCGGCTGGTGAACATGCGGTAGGGCTCGGTCACGCCCTTGGTCACCAGGTCGTCGACCAGCACACCCAGGTAGGCCTGATCCCGGCGCGGCAGCCAGGGCGCGCGGCCCTGCACCTGCAGCGCGGCGTTCAGCCCGGCAAACAGGCCCTGGGCCGCCGCCTCTTCATAGCCTGTGGTGCCGTTGATCTGCCCGGCGAAGTACAAGCCCTGGATGGCGCGCGTTTCGAAGCTGGGCCGCAGTTCGCGTGGGTCGAAATAGTCGTACTCGATGGCGTAGCCGGGCCGCAGGATGTGCGCCTGCTCCAGGCCGGCCATGCTCTGCACCGCGGCCATCTGCACGTCGAAGGGCAGGGAGGTGGAGATGCCGTTGGGATAGAACTCGTGGGTCGTCAGGCCCTCGGGTTCCAGGAAGATCTGGTGCGAATCCTTCTCGGCAAAGCGGTTGACCTTGTCTTCGATGCTGGGGCAGTAACGCGGGCCGACGCCGCCGATGACGCCGGTGAACATCGGGCTGCGGTCGAAGCCGCTGCGGATGATCTCGTGCGTACGGGCATTGGTGTGGGTGATCCAGCAAGGCACTTGCGGCGGGTGCTGCGCCGCCTGGCCCATGAAGCTGAACACCGGCACCGGATCGGTGTCGCCGGGCTGTTCCTGCAGCCGGCTGAAATCGATGCTGCGGCCGTCGATGCGCGGTGGGGTTCCGGTTTTCAGCCGTCCCTGCGCCAGCTTCAGTTCCTTCAGGCGGGCCGACAGGCTCACTGCTGGAGGATCGCCCGCCCGGCCTGCGCTGTAGTTCTGCAGGCCGACGTGGATGCGGCCATCCAGAAAAGTGCCGGCCGTCAGCACCACCGCACGCGCCCTGAAGCGCACGCCCACCTGCGTGACAGCGCCAACCACGCGGTCGCCCTCCAGCATCAGATCGTCCACCGCCTGCTGGAAGAGCCACAGACCGGGCTGGTTCTCCAGCCGCCGGCGGATGGCCGCCTTGTACAGGATGCGGTCGGCCTGCGCCCGCGTCGCGCGCACGGCAGGTCCCTTGCTGCCGTTGAGGATGCGGAACTGGATGCCGGCCTCGTCGGTGGCGGCGGCCATCGCGCCACCCAGGGCGTCCACTTCCTTCACCAGATGGCCCTTGCCGATGCCGCCGATGCTGGGGTTGCAGCTCATCTGACCCAGGGTCTCGATGTTGTGCGTCAGCAGCAGGGTGGTGCAGCCCATGCGCGCGGCGGCCAGCGCGGCTTCGGTGCCGGCATGGCCACCACCGACGACGATCACATCAAACGACTGGGGGTGCAGCATGCGGCGATTCTAAGGAGCGTGCCCTGCGCCGCGCCTGCTGCCGGCCGTCATCCGGAAACCCGTGCTGACCTTTTGGCGCGATTCCGGAAATCCGTTCGGGAACCGCGAAGCCATCTGCGAACCAGCGCGTAAGTCATTGTCAATAAAGAAGAAATTCGCTCGGGCGTGTGGTCGTGCCCTTGGCACGCTTGCTGCGTAGACGGTCTGCAGGTGCGGTGCGAAAGGGTGCGCGCCGCCAAGCCAAGAAGGAAGCCTGATGTCCAGCACACAAGAGATGACTCGCGAGCGTGGCCTGGTGGCCGGCGTCGGTCTGGCCGAGCGCCCACGCAAGAGCCGCTGGCCGGCCAAGCTGGACTGGGCGCAGAGCGCCAGCGGTCTGGTGCTGGGCCTGTTCATGTGGGGCCACATGTTCTTCGTCTCTTCCATCCTCATCAGCCCCGATGTGATGTGGATGGTGACCAAGGCGTTCGAAGGCTACTTCTTCTTCGGCACCAGCCATCCGATCATCGTTTCGGGCGTGGTGGCCGTGGTGCTGGCGCTGCTGGTCGGGCATGCGGCGCTGGCCATGCGCAAGTTGCCGGGCAGCTGGAAGCAGCTGCAGACCTTTGCCGCGCACCGCAAGATGTTGGCCCAT
>WBZP01002785.1_pt1 | contig 19717 bp, 20 predicted proteins | sample 5204301 | NCBI WGS metagenome assembly WBZP01 (sample SAMN12412401, study PRJNA552823) | activated sludge metagenome | isolation source: activated sludge from nitrification reactor of wastewater treatment plant... | place: USA: Pennsylvania | collected 2017 | reverse complement strand
TGAACGAGGTGGGACAGTGGCTGCGCCGGTGCCGTCCGGACAGTCAGCGGGCGGCCATCGTCCATGGCGACTTCCGTCTCGGAAACCTCATGTTGCGCCGAGGGGCACCGGCCCAGGTGCTGGCCGTCCTCGACTGGGAAATGGCCACCCTGGGTGACCCGCTGGCCGACCTCGGCTATCTCACCGCCACCTGGTCCGAGCCGGGTGCAACCTCGACCCCGCTTCATCTGTCTCCCGTCACCGGCGGCCCCGGCTTCGCGTCGACCGTCGACCTGTGTGAGCGGTATGCCGCGGCGTCGGACCTGGACCTCACCCCCCTGCCCTGGTACCAGACCCTGGCGCTGTGGAAGGCCGCGATCTTCTGCGAGGCCATGTACACGCGGTGGCTGGACGGTCAGCGGCCCGGTGACCAGTTCGCGCCGGCCCTGGAGACCGGGGTGCCGCAACTGCTCGAGCAGGCTGTGCGGCATACCGAAAACGGCTGACCGGGTCGACCCACTCGGGTCGACCCGGTCACGGGTTTGCCGAAGCTCTAGGCCGTCGGCACCTGGTCCCGCGCGTGCTCGGTCTGCGAGGTCGCCGCCGCGGTGCCGGCCTGGCCGGTCGCGATGCGTCGGCGCAGAACCAGCGCCCACCAGGCGACGGCCAGGGCGAGCAGGACCGACAAGGGCAGCAGGTTGGGGCGGAAGTCCGGCAGCAGGATGAGCGCGGCCATGACGCCGGTGAAACTCACCAGGCCGATCAGATGGGCCGGGCGACGGAATCGGCCGAGGTCGAAGAATCCCGGCTCGGCCGGCGGGAAGTTGCCCCGGCGATCCGCGATGAGCATGCCGACGGTCGTGAGGATGTACACCCCGATGTAGCCGATGGTGGCCATGCCGAGGATGTAGGCGAAGGCCGCCTCACTGAACAGCGCGGTGACGAGGAAGAACCCCGAGACGATGGCGACGCCCCAGACCGCCGACGTCGGCACGCGGTGCGTCGGAGAGACGCTGCTCAGCACCCGGGCGAACGGGGTCATGTTGTCGCGGGACATGGCATACAGGAGCCGGGTCGCGACGAGCATGTTCGCGAGCACGCAGACCAGGATGTTGGTCAGCGCGATCGCGATGACGATGTCGCTGAACAGGGGCGAGATCTGGGTGGACAGGATCTCCTGAATCGGTGTTGCACTCTCACTGACGGCCGCCCGGTCGCCGATGGTGAGCAGGAACGTGATGTACATGAAGAACTCGATGACGGCAGCCGTGCCGAGCGCGAGAAACATCGTCCGCGGAATGACCCTGCGGGCGCCCCTGGTCTCCTCGGCGATGTCCGCCGGTGCCTCAACGCCGAGCAGTCCGAACATCGCACCGAGGCTGGCGACCATCCACGCCAGCAGGTAGGGCGAGGTGGCGGTCTCGCCGTGCGAAAGGAGGTAGTCCAGCGGCTGGCCGCCACCTTTGACGAGCTTGACGAAGATGAGGACGAACGCGGTGATCCCGACGGTCAGGAAGATCTCCAGCACGACGCCGGCGTTGTTGATCGCCGTCGCGAGGCGGATGCCGTAGACGTTGATGAGCACACACACGAGCAGGACCACCGCGGTGAGGCCGACCAGTTGCGGGGTGCTCGCATCCCACCCCATGAGTCCGGCGAAGTAGACCGAGAAGGTGTATGCGACGCCGGTGAACCCGGAGATGAACCCGATCAGGCCGAGGTAGCCGGTGAACCAACCCAGGCTCGGGTGCACGAGCCGGGTCGTCCATTGGTAGGCATACCCCGCAAGGGGGAGTTTGACGGCCAGGTCGGCGGCGATCATGGCCCAGATCGCGAAGACGAGCAGGACCGGCGGCAGGGTCCAGACGAAGGCCGGACCGGCGGTGCTCAGACCGAACCCGAACCCGGCGAAGACGGCGGTCGTCGCGCTGATGACGGCGAACCCGACACAGAACGACGCGAACGGACTGACCGAGCGGTCGAGCACTTGGGTATATCCGAGTTCCTTGAGGCGAAGATCCTCGTCGCTGCTCATGACTGCTCCTTCTCGGGGGTGCGAGCACCGAGCAACTGCTCCAGTGCGGTGGCGGTGGATTCGATGTCGGTCTCGGTGTGCGCCGCACTGAGGAAGACCTTCCCCGACGGCATGAAGTGGTGGCCGCGCGCCAACATGCCGGCCAAGATCTCGCCCCAGAGGCCGCCGGTGCCGTGCAGACCGGTGCCTCCGGAGGCGGGGACGTACTGCATGAGCGAGCCGATCCGGCGCAGGCTGCCGCCGTCCGGGACGCTGTCGAGGACGCCGCCGACGCGGTCGTGGAATGTCGCGGAGATGGTTTCGAGCGCGTCATAGAACCCGGGCTCGGCCAGGGCTGCCATGGTCGCTTCGACGGCCGCGAGGGCGATCGGGTTCGCGTTGAACGTGCCGGCGTGGGTCACGCCGGTCGTCACCTGGTCGATGAGGTCGGCCCGGCCGACGACGGCGCTCTGGGTGAACCCACCTGCCATGGCCTTGCCGAAGACGGACAGGTCCGGGCGAACGCCATAGCGTTCCGCCGCTCCACCGCGGGCGATCCGGAACCCGGTGATCACCTCGTCGAAGATGAGGACGACGCCGTGGCGGTCGCACAGCGATCGCACCGTCGTGAGGAACTCCGTCGTGGGTTCGTGGACGCCGGCATTGCTCATGACCGGATCGAGGAGGACAGCAGCGATGTCGCGTTCGGCAGCCGCACCGAGCACCGTTTCGATGCCGGCCACATCGTTGAAACGGGCCATGACCAGGTCGTCGAGGACACTTGGGGACTGGCCCGCGGACGCCGGCATCGCCGGCCCGTATGCCGCGAGCTCGTCCATCCCGGCATACACGGTGTCGTGCCAGCCGTGATAGCTCGAGGCGAACTTGACGACCCGCCGCCGCCCGGTCGCGGCGCGAGCCAGGCGGAGGGCGATCTGGACGGCCTCGGTGCCCGAGTTGCTCCACACGAGCCGCTCCCCGTGCGGGACGGCCGCGAGCACCGCCTCGGCGGCTCGGTACTCGAGCTCGTGGCCGGTGCCGACGACCTGCATTCGGGGCAGCATCTCGGCGACGGCGGTGACGATTCGAGGGTCGCTGTGGCCGAGGACGATGGGTCCCCACGCCAAGACGTAGTCGATGTAGCGGTCGCCGTCGAGGTCGACGACGTGGGCGCCGCGGGCCTCGCGGACGAACAGCGGGTGCGGCAGCATCGCGGCGCGCAGGCCGGAGCCGACGCCGCCGCCGACGCTGCGTCGGGTGCGGTCGAAGGCGATTCGGGAGGATTCCAGTGCCATGGTCGTATGCCTGCCTGCCGGCCCGCGCTTAGCCCAGGCCCTTGCGACGACGACTGCCCACGGTGTTGCGCCACAGGCGGTTGACGGTGTCGCTCACTCGGTCCACGGCCCACACGGCGCGCAGCGAATAGGGGTCCATCAAGGCGATGGGTGGGTAGGAGTTCTTGTCGCTCCACACCGACTGCAGGTCCGGGTGCGGATGGCCGTCGACGATCAGGTCGGCGATGAGCGACCCCAGGTAGGGCGCCTGGCATAGGCCATGGCCATTGCAGCCGATCGAGTAGTAGACGTTGTCCTCGACCCGCCCGGCAACCGACAGCCAGGACGCGGTGATCGCGATCCAGCCACCCCAAGCTCGCGCGACGGACAGGCCAGCCAAGGAGGGGAACAGGTCGTCGACCGAGCGCGCCAGATCCTTCACCAGGGACGGGTCGGGTGTCTTGTCCTTCGGCAGCGGGTATGCCGGTCCACGCTCGGCACGGCGGACCCCGAAGATCAGGGTGTTCCGCTCGGTCAGGCGGTAGTGGGTCATGATCTGGTGCTGGGTGATGACGCCTGATCGGCTGGTCCAGCCCAACTGGGCGAGGAGGTTCGCCGGGATGGGTTCGCTCTCGACCTCGATGACGTAAAGCGGGACGGACAGGCGCTTCGGCGCGACCTCCCAGTCGCCGGCATACGCGTTCGTCGAGAGGACGACTGTGTTCGCCCGGACGGTGCCGCCCGGCGTCGTGATCTCGACGAGGGCGCCGACGCGCCGCACCTGGGTGACGGGTGTTCCTTCGAAGACCCGAGCGTTGGTGGCGAGCAGTGCGTGGCGGACGCCAGCGGTCAGTTTGCCGGGGTTGAGCATCCCGCCCACGCTTTCGCGCATACCGCCGACGAAGGCGCGAGGGATGCCCAGCTCGGCACTGGTGCCGACCTGGCCGTGTCCACCGAAGCGCTTGAGGATCGCGGCCAGGGTCTTGACCCGCAGCATCTGTCCCGGCGATACAGCGCCCCAGACCAGGCCGTTCGGCACGTACTCGCAGTCGATGTCGTGGGTCGTGATGAGGCCTTCGACGAACCGGCCGGCGTTCTCCGCGAGCCGCACGACACCCGGCATACGCTTCGGGGTCAGGGCGGTCAGCATGCGGAGATCGCCACCGGGTGCGCCGGCGATCTGGCCGCCGTTGCGTGAGCTGGAGCCGTAGCCGCAGAACTCGGCTTCGAGGAGCACGACGTCCTGACCGCGTTCGGCCAGGCGCAGGGCCGTGGCCATCCCGCCCATGCCGCCGCCGATGACCGCGACGTCGCATTCGATGTCGGCGGCGAGGGCGGGCTGGAGGTCCGTGGGCGGGTCGATCCAGCCGGTGACGGGCAGGTACTCGACCTGGTCGGTCCTCATGCGTTGACCGGCTTTTCGGCGTGGGCCTGGGTGCCGGTTGCGACGTTGTGGTCGTGGAGGGCGCGATAGGCGAGGAAGTAGACCAGCCCCTGGGCTGCCCACGTGGCCAGGGCCGCGGTGTAGAAGATCGAGCGGTCGGCGTCGTCGAAGGGCAGCGGGAAGAAGTCATAGGTCAGCGCGATGAAGGCTCCGGCGGCGGTGACCAGCGCGGTCCAGCCGGCGATCCGCTTGGCGCCGGCGTCCCAGAGTCGCTTGACGAAGTAGGCGAGGAACGCGGTCGCGATGAGGTTCATGACCAGGTAGAACGTGGCGACCGGGACGTGCAGCGTGTCGTCGTGGAACGGCGCCAGGACGATCGCGGCGACCGTCGCGAGCGCAAAGACCCCGACATCGACCAGGGCCGTCGGCCGGTAACGGTGGGTGACGCCCATCAGCCCAAGGATCAAGATCAAGGTGATCCCGAACGACCGGGAGAAGGCGTCGAGGAGGTAGGAGACATGAAGGAAGGTCTCCGGATGCGACCCGCCGAACAGGGACCCGACCAGGAAGTTGGTCGCGGAAATCCCGACGACGAGCCACTCGAGACCGAGGAGGTAGTTGCTGTAGTTCCGGATGAACTTCCATCCGTAGAAGAAGCCGATGAAGATCAGGGCGACATCGGCCAAGAAGAAGAGGGTTTCCTTCATGGTCGCGTTCCTCTCGCGTCGCAGGCATGGCGGTATGCCGGGCCAGCCAGTCGTGGTCCGTTGGACTGACCACCTCGAGGGGACTGCGCCTGGAGCGTGTGATCAGATGATTAGAAGTGTCAGTTCAGACCCCGAGCCAGGGGAATGGGCGGCGTGCACCCGCCTCACCAGCGGAGGGTGCACGCGGCACCTCGCAACCGGATGGGTTGCCGTCAGGCTCGCCCCTTGGCACCTCGTGACGCAGGTTGGCCCACTCGATGGGGCCAGCGCCGCTCGGTCCAGCCTCCTAAGGGCCAACCGGAGATCGAACTGCATACATAACGCGCGAGTGCAGACACGCCCGATGTGCATCACGTCGCGTGATTGCTGGGAAGAACGACGCACATTCCAAAGTTGCGTGCATCTCGCCACAGGGTGTGGCGGGTGCGCTCAGGTGAATCCCGCGGCCGCCGCATCCTGCACGCCACCCACCTGGTGCCCGGCCTGCAACGTTGAGACTCCCACCTCGGCTCGAAGCCGAGGCGCACATGCGCGCCAGGTACTCGTCGGGCACGTCCTCGTGGTTGAGACTCCCGCCTCGGCTCGAAGCCGAGGCGCACCGATGTCGATCTGCTCCAGCAGGGGCTCGCACGAGAGGTTGAGACTCCCGCCTCGGCTCGAAGCCGAGGCGCACGCCATGGCCTGCTTGGTTTCCTCGGCATCTTTGAGGTTGAGACTCCCGCCTCGGCTCGAAGCCGAGGCGCACGCACGCCCGTCTGCCCCGCGCTTGTCAGCCATCAAGTTGAGACTCCCGCCTCGGCTCGAAGCCGAGGCGCACCAACGACCACACGGTCAAGTCGGCCGGGTGCATCAGTTGAGACTCCCGCCTCGGCTCGAAGCCGAGGCGCACGAGTTCAAGGCACCCGAGCGGACCAGCAACGAGGCGGTTGAGACTCCCGCCTCGGCTCGAAGCCGAGGCGCACAGCACCCCGTCAGGGTGGATGTCGCCGTTGTTTTGGTTGAGACTCCCGCCTCGGCTCGAAGCCGAGGCGCACAGAGGCTGCACAGTGACTGACGTAGTGGCCTCCCTGTTGAGACTCCCGCCTCGGCTCGAAGCCGAGGCGCACACCGGACTCGATCCAGCGGATGATCGCCCCTCGTAGTTGAGACTCCCGCCTCGGCTCGAAGCCGAGGCGCACTGACGGGCTGATGTTGATGACGCCGGGGCCGGCGAAGTTGAGACTCCCGCCTCGGCTCGAAGCCGAGGCGCACGAGCGACGGCCCGAAAGACGAAACACCGCAACTTGTTGAGACTCCCGCCTCGGCTCGAAGCCGAGGCGCACGCTAGCGCGGACAGGTGAACCGGACGGGACTAGCGGTTGAGACTCCCGCCTCGGCTCGAAGCCGAGGCGCACCAGACCTCCTGAGTACCACCGGCCAAACGCTGGGGTGTTGAGACTCCCGCCTCGGCTCGAAGCCGAGGCGCACCCCGGCAAAAGACCTCCATCGCCACCGACCCGGCAGCGTTGAGACTCCCGCCTCGGCTCGAAGCCGAGGCGCACAGGTGGCGTCGAAAATGTCGGGCCTGCAGGGGTAGTTGAGACTCCCGCCTCGGCTCGAAGCCGAGGCGCACTCGACCACTGGGACGCCCTCATCGCAGACATCAAGGTTGAGACTCCCGCCTCGGCTCGAAGCCGAGGCGCACCCGAGGCTGTGCGTGACCACACCAGCACCCGAGGCGTTGAGACTCCCGCCTCGGCTCGAAGCCGAGGCGCACACCTGAGGGTCGTGCAGACCGCGCACACCCTCAAGTTGAGACTCCCGCCTCGGCTCGAAGCCGAGGCGCACGAGCGCCCCGTCAGGGTGGATGTCGCCGTTGTTTTGGTTGAGACTCCCGCCTCGGCTCGAAGCCGAGGCGCACCGCCGCCAGGATCACCTGGCTAGCGCCGGTGCCCGTGTTGAGACTCCCGCCTCGGCTCGAAGCCGAGGCGCACGCCGCCGGCCACACGTTCACCGCCGCCGCGCTCTGGTTGAGACTCCCGCCTCGGCTCGAAGCCGAGGCGCACGTTGGACGTCGACCCGACCGTGCCGACCGAGACGTTGAGACTCCCGCCTCGGCTCGAAGCCGAGGCGCACACCAAGTCGGGCACAAATGGCGGTGACATCATCGAGTTGAGACTCCCGCCTCGGCTCGAAGCCGAGGCGCACGGCGCGTTCAGGGTCGGGTCGTGGGCGGCGACGAGGTTGAGACTCCCGCCTCGGCTCGAAGCCGAGGCGCACCCCCCAGGAGGGGCCATGCCGCGAGGCATCAAGTTGAGACTCCCGCCTCGGCTCGAAGCCGAGGCGCACGAGGCGTAGAGCCATGCGATGTTGTCGCGGACCTCGGTTGAGACTCCCGCCTCGGCTCGAAGCCGAGGCGCACCCGCCATCGGCGAACTTCATGGCGTTCAACCCGTCGTTGAGACTCCCGCCTCGGCTCGAAGCCGAGGCGCACAGCAGGTGACCTCGGCAAACACCCAAAGTGATTGGCACGAAGCACTCGCTGATGTGACAGTAGCGCCAAATGAGGCAGACGTGACGGAAAGCCCATGCTCAGGGACGCATCGGCAGGGGTTTCCCAGCCGATCCCAAGGCCTAGAGAACCCAGGCATCCTCGTGCGGGATCTCTCGCCGGGGACCAAGGTGTACCGCACGCTCGAACCCATCGCCGTCCATGGGGTAGATCCGAACCGAGTCCAGACCCGGAGCCAGGATGACCTCCAGTTCCGCGACCAAGGCAGCCATCTTGTTCCGCGAACATATGACCTCAAACACCGAGTACTGGACCCGCTGACCGTAGCCCTCGCAGGCCCTAGCCACCCGACGGAGCCGCGCCTGTCCCTCGCGCGTCGTGGTGTCCACGTCGTAGACGATGAGGAAATTCATTGCACCGTCCGCACGTGAGCCACGTAGGGAGCGTTGTTGCGGAGCGCGTTTGCGAAGTTGTGCGCCTGGATTATCGGGATGAACGCGTTAGGAACCTTCAGGGATCGACCTTGGACTCTGACCAGGCGTGATCGGTGTTGATGCCAAGCGTCGAAGAGAATCTCTCGGCCCGCCGTGTTCAGTTCAACCGCGCCGGACACGCTGACGTCGAAGTGTTTCGGCTGCAGCTGCCTGGTGTTCAACAGTTTCGCAGCCAAGGCGTCGGCCGCCGGACGAAACTCCTCCATCAGGTCGAGGACGAGTGACGGCTGGTTTGCGCGATCGCCGTGCAGGAAGCCGGTCCCCGCATCAAGTCCTGCGACCGCCACTGCGCCTTGCATGGCGATGTGCGTCATGCCATAGCACCAGGAGAGGAGTGCATTCACGGGGTCGGTCACGGGTCGGCGTCGTCGACCCGCCCAGGAGGCTCCCTTGAGCGTGGTCCCGAATGCCCTGAAGTATCGCCGGCTCGCCTCCCCTTCCACCCCCAGCAGTTCTTGCCTGCTCAGCCCCTGAGTAGTCATCGCGGACGAGTCGAGCCTCATCGACACCTCGCGCAACTGACTGGAGGTCTCGGCATCTGCCGACCGAGCCCATTGGCGCAAGCCCCAAGCCATCTGACCGATCTTCCCAGCAACCACGTTTCCGGCAAGCTCGGCGCGGCGTTCGGTGTCAGCGTGCGCGGCATACTGAAGACGCCGAAGTTGCGATCGGCCCGAAAGGGAAGCCTCGACGACAGCTCGCGGCTTCCCATACCGGCTCAAGAAGGCGACAACCCTCTGGTTCTCGGCGCAGTGGAGCAGGAGGGGGGTCGAGACGTCGACTCCGCCGAGAACCACCAGCGTGTCGATGGCGTGCAGCGGGAGCCGCCTCGTTGGCTCCCCCTCGCGCAGGGCCTTGATACTGCTCCCCTCCAGGACCAAGCGGGTTCCAGGACTGTGGACGAACAGTGTCCTCAGGACCGGCTCCATCGACGCTCCTCCCCCCGCTGGGCTGACATGCCTCGAGGAGGCTGCAGCGTCGACAACGCCGCCCTTCGTAGATCGGCTGCCCGAGCCCGGGGTGGTTCAGAGTGGACCGCATGGCATCAATCTCGCGTTCGGTGTCCTCGCGCCAGTCCGCTGTTGCAAAGACCTCTCGGCGCCGTTCGCCCACGATGAAGATCGCGACCTGCGGCACCTCGCTCCCCCGCATCTCCTCGAGGCAGAGCGCCTGGCCCGTCACTTGGAGGATCAGCGGACGCAAATCGCCGGCCCCTCGACCCCACTTGTGCTCGATGGGCAGGAGTGAGCCGTCCGAACGCTCTTCAATCGCGTCCGCGACACCGTGCACGCGGAGCCGTTCGCTTGCCACCGGCACTCGATGGTGGACACGGACACCACGGCGGGAGTCCACACCTGGGGTGTCGACTCGCTGATGCGCCGCGGTGCCCTGGATCGTGAGGTAGTTGTCCGCCCACACTCCGTCCTGCAACAGGCGGGCCTGCCAAGGACAGTAGGCGTGGTGCTCCAGCGCAGAGAGGGTGATCCAATCCTCGTCCTGGTCTGCCACGTGAGTGTCAAATCAACCGGACGTGAGTCACCGCTGGCGGCACATCCTCGGGGCCCGAGATGACGTAGTCACCGAAGGAGGTTGGCTGATCAACTCCTTCGACCTTCCGCACGACAACCCGGTCCAGCAGCGACACGGCTGGCGTGTTGCCGAGCGGACTTGTGTGGCTGAACACGTCCAGTCGGCGGACGTTGACGCTCGGCCGCGCCGCACTCCGGGTGACCTCGAACATCGTCGCCACGGCGTCCCAGAGCAGAGCCAAGTCGCCCTGAGTCACCCGGTTGTCGCGGGTGGGCTGGTAGTGGATGCGGACGGCATACAGGCCATAGGGGACCACCGTCTTACTCCCCATCTGCGAGGCGTTGTCCCGGTCCTCCAGTTTGGTCGAAGCCGTGCGCGTGATGCCGAGCTCCATGGCGATCACCGGGTCGAGTGAACGCGCCAGCCCAACAGTCAGCGGCCCGGTCACCTTGTCACCCGGTGCAGTCCCCGTGCTCATGACGGCGCCGAACATGCGCACATCGAAGTAGTTGTCCTTCATGTATGCCGTGGCCGCTGAGACCTGCTCGGCCGTGGCGTCCTTTGCCTTCTTGGGGATGGCCTGCCCCAACTGCGTGTAGGCCGCCTCCAGCTGTTCGTTGAGCGAGACACCCCGTCGAATGAAGATCCCATTTCGCTCTGCGGGGATGAGTTCCTCCTTGACGCGCAGCTCGATCGAATCGCGGATCTTCCGCTTGAGGCTGGCGTCGGACACGATCCCGTGGCCGGTGTCATAGTCGATTCGGGGCTTACCCGCGTTGTCGGGGTCACCGTTGGGGTTGGAGTCGATGGCGTCGAACAGAAGCAGCGCGTCATGCTTCACTGTGGGGTCGAGGTGCTTGGACATGTTGTTCTCCTGATCAGTGGTCGGTGTCGGTGGTGTCGGGGGCCGTCGAGTCGGGGGCGTCCTTGGCGGTCTTCGCCGCTGCACGCGCCCTGGCGATCTCGATGTCATGCATTCGTTGCTGGTGATACCCGCAGAGCCAGGCGGCCTGGCCCGCGGCGTCCAGCCGGCCCGGGGCGTCCCCCTGGAGGTCGTTGAGCTGCGTGATGCGCTCGGACGCCGTGACCATCGCACCGACGCCGCTCTTGCGCTTGATGCCGGCCAGATGCTGTTGGGTGAGAACCGAGAGGGGTTGAGCAACGGCGGCCGGGTTCGCCGAGGCCCTCTCGAAGTACTTGTCCACGATGGACGCATTCACGTCACCGAGCGCCCAGCGTTGGAGCGATTCGCGCACGGCGAAGAGTCGCCCCGCGACATAAGCAGGGTCCCGGCGTGACTCATCGAGATGAGCAGGCATGAGGTTCTCCTTGAGGTGGTAGCGGTTGAGAATGAGGCGAACAAGGCCAAGACGGGCGTCCATCCGATGCCGCGCAATGTGGGCCGTGAGGCCGTCGGGAGACCGCGTCATCCGGACCTCTGCGGCGGCACGGGCCAGCGCCAGCGACAGGTAGTTCGACGGCACGGGGACCTGCGTCAAGGCAGATCGGACAAGCGCCTCGACGGCACCATGCGGGGGCGCCTCGATCAGCTTGCCTTGCTCCCTCCGGAGGACACCCAGACTCGAGGCGAGGGCCACGACTGACGGATGGGGGTGCTCCACGTTGGGCGTCTCGCAGTCCTGAACCCACTCACCCAAGGAGGCGTACAAACCCTCCGCGGGAAGCTCGATCCAGTCCTGGACCACGAACCGGGCGACGTTGCCTGAATACGCCAGCAGGTAGAAGGTCCCGTCATCCCGCGTGACCGTGTCGTGGTGCCCGCCCTTGCGCTGCCACTCAAGCAGCCCTCGAATGACTTTGGCAGGCGGCTGGGCCATGAAGAGGACGGACACTAGCTCGGCGGTCCCCTCATCCGTGGCCCACCAAGCCATGCCGTAGTCCTTGGCGGGGGATCGCCACGAGTGGTCCCGGCTTGACGCGAGATAGTTGAAGCTCTGGACCGCTTGAGCCGCGCAATCCGCACAGAGTGGCGCCGACCTCAGACCCAACCCGGAGGCTCCCCGCGAGGCCGACGTGAAGTTCACACTCGCGAGCGCCACGTTTGCCTGAGTGGCTCCAGGGACGAGATGCCCGATGAGCGACTGAGGCAAGGTCGGGACCGTCGGGCGTTGGCGCCCACACGCGAGACAAATCGCCGAGCCACCCCCGGCCTTGCCTTCTCGGGCCCGATCGGCCCAGAACGCGCGAGCGGCATCACTCTCGTGCAGGCGTCCTGCCCGTCCCTTGACGCCAAGGGCGATCAGATCGATCGGTAGCCGCAGGGCGGGCTTGCCGGAGAGTTGTCCCACGGCTTCCTGGAGGCCCGGGCAACCCTTGTCGGCCCAGAGGAGGTAGGCCTCGGCAACAGGGTCCGGCGCTCGTGTCTGGAACTCGCGGACGAGGTCGACGAAGAGCCGATGTTTGGTGGCCGACTTCTCAGGGTCCTCGCCCTCCTTGGCGAGCCCGAGCACGTATGCCGCGTTGTCGCACCCGAACAGTGGCGTTGCCTTCACTGTCCGCGCAAGGTTAGGGACAACCCCGCTGGGCGCTTTCCCCTGGTCGTCGTAGTGGGAGTCCAGACGTGCCCCGGACCCGTCCTCGTCGAGCATCAGGGTGAAGCCCAGAGGCTTGACGGCATACCCGAACGGAACGGCATCCGGAGGTGCGAAACGCGCGAGTGCGGTGATGATCATGCCGAGGCCTGCTCAGCATGCTCCGCCAGGAGTCCGATCCTGGGGACGCGCATGACCCCTTGGCGGACGCGCGCATCGAACCAGTCGTAGGACTCCTTGCCGGTGCGATCGTCATACGTGATCGAGTGGGCCATGATCCCGAGATCGGCATCCCAATCGATGGGCGGGGTGTCGTCCGTGGGCACGACGTCTGCATGGAATTCACGCATTCCCAGGAATGGCGTCCGAAACGACTGCCCACGATCCACCCGACGTCGGAACTGGTCGCGCCACTTCGCGGCGTTCTGCTCCTCGGCCTCAGGGTGAACCCACATCTGCGCGTGGACCCGGTAGTGGACGTCGCGCAGCATGCGGGTCATCCGCTGCTGGACGACCGTGTCGACGTCGAGGTAACCCTGCGCACGGTGGGCCGACGTGATCGCCGTCCCAGCCTCGTTGCGTCGCATCGACGCCCACTGAACCGGTGCCAGCACGTCAATTTGCTCCACGACGAACCGAAATTGCGGCTTCCAGAAGATCGCGCTGAGCAGTCCGATCGCTGCCGTCGGGGTCATGACGGAGTACGACATCCGCTCGCTGGTGAACTCGGGACGCGTGAACGCGGCATACGGTCCCTTGACCTGCACCCGCAGGGGCGGATCTCGGAAGTCCTCCGGCGGCCTCAGCCCAGCCCACTGATGATGGTTCGACACAGTGTTACTCCTTCCCTACCAGGTGAGCGCGTGATTAGCGACCACTCCTCGTTGTGGGTCATACATGCCTGACCAAACCCGGACCCCGTGTGAGAGTTCGACGGTCAGCCCCAAGTCACGACGGCTGATGGCCGCCGAATGCCGCTGCAGCAGGCGTCGCGTCCCCCGAGTGAGGGGCTCCAAAGGATTCGCCCGCAACTCCTCGATCGCGGCGGAGATTGCTGCTCTCACATCCGGATCGGGATGATCGGTCACCACGACATCAACGCTGGACTCGCGAATCATCTGGAAGTCGCGGGCCAGTTCAGGGAACTCCATGCTCCGGCGGTGCTCGGAAAGCGTCGTCTCGCGTTCGTGACGCTGTGGCTCGGTGCTCCGGTAGACATCGTCGAAGTACTCGGCCAGACTCGGCGCGGAGTCGAACGCAGCTGGCTTGCTACCCCTCACAAACCTGTCTCGAGTGATGTTGGTTTGCACGGTGTACATCCCCGGCGGGGTGTCTCCGGCCTCGGGAACATGCACGACGACTCGGCCGCCACGCGCCCCGAGGCGGCCCTCTCGGTTGCACCGACCCGCGGCTTGCACGACGGACTCCGCTGGTGCCAGAGCCCGATATACGAGCGGGAAGTCGATATCGACCCCTGCCTCGATGAGCTGCGTGCTCACGACCGCGACGGACCGTCCGGCGGAGAGACGGGAGCGCACGGTGGCGAGGACACGGTCTCTGTGATCGGCGGTCATCGACTTGGACAACAGGAACGTGTCGTCCGTTCCGCGGGCAGAGGCGACCTCGGCATACAGCTCGTCAGCGTCGGCCCGCCGATTCTCAATCATCAGGACTTGGTGCTCCCGCTGCACTTCACGGGCGAGCGCCTCCCACCCCTGGGGTGTGCCGCGCACTTCGTACACGACGCGTTGAGTCACATCGGGTGCCGAATCCACCGGAAGGATGTCGTGCACGGGGAGCCCGCTCCACACCGGCAGCGACCAGAAGGTAGGTTGCGTCGCGGAGGCCAGCAGGACAGTCACGCCGTAGTGCTCAACCAATTCGCGGAGCACGCCGAGGATGGGGCCGAGGAGGTCGATGGGCAGAGCCTGCACCTCATCCAGGACCAAAACGGAGTCCACGAGACGGTGCAACTTGCGGGTCCGCGCCGGCCGGTTCGCGAAGAGTGACTCGAAGAGCTGAACTGTCGTCGTCACGATGAACTCGGCGTCCCATCCGGGTGAGCTGAGCCGGTGCCACGACTCGTCGGTCATCGCGTCGTCGACAACGTTGCTGTGGTGTTCGAGGACCGCTGAGCCGAGGGGGCCGAATGCTTCGCGGTAGGCCGCGGCATTCTGCGTCGTGATCGTGGTGAAGGGCACCGCGACGATGATCCGTTCCTTGCCGAACCGCACTGCGTGATGCAAGGCGAATGCCGCTGACGCCATGGTCTTCCCGGTCCCCGTCGGCGCTGGCAGGCGATAGATCCCGGGAGGCAGGTCGCGCACCGCGAACTCCACACAAGCGCGGTGCACTGTCGACCGAACGGCATTGAGCTCGGACGGTTCGCTGGTGCCGAAGCGGTCGGCATGATGCTCCTCGAACTGGCGCAGCCACGCTGCCAATCCGTATCGCTGCGTCAGCCGAACTTCTGCGTCGCCGGAGAAGTGCGCTGCCGTGTCCAAGAAGTCGGCATCAACGAGTGCCGAGTGGCACATCCTCGTGAAGAGCTCGAGATGGGTCAAACTTCCCGCCTCGACCGACTCTGCCACGTGGGGAGGGAGGACACAGGCTCGGACGAGGCTGTCCAAGTCCTTGCCCGTGAGGCCAGCGACCACCTGCGCTAAGGGGGTCAGCGACTCGGGTCGGCGGCGCGATGCGAGCACGTCATGAACGGTGGTGGAGGCCGACCGAGCGGGGATACCGGAGTGATGGCCATAGTTCATGAGGTACCCCGCCAGGCCCAGTGCGGAACTAGTGCCGCCCAGCAGCGCCGACATGAGCATCGCACCCTCGACCTTGTGCGGGACGCCAAGGCGACTGCGCGTCCGGCCATCCTGAAAGCCCAGTTGACGGAAACGGCGTTGGACTTCATCCACGGCCTTCCCAGCATCGTGGAGGTAGCCGGCAAGTCGGGCCACATCTTGGCCGCCGAAGGGAGCAGCGAAATCCCCCGCGAGTTCCCCGACCCCGCGGAGGTGGTCACCAAGGAGATGCCAAGGCCCCCCACGTCTTGCGGGCGTGTGCGCCACAACGTCAGCAAACGCACACAGAGGGCGGGCAGGGACATCGACAGCCGCCGGTTGCGACACTCGACTGACTTTGATCCCCCCCATCTTGTCGAGACGTAGGCAAAACTGCAGGACGGTGAGCAACGGATCTTGCACGAGGCTGTGGCGTCGGCGAGTTCGTGCAAAGTAGGGTCAGCGCTCGAGGTGACCCCGTCGTTTCACCTTCGCTTCCGGCGGGATGCGCACCTCTTGAGAGCGATCTGTTCCAGCAGATGGTTCTCCGGGGGCGCATCAGGTACCAGCTGGTGCGCCCCTCGTCACACCGCGCGTCCGCCCTGGGCATGCCGATTCCCGATGAGGAGCAGAACGAACGGATCGCGGCAGTTGAGGACGCTTAGGTCACGAATCAGTTGGAGGCCCTAACGCCGAATCGACTACCCGAGCGCCTACCCGAGCGCCGAGAGGATGTGGCAGATCTCGGCGTCGGTGCAGTTAGCGGGATCAAGGCGGTCGCTGCGTTCGATGACGCCTTCGAGTTCTGCTTCCAGCGCGGCAAGGTTCTTGATTCGTGCGCGCACGTCGGCAAGCTTCCTGTGGAGCAGGGTCGCCACATGGGCGCAGGGGACGTTGCCGTCGTCGCGGAGGTCAATGATGCTGCGGATCTCGGCAAGAGTAAGGCCTGCTGCCTGTGCGGTCTGCACGAAGTGCAACCGGGTGAGCATGGATTCGTCATAGGTCCGGTAGCCGTTAGCTCCGCGTTCGGGTGGGGGTAAAAGGCCTTTGCGTTCGTAGAACCTGATGGTCTGACTGGGTAGGTCGGCGGCGTCGGCGAGCTCTCCAATCAACATGGTCCCATCCTAGCGCTTGACCTTGCACCGTGGATCAAGGTTTACGGTCGCTGACATGGACATCACCTTGCTGTACTTCGACGACTGCCCGAACTGGAAAATCGCCGACGAACGCCTAGCCGTTATCACCGCAGACCGCCCTGACCTGACGGTCTCGCGTCACTTGGTCGAGACGCTGGAGGAAGCCGAGCGAGTGGGGTTCCACGGCTCACCGAGCATTCTGGTCGATGGCGTCGACGTCTTCGCGGAGCCGAACACCGGGGTTGGGATGTCGTGTCGGGTCTTCCACACACCCGACGGCCTTGCAGGCGCGCCTACGGTGGACCAGCTCCGAGCAGCGCTCGGCGCCGGAAACGAGACTCTGCGATGACCGAGAGCTACGACTTGATCGTGATCGGTGCCGGCATGGCCGGGGTCTCCGCGGCGAACAAGTGCGCATCGCAGGGCTGGAAGGTCGCGATCGTTGATGCGCTGCCGTACGGCGGCACGTGTGCGTTGCGAGGGTGCGACCCGAAGAAGATCCTGCGCCGGGGTGCCGAGATCATCGACAGCGCCCGGCTGATGCGCGGCAAGGGCATCGATGACGAGGGCCTGTCGATCAACTGGGCCGACCTGATGAAGCACAAGCACGGCTTCACCGACCCTGTCCCGCGGAACACGGAGGACAGCCTCTCCGGCAACGGCATCGACACCCTCCACGGCGTTGCCCGGTTCACAGGCAAGACAAGCATCGAGATCGGCGACATCCCCTACGAGGCGAGGCACTTCCTGCTCGCCACCGGTGCGCGGCCGCGGCCGCTGGACTTGCCCGGTCACGAGCACCTCATCGACAGCACCGACTTCTTGGATCTGGAGGTTCTCCCGCCGCGGATCTTGTTCGTCGGTGGCGGCTTCATCTCCTTCGAGTTCGCCCACATCTGTGCGCGTGCCGGCACCGCGCCGGTCATCATCGACCGCGGACCCCGTCCCCTCAAGGGTTTCGACCCCGACCTCGTCGAACTCCTCATCACCCGAGGCGCTGAGGTCGGGATCGAACTTCTGCGCTCCACGACGATCACCGCGATCGAGAAGTCCGGGAGCGGGTACCAGGTCAGCGTCGAACGATCCGGCCAACCCGAGACCAGGGAGTTCGACATGGTCGTCCACGGAGCCGGCAGAACACCCGAACTCGCCGGCCTGGACCTGGACGCTGCCGGCGTCGACTGGGACGAGCACGGTGTACGCGTCGCCGCTCACCTGCAGAGCACCACGAACCCGGCGGTCTACGCCGCCGGCGACTCCGCCAACACCCCCGGGATGCCGCTGACCCCGGTCGCGGTCTTCGAGGGCAAGGTCGCCGCTTCCAACATGCTCAAAGGCACCACCACCATCCCCGACTACGCCGGTGTTCCGACCGCGGTGTTCACCATTCCCGAACTCGCCCGTGTGGGGATGCTCGAACAAGACGCCAGTGCCCAGGGCATCGATGTCGATGTGCGCTACAGCGACACGAGCGGCTGGTACTCCAACTACCGGACCGGTGAGACGACCGCGGCCGCCAAGATCCTCATCGACCGGTCCAGCGACCGGATCGTCGGCGCGCACCTGCTGGGCCCCGAGTACGGCGAACTCATCAACCTCCTCGCCCTCGCCATCAAGCTCGACCTGACCACCCGGCAGCTGAAGTCCATGACCGCCGCCTACCCCACGGTGGGATCAGATCTCGGCTCCATGCTCTGACCCCTGCCCCGTGAACTCAGACCTGAAGGGACTCCGATGACGCAGCACACATCGTCACCACCCACCGACCACCACCCGACGACAAACCCGCACGCAGCCATCACCACCCCGGTGGACCAACCAGCACCACGGGTTCTGTCCGGCTGGTGGGTCGGGCTCGTGGCTCTGCTCCCCATTGCCTGCTGCGGTCTGCCCTTGCTCGTCGCGGCGAGCGTGACCGCCGGTAGCGGCGCCGTCCTCGGCGGGGCGGCTGGTGGTGTGCTGATGCTGGCCGGCGGCGCCGTCATTGGTCTGTGGGGGATGCGGCGGCGCGCACGCAACCGCCTGGCCGACACCGCGGAGGCCACCTCACCGTCGCGCGACCGGTGCTGCTGAGAGCGCCTTGCCCCCAAGCCGAAACCTCAAACGACCCTTGATTCAGGAGAAGCACCCTTGACCACCACCTCACCGTCCATGCCTCCCTCGCCGGCCTCCGGTCCGGGGCCTGCAGGCGGGTCACGACGCCGTTGGCTGGTCATCCTCGCTGCCGCAGTCGCCACCCTGTTGGTGCTTGCCGTCACCGCCACCGCGCTCAGCGCTGAGCCGGGCCCCCCTCCTGGTGCGGGGTCTTCGGTCGCTGGCTCCAGCACCGCCGCGACCGCCTTCACCGCCTCGACCTTGTCGGGCGGCGAGGTAGCCGTACCTGGCGGCAAGCCGAGCGTCGTCTTCTTCTTCTCCGTCACCTGCGGGACGTGCGGGCCCGGCGCCCGGGCTCTTGCCGAAGCTCAGGCCAGCACCCCCGACGTCAACTATGTCGCGGTCGACATAGACCCCAACGAGTCCGTCAACGACGTGCGAGAGTTCCTCACCGCCAACGACGCCAGCACCCTGTCGTATGCCCGTGACACCGACGCATCCCTGACCCGGGCCTACCAGCTCACCCAGCTCTCGACCGCAGTCGTGCTCGACGCCGCCGGCACCGAGGTCTATCGAGGCGTGGACCCCACCACTAGCCAGATTCGTTCCGCGCTGAGCAAAGCAGGCGTCGAGTGAGTGGGCTTCTCGTGCTCGCGTTCGGCGCCGGGCTGCTCGCCCCCGTGAACCCCTGCGGGTTCGGACTACTCCCCGCCGTCCTGACCGCCACCCTCGGCGGAATCGACAACCCTGACACGCCCGGATCCACCGCCGCCGGCTCACAGGCGCGGCTCGCGGCGGGTTTGCGCGCCGGCCTTGCTCTCGCCGTGGGGTTCACCGCGACCTTCACCGTCATCGGGTTGCTCCTCACCATCGGAGTCCGCTCCGTGATCACACTTGTCCCATGGGGCGCCGCAGCCCTCGGCGCCATCCTGGCCCTCCTCGGCCTCTAGATGCTCGCCGGGTGGCAGCCGGCACTTCGGCTGCCCGGGCACCACCCCGACCCCTCCAACGTCGCCGGCACCGGGCGACTCGTAGCCTTCGGCTCCGGCTACGCCATCGCCTCGGCCTCCTGCACACTGGCAGTGCTGCTCGCCGTGGTCACCCAGGCAGCCGCGACCACCTGGATCGGCGTCATCGCAGTGTTCACTGCCTACGCCGCCGGATCCGCACTGCTCTTGATCAGCCTCGCCCTGCTCGCCGCCGGGACCGCCACCGCGCTCGCACGCAGCCTGCGCGCCATCGCCCCATACGCCTCCCGTATCGCAGGTGCGCTGCTCGC
>WBZP01002784.1_pt1 | contig 19720 bp, 24 predicted proteins | sample 5204301 | NCBI WGS metagenome assembly WBZP01 (sample SAMN12412401, study PRJNA552823) | activated sludge metagenome | isolation source: activated sludge from nitrification reactor of wastewater treatment plant... | place: USA: Pennsylvania | collected 2017 | reverse complement strand
GGGGAGGGGGTGGGGTCATTGCGGCACTCCTGGTTCTAGAGTCTCTCTAGAACTTTTCTCCAGCAGGGCGCGCACCGCGGCGGCACGTTCGAGGGCGTAGGCGCGGATGCCGTTCATCTCGGCGAACCACTCGCGCTTGTCCGCGTCGTAGTCGATGTTCACGGGGACATCGGCATACGCATACGCCATCTGCCAGAACCCGTTCTCGTCCCGTGCCGCGTGGACGAGGGCGAAGGCGGGGAAGTCTTCCGCGACGGACGCCAGATTGAGGTACTCGTCCACCAGCGTGAACGCCTTCCGCTGTGCGGCGTCCATGCTGTTGCCGCAGGCGTAGAAGCGACCAAACGGCAGGTAGCCGTAAACTTCCGCCTGCTTCCCCGCACGGGCGCGGTAGAACGTGAACTCGTACCATACAAAATCGCTGCCTTTGTTGGGGACATTCGTAGCGACGAAGAATGTCCCCTTGCGGGCGTCGATGGTGAGACACTGGGTCGGATGGAAACCCTTCATTTTGCCGCCTCGTCTTTACTTTTCTTCCTTCTCCACGACCACCAGGGCGCGGCGCACGTCAAGACCCTTCTCGCGCAGGAACGTGCGCAGGGTGATTTGGTTCACGCCCAGATTTGCTGCCAGTTCGCGCCGGGACTTCGCTGCCCGCGCCTTCGTTTCGATGTACTCGATGGCGGTCATCCCTGCCGCCGCCGCGAGACGGTCGATCAGTTTCATCAGTCCTCCTTAGCGCGATATACCGCAATATATAGAAGTAAATCGCGCAATTTGTGGTAAAATAAAAGGAACTCGCGCTCCATTTCCTATTATAGCAATATTTCGCGTATCGTCAAGATGCAAAAAGCGTGTACAATGATTGAAAACTATCAGGCTCGTGGAAAAATGATACGTCCGGATCGACTGCGGAATCTTCGGGAGACCAAGAACTTCTCACAACAACAGTTGGCGGAGATGTCTGGCGTGAGTCTTCGCATGATTTCCCAGTATGAAACCGAGGGCGGGAATCCCAGCGCAGATACCATTGTCAAGTTGGCGCGTGGACTAGAGTGCAGCGCGGATTACCTTGTGGGGCTGGTGGATGAACCCAACAAATATTTCCGCGAAGAGGAACTGTCGCCAATGGAAATTCGGTTGCTTCAAGCGTATCGTGATGGGGATTGGCAGCGAATGCTGCACGCCCTCGGTACGGATGAGGAATTTCGAGAACGCGATCTCCGCCGCGCTGCCCGACAACGCCACCGCGCAATTGTGGATCGCCAAGATCGACGAACGGCAGCCGCCCGTCCTGCCCGCGCCCGCGCCTCCATCCCCTGCCGCTCCCACCTACACCGCCCCGCGTCCGGTCACGATGCGTGAAGCGGGTGCCGCTTACGCCCTGCCCTATATCGCGGTGCTGGTGCTGGCACATGGCTGCCTTGCAGTGTCCCTGCTTGCGGAAGCATACGGCGGGTTGGGGCAAACGCCGCTCATCGTCGCGGTCATGGCGCTGTTCGCCTTCGGGCTGCTCATCGGCGTGACGGCGATCTTAGTCGGCATGGCGGCAATCCTCCATCGGCTCACCGCCCTTGTCCGGCGCTCATGAGCTTGCGCGCCCTCATTTGGGCAGCCGTCTCCACCAAGTCCCAAGCTGCCGAAGATAAAGACTCCATTCCCCGCCAGATCGCCGATGCCGAAACGGTGTGCGCCGCCAACGGCTGGCAGATCGTCGATACGCTCGTCGTCAACGGACATTCCCGCTACTATAAGGATTTCGCCAAAGCCGCCTCCGACATGCGCGCTGCGGGCATTGACGCGCTGGACAAGCTGGCAATGTACTGCGCCATGAAAGCGTTCGATGTGTTCGTGGTGCGGGACGGCAGCCGATTCGCACGGCGGCAAAGCCTGCACGCCTACATCGTGGAGATGATCATCGATTCCGGCGCTCGTATCTATGCCGCTATGTACGGCGGCTTCGTGGACGATAAGAATTTCGGCATGTTCATCGCCATGGACGGCTACCGAATCGCGGGCGAGACCAACACGCGGGTGAACCTCTCCCAGCTGGGCAAGCAGCGGCAAATCCGCAACATCATCCCGATCACCAAGTCCCCGTTTGGCTTCCGCAAGGTGCGGGACGCTGAGACGGGCAAGGTGACGCGCATCGAGCCGGACCCGCATAGCAGCGCGGCGCTGTTTCTGGCAGGGCAACTCCTGCTCGAAGGCATGGCATATTGGAAGATAGCGGCGCAATTGGCGACGATGGGCTATACGCGGGCAGACGGCAAGCCGTATCTTCCGCGCCAACTGTGGCGGTGGCTGGTCGATCCTTGGATTTGGGGACACACCGCCTACGGCATCGCACGCGCTTATGACGCGGAAAAACATCGCCAATCGAAGATCATCGGCGCGTGGTGCCTCGATCCTAGCTATCCCGTGCCGCCGCACCTGAGCAACGAGATTGAGATTCACTACAACGTGCATCCGCCGCTGTTCGCCGACAACGCGGGCAATCTGTCCCCATTCGGCGCGTCGGTGCGCTTCGAGATCATCCGCCGGATGCTGATGCCTGCCACCGCGAATCGCGCCAACAAACGCGGCAAATTCACAGGACTGCTGATCTGCGAAGACTGCCGCTTCCCGCTTGTACTGGCGCTAGGGGGCATTGTCCCGCACTGGAACTATCGCTATCGCGGTTATCGCTGCATTTCGGCGCAGCGGCGCAAGGGACACACGCCCTGCACGCGCTACATGGCAATCAGCGAGCCGAAAGTCGAGAAGTGGATGCGCGCCCTCCTCCGCGCTATTGTCGCCACAGGCGATATGTCGTTGTTTCAAGGGCATGTCGATAATGCGGATGAGCGGCAGCGGACGCAGGCGGCAATCGAGGACGTGGAGCATCAATTATCCAATCTGATGAAGGCGCTGGCGGAAGCGACAAACGATACCGTGATGCGAATGTACAATGAGCGCGTGCATATACTCGGCAAGCAGCTCGATCTTCTGCGCCGACGTGGACTTGAACTCGAACGCCAGCAGGCAGCGGCGCAAAATGCGTCACGGGACTTTGCCCTGCTTCAACTCCGCGAACTGCTCGATGAATTCTGGAATCTGCCTGCGCCGGAGATCAACCGTTGGCTGCACATGCTGTTCGGCAAGGCGCGGGTGGTGGTCCGGCGCACGCCGAAAGGTGGCGTCATCGCGGGGATTTGGACGGGCTAGATACATGGATCACTGTGTCAATCATGCCCGCACTTGATATAGTGATCCATGCTATCGGCACGATTGCCGACTTTATTGCCGATCCTGTGCCACGATTATGCTGAGGGCATTGGAGGCAATATACGCAGACGGCACGGGGGCAACAACCGCAATGGACACGACTGTACCGCTGATCATCGCTATCCTTGGCGGCGGCGGGCTGGGAGGGCTAATCAAGACGCTGTTTGATGCGCGCACGAAGGCGCAGCGCCAGCAAACCGAAACGGTATTGAACGCGGTCACGGAAAGTGTCACCGCGCTTAAAGATTCATTGACCGTCATCCGCGAAGACAGCGCCAAATGGAATGCACGCTATCACAATGAAGCGGCACGGGCGGACACAGAAAAAGAACGCGCTGACGGGCAGGAAAAACGGGCAGACGCGGCGGAGCGGGCGCTGAATGAACTGCGCCCCAAAGTGGACGCGGCAGCGATGCAGCTTGCCGATCTGCGCACCGCTATTGACGGGATGCGCACTGAACGCGACGGGCTGCTGGCGGGCAATCGGACGATGGAAGAACGGATCGCCAAGCTCCAAACCGACCTGCACGCCGTCAACGCGGCAAAGGATGTGGCACTAGGGCAGATCGAGACGCAGCTCCGTTCCCTAGAGGACTTCCGCCAGCGCTTACAACAATCCGATGTGGAAGCGAGCAAACTGCGGGAGACCATCGCGGCGCTGAACGGCGCCTTGGACGAACAGCGCAAGAACCATCAGAGCGAGATCGCTCGATTGGAGCTTCGTGTGCGTGTGGTAAACGACGACTTGCTGCGCGAACGCAACAACAATAGCAATCTGCTTGCCGAATTGGAAAAACGCAAGACGGGCGAAACGGCACTCGCCAATCGCGTGTCCGAACTTGAAACCGAACGGACTAAACTGACCGCCGAAGTCGAACGGCTTCGTCCGCTGGAGCAGCAGGTTAAAGACTTGCGCGCCGAGCTTGAGATTTTGCGCGGTGAATTGCGGAAGACAGAGGCGCAAATAGCGCCGGAACCTGTGCTTGCGGTGGCTGCTCAAAAAAACGACGGCGACGGCGGGCAGTGAGGTGGACGATGGCAGACAATCCGTTTGCCCAATTGCTCATCATGAAGCTCCAGCGGCTCGGTGGCAGCCGGAAGATGATCACGACCATCCAGCTTGTCGTGGAACTAGGCGGGGCGTCGGATCGTACCATCCGGTGGTACTTGCAGCGCATGGAGCAAAACGGAATTGTGAAGCGTCCAGATGGGCGTCCGAAGTCGGGGTGGATGTTGGCGCGTGAGGTGTTGCAATGACGCAGCCAGGACGGAAACGAGGCGCTAAAAGCAAGCGCACGCCGGAGACACAGGCAATGCTCATCGAGGCGCTTAAGCTCGGCGCGACGAATGTACTTGCCTGCCAATACGCGGGTATCGCCGAGACCACATTTTACGACTGGCTTGCAGAAAACGCGGAATTTTCGGCATCAATCGAAAAAGCGCGATCCTATGCCGCCATCGATGCGCTGCGCACCATCCAGAAAGCGCGGCGTGAGGGGCAATGGCAATCGGCGGCATGGCTGCTGGAGCGGCGCTATCCGCAGGAGTACGGACGGCGCACCGTGCAGATGGAAGTCACGGGCAAGCTCGACATGAATGTGCTTATCAAGCAAATCCATGAAATGGATGACGAGCAGTTGGCGGCGCTGGCAGAAGGCAAAACGGACATGCTCGGCGCGCCGAAGGACGAGGCGGAATGAACATCGCGGAGCAGCAGGCAGCGCAACTGATGGCGGCGGCGGAACTGGAACGGCGCAAACGCCAGCGGTTGCAGCGCCGAAGTGTGTATCGTGCCGACATCCCCGCGTTTGCCCGTGACGTTCTCGGCTTCACGCCTGCGCCCTACCAAGAGGACATTTTCGGCGCGCTGCTGGAACATCGGCGTGTGGCAGTGCGCTCCCTGCACGGCGTGGGCAAGACGGCGCTCATGGCGTGTGTGGCGTTGTGGGCAGTGACCATGCTCGACGACGACACGAAGGTGGTGATCACGGCATCGGCGTGGAGGCAACTGACCAAGTTTCTCTTCCCTGAGATTCGCAAATGGGCTGCCAGCGCCAAATGGGGGCAGGTGGGAATCACGATGCGGTGGGGCAAAGAACTCCTCGATCTGAGCATCAAGCTGCCGGGGCGGGAAGCGTTCGCAGCGGCATCGGACAATCCGGCGCTGCTGGAAGGCGCGCACGGCAAGCACCTCGTCTATCTCTTCGACGAATCCAAGTCCATTCCCGATGCCACGTGGGACGCGGCAGAAGGCGCGTTCAGCACGGGCGATTGCTACGCGCTGGCAGTCAGTACGCCGGGGGAGCCGTCAGGGCGTTTCTACGATATTCACGCCCGACGCCCCGGCTTTGATGACTGGTGGACGCGGCACGTCCGGCTGGAGGAGGCAATCGCGGCGGGGCGGATCAACCCCGACTGGGTGGAGCAGCGGCGCGTCCAGTGGGGCGAAAACAGCGCCGTGTTCCAAAATCGCGTGCTTGGCAACTTCGCCACCTCCGGCGAGGACAGCGTTATCCCGCTGGCGTGGATCGAGCAGGCAAATCAGCGGTGGGCAGAAGCGGAAGGACGAGGGCAGGGGGCGCTTACCCTCGGCGTTGATCCTGCGCGCTACGGGGAGGACAGGACGGCGATTGCCAGCCTGCGGGGAAACGTGATCGAGCGGGTGCAGTCCTTCGCACAGGCGGATACGATGCAGACGGCGGGCTATACGATCATGGCGCTCGGCGGGGAACGCACGGCGCGCATTGGCATTGACGTGATCGGCATTGGCGCGGGCGTGTTCGATAGGCTGAAGGAGCAGGGTTTCAGCGTGGTGGCAGTCAACGCGGGGGCGGGGACGGACGCCAAGGACGCCAGCGGCACGCTCCAATTTCTGAACGTGCGAGCGGCGATGTGGTGGGCGCTGCGCGAGCGGCTTGATCCGGCGGGGCGGGATTTGCTGGCACTGCCACCGGATGACCGCTTGACGGGCGATCTGGCAGCGCCGCGCTGGACGGTGACAAGCAGCGGGAAGATCAAGATTGAAAGCAAAGACGAAGTGCGGGCGCGCATCGGGCGCAGCACGGACTTTGCCGATGCGGTGGGCGCGGCGTTATGGGCGGCTGCCGCGAAAAGCCGGACGATAACCGCCAGTGTGGGAAGGTGGGCATGACGATTCCAAGATTGACGATAGAGAGCATGACAACGGCAAGCGGCACGACGTATGACGCGACACGCAAGCCGTTTTCGCTTTCGCTGCTGCTGCCGCTGCTGCCGCAAATCAGCACGGCGTGGGTGAGCGATCAGCAGGCGCGTGGGGACAGGGTGGCGCGGTATCGGCGCTATGTCGAGGGCAGGCATGACGCGAAACTATCGCGGGAAATGCGGCAGCTCCTCCGACTGGCAGACAGCACCGACGAGGGACTGAACCTGAACTACATGCCGATTGTGGTGCAGACCAAGGTGGATCGGTGCGTGCTTCAGATGATCGAGGCGGAAGCGCCGGAGGAAATGGAAGACGATGGCGCAGCCTCGTCGTGGGTGAACGATCTGCTGGAGATGAACCGGATTGACGGGATGCAAGGCGAAGTTCACGAGGCTGCCATTCGGGACGGCGACAGCTTCGTGATGGTGAGTTACGACGAGGAAACGGAGCGGGCGCGGTTCACGCTGGAAGAGGCGTTCGATGGCGAAGCGGGGATGCTGATGGTATATCCCTCGAAGCACATGCAAGCGCCGATCTGCGCGATCAAGATTTGGCACGTGATGGACGGCGACAACACGCAGACGCGGATCAATCTGTATTTCCCTGACCGCGTGGAGAAATACCAGAGCGTGAACGGCGCGGCGCTGGCACGGTTGACGGATGATCCGGGCGGGGATTGGACGGACAGGGCGGGGAGACCGCTCGGCATTCCGGTGATCCACTTCCGCAACGCGGGGCGCGCCAACTACGGGCAATCCGAGATCGCCAACGTGATCGCGCCGCAGAACGCCTTGAACCGTTTCAATTATTCGGCGGTGGCGGCGGCGGAATATTCCGGCTTCCCGATCCTCGTGGCGATGGGCTTCGAGCCGAACGGCGCGATCACGCCGGGGAGCATCGTCAAGATCGGGGCGGAAGGGCTGACGAGCGATCAGAAAGTGGACTTCCGGCGCATCGAGGCAGGCGACTTGTCGCAGATCGTGAACATGATCCACATGATGCGCGCCAGCATTGCCGACATTTCGATGACGCCTGCCACACAATTTGCAGATGCCGCCACCTCAGGGGAGGCGTTGAAGCAGCGCGAGATCGGGCTGCTGGGCAAGGCGAAGCGGTTCATGGTGCGGGCGGGCAATAGCTGGGAAGACTGCGCGGCGATGGCGTGGCGTGTGGAAGCGACGTTCGCGCCGGAACAGCCTCCGGTGTATCGGCGTTTCTATGCGCGGTGGCGCTCGCCGGAAATCCGCAACGATGAGGCGGTGGTCAAGAACGCGATGGCACTGCGGGAAGTCGTGGGGGATCGGCAGACGCTGCGCCTCGTAGCGCCGATCTACGATTTGGACGAGGACAGCATCGAGAAGATCATGCAGGAAAAGACGGACGAGGCGGCACGGCGGATCAGTGTGGCGGGCGGATTGCTCCCCACCTTCGAGAATTTCCAGCAACCGCCCGTGCAGACGATGGCGGCACAACCGCCAGTAGACAATCAGCAAGAGCAAATGAACAAGGCGGAGGGTATCTAAATGGCAGACTTGACGATTACGGCGGCAAATGTGGTGGCGGGATCGTTGGCGACGACGGTCACGGGGACGGCAGGGGCGACGATCACGGCGGGGCAGTTGGTGTACCTCGACACGACGGCGAATACGTACAAGCTGGCAGACGCCAACGCAGCGGCATCGTCGGTGGTGGCAGGGGTCGCGCTGCACGGCGCGTCCAGCGGACAACCGTTGACCATCCAGACGGGTGGGACGATCACCATCGGGGCGACAACGGCGGTAGGCGCGACGTACTCGATCAGCGAGACGGCGGGCGGCATCGCGGTGATCGCTGACCTCGGCACGGGGACGTACATCAGCATCGTCGGCGTGGGCGCGACGACCTCGACGATCAAGCTCGGCATCTTGAACAGCGGCGTGGCGAAGGCGTAGCATGACGACTCCGCTTCCGCTTCCCTCCCGCGCTACGCGGATCGCCGACCTGCTGGCGCGGCTGCTGGATCGCGGCTACGCGCAAGCGGCGCGCACGGTCATCAGCGCCTACGAGCGGCAGGTGACGGCAGGCGTGCTGGGCAAGCGGCTGGATCAGTTGGCAGCAGAAGCGACACGGTTGGCAGCGGCGGGGGAGAAGCTCGGCGCGGACAACGCGGTGCTGCGGGCGCTGACGGCGGACTTGGAAGAGGCGCTGCGCGGACAACGGGCGCTGATCAACGCCGCCAGCGGCGATCTGGTAGACAGCGGGGTGCAGGGCGGGATACAGGCAGCGCGGCAACTGGCGCTGCCCGTTGACATGCCAAGCCTCGGCGTGCAGTGGGCGCGCCCTAGCACGGACACCATCACGGCGCTGATCGACATGACGAGCAAGCCGGAGTGGAAGGCGATGCTGGACCGCTACGAGAACGGCGTCGCGGACACCATCCGGCAAATCGCGCTGCGGGGCATTGCCGAAGGGATGGGACCGATCAGCATTGCCGAAGAACTGACGGCGGCGGTCAAAGGGCTGCCAAGGTCGGCGGCGGAAGCGATCATGCGCACGACGCAGATGACGGCGTATCGACAGGCGACAACGGCGAGCTATCTGGCAAACGCCGACATTTTGGAGCCGACAGCGATACGAGTGGCGGCACTGGACGGGCGCACCTGCATGGCGTGCGTGGCGCTGCACGGGACAAGTGTGCCGCTCGATCAGCCTATCGCGGAGCATTGGAACGGACGCTGTACGACGGTGGCGCAGGTCAAGGGGCGGCGGCGCGTGGTGCAGACGGGCGAGGCATGGTTCGCGGCGCTGACGCCTGCGCAGCAGCGGGCGCAAATGGGCGGGGCGGCTTACGAGGCGTGGCAGGCAGGCAAGATAAGCATTGCCGACTTTGTACGTAAAACGAGCGATCCTATATTTGGAGCGATGATCCAGCAGGCGAGCCTGCGGGGCATCCTCGGCGATGGGGCAAAGGAATTCTACAAGAGGCGAGACGCCAAATGATGAGTGACGAAATCAAACCGCCCGTGACGGGTGGCGAGCAGGGACAACAGGATCAGGGACAGAAGCCGCCAAGCTCCGAGACGGGGCGGACGGACTTGAGCAGCCTTCCGGCGGATGTGCAGCGGTATATCGACGAGCTGAAGGCGGAAAGCATCAAGCATCGGCGGCAGGTGAAGGCGCAAGAAGACGCGGCACGCAAGGCGGAAGAGCAGCGCCTTGCCGAAGCGCAAGAGTGGAAGACGTTGGCGGAGCAGCGGGCAGCACGGCTGGCAGAACTGGAAGCGATACGGGAGCAGGCGGACGCCATTCAAGAAGCGTTCGCCGCGTCCGTCGAGGCGCGATTGAAGGATGTGCCGAAAGAACTACGCGCCAGCCTGATCGAGCCGATTCGTTCAAGCCTCAGCCCGGCGGCATTTGCCAAATGGCTGGACGCCAACGAAGCGATCTGGAAGCCGAAACGCGCTCCCCAATTGGACGCGGGCGCGGGATCGGCTGCCAGTTCGTCAGGGACAACTGTGCGATTGACGCCGGAACAAGTGGCGATGGCGCAGGCGATGAACATGTCGCAGGAGCGTTACGCGCAGCGGCTGCTCGAAATACAAAAGAGCAAGGGCAAGGAGTAAAGGGACGATGGCGAACGATACGAGCGCGGGCTTCAAGTACCGGGGACGACTCTCCGGCGGCGCGCCGACCATTCAGGATTTGCTTTTCAAGGACACCGAGACGCTGACCAAAGGCGACATGGTGAATTTGGAATCGGGCGAAGTGGACCTGGGCGCGACTGCGGACACGAATTTCTTGGGCGTGGTGTTAGAGACGTTGGCAGGCACCGACAGCACGACACGGATCAAGGTGATTGTGGATGCGGATGCGATTTACGGCGTGTACGACGCCAACGCACGGCTGAAGGGCGCGACACTGGACTTGTCTGGGTCAACGGGCGCGCAGACGGTGACGACTTCGAGCAATAAAGAATTCGTGGTGATCGCGGAATCGACGGCGGCGGAAGAAACGCTGGTCGTTTTCAACATTGGCAAGCACCACAACAACAAGGCGCAGTAGAGGGAGGGCGACTAGGCAATGACAATGATCAGTGAGAATTGGGCGGATGCGCTGGAACCCGGCATCCGCGAATGGACTTTCACGGGGCTAATGCGCCGTCCGCAACTGCGCGGGATTTTGTTTGACGTTTTGACCTCGCAGAAGGCGTCGGAACATTTCGAGACGTTCGGGGCGATCACGCCGGATGCGTGGGATACTTACGAGCGTTCGGGGCTAGTACCAGAGGTAGATTATGACCGCGGGTACAAGACGACTTTCACACACAAAGAGCGCGTGGCTCAAATTTCCATCGAGCGCAAGCTCATCGAAGACGCGATGTACCCGACCGTAATGGATCGGGCGGGGAATCTCGGCGACAGCTTCACACAAAAGACGGAAACCGACGCGGCGAGCGTGTTTGTTAATGCGTTCTCCAGCTCCTACCTTGGCGGGGACGGCGTGGCGCTGTGCAGCGACGCGCATCCCAATTCGCCCTACGTGAGCAGCACGCAGGACAACAACGGGACTTTGGCACTGAGCAAAGCGAACGTGGAGACCACGCGACTGGCAATGATGGCGTTCAAAGACGACAAGGGTAGCTTGGTCGGCGTGGCACCGGACATGCTCCTTGTGCCGCCTGCCTTGGAGCAAACCGCGTTGGAAATTGTCGGATCGCAACTTGACCCGAACACCGCGAACAACACGGTAAACGTGCAGTTCGGACGTTTCAAAGTCGTCTCGTGGCACTACCTGACCGACAGCAATGCGTGGTTCATGATCGACAGCATGCGGATGCGGCGCGATCTGAAGTGGTTCGACCGCGTCCCGTTCAGCGTGTCGCGCAAGGTGGAAGACAACACCGTGCGGGCGACGTTTATCGGTTATGCGCGGTACTCGTTCGGCTGGCGCGATTGGCGCTGGGTCTACGGCAACAATCCGAGCTGATGACGCCGCCCCGGTAACGGGGCGGGGAGGACTGAAAACATGGCGGTAGGCGATACCAATCTGACCAATCTGGTGCTGAGCGGCACCTTGACAATTCAGGATGTGTCGGTAGTGACGGCGCTGCTGTTGGCGAGCGGGCAGGCAGTAGACTTGAACGGCGAATCGGGCGGGCTGATCTTCGATGCCGACGCGAACACCAAAATGTACGCCTCGGCAGACGATGTGATCACGATCAATGTGGGCGGCGCTGCGGACTTCACCATCGGGGCGAATACGTTCACGGCGCTGAGCGGTTCCACCATCGCCACCAACACGATTGCCGAGACGACAGCGGCATCGGGCGTGACCATCGACGGCGTGCTGGTCAAAGACAATACGCTGACCGCATGGCGCGCAGCGGTGTCGTCGAAATCGGCGAACTACACCGTGACGACGGCAGACAGCGGGACTGTGTTTGTGGCAGGCGCGGCGGACTTGGTGTTCACGTTGCCCGCGACGGCATCGGGGCTGCGCTATCGGTTCGTGCTGGCGAGCGCGGGACTGTCAACGGGGACGGGACTGAGCATCAGCCCGGCTGCCGCAGATAAGATCATGGGCAACGGGTTCACCAGCGCCGACAACAAAGACGCCGTCCTCGCCGGGTCGGGAGACCGCGAAGGGGACTGCATCGAGGTGGTCGGGGACGGGGCGGACGGCTGGTACATCACGAGCGTGATCGGCACGTGGACACGCGAGGGCTAAATGGGAAAAGACACGGTGCAGATCATCAGCGCGACGCCGACACTGGACACCAGTGCCTATGCGTCCGGCGATCTGATGTGCGGGATTACCACGCTCGCCAATGTGTTCGACATTGGCGGCGGGGTGCTTCACAGCGTGGTCGTCAAGGATAAGGACGCGCAGGCGGGAGCGTTCGACATTGTGCTGATCGAGAGTTCGACACTGCCGGGCAGCACGCTGACGCTCAATGCGGCGTTCGCTCCTGCGGATGCGGATTTGGACTCCATCCTCGGCGTCGTGAACATCACGGGCGCGGATTACGCCTCGTGGAGCGCCAACGCGCTGGCGACGAAAACGAGCATCGGGCTGCTGCTCGCGCCGAAATCCAGTGAGAAAAATCTCTACTTCGTCTTGGTGTCGAAGGATGCCAAGACGTACAGCGCCAGCGGGTTGATCCTTGACTTCGGCGTGCTGAGGGATTGACGATGACGGCGACGTATGATCTGAGCAGCGGGTTCACGGACTTGACGCGGGTGCGGTTTCACGTCGGCGACACCGATATGACCGCGCCCATCTTCGACGACGCCGAAATCAACGCGGTGATCACGGAGGCGGGAACGTGGAAGCGGGCGGTCATCGCCCTGCTCGAAAGCCTGATCGCAAGGCTGGCAGGCACGCCAAACTTTCAAGCAGACTGGCTGCGGGTGGATACGGGCAGCGCGATCAAGGCGTTCGAGGCGCTCATCGTGCGGAAGCGGCGGGAATTGGGCGTAGCGAGCATCACGGGCGGGCTTACGTATCAATATCGTCCGGACAGTGACCAGACGGCAGCGCCGGAGTGGGACGAGTGACATGGTGCTACGGGCGAGGATGCAAGCGAAATTGGCAGCGACGGCGCTGCAATATCTCATCGACATTGCCACCATCTATGTGCAATCCGACGAGAAAGACGCGGCGGGCGCGCAGTCCACGACCCGCACGCCCGTCATCACCACGCCCTGCCGTCTCATTAGCGCGGGGAAAAGCAATCAGACAGCAGTGGCGGAAGCGGCACGGCAAGAGACGCTGAGCGAAATGTACAGGATGCTGGTGCCGTGCGACGTCACGCTGGAAGTCAATCAGCGGGTGGTGGTCAACGGCAAAACGTTCGAGATCACGCGCATCGAGGACAAGTGGACGAACGCGCTGTTTAAGGCGGCGCTGCTGGAGGCACGGCATGAGTAGCGGCGGCATTCGGGTCGAGATCGATGTGCGCGTGCTGCTGGCGCTGTCCAAAGAGACGCCGGAGCGGGCATCACGGTGGCTGCGCGGGGTGGCGCAGGAGATCGTGAGCGACATTAAGCTGAGCTTCGGCACGGGTCCGGCGGGACGCGCTTACCCTCGCGGGAAACGGGGCAAGACACACATTGCCAGTGCGCCGCCGGGACCGCCTGCGGTAGATACGGGCGCGCTGAGAGCATCGATTAAGGCGACGGCGGAAGCGCCGCTGCGGGTGATCATCCATGACGAGGTGGATTACGGGGCGTTTTTGGAATTCGGGACGTCGCGTATGGTCAAACGTCCGTTCTTCGCGCCCGTGTTCGCACGCTGGAACAACGGCAAGTTTGCCGAGGCAGCACGGCAGGAAGGCTTGATCACGGAATGAGCAGCGAGATACAGGCGCTGTACGTGGCGATGCAAAGCGCCCTGAGCGGGGCAGCGACGGGCAATTGGGGAACGCGCTGTTGGGCAAACCTAGCGCGGGCAGCGGAGACGCGCCCGTATCTGGTGTACGGGATTGCCTCGGTGACAGAGACGGGCGACTACCAACACTCGACGCTAGACGCGATCCTCGATGTGGCAGTGATCGCCGACACGCAGACGGAAGCGTTCACGGGCGCGGCGGCAGCGTTTCGGCTGCTGAACGATGCGGGGCTGAATGACGGCGGGACGATACACGGGGATAGCTCGTGGCGGGTGCTTTCGGTGTCACGGGAAAGCGTGATCCATTTGGCGGAATTGATTGATGGGGCGCAAGTTTATCAGGCTGGCGGCAGATACCGCGTAGTGATGGAGGAGATTTGAGATGGCAATGTACAACGGCAACGGCATCTATTTGACGCTGGACGGGCTGGATGTGTCTAGCAAATTCACCGAAGTGAACATCGACAACAGCGCCGAGGCGGTGGATGTGACCACAGGCAACGCGACGTTCATGGCGCGCAACGCGGGACTGCGGGATCACACGGCGAAGATCACGCTGGGATATGACACCTCCAACGTGGCGACAATGATCCTGAAGCTGAAGCCCGGGCTGACCTACGTGGTGGACTACGGTCCCGAAGGCAGCACGGCAGGCAAGCCGCGTCACACGGCATCGTTTCTGCTCACGTCCACGTCGGGGCCCTCGACGACGACAAACAAGCAGTTCGTGAAGTTCGAGCTGACGTTGGAAGGCAACGGGACGCCCACGAATGACATGTACGCGGGGGCGACGTTCTAACCATGCTGAACGGCGAGCTGGCGCAGGAGACGGCGGAAGCGCCAATCTTCGACTTCGAGGACATAAGCTGGGGCGAAAGCAAGCAGCTATCACGGCTGCTGCTGCGGCTCGGCGGGATGATCACGGATGGCGGGGACAGCGCGGACGCGATCACGGAAATCGAGAAAATCGAGGCGGCAATCGCGCCGTATATCGTGAGTGTGCCGCGCTCGTGGTTGGTGAAGCGGGCTCCTGCCAGCATCGATTGGCAAACGACAGGCGCGCTGAATCATCTGCGGCGAGCGCGGTTCGGTGACCTGCTGGCGGCGGTAGCAGTAGCGGTGGGACAGATCGAAAAAAAAGCCTCGAATTAGTCGAGGCGGTGGAGATGGCAGCATCGTTTCCAAGCCAAGTGCGGCTGGAGCCGCAAGAGATCGAGCAGGTGAATGAGGCGCGGCTGGCAATGCGCCTCCACCGCCTGCCCAGCGAAATCCGCGCTGCACCCGCCAGAGACGTGGCAAATCTCATTGCCGTGATGGTGCTGGAAGAAAAGATGCAGGCGGAAAGAAGGGCGGGCTAAAATGGGACTCCTCGCGGCATCGCTATATGCCGTTCTTGACCTCAAAGACAACCTCACCGACGGGCTGAAGAAAGCGGCTGGCGCCCTGGGCGGCTTCGGCAAGAAGCTAGGCGACGTAGGCGGCGATCTGCAAGCGCTCGGCGGGAAGATGACGCTGGTCACCGCGCCGCTGGCGGCGGGGCTAGGACTGGCAGCAAAAAGCGCCATCGACTTCCAAGAAACCATGACCAATGTGGGGGCGGTGCTGAACGCAACGCCGGGCGATATGAAGCGCCTGAGCGACGAGGTGCTGCGCATTGGGGGCAGTGCGCGGGGGGGACCGCAAGCGGTGGCGACGGCATTTTACGACATTGTGGGCGGGGTGACAGATGCCTCGTCGCGCATGGACATTTTGAAGGCGGCGATTGCGACGAGCGAAGCAGGCGCGGCAAGCCTGACGGGGACGACCAAGGCGCTGATCAGCGTGATGAACTCGTATTCGTTCAGCGCGGACAAGGCGACGTTCGCCAGCGACGTGCTGACGCGCACCGTTGGGATGGGCGTGGGGACGATGGACGAATTCGCGGCGGCGCTGCCAACGGTGGCGGGGCTGGCGAACAGCGTGGGCGTGTCGTTCGACGACCTCGGCGGGATGATGGCATACATCACGACCAAGGGCTTCGGGGCGAGCGAAGCGGCAACGCAACTGCGGGCAATGATGACCGCGCTGCTCAATCCGAATGAGAAGATGAAAAACGCCCTCAAGAAGATGGGGTATGAGACGGGGCAGGCGGCGCTGCAGCAAAAGGGGCTGGTCGGCATCTTCAAGGAGATGAAGGCGGCGGGCTTCGAGAACGATTTGGCGGGCATCTTGGGCAGCACCGAAGCACTGAACGGCGTGATCACGCTGACCAATGCCAGCGCCGAGGGCTTCCTCGATAACTTCAAAGGCGGGGTGGATGGGGCAACGAAAGCGGCGCAAGACATTCAGTTGACGAGCTTTGCGGCGCAGTTCGATTTGCTCAAGGCATCGGTATCTGAGGCGGCGATCACGATTGGGACGGCGCTCCTGCCCGTGCTGACGAACATCATGGAGCAGGTGAAGCCCGTGATCGCGGGCATTGCGGATTGGATACGCAGCAATCCCGAACTCACAGGGACACTAGTGCAGGTGGCGGCGGCGGTAGCGGTGGCGGGTCCCGTCGTGACGGCATTGGGAACGGCGCTCAAGCTGGTCGGCGCGGCGCTATCGCCAGTGGGCATCCTGCTGTTTGCCATCGGAGGGCTGCTGAAGTTCGCCTCGGATCGGTTCGGCGGGCTGGAGAACGTGCTGAAGATTGCGACGACGGCGGCGGAGCAGCTACTCAAGCTCGGACTCTATTTCATCGTGGACACGCTGAATAAGGCGTCGGTGGCGGCGGGGCAACTGGTGGCGATTGTCGGGGTGCTGCTCACGCCCGTGATCAATTGGGCAAAAGAAGCGTTCAATAAGCTGGGGCAAATCGTGACGGGCGTTGTAACGTTCTTTCAAGAACTATGGAGCAAGGCGCAGGAACTGGCGGCAATGATCCGCGACACGCTCCAACCGATTGTCGAGGGCATCGCGGGATTCTTCACCAACGTTGCCAACGCCGTGCAAACCGTCATCGACAAGATTAAGGAATTTTTGGGACTGCAAGACGGCGCAGGGCAAGGCACCTTCGAGTATTTCTTCGGCAAGCCCGGCTTCAACGTGGGACCCGGCACGCCTGTCACGCCAAGCGCGGCGGGCGGTCCGGCTGCGAAGGGCGCACCGTACCTCGTAGGCGAGCGGGGACCGGAATTGTTCGTGCCTTCGGGCAACGGGCTGATCGTGCCATCGGGACAGACGCGGGATGCCATGCGCGGGAGCGGCGGCATGGGGGCAGGCGGCGGCGTGCTGCACGCGACTATCGTCCTGAAGGCGGACGGCTTCGAAGAACACATCTACCAGACGGTGGCGTATGCCTTAGAGGGGAGCGCGTAGCGGATGGCAGAAAACGCGGCGATCAGCGTCGGGGACAAGGCGAAGCTCACGGGTGGCAACCATCTAGTGGCGCTGCGCCTCTCCTACGTGCCGGACACGGTAATCGGCACGGCAACGGTCAACGGGACGCCAACCTTCCCGACAGCGCAAATCACGGTGTCCAGCCCCTCGGCGGGGTGGACGAACGGGCGCAAGGAGCAAACGGTCAAAATCACCAATGGCGCGGGAACGGTGCTGCGCGGCTACTACCGGATGCGCGCCGCGCCCTCCTCGACGGCGCTGTATGTGAATGAGATCAGCAACGCCGACGCGGGACTGTTCCCCGCAGACGGGCGCACGACGGGAATCACAAACGGGGACTTGTGTACCATCCTCGATAGATACGATCTCGATGCCGTGCGCCCGCGCCAATCCATCGGCATCCAATACGAAGATTACGACGTGGCAGCGGCATCGTTCAACACCACGCCAGAGGTGATCGTCAATATGACGATCAACGACGAGCCGGGTGACTACGCGGCGGAAGTGGCGGCGGGAGCATCGAAAGCGATGACCTGCACCGCCAGCATCACGAAGTGGTCAACGAGCAGCGGGTCGTCGCTTACGTATGCGTGGACTGCGCCGAGCGCGTGGACGAGCGTGAGCGGGACGAATACAGCGACACTCACGGGGAACGCGCCAGCGGGGGCATACTGGGTGTACTGCGCCGTGACCGACAGCATCGGAGGGACAACGACGGCGGCACGCTTCGTGCGCATCCATGATCCGAACGATGCGCCGCTGGAAGTGTTGGTCGATGGCGTGAGCGACGAACGCGACACCAACGGGCGCACGATGCAGGTGCGGATGACGCGGGCAACGGCGGCAGCTATCCCGACAGGGGCGCGGGTGATCCTGTGGGGCGCGGCAACGTGGGGCGGGAGCGACATTGCCAGCGCAACGAAGAAATTTATTGGCTACGTGCAGGCACGCCCGTACACGGCGGTGCCGGGTGACTACGAGGTGACGCTGGACATTGCCTCGCCGATGCACATTTTGGATAAGCTCGGCGGGTACGCGCACAAATTCGATTACGGCGGGACGGAATGGGCGAAGCTGGCAGCGGGCATCAGCACGATTCAATTTGCCATGTGGTGGGTACTGCGCTGGCGGACAAATTTCCTGCGCACATTCAACTTTACGCCGCTGAACACGGCGACAACCACCGGACGCAGCCGGACAATTGATCTGGACGTGCAGCCCGTGGGGGAGCAGCTCAAATCCTTGGCGGCGCAGGTGGACGCCAACATTGGCAGTCGGAGCGACGGGGAAATCATTTGCCGCGCCGTGCCGTCCCTGCTGGAAGATCGGACGGGCGTGATCACGCGGATCACGCTGGATAACACGATGTATTCGCGCATCGAGATTGAAGCGCGGGAAGTGCCGGAAACCGGACTGGCGCGGCTCGAAGGCGAGATGAGCGATCTATCAGCGAACACGCCGCTGCTATCGCAAGCGCCGGGCGCGGCGGTACTGGCAAAGGGCGGAAACGAATTTCAAACGTCACGGCTGGTGTTTGAATCGCAAACCGACGCCAATCAGCGGAGCGGCAAGTATCTGGCGCGGGAGAACAACCCGTATGGCAGCGTGCGTGTGACGCTGCCGGGCAACTGGGACGTTTTCGAGCCTGCCGACATGGGGCGGGTGGTCGTCGAGGTGCCTGCGAATAAATCGCCAACGGGCGCGGCGTTTTCGATCACATGCCAAGTGCGGGGCGTGTCGAAGCAGTACCTAGGCGGGAAACGAGCGGCAATCGGGCTGGAACTGGAAGCGGAGACGAACGGCGAAGATGGCGAGACGGTAGACGTGCCTGTGCCGAACATCAATATTTACACGCCGCCGAGCCTGCCGCCGCCCACGAAACCGCCCACGCCTCCGGTGACGCCAACGGAACCGCCCGTCGTGGAACGCCCCGGTGAACCGGGCATCGTGCCGGGCAAGTTTGCCATTCGTAACACGGCGACGAAACTTTACCGCACCTACGATGTGACGACAGAACCGCCGACGTGGGAGGAAGTGACGCTGCCGGGCTTTTTCACTGATGTGAAGATGGTGACGTTTGACCGCGCTGCCACCTACAAGCGAGCGGCATACCTGCTCGGCAACGACGGGACGAATACGAAGATCGCGTACACGGAGGACGTAGGCGCGACAGCGGTGGCGTGGACAACGGGCGGGCAGATCGACGGCATCTTCGAGCAGATCGAGTCCTTCGAGGGGCAAGCAGGGAAGGTGTGGATTTACGGCGCGGAAGCGGGCTTCACGCACACCTACGACTTCACTGCCAGTAACGGCGGCTGGGCAAGCTACCCAGACACGGGATCGGGCTACTCCCGCGCCATCGGGCTGTACGCAGGCGGAACGGGCTGGACAGCGACAACGGACGCTAATCCGGGCAACACCTACCGCGACATTGCCGTGCAAATCACAAAGACGTATTCGGCGCGGTGGATGTTCGACGCGACGATGACGTATGACGATCTGCCAGTGACGGGGACGCAGTACAAAAACGGCATCGAC
>WBZP01002783.1_pt1 | contig 19721 bp, 21 predicted proteins | sample 5204301 | NCBI WGS metagenome assembly WBZP01 (sample SAMN12412401, study PRJNA552823) | activated sludge metagenome | isolation source: activated sludge from nitrification reactor of wastewater treatment plant... | place: USA: Pennsylvania | collected 2017 | reverse complement strand
CGCCAGCCCGATGTCCACCACGAGATCGGGCACGCCAGCATCGCCGCCCACTGCGGCCGGGACCATCACCAGGGCTATGCCCATGGGCGGAGCGTAGTCCGAGCGAGACCTCATAGCACAGACGACAGCCAGCGCAGCGGTGCGTGACTGGCCGAGGGGGATCTCCGAGGCGACTGCCACTCACGCTAATCTGGACGGGCACGCCGCGGCGTGCGACGGGCTGTAGCGCAGCTTGGTAGCGCACCTGACTGGGGGTCAGGGGGTCGCAGGTTCAAATCCTGTCAGCCCGACAATGCGATGGACCCGGGATGCTTCCCGGGTCCATCGCATTGTTCGTGAGTGCACTGCAGGATTTGGGAGCCCGCTCGCCGTGGGGCGAGTGGGTGGTTCCTGTCAGCCCGACTGGTTGTGGGACCGGGGATGCTTCCCCGGTCCCACAACCAGTTTCGAGGGGCTCTGCAGGATTTGGGAGACGGATCACCAGCGGCGGTCCGTCGGTTCCTGTCAGCCAGAGTCCTTGGTTTCGTGTTTCAAAGTTTGCACTTCAGCGATCGAAAAGGAACTCTCCGAGGCGAGCGAGAGCGCCCGGATCGCTCGCTCAGACTGCCCGCGCGCATCGGTGAGAGTTGTCGACATCCGTTAGAGGACAAAGGGGTTCAAAACGGACAATTAGCTCTAACGGATGTCCCGAACTCTAACCGATGGCATCAGGCAGATGGCTGCACGTCCAGAACTGCGTGCGGCTCGGTTTGTCATCCCGGGAGCCGTAGCCCCGTGGGGGAGTACGTGGTTCCTGTCAGGCCCCACGGAGTGGACGCTCGAGATGGTGGGTGGGCGAGTCGGCGGTTCCTGTCAGGCCCCACGGAGTGGACGCTCGAGATGGTGGTTGGGCGAGTCGGCGGTTCCTGTCAGGCCCCACGGAGTGGACACTCGAGCTGGTGGGTGGGCGAGTCGGCGGTTCCTGTCAGGCCTCACGGAGTGGACACTCGAGCTGGTGGGTGGGCGAGTCGGCGGTTCCTGTCAGCCCGACAAGACAACTGCCGAGCCGCCTGCCCGCCCGTGCCGCGCTCACATTGGCTGCTCACCTGCGCTCACCAACCCCGCCTCGTAGGCGTACACGACGGCGTGCACCCTGTCACGCAGACCGAGCTTCATAAGGATGCGCTTCACGTGGGTCTTCACCGTGCTTTCGCCCAGGTGCAGTTGCGCGGCGATCTCCCGGTTGGCCTGGCCTTGAGCGATCAGCAGCAGGACTTCGCGCTCGCGATCAGTGAGCCGCTCAAGGTCCTCCGTGCCGAAAGCAGGGGGCGGCCCTGAGCGGTCGGTGACTCTGGCGAACTCCTTCATCAGCCGGCGAGTCACAGAAGGGGAAAGCAGTGCGTCACCATCGGCCACTGTGCGAATCGCTGCGAGAAGATCCTCGGGTCGAGTGCGTTTGAGGAGGAAGCCGCTAGCCCCCGCGCGCACCGCCTCGTAGACGTACTCATCGACTTCGAACGTGGTGAGAATCAGGACACGTGGCGGTTCTCTACCCACCGGTTGCGCCCCGGTAATCCGCCTGGTGGCTGCAAGGCCGTCGCTACCGGGCATGCGAATGTCCATCAGAACGATGTCGGGTGCCAGTCTCGCCGCCAGCGCGACGGCCTCGTCCCCGTTGCCGGCATCGCCGACGACCTCAAGGTCCTGCTGAGTCTCGATCATCATCCGCAAGCCGGCCCGTACCAGCGTGTCGTCGTCGACGATCAGGATGGCGATGGTCATGTGGTCGCCTTCTTCTCGGAGCCAGGGCTCGGCACGAGTGTTGGGGAAAGCGGCAGGGCGGCGCGTATCTCGAATCCGCCCCCTGCAACCGGTCCGGCTTGCAGGTGTCCGCCCAGCACCTTGGCGCGCTCGGTCATTCCGACGATCCCGCGACCACCGCTGATGGCCGAACGCGGTTGACTCCCTGCGCCATCGTTGATGACCGCTACGTGCAGCCATCCTGGCGAGCAGGACAGGAAGACATCGACGTGCGCGTCCGGCGCGTGCTTGAGCGCATTGGTCAGTGACTCCTGCACGATCCGGTAGGCCGCCACGCCTTCATGCCGACCGATCGGTCGGTCACAGGTGTCGTGAATCGCTATGTCGGCGCCCGCAGCACGCAGCTCCTCGATCATGGAGGTGACATCGGCGAATCCCTTCAGCGGGCTGCGTGCTGCCTCGGCCTCATCCATTAGGCCGAGCATGTGATCGAGATCGACCAGGGCGTTTCGTCCGAGACCTTCGATGGCGGCGAGCGCTTCCAGAGCCTTGTCGGGATCGTGTGACAGCCGTGCGGCGCCGGCCTGCAGGACGATGACGTTCACCGTGTGACCGACCGCGTCGTGCAGTTCCCTCGCGATTCGGGTGCGTTCCTCCGCGATGGCAGACGCCGCAATCTCCTCCTGCTGGGCTTCGAGATCGTCGACGGTGCGGGTGAGCTCTACTGCGCGTTTCTCGGTGCGGGCAACGCTGACTCCGGCCACCCATCCCAATCCGTAAAGAAGGAACCAGACGACGATCACCAGCGCGTCCGGTTCGCCTGGCCCGTAAAAGGTCGTCGTCGACATCGCAAGGGCCGCGGAACCGACTATCGCGCCAGATGCTCGGATGGGGCGGGCACGCGCGACCGAGTAGGCAAAGAACGGAATTGCCAGCGGGGCATTGCTGTCCCCGTGGCTCGCACTGGCGGCCAAATAGAGGGCCGTCGCCGCGATCAGAACGGTGACAGGGGCCAATCGTCGTACCAGCAGTAGGGCATTCGGCGCCAGTGCCAGTACCCAGCCGGCTCCCGTGACCGCTCCGTACTGGTCGACGTAAGCCGGACTCCGCAGCGACACCACGGTGATCCACGTGAAGAGAGCCGCGAGCAGAGCATCAGCGCCAAACCACCACGCCTCGCTTCGGCGGCGCTGGACGGCGTCCGAGGATGCTCGCACGTCTGTCACAGTACCGCCGACATCCGGTCCCGCCGTCCTCCCGCGGGAGGACCCAGTACCCCCGCAGGAGCACGTGTTCACGAGCCTGTGGGGGGATTACGCCGAGTCAGTCCGGAGGGAGGCTGGAGGTAAGCAAGAAGGGAGTAAGACGATGAGCACCCGTGTCGAGCACCGTCAGGGTTACGAGCAGGAGACGGTCAGCAGGAATCACCGCGCCACGGTCCTTGCAGTTGTGCTGCTGGCGGCCAGTTGGGGAGCCATTGCGGGATGGGTGACACCGCGCGGGCCCCTGACGACAGGCTCTGCGATCGCATCGATCCTCATCAGCGCTGCGGTGGGTGGCCTGGCCGGGTTCGTACTACGGAGCCGCTGGACGATGCTGCTCGTTCCGGTGGTCTTCGTTGCGGTCTACGAGGTAGTCCGGATCGGCGTGTCAGGACCGAGTGTGGACGCTGTGCATCTGAGTTCCTATGGGGCCCTCGCACTGCTCACAGGACGTGGTTTCCAGGGCCTCCTGACTCTGCTGCCCCTGGCGCTCGGTGCTGCCGTTGGCGCGGCTTTGGCCCGCCGCCGCCTCGGCACGACAGGCAATCGCTGGGGGCGCGTTGCAGGCACGCTGGGCCTCGTCGTGGTGGGTGCGGGAATGCTCGTACTCATTGCGGCATTGCTGCGTCCCGCCGCGACTGATCCGATCACCGGCCCGGACGGCCAAGCGGTCGCCGGGTCAGTTGCCGAGTTGACCAGCATCGACAACGGGGGAGCGGAGTTGCGGATGCTGATCCGGGGTTCGCGCAGCGACGCCCCCGTCCTGTTGTTCCTCGCCGGCGGGCCCGGTGGCTCGGAGTTCGGTGCGATGCGCAGGCATCTGTCTGCCTTGGAGCAGCATTTCGTTGTTGTGACCTGGGATCAGCGCGGGTCTGGTACTTCGTACAACCAGCTTGACCCGATCGACAGTGTGAGCCTCGACGGCTATGTCGCGGACACCATCGCAGTGACGAACTACTTGCGAGATCGCTTCGCACAGGAGTCGATCTACTTGCTCGGCCAGTCGTGGGGCAGCACGTTGGGTGTCCTTGCTGTGCAGCAGCAGCCCCAGCTCTACCGCGCCTTCATCGGCGTGGGACAGATGGTCAGCCAACTCGCTACCGACCGCATCTTCTACGAAGACACACTCCAGTGGGCCCAGACAAGCGGGAACGACGGTCTGGTGAAGCAACTGCAAGCATCCGGACCGCCGCCGTATGAACAGATGCTCGACTACGAAAGCGCCTTATCCCATGAGCAGGACGTCTACCCCTACGACCACACCGGCAACTCGGAAGGGTCGGGCGGCATGTCGGAGAACTTGTTGGTTGAGGAGTACTCGTTGATCGATCAGGTACACGTGCTCAACGCGTTCATGGACACGTTTGCGGCGCTGTATCCGCAGGTGCAAAGCATCGACTTCCGGGAGTCCGCAACCGAGTTCGAGGTGCCGGTCTTCTTCGTGCAGGGTGCCCACGAGGCCGATGGCCGGGCAATACCGTTCGAGCAGTGGTACCCGATGGTGAAGGCTCCTGTGAAAGACCTGACCGTGCTTTCCACCTCCGGTCACCGCCCGCTGTGGGAGCAGCCTGATGAGTTCGTGCAGTACATGGTCACCACCGTCCTCGCGCGGTCTTGAGACGCTTCGGGACAGTGCGACGGCACTCCTGTGGCGTACCCGATGACTGACGTCGATCTGGACGTCTGACTCTCACCCGTCGAAGCTGCGCAGTACGTCCAGGTTCCGGAAGACCGGCGGACCGTCACAGAGCGCCGCCATGCCCGCCGCCAGCTCGGACGTCTCCGGACGGTTGGAGTTTTCCATGGCTTGCTCGTATGAGGGAAACTCGACGATCTGCACATAGGTGCCAGGCCGGTCTCGATCGCTGGCTTGAGTGCTGCGCATGGAAGTGCGCATTCCCTCGGTCTTGACCAGCCATTCATCGAGGAGGGCGTCCAGCTCCTCGATCCGGCCGGTCTGAAATTCGATGATCTGGACGAAGGTCATGATGCCTCCTGGTGGGATACCTCATTCGATCATCACGGGCCGGCACCAGGCGCCCACCATTAGGACGAGGTCGACGGGTCCGACCGGTCAGCCTTGATTGCAGCGAGAACGTCTTCGGCCGTGAGGGTTCGCATCTGCTCAACCGTAGGCTCCGTCGCGTCCCGCAGCCGCCAGGCATGCTCGCGCACAGCGGCCTCGAACACGTTGCGCACGGTCCGGGCGTTGCCGAAGTCCGGGGCCTGCGACAACTCCGCGAAGGCCGCCCGTACCGGTTCTGCGGCCTCGGTCGCCAGAGCGTAATCGCCTTCCTCGGACATCCGCAGCAGGATCTGCACCAACTCTTCGGGCGTGTAGTCCGCGAACCGGATGGTTGTCGGGAAACGGGACTCAAGACCGGGGTTCGACTCGATGAACTCACGCATGTTCTCCGTGTACCCAGCCGCGATCACGACCAGGCTGTCGCGGTTGTCCTCCATGCCCTTCACGAGCGTGTCGACCGCCTCGATGCCGAACTGGTTGCGCGTCAGGCCGTACGCCTCGTCGATGAACAAGATCCCGCCGAGGGCCTTGCTGATCTGCTCTTGCGTCTTGATGGCGGTCTGCCCGACGTAACCCGCGATCAGCCCGGATGCGTCGCACTCCACGAGGTGACCATCGGCGACCACGCCGAGCGCGCGGTAGATCCGCCCGACCAGGCGGCCCACGGTGGTCTTGCCCGTGCCCGGATTCCCGACGAACACCAGGTGCCGGCTGACCGTCGGATTGCGCAACCCGGCCTTGTCGCGTAGTTGCGCGATCCGGATCAGCTGCACCTGCTGGTTGACCTCGCGTTTCGCGTCCTCCAGACCGACCAGCCGCTCCAAGTCATCGAGCGCCTTCCCCAGTTCCGCAACGTCGGGACCGCTGGGGACGGGTTCTGGCTCGAGTCGTGTGTTACTTACCGGGGCCGTGCGGGTGATGGTGGCGGCCATCGCGCTGGCTGCGGCGAGCGCTGCCGCGTCACGGGGTGCGAACTGCAGACACGCGATCCGAGTGACCTGAACCAGAAACAGCGAATAGGCCTCCACCTGCTGCGTATGCCCGCCGGCGATCAGCGCGCGCAGGATCGGCGGCGGCGACGTGCGGAATTGCAGGCCCTGCTTGGCCAGAGTCTCGACTTCGCTCAAACTCCAGCCGAGGTACGACGCGAATTTGGCAAGGTCGGACCCCTGCGACAGAATCGCGGCTGCGATCTGGAATGCCTCCCGGGACGCGCCGGCAGCATCGTCGAACATCGGTGACGCTCCTGCGACGAACTGCTTCAGATCCTCGGTCACGGCATGCCTCCTCAGCGCGATGCTATTGGGCCAGGAATGTCGATGAACTGCCACACTGATCACCATGTTCGGACGCAAAGACACTCCCGATGGCGCGCGCTTCCAACTCAAGGAGAAGCTGTGGTCCATCGGTGACGACAGCTGGATCCTCGACGACCAGGGCGAGCACATCTTCAAGGTGAACGGCAAGGCACTGCGCATCCGTCGCACGCTGGTCATTGAGCATCGTGACGGCGGGGAACTGTTCAAGATCCAGGAACGCAAACTGCACATCAAGGAAACGATGGCCATCGAGACGCCCGAGGGCGCCACGGCGGCGACGGTGAAGGCCAAGCTCATCTCCCCGATTCGTCACCGGATGGTCGCAGAACTCGCCGACGGCACCGAGTACGACGTGACCGGCAACATCCTCGACCACGAGTACGAGATCAAGAACGACAAGCAACTGGTCGCGACGGTGAGCAAGAAGTGGATCCGCGTGCGCGATACCTATGGGATCGAGATCATGCCCGGCTTCGGGGAGGCGCTGATTCTGGCCATCGCGGTCTGCCTGGACAGCATGGTGGGTGACGACTGAGCCGCGGTCGACGTAGGCTCGCGGCATGCAACCGCTTCGGTACTCCATCAACGTCACCCTGGACGGCTGCATCGACCACCGCGTCGGAATCGCAGACGAGGAGCTTCACCAGCATGCGATGGAGTTCCTCGGGCAGGCGGACGGGCTGATCTTCGGTCGCGTGACCTACCAGATGATGGAGGATGCCTGGCGACTTCCCAACGACTCGCAGGGACTGCCGGAGTGGACCGCACCGTTTGCGCGAACGATCGACGCGGCCAAGAAGTATGTGGTGTCGAGCACACTGCAGGACGTCGACTGGAACGCTGAATTGCTGCGGGGCGATCTCGCAACGGCCGTCGAGGAACTGAAGCAGCAGCCCGGGAATGGCCTGGTCACCGGTGGTGTGCAATTGCCGAAAGCCCTGGCCGAGTTCGGTTTGATCGACGAGTACCAGTTCGTCGTTCACCCGCGGGTCGTGGGTCACGGTCCGTGGCTGTTCGAGGGTCTGTCCAACATGATTGACCTGCAGTTGGTGGACCGGCTGGAGTACGGCTCTGGGGCCGTGGCGCTGCGGTACGTGCCGAAACGCTAACGACCCGTCCGTTCGGCGTGCGCGATGTCGCGATCGGTGAGCATCTCGGGCATCGGTTAGCGATCCGGGCGCCCAAAACCCGCCCGTACTGCTCACGGATGCCCGGAATGCTCACGGATCGGCTGGCCAGGCGGATGGCGATGCAAACCACACCGTTTACAGCCGCCGGTGCGGGTAAGGAACCACAGCCTCGGCCCGTGCCAGCAAATCCGATGCTTCGACGGCAGGCGGTGATTCCCGAAGCGCGGAGAGCTCGGTGTCAGATAGCGGCGCAACGGTGGTGACCTCGTCCTGCTGACCGGTCCAGCGCGCCCGCACCGCGGCATCGTTGTCCAGCAGAAAGGCGGCAACGTAGGCCAGTGCCGCAGCGTGCTTGCACCAGTCGTACTCGCAGCCGTACGGACAGGTGCATTCGGCACGCACGTGGTCTAGAACCATCGCGGTGAGGCGCACCGTGTAGGGGCGGCGGCCGCTGCCCTGGATGTTGGCGACGAACTCGCCGGGGAGGCTTTGCAGGTCGACGACCTGACCCGCGCGGGCATAGGTGCGGCCTCGAGACATGATCGTGTCCCGGGTCTCGGAGGCTGTGACCGACAGCAGGTCCTGTGCCGCCGGATGCGTGACCTTGCCAGGCTTGGCAACTTTCACACCACCCTGAACAGCGCGCCGGGGCGCCGCCTCGAACCAGCCGCTCTGTCGTCGCGGACTCATTGCAGAACCCGATCCCGGACAAGGGTCACCAGATCATTGAGTTCGGAATCCGACATCTCCGTGATGGCCGCCTTGGTGGAGCGGACGACGCTCGAGGCGACCGCCCGCTTGCCGGCCAGCGCCTCGTCGATGCGTTCCTCGATGGTCCCCGGGCACACCAGAACGTGCACCATGACCTTCTGGTTCTGACCGATGCGCCACACCCGGTCGGACGCTTGATCCTCCACGGCCGGATTCCACCAGCGGTCCAGGTGGATCACGTGATTGGCGCGCACCAGCGTCAGTCCGGTTCCGCCCGCCTTGAGCGAGGCGATGAGCACGGGTGGTCCGTCGGTCGCGCTGAAGGCCGCCACTGTCTTGGATCGCGCCGTGCGGCTGTCCGACCCGGTGAGGGTGGCGACCTCCACGCCCAAGTGCTCGCGCAGGTGGTCGGCCAAATCCGGGACGAAGGACGCGAATTGGGTGAACACGACGACGGCCTGGCCCTCCTCGATGATCTGCCCGCACAGGTCGACCAAGCGGTCGATCTTGCCCGACCTGTCTCCCAACGCGCGCCGCGATTCGGTGAGCAACGCGGGGTGAACGCAGATCTGCTTGAGTCGCGAGATCCCTGCCAGCACCGCGCCGCGGCGTCCCATGCGGGCTGGCTGCTGGCCCGCGGCGTCCGCGCGGAGTTGCTCCAATGTCCCCATCATGTCGGCGACCACTGCTTCGTAGGCGCCGGCTTGTTCCCGGGTCAGGGTGCAGTCGTCGCGGATCACCTCGCGGTCGGGCAGGTCGTCGAGAATTCCTGGGTCAGTCTTCGTGCGGCGCAGGATGAACGGCGCGGCCACTGCGCGCAGCCGTTCCAGGTTCTCCTGCTCGCCGTTGATGTAGAGCTCCTTGAAGCGTTTGCGGCGGGGTAGCAGACCGGGATGGGCGAATGCCATCAACGACCACAGGTCACCGAGATGGTTCTCCACGGGAGTTCCAGTGACGACCAAGCGCTGCTTCGCAGTCAGTGCGCGAGCGGCCCGGGCGGCATGGGTGTCGGGGTTCTTGATGGCCTGCGCTTCGTCAAGCACGACGCGGTGCCACTCGATCTCGGCCAGCGTCTCGTCGCGCGCAAGGAGCCCGTAGGTGGTGACCACGATGTCGGCATCCAGGCGCTGCTGCACGTGCCCACGATCTGCGCCGTGGAACGCCGCGACCCTCAGGTCGGGCGTGAATTGCTCGGCCTGCCGCGCCCAGGTGTCGACCAGCGTGACAGGGCACACCACCAACGTCGGCCCGGGATGGTCGTTGTGGATCCAGGACAGGACCTGCAAGGTCTTGCCCAGTCCCATGTCATCGGCCAAGACGCCGGCCACGTCATTGTCGGCCAGCCAGGTGAGCCACTCCAGGCCGGCTTGCTGATAGGGACGCAAGGTGGCCTGCACGTCGGGAGCCGGCAGGCTACGCGCGGGGACCAGGCCGGCGGGCAGGATTCGGTCGGCGTCGATCTCGATGCCCTCGAACACCGGATCGGTGAGCAGGTCGGCCGGCGAGACGGGCCGCTGCAAGCGCTTCAGCAGCGCCGCCAGCCGCTGGGCATCGCGTGGTTCGATCCGCAGCCACCGGCCACCCACGGAGACGAGTTCCGACTTGGCGGCAGCCAGCGCTCGCGCGTCTTCGGCAGTGAGCTCGACACCATCGACGAGCACGGATGCGGCCAAGCCGAGCTGGTCGATCGAGAACAGTCCCTGCCCGTCCCCAGAACCGGACAGGCGGCGGCGCACGGGTTTGGCGCGCAGCAAGCCACCGGGTGCAATGACGTCGAATCCTGCCTTCTGAAGTTTCGGGCTGGCCCGGTCGACGAACTCCAGTACCTGCGCTGTATCCAGGGCGACCGGCCGGGATAGATCCGCGGGAGCGGAAGTCCATGCCTTAGTCAGCATCTGCATCTCAACCGAGCGCCAGCGGTCCCAGTCAGCGCCGCCAAATGACTCTCCGGTGGCGTCGACCAGGGTCATGCGAGTGGTCGGCTCATCCAGACGGATGGCTAGTGGTGTCACGGTCCACTCGTCGGGGTCCGGGGGATTGAGCACCAACGCGACGCGCGCATTCGCGGACTGTCGGGCCACCACGTGATCAGCCCAGGCAACAGCGGCTGCGCGGGACGTCGGGTCGAGGTCCACAGCCACCTGGACCTGCGCCGTTGCCAGGTCATCGATGAAGTCCTGAAGCCGTGACTCAGGGTCGGCTGCAACCACCAAGCCCGAGGTCAGGCAATCAGTGCGTGCCGCGGCCAGCGACCGCCACAGTTCCGGTCCCGGCGCCGGTCGCCAGCGACCGTCCGGCAACGGAATCGCCAAGTCGCCCGTGGCGGCCCTGACTGCGAGGGTGAGACGCGCCAGAGCAATAGCGCGCGGACTCGTGTCTGCCCTGAGCGCCTCGGACAGAAACGGGGCCAGCCTGCCGTCGGTGGGCAGCGGCCAGACCCGCCCCGGCGCCATGCCGTCAGCAGTGGGCAGAGACCGCAACTCTCCGGCGCCGGAGCCCCTGCTCGTGGACCACAGTCCGTCAGCGTCGAGCAGGGCGTCCAGCACGCGTTCAGGCTAGTCGGGCCAGGCGTCGCTCAAATGCAGCCTCTCGCTCTACCCTGGCCAGCGTGGGTGACAGATACGGCAGGGACGTCCTCGACGACAATCCGCATCGAAGGTCGCTGCCACAGATCCGGACCGTTGTGATCGAACCCGGCATGGTCGTGGAGTGCGCCGAAACCGGGTACTGCGGGGCGGTCATCGGCGTGGAGAAGACTGCGCAGGGCCGGGCCGTGATGCTGGAGGACCGGGATGGACGCCGCCGGCTGTTCCCGTTGCGGATCGGTGCCTTTCTCGTCGAAGGGCAACCCGCCACCCTCCAGATCCCGGTGTCTGCAGCGGCGCCGAAGCGCTCCGCGTCAGGATCTCGCTTCGTCGAGGGAGCACGCGCTCGAGTGGCCCGGGGCAGTCGCATCTGGGTCGAGGGGATCCACGATGCTGAGCTGGTCGAGCGCGTCTGGGGTCACGACCTGCGCGTCGAAGGGGTGGTGGTGGAACCGCTGCACGGCGCCGATCAACTGGCCGATGCCGTAGCGCAGTTCGATGCAGGGCCGGACCGAAAGCTTGGCGTGCTGCTAGACCACCTCGTCCCCGGAAGTAAGGAGTCACGGATAGCTGCCACCGTCGCAGGTCCTCATGTCGAAGTCGTCGGGCACCCGTTCGTGGACATCTGGCAGGCCGTCAGGCCCGCAGCACTGGGCATCCGGGCCTGGCCGCAGGTGCCCCTCGGCACGCCCTGGAAAGCAGGAGTGATCGCTGCGCTGGGCTGGCCGTTCGACGAGCGGGAGGCCTGGAATCACATCCTCTCGAGGGTGCGGGGATACGGCGACCTGGAACCGGCGTTGTCGGGACGGGTGGAGCAGTTGATCGACTTCGTGACCGCTTGATCAGGGCTGGTCATACTCAAGAATCACCACGGCGTTGAACGCCTTCCGCAGCATCCGCAGGACATCGTCTTCGCCGGATTCCGGTTCTTCGGGGATGTCCCACGGTTGCTCGATCTCGTCGTGCAACCGAAGCAGGTCTTCCCTGTGCTCGGCGTCAAGCGCTTCGTCGAGCAGATCGCGCTCCTCGGCCGCAGGGACCGCCGCGTACAGGACGGGCAGCCCGGCGGGATCGCCAGGGAGCAGATCATCCAGCGACCAGTCCGACATCGGATGACCGACACTACTTCACCCATGCAGGGTCGGCCAGCGTGATGCAATGACCTCATGGACGTGAGCGCGGTCTACCTGGAACTGTTCGGACGCATCCCGAATTTGGTGCGGGCTGCCGTGCACGGGCTGGACGCCGAGCAGTTGCACGCTGTGCCACAGCCCGGGGCCAACTCGGTGGGCTGGCTGGTTTGGCACCTGACCCGGGTGCAGGACGACCACGTGGCAGAGGTCATGAACGAGCAGCAATTGTGGCCGCAGTGGGCGTCGCGGTTCGGACTGACACCGGATGTGACGAATATCGGCTTCGGCCATACCCCGGCGGATGTGGACAGTGTCCGGCCGGAAAGCGCCAATGTGCTGGTCGACTACCACGACGCGGTCTATGCGAGGACGCGAACGTTGCTGGACAGTCTGGACGAGGCAGCCCTGGACCGAGTCGTGGACGAACGCTGGGACCCGCCGGTGACACTGGGCGTGCGGCTGATCAGCGTGGCCGACGACTCCTTGCAGCATGCTGGGCAGGCGCTGTACGCGCGCGGCCTTGTGCAAGCCGGCTGGCACCTGGGCTACTGACGTCCAGGTCCACACCTGGGGTCGCTTGCTGCTGGGCGTCGAAACGGTCGCGGCGATCGTTACGGCCGGAACCCCGGCGTGACCTGCTTGGCGCGTGGCGCGATAGTCCGGGCGTTCGGGGGTTCCCCCTGACGTACCCCGGCCGTATTCTGTCGGGATGATCGCTCGAATCGCGCTCGCCACCGCAGCCGCCGCGGCTGTCAGTGTGCTCCCCGCGCAGGCCCGGGAACTGCCGCCGGGTTCCATCACTCACCGCAACTCTCAGTACTGGACGTGGGCTGGGCCTCGAAACTGGCTATCCGCTGACGGTGCCTACGCGATCACCATTACGTCGGGGAACGGGCTCATGTCGATCGACCGTGGGTTCAACACGACCATCTGTGCCACCGGAAACACGGTGCAGGAGTCGGTCACTGCGTTCTTCGCTCAGCAACGGGCGACATTGCGACAATCCCTGGCCGCCAACTGGCGCCGTGCCCGGCTTGACGCCGGACGGATCCGTCAACTTCCCGAGTCGGGCTATGGGCAGTTGTACTTCCGGCAGACGGTGGGGGTCAGCGGCCGGTCGCAGGGTCGCGGCTTCGCCGGAATCGTGGAGTACGACTACTCGCTGGCCAGCGGGCCGACCTACTGTTACCAGCGCAGCACGTCGAGAGTTGCGCCGGCGGCTGGCTTCCGCCGTTCGATGCGGCAACTGAACTCGGTGATCGGCTCGTTGGCCTACTTCGGTCCGGGCGCTCCGGACGAGGTTCCGGAACGACGTCCGGCATAACTGAACTGCACAAGGGAAAGGATCAGGATGAGGACTCGCTGGGTATTCGCCGTGACAGCTGCTCTGACGTTCGTGGTACCGGCCGGGGCCAGCGCCCATCCCGGGAATCACGGCGGTGGTGGCGGGAAGCCGACGGATGGCGCTCGAACCCTACGAGACCCGATCCTGCCGCAGATCGGGAACGGCGGGTACGACGCTGCTCACTACCGGATCGCGCTGGATTACGACCCGGCGACCAACACGTTCAACAGCGCCCGGACCACGATGTGGGCGCGGGCGACGGCGACGCTTGATGAATTCAGCCTCGACTTCCAGGACCTGCCGGTCTCCAGCGTGACCGTCAACGGCAAGCCGGCGGACTTCGAGCAAGTGGACGCGACCCCGCAGCTCAGCACGAATCCAGCAGTCACCCAGCCGATGAAACTGGTTGTGGATCCGCATCCGTCTGCGCGGCCGAAGGCCGGACGGCTGTTCAGCGTCGACGTCCGCTACAGCGGGACGCCGAAGGCGATCACCGACGCCGACGAGTCGATTGAGGGCTGGGTCCGCGCGTGCTATCCGCTCACCCCGCCACAGACCTGCGACGGCGCTTTCGTCGTCAACGAGCCGATCGGCGCCCAGAGTTGGTTCCCGTCGAACAACTACCCCAGTGACAAGGCGACGTTCGACACCTCGATCACCGTCCCCGCCGGCAAGACCGCGCTCGGGGTGGGGGAGCACGTGGGGACCCGGGACAACGGCGATGGCACGGTGACGTGGCGGTGGCGGGAACACCGACCGACTGCGACGTACCTGACCACGGCGACGGTGGGCGACTTCACGTATTCCGAGGAGTCGATGACCGAGACCACCACAGGTCGCACGCTGCCGGTGTACAACGCGGTGGACGCCACTGCCACACCAGCGCAGTTGACGGCGATTCAGGCCACCCTGCAGCAGGCCCCGGGGCAGCTGAACTTCCTCAGCGACATCTTCGGCCGTTATCCCTTCGGGTCGACCGGTGCCGTGGCCGACAAGGCCGCGGGTGTGGGTTATGCGCTGGAGGTGCAGGGCAAGCCGCACTACGCGGGCAGTTTCAGCAGTGGCAACCCATCGATCAGCGTGAGCACGCAACTTCATGAGATCGCCCACCAGTGGTTCGGCAACAGCGTGACCTTGCAGACCTGGGCAGACATCTGGTTCAACGAGGGCTGGGCGAACTGGAGCACGTGGTACTGGTCATGGAAGACGCAAGGCGGCCAGGACCCGGCCGCGCGTTTCGACAGCGCCTATGCGTCCCCGAGCAGCGACTGGTCGATCGCCCCTGCAGTCCTGGACGGCGAGCCCGCGAACCTCTTCGATACGTTCCCGACCTACACCCGAGGTGCCATGACGGTGCAGGGCTACCGGGAGATCGTGGGTGACCAGCGGTTCTTCGCCTTCGCGCAACTTCTGCAGCGCAAGTACGCCTACGACAACCTGAGCACGCAGGAGTTCATCGCCGAGGCGAAACGAGCCAGCGGTTTGAAGGGCGCGAAACTGGCGTTGCTCGACCAGTACTTCCAGCAGTGGTTGTACGGGACGACCAAGCCGACGATCGTGCCGGAGTCCTTCTGATCATCCAGCGACGGTCTGGAAGATCCATACGCCAAGCAGGACGCCGGCCAGGATGGCGACCAGTTGCAGGATGAGCATGGCCAGTTTCCATGCCGTGGTGTTCATTCGAGAACCCTTCGCTTGGCTGCCTGGAATTCCTCGTCGGTAAGGGCGCCGGAGTCGTGCAAGTCGGCCAGCCGGGCGAGTTCGGAGGAGACGGAACTGCTCGCGGGAGCGCCCATCCGGGCAGGGGTGGGGACCGAGCGGACGGGACCCATGCGCGGCTGCGACACGTCCGCCCAAAACGCGTAACGCCGGAAGTCACGGTTCAGAAGTCCCAGCAGTGGCACGCCACCCATGACCACGAAGGCGATCCCGCACACGATCCAGCCCCAGGCGATGTCGTCGGAGCCCGGCGGGTTCAGGCCGAACTCCCAGAAGTTCCAGCCCAGGCTCAGGAACAGTGCTGACCATGCGAAGTAGACCAGTCGCGGCCCGGGCAGACCGGAGCCAGCAATGACGTAGACGAACAGTCCGACCAGGCCACCCATGATTCCCAGGGGCAGCAGCGCAGCGACGCCGTCCGGGCAGGGCTGCGCGATGACGTATGGTCCGCCGGATCCGCAGGCCCCGCCGACGTTCATGACGGCACGCATGCTCAGGAAGACCACGGTGAGCCCGGCGGTGACGACCGCCAGGCCTGCCACCATGAGGACAATGCGGCCAAGAATCCGAGCGGTCACGCGGGTCATGATGCCGTGTACCGGGATCAGATCCAAGCAGCAAAGAGAAGCGTTGCGCTGGCTTTCTTCCTCAATCAGGTGGCTGACTGCTGCGAGCATTCGGTGACCGCGTTGACACGCTAAGTGGGGTGAAGATGGTTAATAGCGACGCCATGGGGTACATTAGGTTAACGAATGGTGAACAAAGGAGGTACTCCATATGAAGCGCATTCGCTCAGTGGCCGCACCGTTCCTTTTCCTCGACTGTGTGCCGCGCGTGTACTGGGCCGAGGTTCTGGCCGATCGGCCGAAGCGCGGCTGATCCGAACACATCAAGGGCCGGGGCGGAGACGATCCGCTCCGGCCCTTGTTTGTCTGTTCCACGAGGCACTGGCCTGCGGGTGACGCCGATTCCTAAATGGACCCCTGGCAGAGCGCTGGTTGTGATCAAGGGCACAATCGGGGAATGGCACACAGCGAATCGATGCACACTGCCCGGGACGGCGCCCAGCTCTACTGGCAGGAATGGCTGCCCGAAGGCACGCCGCGGGCGGTCATTGTCCTGATTCACGGGCTTGGCGAGCACTCCGGGCGGTACGCGCACCTGGCCGAACGGTTCACCCAGGAAGGGATCGCGGTCCTCAGCCAGGACAACCGCGGCCATGGCAAGACGCCAGGCGGGCGCGGAGTCATGGACTTCGACAAGGCAGTGGCCGACGTGGGGGAGTTGCTCGACGAGGCTCGCACCCGGTTCCCCGGCGTGCCGTTGGTGATCTACGGACACAGTCTGGGCTCTCTGATCACCATGACGTACACGGTGAAGAACCATCCCGAGGTGGTGGCGCAGGTGGCCAGCGCGCCTGCCCTGGACTCGGAGTTGCGAGAGCAGAAGGTCAAATTCATGCTCGCGAATCTGCTGGGCGGCATCGCCCCGAGCATTGTGCTGCCCACCGGCCTGGACTCCAAGGGCGTCAGCCGCGATCCGCAGGTGGTCGCCGCTTATGAGAACGACCCGCTGGTGCATGACAAGGGTTCGACGGGTCTGGCCAAGGGCACGTTCGCGGCCATGGACGCGATGATGGCCCAGACGTCTTTCCCGGTGCCGCTGCTGATCATCCACGGCACCGACGACCGGCTGACCGTACCCGCTGCGAGCAAGATCTTCGTCGACCAGGTCAGCGGCGACGTGACGCTCATCGAGTACGACGGCATGTACCACGAGCCGCACAACGAGCCCGAGCAGGCCGAGGTGTTCGCCGACGTGATGGAGTGGCTCAACAAGCACCTGCCTTAAGGCAGCGCGCCTCACCATTGATCAGCGCTCCACGGCAATCAGTGAAACGAATTGCCAGTGAGTCCCGTTCCCGTTTTGCCCAGATGTTCACCGATCGCGGCGGACTGGCTCGCGATATCGTGAAACTGCCACCGAGGGCAGGAGCGAAATGAAATCTGTAGCCGGCAAGCGGGTTCTCGTCACGGGTGCGGCCATGGGGCTGGGCAAGCTGTTCGCCCTGCGCGCCGTGCAGGAGGGGGCTTCCGAAGTCGTCGTGTGGGACCTCAACGAGGACGCCCTGGAGCAGACGGTCAAGGAGCTCGTCGGCAACGGCGGCACCGTCTCGTCCTACTGCGTCGACGTCTCCCGCCCCGAGTCGATCGCCGAAGCCAGCGCCCAAGTCCGCCAGGAGGTCGGCACGATCGAGGTGCTGATCAACAACGCCGGCATCGTCCGCGGCAACGGCTACTTCTGGGAGAACTCGACCGACGACATCCAGAAGGTGATCGCCATCAACTCCACCGGAATGATGCTGGTGGCCCACGAGTTCCTGCCGGGCATGGTTGCCCACGACGGGGATTGTCGCGTGGTGACGATCGCGTCCTCGGCCGGGCTAGTGAGTACGCCGCGGCTTGCGGTCTACTGCGGTTCGAAGTGGGCGGCCACCGGCTGGTCGGACTCAGTGCGCTTGGAACTCGAGCAAGCCGGTCACGAACACATCAAGGTGACGACGGTCTGCCCGACCTACATCAACACCGGCATGTTCGACGGTGCGCGCGGGATCCTGTTCACGCCCACACTCGAGCAGGAGGACGTGGTGGACGAGACTTGGACCCACATGCTCAAGGGCGAGCCCTTCGTCGTGATGCCGTGGACGTCGCGTTTGAACAAGGCGCTGTACGGTCTGCTGCCGATCGGGGTGCGCGACTTCTACATGGAGAAGGCCGGCGTGTACCACTCCATGGACGAGTTCACCGGTCACGAAGACTGACCGTGGGCCAGGAGATCGAGCACAAGTTCCTGGTCGTCGGGGACGACTGGCGCTCGCAGGTGCGTTCTAGCACCCGCATCGTGCAGGGCTATCTCGCCCACACCGATCGCGCCACGATACGGGTCCGAATCCGCAGTGAGAAGGCGTATCTCACGCTCAAAGGCCCCAGCAGCGGAATCGCGCGCAGTGAGTACGAGTACCCGATTCCGGTGGCCGATGCCCAGGCCATGCTCGACGAGATGGCCGCCGGGCCCGTCGTGGACAAGGTCCGCCACCTCATCGACGTGGACGGGTTCACCTGGGAACTCGACGTGTTCGCCGGGGACAACGCCGGACTGGTTATGGCCGAGGTCGAGGTTCCCAGTGCGGAGACCGAGTTTCCGCTGCCCCAGTGGGCAGGCGCCGAGGTTTCCAACGACCCGCGCTACTACAACGTGAACCTTGCGCAGAACCCGTACCGCAATTGGGCTGGGCGCGCTGAGCCGTGACCCCGGCTGGTGGCGGTCGTGGAGTGAGTCGATTGCACCGTTTTGACAATCCTTCACCTCTCCGGAGGGTGCAGGATCGTCCAAACGGTGAAGTCCTTGGCGGATCTCTGGCCTGAAGTGCCGGAGCACCTCGGCCAGGTCACATCGCGCTGCGGGCAGCATCCTCGGACAAGCGCTGGGCCAGGTAGATCGGCAGCACCGAGATCACTACCAGCGCGGCCGCGACCACGTTCACGATCGGTGCTTGCTGGGGCCGGAACAGGTTGTTGAAGATCCACAAGGGCAGCGTCTGGATGCCGGGGCCAGCGGTGAACGTCGTGACGATGATCTCGTCGAATGACAGGCCGAACGCCAGCAACGCACCGGCCACCAAAGCCGCGCGCATGTTGGGGAAGATGACATGCCGGAACGTGAACATCCGGGTTGCGCCGAGGTCCATGGATGCTTCCACGATGTCGCCACCGAGCCGCCGCAAGCGGGCTGAGGCGTTGTTGAAGACGACCACGATGCAGAACGTCGCGTGCGCCACGACCAGAGTTATGAATGTCAGCCCACCCAGGAACGACGTGAACATGGTGTTGAGGGCCAGACCGGTGACGATGCCGGGCAGAGCGATCGGCAGGACCACGAGCAGCGAGATCGTGTTGTGGCCGAAGAAGCGAGAGCCCGACAAGGCAAACGACACCATGCTGCCGAGCAACAGTGCGATCAGCGTCGCGCAGACGGCGACCACGATCGAGGTCATCAGAGCCGAACGCACACCCTCGTTGCCGATGGCCTTCGACCACCATTCGAGGGTGAAGCCGGGCGGCGGCCAAGTGAACGTGAGGCTGGTGTTGAAGGAGTTGATGAGGATGATCGCCAGGGGGATGTAGATCCACGCCAGAACGATGGCGAAGATGCCACCGAGTAGCCACTTCATGCCGCGCGTCGTGGTCATAGGTTCTCCAGCGCTCCGGTCCGGCGCACAGCCGTCAGGTAGATGATCATGATCACGACCGTCAGGCTGGCGACCGCGGCTGCGAAGGGCAGGTCGGTGGAGAAGCTCTGGTAGACGACATTGCCCAGCATCTGGGCCTTACCACCGACCAGTTGCACCGTGATGTAGTCGCCGAGGCTCAGCGAGAACGTGAACACCGATCCCGCGACGATCGACGGGAAGACCATCGGCAGCAGGACGCTGCGGAACGTCCGCCAGTTGGACCCACCGAGGTCCGACGAGGCATCGAGCAGGGACTGCGGCACGTTCTGCATGCCGACGTAGACCGGCAGGATCATGTACGGCAGCCACAGATAGGTCAGCACGATGACCACGGCCGCCCAGCCGAACCCGGGGCTGGCGCCGAACACCGACGACAGCACCCCGCCTTCAGGGCTGAACATGACCCGCCACGCATAGACCTTGACTAGATACGAAGCCCACAGCGGTGTGAGCATCAACG
>WBZP01002782.1_pt1 | contig 19722 bp, 13 predicted proteins | sample 5204301 | NCBI WGS metagenome assembly WBZP01 (sample SAMN12412401, study PRJNA552823) | activated sludge metagenome | isolation source: activated sludge from nitrification reactor of wastewater treatment plant... | place: USA: Pennsylvania | collected 2017 | reverse complement strand
GTCGCGCGGCGGCAAATGCCGCGCGCGCAACTCGCGCAGCATGCGCCGGATGCAATCGAACGCCGGCGCCGGCTGCTCGTGCGGGCACGGCGGAGGTCGATTTGATCGGTTCGGGAAGCTTCCAGTAGCGGGCGATCTCGGTGGCGAGTATCAGGAACAAGATCCACAACATCTCGAAGCCGCGCATCCAGAGGCTCTCCAGGCCGTTGGTGATGATGACGTGTACGAGCAGCGAAAGCACGAGCCAGGCGCGCGCCGGCGCACGGTCGGCGAGGCGGCCGACGGCATGAAGCGTGGCGATGACGAAAGCCAGCAGCAGCGCATAGCCGACGTATCCCATCTCCACCATGGTATCGAGATAGCCGTTATGGGCGTTCGGCATGTCCTTCACCCAACCCGGCGCATTGACGATGCTGGGCGCGTCGGGGCCCACCAGCCAGAACGACTGGTAACCCCATCCGAGCAGCGGCCGATGATCGATCTCGGACTTGACGAACTCCCAGATGATCGAACGGCCCGTGAAAGTCGGATCGCCATAGAGGATGTTCGACAGCCGGTAGATCGTGACGCCCGTTATGGTCGAGAAGATCAGCCAGCTGACCGGAATCGACAGCAAGATGACGGCCGGAGAAAGCCGCGTGTATTTCCTGGCCAGCAGCGTGGCGGCGGCGAGGCCCGGCGCCAGCAACGCAAGTCCCATCGATGTCTTCGAATTGCTCAGGATGAGCAGGGCGACGGCGACGATGGCGATCGTCACACCGAACGCGCGCCGACGGCCCGGGAAGAAGGCTTCGTGGATCGAGAGCAGAAGCGCAACGACGGCAAACTCGCCGAGGTAATTCTTGCCTGAGAAATAGCCGGGGTAGCCCCAGGTTGCGAACTTGACGTCGATCGGAGGACGGCCAAACACGAAGATGAAATTGAGGACGGCCGCGATCGCGAAGCAGAAGAACAGACCGCGGACGAGATCCGCCTCTCTCGCTGCCAGCATGGCGGGGACCACGATGGAGATCACGATCATTGCCTGTTGGGCGAACCGGATGAAGGATGTTTCCGGCTTGAACGCCCACAGCACGCTCGTCCCCGCGAATGCGAGATAGGCGAACAGGCAGACGATGAGGGGCGGAAAACTCAGCCGCGAAAAATATCGTGCGGCCCAGATGATCGATATCAGAGAAAGGGCGGGCCAGAAGATCTTGCTTTCGGGACGAGCCTCGAGCAGGCAGGCCGTGTCGGTCGGCGAGCAGGATGCGATGATGAGCGGGAATGCGATCGTCGCGTAGACGCACGCCAGGATCGGAACCAGCGCGAAGCCGTCGATCGTCCGGGTGGACGACGATGCGGCTTCCGCTCCATGCGAATGGTTCACAGCTCTGGGCATTCCGGCATTCTAGCAGCGGTCGTTTCCGAAGGGCGTTTCTACGCGGGAATAGTTAATTCCCAATGTGCCGTTGCGCTTATTTAACCCTAATTTCAGGGTTGGCGATTGCGCTCGTCGAATTGCTCGACACCGTTCTGGTCGGCAGCGCAAGTAACGTGGATCATGCGTGCATGCTGCGATGGCAATGGACGCCGTACCGAGTGGCTGATCAGATGTTCGCACACGCATTCGTGACCCCGGCAACGACGACAAGATCGGCTTCGACATCGGATACGTCGAACGCGATTGCTGTGTGCGACTTGAGGGGCCATCTTCCGGTGCTGGACGGGGTTCGCGGGCTCGCCATTTCGATGGTCCTCGTGCTCCATTTCATCGGCAACATGCAGCCTACCAACGCGGTCGAACGTGCCATCGTCGCCGTCACCAATTACGGTTCCTACGGCGTCGAGTTGTTCTTCATCCTCTCCGGCTTCCTCATTACGGGAATACTTTACGAGGCCCGTGACGAGCGAAACTATTTCCGCAACTTCTATATGCGACGCGTGCTGCGGATCTTTCCGCTGTACTACGGCGTGCTCGCGCTCGTTTTCGTCGTTGCTCCGCTGATCCCGGTACTGCGCGGGCCGGCGCTCGATTATCTGGTCGATCGGCAATGGTGGGCGTGGCTGTATGGCGTCAACGTCTACATCGCCATGCAGGGCGATTGGTCATTTTCCTATCTGGAACACCTGTGGTCGCTCTGTATCGAAGAGCATTTCTACCTGTTCTGGCCGGTGGCGGTGTATCTCATGGCGAGCCGGCCGCGATTGCTGATGACGATCTGTCTCGCGGTAGCCTTGGCTGCGATGGCTGCACGCCTTACCGGATCGCTGATGGGTCTGAGCTGGTGGACCACCTATGTCCTGACGCCGTTCCGGCTCGATGGCCTCGCGTTGGGTGCTTTCCTTGCGATTGCGGTACGGCAGCCCGGTGGTATGGGCCGGCTGGTCCGCGCGCTGCCGTGGGTGGCGATGGTTTCCGGCGTGTTGCTCGTCGCCACGTTCGCCTGGACGCGCCTGGTGTCACGTGAGAGCATGGAGTTCGTGCTGCCGGTTCGTGCTTCGCTGATCCAGGTGCTGCTGGGCTGCCTGCTCGTGTGGGTGCTGATAGCGCCTGCGGGCTCCTCGATCTCTCGGCTTTTCTGCAGCCGCTGGCTGATGTTCCTGGGTACCTACAGTTATGGGCTGTACGTCTATCACCATTTCATTTCGTATTACCTGACGGTGCATCAGACCGAGCTCGAACTGGCGCGCTTTCTGGGCTCGCATGGCGCGGCCGTGGCGCTGCAGGCCACGGCGGGTGCGGCCACCTCGCTGGTCATCGCCTATGTCAGCTACGAATTCTTCGAGAAGCGCTTTCTTCGGTTGAAGCGATTCTATGCCCCGAACGCTGCGACGTCATAGCCCTCGCGCGGCCGCGCGCCTCGAGAACCTGAAAGAAGAAGTTTTCCAGCGTCCGCGCCGCGCCGCTCCAGGAATAATCCGACTCCGACAATTGCCGTGCCGAATGGCCGATGCGTGAAGCGAGCCCCGGCTCGGTCAGCAGGCGGTTGACGGAGGCAGCGAAGGTTTCCGGATCGTCGGCAATGAGGATATCGCGTCCCGGAACTGCCTCGATCCCTTCGGCGCCGAGGGATGTCGACACGATCGCCTTGCCCATCGCCATGGCCTCGACGATCTTCAGTCGCGTACCGCCGCCGATCCGCAGCGGCACGACCACCGCGGCTGCCTCCGCCAGATGTGCGCGCAAGTCCGGCACGAAGCCGGTGAATTCGATCCGCGGGCCCGCCATGGCAACGAGCGATTCCGGCGGCGAGCCGCCGATGATCTTGCACCTGGCTTGCGGATTCGCCTCGGCGATGCGCGGCCAGATATCCCTGATAAGATGGGTGACGCCGTCGATATTCGGCATGTACGACATCAGTCCGAAGAAGACGACGGTTTGACCATCCGGCTTCGGGTCGTCCGGCCGTGACTTGTAAAAATCGACGTCGGCAGCGTTCGGAATGACGGTGGTCCGGATGCCTGGAGCCTCTGCGAGCAGCTTCTGCTCGTCTGCAGCACTGCACAGATAAACACCGTCGGCCGCGCGGTAGGTCCCAAGTTCCTCCCGCCGCAGCTTGCGCCAGTTGATTTCGGTGTACAGCCGGCGGGCGAGGCCTCCTACATCGGCATACTGCCGCACCAGATCGTAGTCGATGTTGTGGGAATCCACGACGAGACATGGTGCGCGCTCTCCGGGCGGCGCCTGTCGCAGATCGTAGTGACCGAGGAAGGTGAATTCCAGGTTGACGATATCGAAGCGCTTCGTCCGCAAGGTCGTGTTGATGGCTTGCTGCATCTCGGGCAATACGACGCGCAGCCGCTCGAAACTGCTGGCGTTGGCGAGCGAGCGCAGCTGCACGAGACGTCGGGTAAGTCCTTCGCGGCCGTAGGGATTGCGGATCAACACCAGGTCGCGGCAATAGGCCTGCATCGATTGGCGGCATTCGTCGATATCGAACTCGTCGTCGACCAGCATCACGGCAGTCAAGTCGTGCCGTTGCGCGAGCTTGGTCATCAAGCCGTGCATTCGCGCCTGGGCGCCGCAGCGTGGCGGGCCGGCGGGCATCTGCGAAACATACAGGATATTCAGGCGTTCAGCGTTCATTGATCCGGGTCCGGGCCCGTGCCGAGGGACGGGGCCGCCTTTATGCCAGCAGTGACTTAACCGACCGTACACGCGCCATGTGTAGCGATCCGGATTAATGTTAATGCTTGCGGGGGTTGCGCCAGCTGTGACGCAGCCAGCCGAACCGTGGGATAGTATGACCTCATCGAGACACGCGGACAGATGTGCGGCATAGCTGGGATCATCGGACGAATTGACGCGACCAACCGGAAGGCGTTGGAGCGGATGAACGATGCCATGGTCCACCGCGGACCCGACGCCGACGGCATCTGGTGTTCCCCGGCGGATGCGCGGGGCTGGGGTGCGCTCTTGGCGCATCGTCGCCTGGCGATCCTCGATCTGTCTCCGGCCGGCGTCCAACCGATGGTCGATCCGGTCACCGGACACGTGATTACCTTCAACGGCGAGATCTACAACTATCTCGACTTGCGGCGACGCCTGGAAAGCGAGGGGCAGCAGTTCCAGTCGAGCGGGGATACGGCCGTGATGCTGCGCGCGCTCGGCCTGCACGGGGCGGATGCGGTGAGCTGGCTTCGCGGCATGTTTGCGTTCGCCTGCTGGGACCAGAAGCAGCGGCGACTGTTGCTGGCGAGAGATCAGCTCGGCATCAAGCCGCTCTATATCGCGCGCTCGTCCGATCCGGATGCGGGTTGGTCGGTGGCGTTTGCCTCGGAACTGCGCGCTTTGCTGGCTTCCGGCCTGTTGGGCACGCCGCGGCTCGATCCGCAGGCGGCGGCCAGTTGCGCCTGGAATGGCTTCGTGGTGGGACCGACCACCGCCGTTCGGGGCGTCGAGCTGTTGTGGCCGGGTCGGCTGCTCGAATTCGATGATACCGGCGCAGAGCTGCGTAACGAGGATTTCTGGCGCATGCCCGGTCAAGCGCCAGGCGCTTCCATGAAGGAGGATGAGCTCGCTGCCATCCTCGAAGAAGGACTGAGGCTTCATCTCGCCAGCGACGTGCCGCTGGCGGTTTTCCTGTCGGGCGGCGTCGATTCGTCTGCAATGGCCAATCTGGCGCAACGCGCGGCGCGGAGCCCGATCCATACGTTCACGCTTGCCTTCGAGGAGCAGGAACTCAACGAGGGACCGATCGCCCGGCAGATATCCCAGGCGATCGGTACCCAGCATCACGAGGTCGTGCTGACGCAGGGGCAGTTCGTCGCCAATCTCGAAACGGCGCTCGACAGTCTGGACCAGCCGACGTTCGACGGGCTCAACGCCTATTTCATGTCACGCGCGATTCGCGATGCGGGATTCACGGTGGCGATTTCCGGAACCGGCGGAGACGAACTGTTCGGAGGCTATCCGACTTTCCGCGATCTGCCGGTGCTGCAGCGTTGGCTCGGCCGCGCCGGCTTCGTGCCTCGTGCCCTGCGGGTTGCCGCAGCACGGCTGGCGACATGGCCGCTGCGGCGTTCGGATCAGGCGGTACCGCCGCAGACGCGCTGGGCGAAGCTGCCGGACATGGTGAGCCGCGGCGATGACCTCATCGCGCTCTATCAAATGGCAAGTGCGCTGTTTCTCCCGGGCTGGCAGCAGGAATTGCTGGCGCCCGGCTATGCCGACGTGCTGGCCGACGGCCTGCCGGCGACGATGCGTCAGCGCCTTGCCGCCGAGACCGGCGGCCGCACGCCGTGGTCGGCGATCAGCGTGATGGAACAGCGGCTGTTCCTCGGCGAGCGTCTGCTACGCGACAACGACGTCGCCAGCATGGCCGCTTCGCTCGAGCAACGGGTGCCGCTGGTTGACCACGTTCTGTTCGAAGCGATCGATCGCCTGCCCGACGAGGTGCGCTATCAGCCCTTGGGCCGCAAGGCGCTGTTGCGGCGGATCGGCTTGCGCGGTCTCGATCCGGCGCTGTTCGATCGTCCCAAGAGCGGCTTCGTGCTGCCGTTCAACCGCTGGATAAGGCAGGGCCTGAAGGACGTGATGGACCGGACCATGCGTGACCCGCAGGCGATCGCTCCTTGCGGTCTCGATCCCGGAGCCGTCGGACGTCTCTGGCAGACTTTTCTCGAAGGCGGGAGCGGCTTCTACTGGTCGCGCGTCTGGTCGATCTACGTGTTCGTCAGGTGGTGTCACCGCAACCGGGTATTCCGCTGATCCGGTGAGCGCCTTCGGCCTCAGCCGAAGGCTCGGCTTCGTCCGTCCGCCGGTCAGCCGGCGACCCTGACCAGTTCCTTCAGATCTGGCTGCAGGGCAGGCGATGTCGGAGCGATGACGGCATCCGCCGAGAAGTACCCGCGAATTCGCTGCAGGATGCGTTCGGCGGCGTATCCGTCGCCGTAGGGATTTCTGGCCGTTGCCATCGAGCGGTAGGAGGCCTCGTCGCGGAGCAGCCGGGAGGCGTGCTCGACGATGGTCGAAGCGTTCGGTCCGGTGAGAAGGGCGGTGCCCGCCGTGACGCCTTCGGGCCGCTCGGTGCTGTCGCGCATGACGAGAACCGGCTTGCCGAGCGACGGCGCCTCTTCCTGGACGCCGCCGGAGTCGGTCAGCACCAGCCGGCAGCGGGACATGAGGGCAACGAAGTTGCGATAGTTCTGCGGCGCGATTAGCCGAACGTTGGAAAGTCCGCCGAGCAGCCGGTTGACGTGGGTCAGTACGTTGGGATTGAGGTGAACCGGGTACACAAAGCGATGGTCGGGAAAGCGTTCGGCCAGAGTCGCGATAGCCCTGCATATCTGCTCGATGCCATCGCCGAAATTCTCGCGGCGGTGACCGGTGACGAGCACGGTGGGCCACCGGGCCCAGTCCGCGCCGAGTTCCCGGCCAAGATCCGCGTCGATACCGGCCCGGATGACGGGATCACTGGCCTGGCGCGCAACTTCGATGCGCAAGGCGTCGATTACGGTATTTCCCGTGACGGAGATGGTCTCGTCCGCAACTCCCTCGCGGAGCAATGCCGTGCGTGCCGCTTCGGTCGGCGCGAAATGGAGGGCGACCAGCGGGGTAGCAAGTTTGCGGTTGGCTTCCTCGGGGAATGGCGACCAGATGTTGCCGGTGCGCAGACCTGCCTCGACATGACCGATCGGGATACGCCGATAGAAGCAGGCGAGCGAAGCGGCAAGCACCGTCGTCGTGTCGCCCTGCATCAGGGCCATGTCGGGTTTCGCCGCGTCCAGCCAACCGTCGATGCCGTCGATGAGTCTGGCCGTCAGTCCCGCCAGCGACTGGTTCGGTCGCATCACGTCGAGGTCGGCATCGACGGCGAAACCGAACGTGTCGGCGACCTGACGAAACATTTCCTTGTGCTGGCCGGTCGCCACCACGGTGCAGCGGAAATCGCCGGCCTCGCGCAGCGCAGCTACGACCGGCGCAAGTTTCACCGCCTCAGGCCGGGTGCCCATGAAAACCAGGATACTGCGACGTTCGGTCATGGGGACTCCATATTACTTCAAGCTTTGCCTGACCGGCGTTCGGCCCAGGCGACGTGTGATGACTTCGATGCCGGCAAGCCAGCCGAATTCGCTGTTGTTGGTGAGGTAGCGTTTCCACAGCTTCCGCGGCTCCATCATCAGCCGCCAGAACCACTCCATGCCCGCCATCTGCACCCAGTAAGGCGCGCGCTTGATGAAGCCGGCCAGCACGTCGAAGCTGCCGCCTACGCCGATGATTACAGGCACCTGCAGTTGCTCGCGGTGCCGTTCGACCCAGGTCTCCTTGAACGGTGTAGGCATGCCGACGAACAGCATGTGAGCCCTGCTTGCGCGAATTTCCTCGATGACGCGAGAGTGGTCGCCCGGCCCGAAATAGCCGTCGCGAAATCCGGCGATCTCGATGCCGGGATATTGCGTGCGGGAACGTTGCACGAGCGCCGAAACCACCTCGCGCCTTGCACCGAGAAAATATACCCGCAATCGATTTTCACCCGCCGCGGCCAGAAGGCGAGCCATCAGGTCAACGCCGGCCACGCGCTCGGGTACAGGCTGCCCAGAGGCGCGCAGCGCCCAGACGACGGACATTCCATCGGCAAGAATGAGACGGCCGGCCTGGCAAGCCGACGCCAGTTCCGGATCGTGGCGCATCATGCAGAGGTGCGAAGAGTTGGCCGTGATGACGGTGTTGGAGCGGGGCTCTTTGCTCAATTCCAGGCAACGCGCCACCGCTGCATCGATGGTCAAGGCGTCGAACCGAAGGCCGAGCAGTTCGGCGCGCCGCATGCTTCTCGTGGAGCTCTCTTCGTGGCCCGGGTGGCGCTCATGCCAGAGATGGGCCTGCGCATCTTCAAAGCGCGCGGTGGCGGCCTGCTTGCCCGCGCGCAGGCATGCGTACTGATAGGAGCGGACGAAGCGCCTGAATTCCGGATCGTCATAGCGCGGCAGGCCCTTGAGCCAGCTTCGCAGGTAGCCCCACAACATCGCGACGCTGCCGATCAAAGCAGGATGCGCCGTCAGGCGGGAGACGGCCACGGCCAGATAGTAGACGGGCGAGGTGCCCATGAAATACTGGCCGAATCCGGCGCGAAGCCTTCCGGTCCAGATGCCCTTGTAGCTCGCCCCTTGCGGGCGGAGATGAATGAAACGAATGGGTTCGAGGTCGACGCTTTCGGCGATCCAGCCCATCATGCGGGCCCGGTGGCAATCGATACCGTCCCACATCACCTGACGGACGAATCCGCCGATCTCCTTGAAGCAGGCGACCCGGTAGAACTTGGTCATGCCCACGGACATTTCGTCGCCGCAGATTTCGGGCACCAACGTTCCGGTCTTGGGATGCACGAACCACGGCTTTCCCGAGGTGGTGCCGATACGCGGATTGCTTTCCATCCGCTCCATCAGGAGCTCGAAATAGCGAGCCGGCAGGTCGAGATCCATGTCCAGCTTGCACAGGTAATCGAAATCCTCGAGGCGGACGTCATTCAGCCCTGCATAGAAGGCCTCGATGACCCCGGGGCCCACCTGGCGACCGCCGCGGTCATCGCGTCTGACGACGCGCAGGTAGGGCAGTCGCGCGGAATATTCCGCGAGTATCGCCGACGTCTCGTCGGTCGACCCGTCGTCCACGACGATCCACAGCGCGGGCAATACCGACTGCATTGCCACGCTGTCGAGCGTCCGGCGGAGATATTCCGCTTCGTCCCGACAGGGCGATACGAGCAGGTAGCGCCGCGTTCCTCCGGCAACGGAAAGGTTACCCGGAGCAACCGGCGAAGAACCGCTTAATGCAAAGTTGGTATCATGTTTCATAAATGGACATCACTTGCACGGCCTGTGCGCCAGTTTCGAGTTTGCTGTCCTCTTCTGGGTCACGTCGCCCAGGTTCTCTGGCGCGATAAGCCGTAGTGAGCAGGTATCATGCCGCGCATGCCGCATCAGGCTGCTTCGCAAGTTAATGTTAAGCGGAGCTAGCGCTGGGGATGCGCATACGGCGATGCCATGTTGCTCTCCGAGCAAGCCGCATACGGTCCAAGTAGCAGTGGAGGAAGGCCGCCAGATGAACGCAGCAGCCGCGCCGCGTCAGTTGTTGATCCGCTGCGTCTCGGCTGCGTCCATATTGGTCGTGGCGATCGCGAGCGATCTTGATCGCGCTGCCGCTTCCGGAAAGGACGAGGTCTTGCGCGCGTCATCGTTCGAGGCTGACGGCTTTCTGCCGGCTGACCGCTTGACCGAATGGAAGCCCGGAATGATGGCGGCCTCCGGCATTCCCGCCCGCGCGACGATCTGTGCCACGTTGAGTCCAGGCGGCGGAACGGTGGACGATACCGCGAGAATTCAGGCGGCCATCAATGCCTGCCCGGTGGGACAGGTGGTTCAGCTCTCGGCCGGAACGTTTCTCGTCAATGACGGCCACTACGTTCGGATCAACAAGGCGATCACGTTGCGGGGCGCAGGGCCGGGCCAAACCGTTCTCGCAAAGACGAACGGTGCCAAGCCGTTTCAATCCGCCGTGAGCGCCAGGCCCTCTCCGCTCGTCGTTGTCGGAGCTTCCCTGTTCTCATCGACTGGCGACAACACCAATGCGACCGGCTCCGTCGCGCTCACTGCAGATGCGATCAAGGGTGAATTTTCCGTAAAGGTGGCGGATGCCGCGGGCTTCGCGGCGGGACAGATCGTCTTGCTCGATGAAGCATCGGGCGCATCCTGGCAGGACGATCCGCAAGGACGCGGCAAGGTTTGGGCTTCGACCGATCGGCGCGTGGTGTGGCAGAAGCACGATCCTGCCGTCCGCTTCGTGGACGATTTCACTCCCGAGGCGTTCCCGAACACGCCGGGCAGTGCGGGCTCCTGGTTCTCAAGGCCGGACAGACCGACGGCGGAGATCAAGGAGATTGCATCGGTCACCGGCTCCACGATCGTGTTCACGACGCCGATCCACATCAGCTATCGCGCCGGTCAGGCTGCCCAATTGTCACGCTATGCCCAGCCGCACGTGGTGAATGCCGGCATTGAGGAATTGACCCTGACCGGCGGCGACGCCGGCAATCTCCGATTCAACTGGGCGGCAAGCTCGTGGGCGCGCAATGTCGAGAGCACAGCCTGGCACGGCGAAGGCTTTGCGATTCACGCCTCATTCCGGATCGAGCTGCGCGAGTTCTACGTGCACGATGCGGCCTGGGCGCAACCTGGCGGCGGCGGATATGCCATCAGCCTTTCGGCAGGATCGTCCGAAATTCTCATCGAGAACGGCATTGCGGTGCGGGCCAACAAGGTGATCGCGGTGCGGTCCGCGGGCGCCGGATCCGTGGTCGGCTACAACTACATGGACATGAGTTACATCAACACGCAGGGGTACTGGATCGAGTCCGGATTGAACGCCAGTCACATGGTCGGACCGCATCATGTGCTGTTCGAAGGAAACTACGGTCACAACGCCGACAGCGACAATACGCATGGCAACAGCATTTACCTTACCTTCTTCCGCAATCACCTGCGGGGCATTCGAACCCCGTTCAACAACCAGGCGGGAGGCCGGATCGACGACGCGGCGCAGCCGCGCAACGGACCGCGTCGCTGCGCCGGATTGATGGCCTATTCCTACTGGACGTCTTTTGCCGGAAACGTGCTTGGCGCTGACGGCGAGATGGACGGTTGGGTGTATGAGGGGAGTTTCGCCGAGGGCAAGCCGGCGATCTGGATGCTCGGATGGGATGCTGTCTCGCCCTATCCGGTCGACGCCAAGGTGTCCGCCACCACGATTCGACACGGCAATTTCGATTACCTCACCGGCACCGTGAAGTGGGATCCGGCCATTGCGAAGCGCACACTTCCCGATTCACTTTACCTGCGCGCAAAGCCGGCGTTCTTCGAGGCTGGGCGGGGCTATAGGTGGCCGTGGGTCGATCCCGCTGGTCCCGTCAGACTGCATACGCTGCCAGCCAAGGCGCGTTACGATGCGGGAACTCCGTTCGTTCAGCCGTGAAATGGACCCGCGCCGTTAATCTTTACGAGGTAAATGAGTTGTTATCGATGCCTCGTGCATCCCAAAGTGTCGCTTGCGTCGATGCGTCGCGTGAGAAGAACAGCGCGAGCGAGCTATCAAAGACCACGTTCGACGAAACAGCGGCGCGAGAGTCGTCAGGGTTGGCCATGAAGATGCGTGGAATATGCGTTGCGATCGGTGACTGCGAGGCGCGGCTGCAAGTCCGCCGCGGCGGTCCGGCAATGACGGATGCCTTCGTCGTCGTCCACGGCAGCAACGCCGGACATCGTCATGCGCGGCGGAGCACGGTCTGATGCGGAAGTCCATCTTCCATGAGGATTGGTGGCTTGATGCGCTCGCGCCCGGCGAGTGGCGGGAGGTTACGTCCAGCCGCGGCGGCCGCGTGGTCGGGGCCTTGCGCTTCGTCGAGCGCAGCGTAGGCAGCGCCAGGATCTGTACGATGCCGCAGATCACCCGTTTCCTTGGGCCGATCGTGGCGCCGCAGCACGGCAAGACCGAGGCGCGAATTCGCGCGACCCATTCCATCATTACCGAATTGCTGGGACATATCGACGGATACGACCATGTCGAAATGACGCTCGATGCCGGGTTCGGCGATCTCGCGCCGTTCCTGGCGGCGGGTTACGACGTCAGGGTCCACCCCACATTTCTGCTGGACTGCAAGAGCCGGTCCCTGAATGCATTGTGGGCAGGCATTCGTGACAAGACCAAGAACATCGTTCGCCGCGCGCAGGAGCAATTGACCGTCCGGGAAATCGACGACATCGACAGCTTCGCGAGCTTCTACCAAGCCGGTCTCGACGGTGCGGAGCCCTACTTCGATCTGTCCTTGCTAGCACCCGCATTTGCGGCCGCCAGCGCCCGCAAGCAGTGCAAGGTACTTGCGGCGGTCGATGCCGACGGCTTGGTGCATGCCAAGGTGTTCTTTATCTGGGACGACAAGTACGTCCACTATTTCCTGTCGACGCGTGACAGGAGCATCGCTCATCCCGGTGCCGTCAGCCTGCTGGTGTGGCGAGGCATCGAACTCGCTCATTCGCTGGGTCTCTGGCTCGATTTTGACGGCGGCATCGCCAACAACGCGAGGTACCGGTTCATGGTTGCGTTCGGAGGGGAGCTGGCTAACCGTTTCGACGTTGCGCGTTCGACTGCGCACTATCGCGTTCAGCATACCATTCGGAGAATTCCGCGGGCGCTGCTGAGGCGTATCGCCGTGTCGCGCCGCGTGGCCGCAGGCAACGTCGCGGTAACCAACAGGTGAAGTGCCAGGCCGCGGCATTTCCCGCCCGCGTGTTCCCGGTCACGCCTTCGGCCGCTGGGTCTGACCGTAAACCCTAATGCCTGCGTCGCGGTGTCGGAATTCACAGATCGATTAACTACGGTTTCATCGAAGGCGTGAACCCTCGGCAGATCATCCTGTACAGTTGCGCCCAGTATGAGGCCAATTCAACGGGATATTTGAACGATGCGCGTTTTGCTGACTGGACACCTCGGATACATCGGCTCGGTCATGACGCCGATGCTGCTCAAGGCTGGGCACAAAGTGGTGGGCCTCGACAGCGATCTCTATGAGCGCTGCACGTTCGCGCAGGGCGGTGTCATCAGCGACGTTCCGACCATCCTCAAGGACACGCGCGATGTCGATATCGCCGATCTCGGAGGCTTCGATGCGGTCATACATCTGGCGGCCCTCTCGAATGATCCGCTCGGCAACCTTCGCGCAGGCCTCACCGACGACATCAATCACCGGGCCAGCGTGCGTCTGGCCGAACTCGCCAAGAAAGCCGGCGTCCGCCGCTTCCTGTTCGCATCGTCGTGCAGCAACTACGGCAAGGCCGGCGAGGGCATGATCGACGAGACAGGTGCGCTCAATCCCGTCACCGCCTACGGCGAATCGAAGGTCAATTCCGAGCGCGGCATTGCCAGGCTCGCCGGCGACGGCTTCTGTCCGGTCTATCTGCGTCCGGCCACGGCCTATGGCGTGTCGCCGAGACTGCGGTTCGACGTAGTGCTGAACAACCTCGTCGCCTGGGCCGTCACCACCGGAAAGATCCACCTCAAGTCCGACGGCACTCCGTGGCGCCCGATCGTTCACATCGAAGACATCTCGCGCGCCTTCATCGCCGCGCTCGAAGCACCGGTCGATGCGGTATTCAACGAGGCTTTCAACGTGGGTCAGACGGCCCATAACTACCAGATCCGCGACCTCGCCAGGATCGTCGCCGACGTGGTGCCCGGCTGCGAGATCGAGCTCGCTGAGGGTGCGGGCCCGGACACCCGCTCTTATCGGGTCAGCTTCGAGAAGATCAAGAGCCGGCTGCCGGACTTCAAGCCGCGGTGGGACGCCAAGCTGGGCGCGGAGCAGCTTTACAAGGCCTATCGCGCCTCCGGCGTGACGCTCGAGGAGTTCGAGGGGCCGCGGTACCAGCGCATCGGGCACATCAACAAGCTCCTCGCCGACGGTATCCTCGATGCCGATCTGCGCCACCGGTGGGGCAGCGGCAACAATGATCGCGTCTCGGTTGCTGCGCAGCTGGCGGAATCCTGATGCTGGCCCGCGGGGACCGACTGCATGCCGAAGGTGGCGGGATGTCTCCGGACCAAATGGTCATCGACGGCATCGGCGCGGAGATGTTCGCGCTGATTGCCAAAATCTACCCGATCTGCCGCAGCGTCACCGGCGATGGGGTGAGGCAGACCCTGCGCGAGGTCGCCGCGCATATTCCTCTCGCGATTCACGACGTGCCGACGGGAACGCCGGTATTCGACTGGACCATTCCGCGTGAGTGGAACATTCGCGATGCCTGGATCAAGGATGCGCGCGGCGAGAAAATCGTCGACTTCAAGCGATCGAATCTCCACGTCATGAGCTACAGCGTGCCCGTGCATCGGCACATGTCGCTCGGCGAACTCAAGCAGCATATCCACACGCTACCCGGCCAGCCCGACCTGATCCCGTACAGGACGTCGTTCTACTCGGAGAACTGGGCGTTCTGCATGTCCCATCGCCAGTTCGAGGCGTTGCGGGACGAGGCCTATGAAGTCTCGATCGACTCCAGTCTCTCCGACGGGCATCTCACCTACGGTGAGTACCTTCATCGAGGCGAAACGCAGGACGAGTTCCTGCTTTCGGCTCACGTCTGTCACCCCTCGCTGGCGAACGACAATTGCTCGGGCATTGCTTTGCTCGCCCATCTTGCCAAACGGCTGTCAGGCCTGCGCACCCGCTACAGCTATCGTTTCCTTTTCGCGCCCGCAACGATCGGAGCGATCACCTGGCTCGCACGCAACGAAGGTGCCGTCCAGCGCATCAAGCACGGCCTCGTCGTTTCGATGGTCGGTGACGACGGCGGCCCTACTTACAAGAAGAGCCGGCGCGGCAATGCGCTGATTGACCGGGCGATGGTCCAGTCGCTGAAGCACTCGGGATTGTCGCCGGTAATCGAGGAATTCTCTCCCTACGGCTATGACGAACGGCAATACTGCTCGCCGGGCTTCAATCTGCCGGTCGGCTCGTTTCAGCGCAGCAAGTTCGGCAGCATTCCGCAATACCACACGTCGGCGGACAATCTCGACTTCGTTACGCCTGCGGCACTCGAGCGATCCTGCCGGCTGATTGCCGACGCCATAGCGGTGGTCGAAGGGAATCGCGTCTTCCGCAACACCGTCGCGAAAGGCGAGCCTCAGCTGGGACGGCGTGGGCTCTACGGCGCGATCGGCGGCGACAAGGATGCAGCCGCTGCCAACATGGCCATGTTGTGGATACTCAACCTGTCCGACGGCGAACATTCCCTGCTCGACATCGCCGAGCGTGCGAACCTGCCGTTTGCGGTGATCAGGCGCACCGCCGAGCTGCTCGAGACGCACGGGCTGTTGAAGCCCGTCGCAGGTATTTGACTCTTTACTCCATCAGCCGACGAAATCGGGCCACTGCAGGTCCTTCTCCGCGATCGTCGTAACCGGCAGTGGCCAACGGACGTCGAATGCGGGGTCATTGTATCGAACGCCGCTGGCGGCACCCGGTGAATAGAACTCCGAGATGAGATAGTTGACCCGCGTGTCGTCGGCGAGCGTCTGGAAGCCGTGAGCGAATCCCTTCGGGATGTACAACTGGATGCCATTGTCGTCCGACAGTTCGAAGCCCTTCCATTGCCCGAACGTCGGAGATCCTCGCCTAAGGTCGATGATCACGTCCCAGATCGATCCCGTCAGGCAGCGCACCAGTTTCACTTCCTCGTGAGGCGGCTTCTGCAGGTGCATGCCACGAACCGTTCCCTTCAGGCGAGAGCAGGAAACGCTGTGCTGGGGAAACGTCGTCTCGAGACCGTTGCCGGCGAATTCGTTGACGCAAAATGTGCGCGCGAAATATCCGCGGTCATCCCGCATCGGTTCGGGATGGATGAGATACGCGCCGTCGAGTCCGATCGGTTCGAACCGCATGATTAATCGTTGCTCCACGCATTGGATAAACTTGTTTGCATTTACGCTAACCGCTCGCGACTCAAATATCGGGAACTCCTTAAGGTTTTACCATAATGCGCTAGAACGCTTTAAATCGCGAGAGCGTATGCAATAGATGACGCTGACGACGCGACCAACAGTCGATCAGCTTGTTCAATTTTTTGCAAAGCACAGGTCCATGAACGCGCATTCCTATCCTACATCGATTGCGTTGAAATCCACTCACGGGCGCTGCCGGCTGTGCGCCAAGCAGCTCACCACGAGCTTTATGGACCTCGGTATGTCTCCGCTCTGCGAAAGCTTCCTGAGAGCGGATCAGGTCGACGCGATGGAGCCGTTCTATCCATTGCACACCCTGGTGTGCGACGGTTGCTTCCTCGTGCAGTTGAAGGAGTACGTGAAGCCCGAGCACATCTTCACGGAGTACGCCTACTTTTCCTCCTTCTCGACCTCGTGGGTCGAACATGCGCGAAATTATTGCGAGATGATCAAGGCTCGCCTGAAACTTGGTGCCGACAGCCGTGTTTACGAGATCGCCAGCAACGATGGCTATCTGCTGCAGCATTTCCTGCCGCTCGGGGTGCCGGTCACGGGTATCGAGCCGGCCGCCAACGTGGCCGAAGTCGCCCGCAAGAAGAATATTCCGACGCTGGTCGAGTTCTTCGGGCTCGAACTGGCCAGGCGCTTGGCCTCGGAAGGCAAGCACGCCGATCTCATCATCGGCAACAACGTGCTGGCGCAGGTGCCCGACCTCAACGACTTCGTCGCCGGCATGGCGCATCTGCTGGCTCCGCAAGGCGTCATCACCCTCGAGTTTCCGCATCTTGAGAAGCTGATCGATGAGAACCAGTTCGACACCATCTATCACGAGCACTTCTCGTATTTCTCGCTGGTGACGATCGAGCGGATGGCCGCGCGCCACGGCCTCAAGGTGGTCGACGTCGAACAGATTCCCACCCATGGCGGCTCGCTCCGGGTCTATCTGTCGCGTCTCGATGCGGCGTACCCGGTGTCGCCGAACGTCACTGGGCTCTTGGCCCATGAGCGCCGGATCGGCTTCGAAGATATCGCGACCTATGCGCGTTTCGCCGCGGGCGTCCACCGCACCAAGCGCAAGCTTCTTTCGTTCCTGATCGAATGCAAGGAGAAGGGTGCGCGCATCTGCGGCTACGGCGCGCCGGGCAAGGGCAACACGCTCTTGAACTATTGCGGGATCGGCACCGACTTCCTCGACTTCACGGTCGACCGCAATCCCTACAAGCACGGTCGGTATACGCCCGGCATGCACGTTCCGATTCTGCCCGTCGAAGCCATCGACGAGTACAAGCCGGATTACCTGCTGATCCTGCCGTGGAATCTGAAGAAGGAAATCGTCGCCCAAATGCGGCACGTCGGCGATTGGGGTTGCAAGTTCATCGTACCCATTCCGAGCGTGCAAATCATCGATCCGCGGGAGTTGGCTCAATGAAGGTAGTTCTGTTCTGCGGCGGACTTGGCACCCGGATCCGGGAATATTCGGAAAGCATCCCCAAGCCGATGGTGCCGGTCGGACATCAGCCGATCCTTTGTCACGTGATGCAGTACTATAGCCAGTACGGGCATGACGATTTCATCCTTTGCCTTGGCTACAAGGCCAACGTGATCAAGGACTACTTTCTCAACTACCGGCAGACGGCAAACAGCGATTGCGTCGTCTCCGATTTCGGCAAGAAGATCGAGATCCTCGGCGACCGTCCGCCGGACTGGCGCGTTTCGCTGGTCGATACCGGCACCTGGCGCAACATCGGCGAGCGGCTGCTCGCCGTCAAACATCTCGTCAAGGACGAGGAGATGTTTCTCGCCAACTACAGCGACGGCCTGACCGATGCTCCGCTGCCGGAGATGATCCAGCGCTTCAAGGAGAGCGGCAAGATCGCCTGCTTCATCGCGATCCATCCGCCGATCAGCTTTCATCTCGCGCAGTTCGACGAAGGCGGCTCCGTGCAGCGCATCCGGTCCAGCCAGGAGTCTGACATCTGGATCAACGGAGGATTCTTCATCTTCCGCAAGGAGATCTTCGACTTCATCAAGGAGGGCGAAGAACTCGTGCTTGAGCCGTTCAACCGCCTGATCGAGGGCGGCCACCTGATGGCGTACAAATACGAGGGCTTCTGGCGTGCCATGGATACGCTGCGTGACCGGCAGGTGCTCGAAGACATGGTGGAGCGCGGCGATACGCCGTGGCGCTTGCAGACGCCGCCGTTGATCAAGGCGGCCTGATGCGGGCCCTGCAGCTTGCCAAACCGGGCGATCGGCTGTCGCTACTTTGCCTGGGAGCGCATTCCGACGACATCGAGATCGGCGCCGGCGCCATGCTCCTCGGCTTGATGGAGCGTGGTGTCAAGCTGGACGTGCATTGGTGCGTGCTGAGCGGCGGCGGGGTGCGGGATGAGGAAGCCGGCCGATCGGCTGCGGACTTTCTCGCCAAGGCGCACAGCTCGAAAATCGAGATCAAGTCGTTTCGCGACGGCTTCTTTCCCGAACAGGGCGAAGCCATCAAGCAATGGTTCGAATCGCTGAAGGGACGGCTCGATCCCGATCTCATCCTGACCCATCGCCGCGACGACGCGCATCAGGATCACCAGCTGGTGTGCCGGCTGACCTGGAATACGTTTCGCGATCATCAGATACTCGAATACGAGATTCCCAAGTGGGACGGCGATATCGGGCAACCGAACGTCTATGTGCCCGTTTCCGCGGCAGCGCTCGAGCGCAAGATCGAACTGCTGATGGCTCACTTCGGCAGCCAGCGCTCCAAGCAATGGTTCGATGACGAGACGTTCCGTGGTCTGGCCCGGATCAGGGGCATGGAATGCCGCGCTCCGGAGCGCTATGCAGAGGCATTTTTTGCGCGCAAGGTTGCTCTCGTTTGATTCGGCCTCGCGGGCCCTGCAGGTCCCCGCGGACAGGACGTTATTGGATTTCTTTGGAAGTTGATCGCCATGAGTGACGGACGGAATCTCGGGCTTCGCGCCGGCGAGTGGGTGCAAGTGCGGACGCGCGAGGAAATTCTCGCCACGCTCGACGCCAACGGGCGATTGGACGAAATGCCGTTCATGCCGGAGATGCTGAAGTATTGCGGTGCCCGGATCATGGTCGGCAAGCGGTCTCACAAGACCTGCGACCCTGCGCTCGGGATCGGCGGCCGCAAGATGAAGAGCACGGTCCACCTGTCGAACATCCGCTGCGACGGCTCGGCGCATGACGGCTGCGAGGCCGCCTGCCTGATCTTCTGGAAAGAGGCATGGCTGAAACGGATCGACCCGGCTTCGGCCGGCGCCGAGCAAGCGCCTGCGGGGGCCACGACGACGCCCGCCGCGGGCTGTACCGAGGAGGTTCTTCACTCCAGCATCAGGCTTGATCCCGCTGCCGGCGAGACCGAGCCGCGCTATGTCTGTCAGAACACCCAGGTGAAATTCGCCACCGAGGCACTGCCCTGGTGGGATATCAGGCAGTATGTCGAGGACTTCACGTCTGGCAATGTGAAGCTGTCGGAACTCGCCAAGGGGCTGATCTATTCCACGTGGCGTACGGTCGCCGAAGCCGGTATCGGCATCGGCTTCGCGATGCGCTGGATCTATGACCGCTATCAGTCTGCGGTTGGTGGGGTGCCTTATCCGATACGGCCCTATGGTGTTCCCAAGGGCACTCCGGTGCCGCGACAACAACTCGATCTCCAGGTGGGCGAGACGGTTCGCGTCAAGCCGTACGGAGAGATCCTCAAGACCCTGGATTCCAACTACCGGAACCGC